>WNGA01002004.1_pt1 | contig 77562 bp, 63 predicted proteins | sample 5400061 | NCBI WGS metagenome assembly WNGA01 (sample SAMN13153366, study PRJNA577476) | soil metagenome | isolation source: 100 cm soil or saprolite under grassland replicate 2 | place: USA:California | collected 2016-06-15
TGAGCGCGCGCGCGAGCGTGAACTCCGCGTTCGCGTATTCGGGCGCGTAGTCGAACTGCGTGTAGCGGCCCGACTCGACGATCCGGAACAGCCGCACGCTCGCCACCTGGGCGTTGCCGGTGACCAGATCCTCCTCGGCGGCGGAAAGCTCTTCGCGCAGGCGCTCCAGCGTCGCGGGCTGTTTGTCACCGGTCAGCACCCCCGCCTTCTCGAGGTCGGCGAGGTAGCGCTGCATTGGATCGGGCTTCGTCGCCGCCGCCGGTGCGGGCCGCGTGTCGGCGTCGTCGCCCGCTTCAGGGGCGGCGGCAGCCGAGACGAGCGCGAGCAGCAGCGCGGTCGTCGTCATCGCTTGTACTGGACCTCCACTTCGAGCTCGGGCTCGTATTCGGGCAGATCGCCGTCGTCATCGGCGGTGATCTCGACCAGCGTCTTCCGCTTGTCGAGGACCTTGACCACGAACGTGTGCTCGGACGAGTAGCCGAGGTCCGAGGTCTCCTTGTTGACCTTCTTGCCGGGGCGAACCTCGAGCCGCACCGTCATCGAGTGCACGCCCGGCTTGATCGGGCGCTCGGCGACGTTGACGAGCTCGTCGACCATCGGCTTGTCGCCCGAGTCCCAGATTAGATTGCCGTCGAGGCGCACCTCCGCGCGGTGGAGAAGAAAGTCCGGCGCCCCCTCCCAGCGCAGCTTGGCCGCGATGCGGGACTCGTAGATGCCTTCCTCGACCAGCTCGGCGCGCGCGCGCGCGCGGTAAAGCTCGTCGCGCAGCCGGTCGTAGTCGGCACGCAGCTTGGCGACGTCGATCGCGGCGGCGGGCGCTCCCGCGGGCACGGCGGGCGCGTCGTTCGTGGCATTCGGGGTTGTCCCGGCGGGCGCGCCCGCGGCGAGCGACGGCGCGAGCAAAACCACGAGCGTGAGCGGCGTTCGGCGCATGTCACTCCCTCATCGGTAGGTAGATGCTGAACCCCATCGTGCTGCTGATGTCGTTGACGATCATCGTCTGCGACAGGAGCTGCTGCTGGAACACGCGGTCGCGTACGTCGATGCGAAACGCGAACGCGCGCCCGAGGAAGAACTTCACCCCGAACCCGCCGTTGCCGGCGGTGTGCGCGGAGATCACCGAATCGACCACGCCCGCGCCCGCCGCGACGTAGAAGTCGAAGTGCGTGATCGACCCGCCGAACCGCATCTTGGCGTGCGCGAACGACCAGATGAGATCGGCGTCGAACATCAGCTGGTGGCGTGGGCTGTGCTCGAGTACGGCGAACGTTCGCTCCAATTCAGGGCCTCCCGAGGACGAGAGCCGGGTGAACGCCGCCGACGCCTCGACCGCGAGGTCCTCGGTCATGTGGTACGCGTACGAGAGCCCGAACGTCCCCAGAAGCGGGACCGCGCCCACGTACTTGCCGAGCGTCCGCGCGACGTAGGGGACGTCGCGTAGATGCGTGTAGTAGACGCCGTCGAACAGGTCGGAAGAGTAATAGCCGCCGGTCACGGTGAGCTCGTGGCGATTGGTCTGCTGGAACAGCCGGTCGCGGCTGGTGCGCTGCTTGCGCTTGGCGAACAGGTCGGCCTTGACGTCCTCGTCGATGCACGCGTCGGCGCCCGCCGCCGGCAGCGCCTCGTCGTCGTCGGCCGCTTTGTCGGCCTCGTCTGTCTTGCCGGACTTGCCTGGCTTTTCGGCGTCGGCCGCGCGGGTGGCGCCCGACGCCGCCAACAGCACGAGCGCGCCCGCCAACCCGGCCGTCCTCACAGCAGCCATACGCTCACGCCCCCCATCGCGGTGATGTTGTTGGTGGTGCGCCCGCGTCCCAGCACCTCCTGCGGCAAAAGGAAGTCGCGCAGGTCGAGCCGCAGGGTCAGGTAGCGGGACAGGTAGAGCTTGAGCCCGAAGCCGGCCTCCCACGTCAGCCCCAGCACGGATTCGTGGAACGTCCGCCCGAAGCCGGCGAGCGCGAAGATGTCGCCGTGGATGATGGTCGAGTCGCTGAACTTGAACTTCGCGTGGATCGGCGACCACAGCAGCGATCCTATGCCCTGCCACGCGACGCCGCCCTGGAAGTGGCGCTCGAGGTCGAAGGCGTTGAACGGCTCCTCCAGCCGGAAGCGAATCGGCGTGCGCGTGACCAGGAGCTCGAGGCCGAAGTCCTCAGACGGGTAGTACGCGAGCGCGCCGCCCAGGATGTACGTCGACGACAGCGCGTCCGACGCGTAGTAGCCGCCGAGCGCGCCGAGCTCGAACCGATGCCGCTTGAGGAAGTCACGACGCTGGACGCCCTTGCGCCGGCCGCCGGTCGCATCCCCCTCGAGGCAGGCGAGCCCGTGCAAGTTGCTTTCGGCCTCGGTTTCGTCCTGCGACTCGGCGCCCGGTTCACTCTCGGACTGCGCGCCTTGCTCTTGCTCTTGCTCTTGCTCTTGCTCTTCCTGCTCCGGGGCGCTGTCGCCGTTCGACTCCGCCGCCGCTGGTTTGTCACCGGCGCCGCTCGGCGATTCGCCGCCCCGTTCCTCGAACGGGTTGTCGGGGGGAGCGGTCGGGCCCGCCGGTGTCGCAGCCGAGGCCGCGGATGCGGAGAGCCCGAAGGCCAGGGCCAGGAAGGCCGTCGCGCGCGCCAACGTGCGTCGATCGTAGCCTCAGCGCAGCGGGCTTGGCAAGGCTCGTCGACGGTACCTACAATCGCGCTGTCGCTTGGAACCTCCGGGATTCGAACACGAAATGTGGCGCAACCCTCTCGTAACCGTGCAGGTCGATGTGGCGCAACCTGAAGGTGCGTCACCGCGCATGTGGGCAGCGCGCCTCCTGGGGGCCGTGGTGCTGAGCGCGTCCACGGTGGCGCTCGCATGCTCGGCCAGCGGTGCGGTCGTCGCGGACGCCGGAATGGACGCCGCCGAGACCGGCCCGACGTGCGAGTCCGCGTGTGACGGGGGCGAAGTCTGCAGCCTGAACCGATGCACCTCGCGCGAGTGCGCGACCGTCGAAGGCGAGCACACGAGTGTACGCGGGTGCCTGTTCTACACGGCGCAGGTGGAGAACGTCGAGAGCGACGCCGAACGGGCGGAGAGCCTGCTCGTCACCAACCCCAGCGATGACACGGCGAAGGTCGTATTGCAGCTTGCGCAGCGCGCGCCCGACGGACACACCGACTGGTTCACGCTCTCGGGCGCGAACGTGGCGCGCGCGTCGTCCAGTCGGTTCACCGTGAGCGGCGTGGCGGTGAAGGACGCGGGACTGTTTCAAGCGGCCGGCGTGCGGTTGCGGAGCGATCGGCCCGTGACCGTCGTGTCGGTCGCGAGCGACGATCGGGTTCAGGGCGAGGTGTCGAGCTCGGGGGGCACCGTGGTGTGGCCGGTGCAGTCGCTCGGCGGTCGCTACCGGGTGATGACCTATCCGCAGCTCGGAACCCCGGCGGTGACCGCGGTGGAAGGCGGGCGGGGAGGGGCGGGGCGGATCACCGTGGTCGCGACCGGCGACACTAAGCTGACGGTCATGGCGTCGATGTCGGCGCTGGTGCTGGCGACGGGCGGGCAGCCATCGGTTGCTGGCGACCCCATCCCGATGCGCGATGGCGACGTGCTGCAGATTCTGAGCGACGGCGACGGCACCGATCTGTCGGGGACCGAGATCGTCGCGGATGCCCCCGTGGCGGTGTTCTCGGGCAACCTCACCACGAGTTACGGCCGGATGGCGCCCGGGATCAACTCGCCCGACATGGCGTACGAGCAGATGCCCCCGCTCGAAGCATGGAGCAAGCGGTACGTCGCGGCGGCGCTGCCGCCCCAGGCGGATACTTGCGACTCAGTCCTGGGCGGCGCGGGCGCATCGCTGTGGCGGATCGTGGCGGCGCAGCCTGATACCGTCGTCAACTTCAGCGCGCCCGCCGGGCTGCAAGGGGTGCCGGGCACCATCAAGATGGACGTGGGCGACGCGCGGGAGTTCGTGGTGAGCGGCGGCAGCTTCAGCCTCAGCGCGACCAAGCCCGTGCTGGTGACACAGGGTATCGACTGCGAGCCCAGCCTATCGCTCGCGATCTCGGCCGACGAGTTTCTCGACGACCTCTGGTTCGCGACGTTGCCCAACTTCGATCAGGTGGCGGCGGTCGCGCGGATCTCGGGCCAGAGCGTCGCGCTCGACGACGTCGTGCTCGACCCCAGCCTGTTCCGGTCGGCGGGGGGTGAGCTCGAGGTCGCCTTGATCCCGATTCCCCCATGCCCGAACGCCGCTCTCGTGTGCACGCACCGGCTGCGCGGCAAGTTCGGCATGACCCTGCGCGGGATGGACGTCTACGGCAGCTGGGCCCTCACCGTCCCGGCCTGGCAACGCTGTACGACCAATCCTGACAACCCGACCTGCAGAGACTGACGTGACCGGCGGCTAGAGCCGGTGACCGTCGACACGCATCTGCAGCACGAAGTAGGGCGGTAGGCACGCGCTGCCGCCGTCGGGGGTGCGGGCGCAGAGGTAGTCGGGGCGGCAGGGGGTGCGCGCGTCGCACGCGGCGAGGCCGGCGGGGCGAGCGAGCTTCGCGCACTCGCCGAACGAGGCGCCGCGCGCGAGGCAATTGTTGAAAGGCGTGAGCAGCGCGATCGCGCCGCACGCGTCACCGGCGGCGAGCGCGTTGCAGCTCGACGCGCACATGCCGCCCGGGAAGCCGACGCGGACGTCCTCGCACACGCTGGCGGCATCGCACGCGAGCGTGCGGGTCGACGTGATGCGGTCGCTGGCGAAGCCGACCGTCCCGGGCCGGCACGCGAGCCCGGCCCGCGGCGCCTCGGGCATACACTGGCCGACGCGATCGTCGTCGACTGCGACGCACGCGAACCCGGTCGCACAGGTCCACGCCGCGAAGCCGGGATCGCCGAGCCCACACGCGTGCCCGAAGGTTCCTGCGTCGACCTGCCGCTCCGCGGGCCGCCGCGTCTCGTCGGGCACGTGTCCTGCCGCCAGCGCCGTGAGGTAGGCGCGCCGCCGCGGCAGATCTTCGTCGAGGTGCGGCGACACCGCCACCGCGAGGGCGTCGACGACGCGCGACCGATCGCGCTCACTGCCCACGACGTGAAAGCCGGCGAGCGATCGGCTCTGGTGGCACCCGACGCAGGTGAGCGCGTCCAGCCGGCGCAGCAACGCCTCGCGCGAGCGCAAGTGCCTGGTGTTCGCGAGCGGCAGATCATCGAGGCGGGTGTCGGCGAGCAGCCGACGAAACGGCGCGTTGGCGGCGCGCGCGAGCCCGCGCGGCGTGACGCTCACCGCGCGCGTCGCGAGCAGTGGCTCGGGCAGGAGCGCGGTCCCGCGGTCGATCGCCCCCAGTGTGCCGGGCGCCCGCAGCCAGGCCTCGAGGGCGCGGCGTCGAGGCGGATCGCGCCGGATGCCGTCGACGTCCGGCATGTTCTCCATGGGCGCGGGCGCGAGCCGGCGGTCTTCCCGAGGGTGAAACACGCGGAGCAGATAGTCGGCGTGGCCACCGAGGTCGGGCCGAATGGTCGACGGCCAGCGCGAGGTCTGCAGGTTAACCTCCACCGATTTGAGCGGCAGGCCCGACTTGACGAGGGTGGCGACGTCGCCCGCAGCAACCAATCCGCCGGCGCGGATCGCGCAGTCCTGGCCGTCGTCCGGGACGAACATCACGACGTTTAGCGTGAACGGGAGCCGGGACGAGAACGCGTTCTTGCCGGTCGCCGTGTACGCCATGCGGTAGACGAACCGCAGCTCACCGCACGTGCCGGGATGGAACACGCGACGGTCGATGCGGTTGACCACCGCGGCGAGCTCGAACCGCGCGGCGGGCGACGTCAGCCAGGCGGGATCGAAGCCGCGGTGGGTGCGCCGCATACCCACGCCGTACTTCGAATCCGACGCGTAGAGCTCGGCGATGTCGGCGCGCAGCACGCCCGCGATCGACGCCCACCCGGGCGTTGCCCCGAGCTCGGCGAGCGAGCGCGCGGCCGGGCGCCCGAATGCCAGGACCCCGGCGTGGAGGCCGCCCGCCTCCAGCGTCGCGAGCGTCGCCGGCTCGGTGATGAGCAAGAGCGGCTGGAACGCAGCGGGCGGGTCGGCGGGCGACGCCGGGGTCGTGGCGCCCAGCACGAACGCGAGCGCGAGCGCCGCCGGGCCGCGCATGGCGGACGGTTAGCCGCGCAGCGCCGCGAGCTCCGAGCGCAGCCGGTCGTCGGTGAGACCGTCGCGCTTGCGCCGGATGTCGAAGTAGAGCAGCACCGCGCCCAGCACCGGGATAGGCAGCAGCAGCATCGTGAACAGATCGCCGACGAACGAGTCGAGGAAGATGGCGGAGTGGGGGACGAACAGTCCGGCGAACATCTTCGCGACCAGCTGGAGCAGCGCGAATACCACCACCACCAGCGCGACCCGCAGCCAGTCCGAGCGAACCAGATCGACGCTGCGCCGCAGTGCCGCGCGCCCGCCCAGACCCTCGACCAGGACCACGGGCGACACGAACGCGAACAGGAACCCGAGCACGATCCCGGGGATCACCAGGCAGAGGAAGCCGACCGCGATCAGCAGCGCCGCTGGGATGACGGCCGACAGCAACTTGTCGAGGCGCCCAAACAGCAGCATCCACACCTCGCGCCAGCCGGCGTTACCGCCCAGGATCCGGTCCGCGACCGCAATCGTCAGCGCCCCGTTCGTCAACGGTACGATGATGCCGTAGAGAAAGAACGCGGTGATGAGCGTGCCCAGGAAGCCGAGCAGCGCGACGCCCAGGCTGCCGAAGGTGCGCTGCGTGGCGCTGATGGTGCGGTCGCCGATCTCCTCCATCAGCCGGCGGTTCTCACGCTGAAGACGATCGACGGTCGTCGGATCGGCGCCGCGCGCATAGGCGTCGGCCAGTGCGCGCCGCGAGCTCTCCGCGTTGCGCGCCAGCGCCTCCAGGTCTTGCACCGACCCGACCGCGGTCAGTGTCGGACCGAGCACGACCGCGAGCGCGCACGACTTGACCAGCGAAGCCGGGACGAACAGCAGCGCGCACGTCAGCAACAGAGCGCGCGCGTGCGCCCGGTAGAGCTGGAACGCCTCGACCAGGATGTCGGCGACGCCCTTCTCGTCGGGAGGCAGACCGGTTGGGGGAAGTTCCGATGCTGGATTCGAAGCGGCGTCGTTGTCGTTCACGGGTGCCTCCCTTCGGAGGCGGCAAGCATATATCGAAACGCCCGCGGCGCGCGTGTTACAACCCGAAGATGCGTCGCGCGGGCGGCCCGATGGTAAGCACCATTGTGCGTGTCAGGGCATACGCGATTGCTGGGTTTGCCGCGGCCGCCGTCGCTGCGACTGCGCGCCCGGCGGCTGCGCAGTCGGACGCGCCGGCTCCGGCTCCGGCGGCGCCGATCGAAGCCGGTGTGGTCGAGCCCGCGGCGGACGCGGCGCCGCCGGGCGTCGACCGGCCCCTGCTGTCGGTCGCGGTAGGGATGGGCGGCACGTTCGACGACGCCGGGTTCCGAACCGGGACCCAGGCCGTGCCCGCGTTCTTCGCGACCGCCGGTGTCGGAGACGGATTCTACGGCGTGGATCTGGGCGCGTTCGCGTCGTCGGCAGCGGGTCGGTTTCGCAACGACGAGCCGGTCGACCGGCTCGCGCTGGACGCGTTCGGCGTCCTCCGCCCCGCCGCGCGCTTCGCGCCCGACGACACCCGCTATCGCTTGCGGGTGTTGCGCTCGCTCGCCGGCGAGCTGGGTCTCGGGCTCGAACGGGACGGGCGCTCGATGTCGTCGGGAAGTCGGTTCGTCGTACACACCGGCGCCCGTGTCGAGTTTCCCCTCACCCCCGCCGGCCAGCCCAGCGAGCTGCGGCTGCGGCTCTGTGTCCAGCGCCGGATCGGGCTCTACACCCCGGTCGTCCACACCCAGGCCAACGATCTGACGCGCGTCGGGGACACGGTGGGCGAGCTCTACGCGGCCCTGCTGGTCGTGTTTTAGAAGCCGGTCGGGGGGTCGATGGATCCCTTCGATGTATCGCTTCGTGGCGCGTCGAGCAACCCTGTGGTTGGCGGGGATCCTGTGTACGGCGGCGTGCTCGTCGACGGTGGAGGTGCTGCCCGCCGCGCGCACGCTGGCACCGTCGGTGACCACCATCGTGGCGCTGCCGACCTCCCTCGACTGGGGGCAGCCCGCCGATCAGCGTCGCCTGCAGCGGCGCACCGGCGACCTGCTGCTCGAGCTCACGGGCGGCCGCGCGGTGATCACCGAGGAGCTGACCGGCGACGACGATGCGTCGGTGCAGGAGACGTTGCGCGCGCTCGGCGAAGATCCCGCGAACGCGATCACGTTTCGGGTTCGGGTCGCGGTGGGGAAGCGGCTGGTGAACAACGCGAACCCGATCTCGAGCTTCGCGGCCAGCCGCCGGCTGGTCGTCGACTTCACCGCGCACGTGGAGGTTCGGCGGGTCGGGTCGGCCGATGCCATCGGCAGCGTCGATTGCATCGCGTCGGGGCCCGCGAACGAGCCCGAGGTCGGCCCGGACGGCGCGCGCCGCGGTCCGCTGGAAGCGATCGACGACGCACTGTCGGAGGCGGTGCGCACGTTCGCACCGCGGCTGGCGGCGCGGCGCGGGACCGCGTTCGTGGTCGAGGTGCCGCCCGCCGCGGCGCCGAACGTGGTGCAGCGGCTCACCGTGCTCGCCGAGCTCTACCCCGAGCTCCCGCTCGACGACCTGCAGCGCCTGGGCGGTACGCGCGAGCGCTTTCTGGTCGTGACCCCGGGCGTGCTCGGCCGGTTCGGCATCGAGCGCGGCGATCTGCTGGGTGTGCCCGGCGGCGAAACCGCGGCCAGCCACGCGGCCCTGCTGCGCGCCGTCGCCCGCGGCCATCGCCCCCAGCTGGCCGTCGATCGAAAGGGCCAACGCTACGTGATCGCTCGCTAAGCAAAAACCGCTTCGTTGGCCGAGGGCGTCGGGCGAAGATTCGCGGCCATGTCGTCACAACCGGGGATTCTGGCGCCGCCGCCTGCGGTCGGGCTTTCGCTTTCGTATCGGCTGGTATCGGGGAGCGACGCGCGCGCGGCGCTCGAGCGCATCCGCGCGGCAATCGATCCAAGAGACGTGGTGGTTGGCATCGGAGAGCCCCTCATTCGGGCGCTGGGGGCGAGCGTGGCGGGGCTTCGAAGCTTCCCGGCGCTGGTGGGGCCGGGGATCGCGGTGCCTTCCACGCAACAGGCGCTGTGGGTGTTCCAACGCGGCGAGGACCGCGGGCAGTTGTTCGACCTTGGCCGACAGCTCGCGGACCGGCTGGCGCCGGAGTTGGTGGGCGCAGATTCGGTCGAGACGTTTCTCTATGCGGGGGGCCGCGACCTGACGGGGTATGAGGACGGGACCGAAAATCCGAAGGATGCGGCGGCTGTGGCGGCGGCGTTTGTGAAGGGGGAGGAGCACATGGCGGGGAGCAGCTTCGTGGCCGTGCAGCGGTGGGCTCACGATTTGGCGAAATTCCGCGGGCTGTCCGGAGAGCGCCGGGACGCGACCATGGGTCGCCGGATCAGCGACAACGAGGAGATTGAGGACGCGCCGCCGTCGGCGCACGTCAAGCGTGCGGCGCAGGAGAGCTACGATCCACCCGCGTTCATGGTTCGGCGGTCGATGCCCTGGGTGGCCGGCGGCGCGCAAGGGTTGGAGTTCGTCGCCTACGGCGCAGATCTAGATCGGTACGAGCGCGTTCTGCGTCGCATGGTCGGGCTCGAGGATGGCACCGTCGACGGGCTGTTCTCTTTCTCGCGCCCGCTCACGGGCGGATACTACTGGTGTCCCCCGGTCGCCAACGGCCGCCTCGACCTGGACGCGCTGTAGACTCGCGGCGTGCTCCGCTTGGTCCTCCGCGGGCTGCCGCTGACGGCGTTGCTCGTGTTCGTGGCCGGGCTCGCGCTCGGGCCGATGGCCGAGTCCGACCTCTTCTTTCGCATCAAGGCCGGGCAGGAGATCCTGGCGCGGCACGGGCTGCCGGGGGTCAACCTCTACTCGTTCACGTACCCGGACTTCCCGGACCTGGACGCGTCGTGGCTGTTCGAGGTGGCGGTCGCGCTCATTCATGGCCGCGCCGGGTTTCCGGGGGTCGTGGTGGTGAAGACGGCGGTCTTGTTGGCGACGTTCGCGGTGGCGTACGTCGTTTGCCGGCGCCGGGGGGCGGGGCCGGTCGCGGCGGTGGCGGCGCTGGCGGCGGCGGCGCTGGTCGCGCGTGAGCGCTTCGTCGAGCGGCCGCACGTCGTCTCGTTCGCGGGAGAGATCGCGCTCCTGGCGGCGGTCGACGCGCTCGTGGTCGCCGGTGCCCGGCGAGCCGCCGTGGTGGTCGTCGCGCTGACGGCGGGCGTGGTGCTGTGGGCCAACCTTCACGCCGGCGTGTTCGTCGCGCCGCTGATTCTGGCGGCGGGCGGGCTCGGGGCGGCGGTTAGCCGCGATCGGGCCGCCGCGGGCCGACTCGCGATCGCGGCAGCGCTCGCTGCGCTGGCGACACTGGCGACGCCGCTCGGCGCCGGCCTGTTCACGTACCTACGGTTGCACCTCGCCCTCACCGCCGTGCATCCCATCGACGAGTTCCGGGCGCCGACGCTCGTCTCCGACGCGCCGCTGCTCGCGTTCGGCGCGGTCATGATCGCGACCGCGGCGGCCGCGCGTGTGCGCCCCGGGTGGATGCGTATCGCGCCCGCCGTCGCGCTGGCGGCGCTCACGTTGCGTTCGGTCCGCTTCGCCGCCGATTTCGCGCTCGTGGCCGCGCCGCTGCTGGCGGTGTCGCTGACGGCCCTCGGGCGCGGCCCGCGGCTGTCGCTCCGCGCCCGCGGGTGGCTGGCGGGGCCGGCACCGGCGGTGGCCGCGATAGGGTTCCTGATGGGCGCGGCGCTGATCCCGCGCGCGGTCGCAGCAGAACCCTGGAACATCGGGCTCGACACCCGCGAGCTGCCGCTGTCCGCTATCGCGTTCGCCGACACGAACGGCCTGCGCCAACGGATGTACAACGACTTCGAAACCGGATCGTACCTGCTCTACGATCCGGCCGGCGGCTATCCGCGCCACCGCGTGTTCGTGGATCCTCGCATCCCCGCGTATCCGATCGAGCTTCACCGCCTGCTGGGGCGGAACGACTTGACGCGTGCCGAGTGGACGGCCGAGATGCAGCGGTTCGGCGTCGACGCCGCGCTGCTGGCGTACGCCGGCGTCAATCGTCGCGTCGCGTGGTGGGACCCGGAGGTGTGGGCGCTCGTGTTCCGTGCCGACGACGCCCGCGTGTTCGTTCGTCGCTCGACGCGGCACGAGGCGCTGATCGCGGCGCGCGAGATCCCGGCGACATTCGCGTTTTCGGTCGAGGAAGGCGCCGCCACGGTGCCGCTCGATACCCGCCCGGCCCGCTCCCCGGTGCGCGACTGCGAGTGGAACCGCCGGCTCGGCGATCTCCGTTACGAGCTGTTAGGAAAGCCGAGCGCGTCCGCGCTCGACGCCTACCACCGTGCGCTCGCGGCTCCCGCCGGTTGTCTAGATGCCGGCGAAGAGGCGCGTTTGTGCTCCTGGCTGGGCGCGCTCGCGCTCGGGTCCGGCCGCGGCGCCGAGGCGCTGGAGCTGTTCGACCGCGCGCTCGCGCGCGGTGCGCCGAGGGACGCGACCGCGCTTTCCAACCGCGCGCTCGCGCTCGAAGCGGCGGGACGCACGCGCGAGGCGGCCAGCGGGTGGAAAGAGGTCGAAGCCGCGGCGCCAAACACACCCCTCGGCACGCGCGCGGCCGACCGCCGGCGCGCGCTCGAAGCGGTCACCGCTCCGTTCGGCGCGACCCCTCGAAGCTCTCCGTGACCTGGGCGCGGCCCAGGTTGGTTTGAAACTCGGCGGTCCACGTGCCGAGCAATTGGATCGCGAGACCGCCGCCCTGCGTGTCGATGGGAAGCGCCGAGCCGGCCAGCTGGAGATCGAGCCCAGCTCCGTCGAGCGCGTCGAACGTGCGGGCGAGTCGGGCGCCGAGCGCGAGGACGCCGGCGTCACAGGCCGCCTTCAGGCAGCCGGTGGCTGCGCCGACACGCGGACACAGCGCGCGGTCGATGGCCTCACATCCGGCCGCCGTGTTGTCGTCCGAATGCGCCTGGAAGGCGATCAAGCCGGCGAGGCTGACGGCGTCGCCCGTGACGTCGTAATACCGGGAAGTGATTTTTTCGAACGCGGACTTCGCCACCGTACCGAGGCGCATCGTGAAGCCGTGCCTGTCGATCATCAGCTGGTCGTCGCGCGTGGTCGCGGTGGTGCGCGCCTCCAGCACGGGAAGCCCGAGCGGGCCGAGCTCCACCTCGTCGAGTCGGGTGGGCGGGCCGAACATGATCGTTCGCAGGCGGTGGGCAATGAGGAAGTTCGACGGCGCCACGCCCAGTTCGACCTCGAAGGTCGATGCCAGCGAGAAGCTGTCGAGGAGGTGGGCCGCCTCCTCCGCGACGGCGGGCAGCGCCGCGATAGCGGGCTTGAGCGGGCTGCCGTAGAGGCCGAGCACAATCGCGTCGATGCCGAGCACCGTGTTCCTGGGCGAGTCGAACCACGTGCCCCGGCAGTTGCTGCCGCCGCCTGCGACGTCGGAGATGAAGGCGCTGCGCCGGGCGGTGAGCGCGTCGCCGAGCGCGGTCTCCGCGCCGGGCGCGGTGGCCGGGACGCAGTCGAGGGGATCGCCCGGGCTCGGCGCCGAGAGCGCGTCGATCGTGCAGTCGAGCAGCAGCTGAGCGGGATCGAGCGGGCAGTCCGCGAGGTTGCGCCACTCCGCCGCGAGCGCGACCGCCGCCGGCAACGGCGGGGTCGGCTCGAACGTGCTCGTGACCTCGAAGAACCCAGGCGTCCCGGGATCGCTGCCGGTCGGGTTGGGGACGACGTCGTCGAGGCGCACCGCGACGTCCACCACGCCGTCCGCGAGCAGGCTGGCCCCCGCCACGTCGACGCACCCGGCCGCGACCGCGCCGCCGTGGGTTCCGAGCGCCCGCGCGACGATCGCGCTCGACTCGTTGACGTTGACGGCGGTGAAGGGCTTGTTGGTCGGGCCGCCCATCGCCGGCGCCTCGAGGTCTTTGCGCACGGCTTCCGGGGGGCGCGCGGGGATGATGTCGCGGCAGGCCCAGCCGTCGAGCAACCGGACGGTGATGGCGACCGAGCTCTTTGCGTGCAGGCTCGACGGACCGAAAAATGGGACGGGGCGCACCAGGCCGTCCGCGCCCACCGCGACGATGATGACGGCCTGCGCCTCGGCGGTCAGCGATCGCGCCCGTACCTTGAACTGGGTCTTGAGCCCGGCGTGGACGACGACGGCCGCCGCGCCGCTGGCGTTGGTCACCGTGCTCGGCGACCCGAGCGTCGCGCCTTCCGCCATGTCGGGGTCGACGATGGAGAACGACACCGTTTGGCCACCGATCGGAACGTTGCTGCTGGTCAGGAAGAACTGCACGCTGCCCGATTGGCCGGGCGCCAGGTCCAGCGTCGCCGTTTCTGGATCGACGACCAAGACGCGCCGCCCGTCGGGGACCTCGCCGGTGCCGTTGCCCGCGCATCCGACGAGAAACACGAGCGCTCCCGCTGTGGACAATTTGTGGATGCTTTTGCGCTGGATCGCCCGCGTCGAGCGGGCCAGAGTCGATGGTCGCGCATGCCCGAATTCACGCACCTGCATCTGCACACGCAGTATAGCCTTCTCGACGGCGCGATCCGCCTCGACCATCTGTTCCCGAAGCTGCTCGATCGCGGGATGAAGTCGGTCGCGATGACCGACCACGGCAACCTGTTCGGCGCGCTCGACTTCTATCAGAAGGCCAAGGCCCACGGGGTCAAGCCCATCTTCGGTTGCGAGACCTACGTCGCGCCCGATCGCCTCGACAAGACCGAGCGGCGCTCGAACCACCTCATCCTGCTGGCCAAGAATCAGGTCGGCTGGAAGAACCTCTCCTATCTCAACTCCATGGGGTACCTCGAGGGTTTCTATTACAACCCGCGCATCGACAAGCCGCTGCTCCGCAAGCACAGCGAGGGTCTGATCGGGCTTTCGGCGTGCCTCGGCGGCGAGGTGGCGCAGACGATGATGCGGCGCGGGCCCGAGGCGGCTGAGTCAGTAGCACGCGAGTTCCAGGACATCTTCGGGAAGGGCAACTACTTCCTCGAGCTGCAGCCCAACGGGCTCGAGGAGCAGGAGAAGGTCAACGGCCAGCTGATCGAGATGTCGAAGAAGACCGGCATCCCGGTGATCGCGACCAACGACTGCCACTACCTCGACCGCGGCGACGCGCGCGCGCACGAGATCCTGATGTGCGTGCAGCAGAAGAAGACCATCCACGACGAAAAGCGGCTGCACCACCGCAACGATGCGTTCTTCGTCAAGACGCCGGCCGAGATGGAGTCGTACTTCAAGCACATCCCGGAGGCGCTGGAGAACGCGGCACGCATCGGCGAGCTGTGCAACGTCGAGCTCGACGTCGGCAGCACCTTCCTGCCCGAGTTCAAGGTCCCCGACGGCCAGACCGCCGAGTCGTACCTCGGACACATCGCCGAGGAGGGACTCAAGAAGCGCATCGAGGAGGCGCACCGGCGCGGCGCCAAGGTCGACGGCGACGCGTACGCGGCCCGGCTCGCGCTCGAGCTGGGCGTCATCCAGAAGATGCGGTTTTCGGGCTACTTCCTCATCGTCTGGGACTTCATCCGTTACGCCAAGGAGCACAACATTCCGGTCGGGCCCGGCCGCGGCTCGGGCGCGGGCTCGCTGGTCGCCTACTCGACGCGGATCACCGACATCGATCCGATCGCGAACAAGCTGCTGTTCGAGCGGTTCCTCAACCCCGAACGCGTCAGCATGCCGGACTTCGACATCGACTTCTGCATGAACCGGCGCGACGAGGTGATCTCGTACGTCACCAGCAAGTACGGCGAGAACAACGTCGGCCAGATCGTCACCATGCACCAGATCAAGGCGCGATCGGGCGTGCGCGACATCGCGCGCGCGATGGACCTCCCCTACGCGGAGGCCGACAAGGTCGCGAAGCTCGTGCCGGAACCGATCCAGGGCAAGAGCCCGCCGATCGCAGAAGCGATCGAAAAAGAGCCGCGGCTGCGCGCGCTCTACGCCGAGAGCCCCGTCTACCGGGAGCTGCTCGACGTCGCGAAGGGCCTCGAGGGCTTGAACCGCCACGCCGGCAAGCACGCGGCCGGCGTCGTGATCGGCGACAAGCCGCTGTGGGAGTACGTGCCCTGCTTCCGGCCCGCCGGCGAAGACACCGGCATCGTCACCCAGTACGACAAGGACATGGTCGAGAAGGCCGGCCTCGTGAAATTCGACTTCCTCGGCCTCAAGACGCTGACCGTGATCGCCACCTGCCTCGACCACGTCGCCCGCGACCGCGCGACCCGAGGCGAGGCGCCGCTCGACCTGTCGCTCATCCCGCTCGACGACGTACCGGTCTACAAGATGATCTCCGAGGCCGACGTCACCGGCGTGTTCCAGATGGAGTCGTCGGGGTTCCGCGAGCTCTTGAAGAAGCTGCGCCCCGACTGCTTCGAGGACATCGTCGCCGTGGGCGCTCTTTACCGGCCCGGACCGCTCGAGGGCGGCATGGTCGACGACTTCGTCGACCGCAAGCACGGCCGCAAGCGCGTCGAATACGACCACCCGCTGCTCGAGCCCATCCTGAAGGACACCTACGGCGTCATCGTCTACCAGGAACAGGTCATGCAGATCTCGTCGGCGCTGGCCGGCTACAGCCTGGGCAAGGCGGATCTGCTCAGGCGCGCGATGGGCAAGAAGAAGCTCGACGTCATGGCCAAGGAGAAGGCCGGCTTCCTCGACGGCGCCAAGCAGAAGGCGATCGACGCGAAGATCGCCGAGCGCGTGTTCGACCTGATGGAGAAGTTCGCGGGGTATGGCTTCAACCGCAGCCATTCAGCGGCCTACGGCCTGCTGACGTACCAGACCGCGTACCTCAAGCGTTACTTCCCGGTCGAGTTCTTCGCGGCGCTGCTCACCTGCGACAAGGACGACACCGACGCGGTGGTGAAGTTCATCGCCGAGGCCAAGGCCAACGGCATCGCCGTCCTCCGCCCCGACATCAACGAGTCGGGGACCGACTTCAGCGTGGTGATCGCCGAGGGCGGCAAGCAAGACGGCAAGAAGGTGATCCGGTTTGGCCTCGGGGCGGTCAAGGGGGTGGGGGAGGGCGCGGTCGAGGTCATGAAGCAGGCCCGCGAGCTCGGTGGACCGTTCCTGTCGCTGTTCGACTTCTGCAAGCGCGTCGACGGCCGCAAGGTGAACCGCAAGGTCATCGAGGCGCTGGTCAAGGCGGGCGCGTTCGACGGCGTCGCGCAGCAGAACGGCGTCAGCCGCGCGCGCATGTTCGCCACCATCGGCCTTGCGGCCGAGCGTGCCGCCGAGGCGCAGCGCGAGCGCGAGAGCGGCCAGACCAACCTGCTGGCGCTGTTCGCGAGCGGCGGCCAAAATGGCAATCGAGACGGCAGCGGCGCCGCGCACCCGTCGCTCGGCGAAGACAGCTACCCGGCCGCCGAGGAGTGGCTTCCCAAGCAGTTGCTCGCGTTCGAGAAGGAATCGCTCGGTTTCTACATCAGCGGTCACCCGCTCGACCGATACATGGGCGAGATCCGCCGGTTCACGACCGCGACCTGCGCCAACTGCCTCGAGAAGGGCGAGCGCGCGGAGGTCGTCCTCGCGGGCGTGGTCGCCGTGTACCAGGAAAAGCCGATGAAGAGCGGGGCGGGGAAGATCGCCTACTTCACGCTCGAGGATCACACCGGTCAGATGGAGTTCTTCGTCAGTATGAAGAAGGTCGACGAGTACCGTGAGCTCTTGGGGCGCGACGAGCCCGTGCTGGTCACCGGTGTGGTCGAGGCACCCTACGGCGAGGGCGAGACGGTGCGCGAGCGGCTGCGCTTCATCGACGCCAAGCCGCTCGCACGGGTGCGCGCCGAGAAGAGCTCGCTCTTGGACATCAAGCTGAACGCCGACGTGGTCAGCGACGACCAGATGCGTGCGCTCGAACAGGTGCTGCGCAACCACACCGGCGCCTGCAAGGCGGTGCTGCGCATGGAGATCCCGAAGCGCAGCGAGACCGTGCTCGACCTCGGCGACCATTACAAGGTCGCTGCCACCGACGACTTGCTCGCGCGCATCGAGCAAATCTTCGGCGCCCGCGTCGCGGTACTACGCTGACGGCCGAGAGACAGGCAGCGGGCTAAATGCCGCCCGCGCCGGTCACGCCGCCGCTGCCGGTGTTCGCGCCCTCGCCGGCGGCTCCGCCTAGCCCGAACGTGCCGCCCTCGTTGGCCCCCGCTGCTCCGGTGACCCCGCCTTGGCCGAACGTGCCGGCTCCGCCGGATGTGCCGCCCCGGCCGAAAGTGCCCCCGAAGCCCATCCCGCGGCCCGGGGTCACGGTGTTGCCGCCGCACACGATGGGACGTCCCGAGTGCGCGCAGATCGAACCGGCACCGATGTTCTGGCACATGAGCGTCACGCATTCGTCGTTGCCGGCGCAGGCCGCGCCGACGGGCGTTGTCCCCGCCCGCTTGCAGGTGCTGGTGAACAGATCGCACGCCGTCGGGCTCGCGCACTTGTCGGTGCACGGCGCGCCCTCGATCGGCGGCGACCCGCAAGTACCGATGCCGTCGCTCTGGTTGGGCACGCACGCGAGGTCGAACTGACACGGGGGCAACGCGACGGCGCCACAAGCCTCGCCCTGGCGTCCGGCCGCCTGACAGGTTCCGGTGAACCCGTTGCACGTGAGCGCAAGCTCCGGATCGGGATCGCACGAGCCAACTTCACAAGCGTCACCCGCGCGGGGCAATGAGCGGCACACGAGGGCGCTGGCATCGCAGTGCAAGCCAGCCGACGCGTCGCACGCGAGCGCCTCGTTGCCCACGACGCCGAACGCGCAGGGCTGACCCTGGTCCTGCGGCCTGGCGCACACGAAGTCGGTCTGGCGACAGTAGAGGTGGGCGGCGAGGTCGCAGTCGCGCGAATCGTTGCAAATGTCGCCGAAGCGGCCGGTGGTGACGCACGCGCCGGCCGTCGTCGTAGAGACGAAATCGTCGCCACCTGCGCCCAGGGCGAAGGGCGGGAGGCCGCCGCCTGCCGAGCAGCGGGTCCCGGGCATGCACTCCGCCGCCAGATCGCAGCGCGACCCGACCGGGACGCGCCCGACCACGACCCCGGGGCAGGCGGCGAGCAACTGGGCGGTGTTGGGGAGGACCGTCGGCACCTCGGGTGATTCGAACGACGTGTTGCAGACACGCTGCTCGTACGCCGCCACGCAGGCGGCGGCCCGCGCGCCGTCGATGACCACGTGCCCGGACGCGACCGCGCTGTCGAGCAGCGCGAGATCCCGTCGGGCCGCCAGCTTGGCGAATTCGAGGCACTCGGCCTCGGTCGAGTAGCGCGCGCCCGCCAGCTCGCCGATCTCGACGGGCGAGCAGCAACGGAACTGGCGATGACAAAACGCCTGCGCCAGGTCGTCGGCGAGGCGGACCGGTGCCGACAGGTTGGAGTCGCTGCAGGTGAAGCTCGCGGTCACAATCGTGACAGTGAACACGGCGGGAAGCGATCGGGTCATAGGCTAGTGATCGACAAGTGGATCCGGATGATAACAGGCTTGCCAATAATGCTCCGCGACGCGTCGGAATCGCTGTCGCCGCGCGATTGATCTTTGCCCACCACAGCCCCCGAAACTATGATTCCCTGACCTTGCGAACTGAGATGGCACGAACCCGGCGAAAACCTCCGGCAGTGCAGATGCCGACCGTGCGCCACCTGTTGAAGGATGTGGCCGATGGAATTCGCGTCCTGCAGACCCGCGACGGCGTCGAATTGTCCGACGCGCAGATCCTCGAACGCGCGCGCAACATCGTCACCGGTTTGATCGGCAACTACAGCATCCGGTCGCTCGAAGGTCCCGAGCTGCGTGCCGCGCGTTCGGTCGATCAGATGGACCTGCTCGCCAAGCTGGAAGAACGCGCCGAAGCGCGCAACAACGGCCGCTCGGGTCGCGCGTAGCGCCGCTCGACGCGCCCGTCACCGCTCCGGCGGACCGTGGTTCAGAATGAGCCAGTACATCCCGAGTTGGCGCGCCGCCTCGACGAACTGGACGAAGTCGACCGGCTTGCGCACGAAGCTGTTGGCGCCGAGGTCGTAGCTCGAGACGACGTCGGACTCCTCGTTGCTCGAGGTGAGCACCACGACCGGTAACCGGCGCGTGCGCTCGTCGGCGCGGATCTGCCGCAGCACGGACAGCCCGTCGATCTTGGGCAGCTTGAGATCCAGCAGCACGACCTCGGGCGACGCGTCGCTGCCGCGTTCCGCGTAGGCGCCGCGCGCGAACAGATAATCGAGCGCATCGGCGCCGTCGCGGAGCACGACGATGCGGTTCGCGATCTTGTGTTTGTCGAACGCGCGCATCGTGAGATCGACGTCGTCCTGGTTGTCCTCCACCAGCAGGATGGTGCCGCTCCGGCTCACGTGGATGTCCCGCCTGCGTTGGCGGTGGCCGTCTCCTCGATGAGGAGCCGCAGCTTGGCCACGTTCATCGGCTTGTCCACGCGGTGATTGGGAACACCTTCGAGAAACGTCCGTGCGCTCTCGGTGAACGTGCCACCGGTCATGAACACCACCCGGTCGCTCAGCGCCGGATCGAACTCGCGCAGTTGGCGGTAGAAGTCCATGCCTGTGAGCTCCGGCATCATGATGTCACACAAGATGACGTCGTAGCGCTCGCCCGCGGTGATGCGCTGGAGCGCCTCGCGCGCCCGGTTGCTCACCGTCACCCGGTGCGGCACCAGCAGCCGCTGCAGCGTTCGGCCGATCGCGGCTTCGTCCTCGACCACCAGCACCGCGCGCGATTTCGTCGGCAACGGCGCATCGACGGCGCCGGGCTTGTCCGCCGCGGGTTCGACGCGCGCGATTGGCAGCGTCACCGTGAACCGGGTTCCCTGACCCACCTGACTGTCGACCTCGATTCGGCCGTTCAACGCGGCGACGATCCGGTGGCAGATCGACAGCCCCAGCCCGGTGCCGACGCCGATTGGTTTGGTCGTGAAGAATACGTCGAAGATCCGCGGCAGGACCTCGGGCGCGATGCCGCCGCCGGTATCGGCCACGTCGACCGCCACCATGTCGCCGGCGCGACGGGTGGTGATGGTTATGGCGTTGGCGTCGGTCTTGCCCTCCGGGATGGCGTGCGAAGCGTTGACGATCAGGTTCAGGAACACCTGGCCGAGCCGCGCCTCGTTGGCGTCGACCTTGGGCACGTCGGCGAATCGGCGCACGATCCTTGCGCGGTGTCGGATCTCGTTGCGCGCCATGCGCAGCGAGGACTCCAGCACCGTGTGCACGTCGACCGCCTCGCGCCGGTCCTCTTGCGAGCGCGAGAACACGCGCAGGTCGCGGACGATGGTGCGTACGCGCTCGCCCGCCTCCTCGGCATCGGCGGTGGAGGAGCGGGTCGAGGCTAGGGTGGACGCGAGCCGTGTGAACCGATCGCCCAGCTCCTTGCGGACGGCGTCGGGGAAGCCCTCGACCTCGCGAGCGATGGTCTGCAGATCCTGGGTGATGATCTGGAGATTGCCCACCACCACCGCGAGCGGGTTGTTGATCTCGTGCGCGACCCCGGCCGCCAACGTGCCCACCGAAGCCATCCGCTCCGAGATCAGCAGCTGCTCCTGAATCCGACGCCGTTCGGCGCGCATCGCGGCCTCGCGGAGCTCGCGTTCAATCGCCGCGACGAAACGCCGGAGGCTGCCCTTGAGCAGGAAGTCGTGGACGCCGGTGCGCATCGCTTCGACCGCGATGTCCTCGCCGATCGTCCCCGACACGACGATGAAAGGTAGATCCAGCGCCAGGCTCTTGACCACCGCCAGCGCCCCGGGCGCGCTGAACGTGGGCAGCGAGTAGTCGGACACGACCAGGTCCCAGGTCCGCTCGGCGAACGCCGCGCGCATCTCGTCGCCGGTCTCGACCCGACGGGCATCGGGATCGTAGCCTCCCCGCCGAAGCTCGAGCAGGATCAGATCCGCGTCGTCGGGGTTGTCCTCGACGATCAGCACCCGCAGCGGTCTCCGTGCGCCGGCGGGCTTATCGGCCGCAGCCACCTGCTTGGCCCTCAGGGCGGCGGCCGTTGCGACGGAGCACCGAGCACGCCGCGATAATGGCCCGCGCAAGTTCAAGGCACAAGTGAATCGAGTTTGGAAGCCGGCACACCTTGTGCGCGATCGCCGCACCCCCCCCAACAGGTTGCGTTCAAGCTTTGAGCGGGTTCTGACGATCGTCCGGGCAGCGGGAGAGACGACGATGCTGAACGGACTCATGAGCGCCATTCTCGTACTCGCGGGCGGTGGCTGCGCGGTTGCAGGTTATGTCCTTGGTTCGTGGCACCAGCGCCGCGCCCTCGAGGCCGAGCTGGAGAGCGACCTTTTCAGCGATCGCGTTGTCGATCTGCTCGAGCCCGCCACCCGCCGCGATTCCCGGTTGAATTAGGTCACGCCAACCGCGCCGCCTTGAGGGCGGTCAGGATGATGCGCGTCGCGGGGGACTGGTTGAGCGTGTAGAAGTGGATGCCGGGTGCGCCCCCGTGCAGGAGCTCGACCGCCTGCGCGGTGGTCTGGGCGATGCCCAGCGCGCCCACGGCGGCGTCGTCGTTGCGCAGGCGCTGCAGCTCGGCGTGCAACGCCGGCGGCAGCGTCGCGCCCGACAGCTTGGTCATGCGCTCGATACCGGCCACGGTGCGGATCGGCATCAGCCCCGGGATGATGGGCACGCTGACGCCGGCGGCGCGCGCGCGCGCGACGAAGTCGAAGTAGACGCGGTTGTCGAAGAACAGCTGGGTGACGACGAAGTCCAGCCCGGCGTCGACCTTGGCGCGCAGGTTGAGGACGTCGCGGTCGAGATCCCGGCACTCGATGTGGCCCTCGGGGCTGCCGGCGCCGCCCAGGCAGAGCTTGCGGCCGTAACGCTTGCGAATGAACGCGATCAGGTCGGCGGCGTAGTTGAACCCCCCTCTGACCGCCTCGAACTTCTCCTGACCGACGGGGGGATCTCCGCGCAGCGCCATGATGTTCTCGATGCCGGCGTCCACCAGGCGGTCGATCACCTGCGCGATCTCGTTCTGGGTCGCGCCGACGCAGGTCAGGTGCGCCATCGCGGTGATGTGGGCCTCGCGCTCGATCCACTGCACGATCTCGACCGTCTTGCTGCGCGTCGAGCCGCCGGCGCCGTAGGTCACGGACACGTAACCGGGATCCAGCTCCGCGAGCTCGCGAATCGTACGCTCGAGCGTTTGCTGCCCCGCGTCGGTCTTGGGTGGGAAGAACTCGAACGAGAACAGCCGCCGCCCGCCGGCCGCGAACAGATCCGAAATTTTCATAGCCGGGCGAGTATCCCATGCCGCCGGAAGTATTTGTCTTCTCGGGCGCTTTCACGCTAGAAGACCGCCCCATGAGCGTCATGCAGAAGGCCATCATCGAGAGCGTTTCCGCCCGTGAAATCCTGGATTCGCGCGGCAACCCCACCGTCGAAGTGGACGTCCGGCTCACCTCAGGCGTCGTCGGTACCGCCGCTGTCCCGTCGGGCGCGTCGACCGGCGAGCACGAGGCGCTCGAGCTGCGCGACGGCGACAAGAAGCGTTACCTGGGCAGGGGCGTGCTCAAGGCGTGCGAGAACGTGGTCAAGTCGATCGGCCCGCTGGTGGCCGGGCGTGACGCGCTCGATCAGGCCGGCATTGACGGCGCGATGCTGGCGGCGGACGGGACGTCCAACAAGGGGAAGCTGGGCGCGAACGCGATGCTGGGCGTGTCGATGGCGACGGCGCGCGCGGCGGCGGCGGCTCTCGGCGAGCCGCTCTACAAATACCTCGGTGGTCCGTCGGCGCGGGTGCTGCCGGTGCCGCTCATGAACATCATCAACGGCGGGGCTCACGCCGACAACTCGCTCGATTTCCAGGAGTTCATGATCGTCCCCAAGGGGGCGGCGAAGTTCTCCGAGGCGCTGCGGGCGGGAGCCGAGGTGTTTCACACGCTCAAGAAACTCTTGCACGACCGCAAGGCGTCGACCGGCGTCGGCGACGAGGGCGGCTTCGCGCCCGACCTGCCCGGCGCCGAGGCGGCGCTGGCGGCGATCGTGGAGGCGATCGAGAAGGCCGGTTACAAGCCGGGCAAAGACGTCGCGCTCGCGCTCGACGTCGCGTCGAGCGAGCTTTGGGACAAGACCAGCAAGACCTACAAGCTCCCGGGGGAGGGCAAGGAGCTCGACGGCAAGGGGATGGTCGAGTTCTATCGCAAGCTCTGCGAGCAGTTCCCGATCGTGTCGATCGAGGACGGCATGGCGGAGAACGACTGGGACGGCTGGGTGGCGCTGACCCAGGCGCTGGGCAAACGCGTCCAGCTGGTGGGCGACGATCTGTTCGTCACCAACACCGAGCGCATCAAGCAGGGCATCGCCAAGGGCGCGTCCAACAGCGTGCTGGTCAAGGTCAACCAGATCGGGACGCTGACCGAGACGCTGGAGTCGGTCGAGATGGCCCACAGGGTGGGTTGGACGACCATCATCTCGCACCGCTCGGGCGAAACCGAGGACACCTTCATCGCGGACCTCGCGGTCGCCGTGCGCTCGGGTCAGATCAAGACCGGTTCGCTCGCGCGATCGGAGCGCGTCGCCAAGTACAACCGCCTGCTGCGGATCGAAGCCGAGCTCGGCCCGACCGCGATCTGGGGCGGGACGCTCGGCCGGCTGTAGCGCTCGGGACCCCAACCAAAGGGTCCCTCACCCGATCCTCCGCTACTGCGCGCCGCCCAGCACGTGGCGAGCGATGACCATGCGCTGGATCTGGCTCGTCCCCTCGTAGATCTGCAGCAGCTTCGCGTCGCGCATCAGCTTTTCGACCGGGTACTCCTTGGTGTAGCCGTAACCACCGAAGATCTGCACCGCGTCGGTCGAGACGCGCATCGCGGCGTCGGCGCCGTAGGCCTTGGCGTAGCTCGACACGATGCTGTCGGGGCGGCCGGCGTCGATTCCCACGGCTGCCTTGTGACAAAGCAGGCGCGTCGCCTCGTAGGCGATCGCCATCTCGGCCAGCATGAACTGGATCGCCTGGTGCTGCGCGATCGGGACCTCGAAGGTCTTGCGCTCGAGCGCGTATTTGCGCGACTCCTCGAGCGCGCGCCGGATGATGCCGGCCGCGCCGGCGGCGATCCACGGCCGGGTGCGATCGAACGTCCGCATCGCGACCTTGAACCCGTTGCCCTCGCCGCCGACCACTGCGTCCTTGCCGACCTTCACCTCTTCGAAGATCACGTCGGTGGTGTTGGAGCAGCGCTGCCCCATCTTGTTTTCCTTCTTGCCCACCGATACGCCTGGGGTCTGACGGTCGACCACGAAGCAGGTGATGCCCTTGTGGCGGGTGGTGCCCTCTTCGCGTGCGAACACGGTGTAGAAGCTGGCGACCCCGCCGTTGGTGATCCAGCGCTTCTGGCCGGTGATGACGTACTCGTCGCCGATTTTCTTGAACCGCGTCTTCATGCCCGCGACGTCGGAGCCCGCGTCGGGCTCGGAACAGCAGTAGGCGGCCAAGATCGGCTCGGCCAGCAGACGCCCGAACGCCGCCTTCTTCTGCTCGTCGGTGCCGGCGATGATGATCGGCATCGTGCCCAGCATGTTGGCGGCGAGCGTGGTGTTGACGCCGGTGCAGCCGTACGAGATCTCCTCCAGCACGAGGCAGTGGGCGAGGCACGAAAGTCCAAGCCCGCCGTAGGCCTCCGGGATCTCGCAGTTCATGAGCCCGGTCTCCCACGCCTTCTTGCAGATCTCGGTGGGGAAGGTGCCGTGCTCGTCCAGCTCGCCGGCAACCGGGACGATCTCCTTGCGGGCGAACTCGCGCGCGGTTTCGGTGAGCTGCTTCTCTTCGTCCGAGAAATCGAAGCTGGGCATTGTCCTCCTAGGGTTCCGAAGTAGATCTTCGCGCGGCACGTTCGGCCTTGCGGGCCTCGCGTTCAGCGGCCTTGCGGGCCTCGAACGCGATCTGGTCCTTGGTCGCCTTTGCGCCCAGCACGAACCCGAGCACGATCCCGAGCAGGAAGATCACCGGGATGTAGATGAAGTGCGACGACGGTGGCAGCGCGATCGCGAGCGCGGGCATCGGGAGTCCTACTTCGCAGAATCCTTCGCAGGATCCTGGGCCCCGAGCTTGCGCCGCAGCTCCGCGATCTCCCCGTCGACCTTGGACACCGCGCGGGCGACGACGAACACGTAGGCGAGGATCGCGATCCAGATGAAGCCGTAGGCGAGCGCGACGAACGGCACCGCCGGGATCTCCTCGCGCGGCGGACCCTCGACCTTCTCGAACACTTGCCCGAGCGCGAGGGTCGGCCCGGCGACCACCGCAGACAGCGCGGTCAGGAGCGAGACGAGTCGTTTCATCGGTTGGCCTCCATCATGTCGTCTACGTCCAGGCGCAGCTCGGCGAGCGCCGCACGCGATCGCTCCAGCCGGAACCGCAGCGTGAGCAGCACGGACCACACCACCACCATGAGCAGGAACGCGCTCCAGAAAGCAGGTCTCATCCGCGGGTCGAGCGACGGCACGACGGTGGTCTTGGGGTGAACCGTGCGCCAGTAGTCGACGCTCTTGTAGACCAGCGGCACGTCGATGGCGGCAAACAGCGCCAGCGCCGCCGCCAGCTTGCGCCCCGCGGGCCCCGCGTAACGGCGCGCGATGAGATAAGCGACCATCATCAGCACCAGCAGGAGAGAGCTGGTCAGCCGCGCGTCCCACTGCCACCACACGCCCCACGCCTTTCGGCCCCAAAGCGGGCCCGACACCAGCGTGCAAGCGCCGAACAGCACCGCGAGCTCGGCGGACGCCAGCGCCAGCCGATCGCCTTTCTCGGAGCCCTTGAACAGGAACGCGAGCGAACCGCCCGCGCACACGAAGGTCGAGAGGAACAGCATGATCGCGCACGGCACGTGGAAGTAGAAGATCTTCTGGACCACGCCCATCACCGGTTCGATGGGCGCGGTGACGATCCAGTACGGCACGACGATGAAACCGACGGCGGCCACGGCGAGCGCGATCAGAACACCTACACCGACGGGGGAACCGGCGGATCGCATGGTGCGGACTATAACCCGCAGCCATCTATAATGCTTCCCGCCAATGTCCGACGAACCGACACCCTCCGCATTTCGATCGGTGCCGCGCACCGGGGTCATCTACGTCACTACCGAAGCCAGCAAGCGCGGGTTTCGCACCGGCGATCCCGCGTGGTGCAACCTCGGCCAGGGCCAGCCCGAGACCGGGCCACTGCCGGGGGCGCCGGCGCGCGTCGAGCAGATCGCGATCGACGTCGACGATCAGGAATACGCGCCCATCCCCGGTATCCCCGAGCTGCGCGAAGCGATCGCGGATCTCTACAACCGGCATTACCGCCGCGGCATGCCGTCGCAGTACAGCGCCGAGAACGTCAGCGTCTCGGGCGGTGGCCGCGCCGCGCTCACCCGCGCCGCCGCGAGCCTCGGCCACGTGAACCTCGGGCACTTCCTGCCCGACTACACCGCCTACGAAGAGCTGCTCGACATCTTCAAGGCCTTCACCGCGATCCCGATTCTGCTCGAGGGCGAGCGCGGGTACGCGTTCTCGATCGAAGACCTCCGCCGCGAGATCCATGGCCGCGGCCTGGGCGCGCTGCTGCTGTCGAACCCCTGCAACCCGACGGGCAAACACGTGCGCGGCGACGAGCTCGCGTCGTGGGTCGCGCTCGCGCGCGAGCTCGACTGCGCGCTGCTGTTGGACGAGTTCTATTCGCACTACGTCTGGAACACACCGCCCGGCGCGCCGGCGATGGAGAGCGCGGCCCGCTACGTCGAGGACGTCGAGCGCGATCCGGTGGTCCTGTTCGACGGGCTCACCAAGAACTGGCGCTACCCGGGCTGGCGCGTGACCTGGACCGTCGGCCCGCGCAAGGTGATCGAAGCGGTCGCGAGCGCGGGCTCCTTCCTCGACGGCGGCGGGTCCAAGCCGCTGCAGCGCGCGGCCATCCCGTTGCTCGAGGACGCGCACGTCGTCGCCGAGACCGCGGCGATTCACGCCGCGTTCGGCGCCAAGCGCGCGCGATTGCTGGTCGGACTCGAGCGTCTCGGCATTACCACCGACCGCGCGCCCGACGGTACGTTCTACGTCTGGGGCAAGGTGGGCGGGCTGCCGCCGCCGCTCGACGACGGCATGGGCTTCTTCCGCGCCGCGCTCGACAAGCAGGTGATCGTCGTTCCGGGCGAGTTCTTCGACGTCAACCCAGGCAAGCGCCGCAGCGTGCGCGCCTCTCGCTTTCGCCGCCACGTGCGCTTCTCGTTCGGCCCGTCGTCGGATTCGCTCGACACCGCGCTCGCGCGGCTCGCGACGCTCATCCGCTAGTCAGGAGATTGTTGCAGTAAGTAGCCGCACACTCGCGCTTCGCGCGAGAGCGGCTAATCGCCCGAGACCACCGGCTCGAACGACCACAGCCCGACGGTGACGAACAGGACGTCGAGCATGATCAGAAACTGGGTCCAGAACGCCGCGCCGTCCGGGTCGGGCGACACCGGGTCGATGAGCTGGGCGGTGCCGCGCGCGCCCGCGATCACGATCGGCACGATGATCGGGTAGAGCAGGGCGGCCAGCAGCGCATCGCGCCCCCGCGCGCGAAGCAGCGCCGCCGAGAACACACAGCCCGCGGCGGCGAAGCCGATGGTTCCGAGCAGCAGCAACAGCGCGACGTGGCCACCGATGTTGGCCGAGAACAACAGCGCGACGATCGCCGTCAACACGCTCTCGGTGATTAACATCAGCCCGATCGTCGCCGCCAGCTTGCCGAGGTAGATCGCGCTGCGCGGCGCGGGCGTCAGCAGCAACGACCGGATCACCTCCCAATCACGCTCGCGATCGAACGCGCGCGAAAGCCCGACCGTGCCCGAGACTACGAGCGCGATCCACAGGATGCCCGCGGTCACCGGCGCGGGAGGACGCGCGCCCTCGACCACGAACGCGAAGCTGAAGATGAGCACGACGACGATCGCCAGGAAGGTCATCGTCGCCAGCACCTCGCGGCTGCGCCACTCGATGCGCAGGTCCTTGACGGCGATGCGCAGCGCCTGGGCGAAGAAACCGGACGGCGCCGCCGGCGCGGGCGCGGGATCAGGCACGCGTCCCCTTCTCGTAGGCCTCGCGCAGCGCCGCCGGCGTGAACCGCTCGCGGCGGGTCTCGTCGAGCACGACCCGCCCCCGGCGCAGGATGACGACCTGGTCCGCGATGCCGGCGGCGGCGTCGAGGTCGTGGGTGACGAGCACGACGATCCGGCCCGCGATGCGCTCGGCGGCCAGCTCGGCCGCCAGCCAGGCCGCGCCCGCCGGATCCAGCGCGGCGCTCGGCTCGTCGAACAACAGCAGGTCGGGGTCGTGGGCGAGCGCGCGCGCCAGCGACAGCCGCTGCAGCATCCCGCGCGAGAAGGTGCGCACCGGGACGTCGCGCGCGGCGTCAGCGAGGCCGACGCGCGCCAGCAGCATCTCCGCTCGCGTCGTCCCTCCCGATGGACCGGCAGCGCGCCCGTGCAGCGCCGAGAACAGCACCAGATTTTCGGTCGCCGTGAGGTCTCCGTACAGACCCGGCTCGTGGCCGACGTAGCCGATGCGCGCGCGCAGCGGCGAGCCACGCCCGAGCACTTCGTCGCCCCACCGCACCTCACCGCTCGAGGGCGACGAGAGGGTCGCGAGGATGCTGAGCAGGGTGGTTTTGCCCGCGCCGTTCGGGCCCAGGACCGTCGCCACCTGTCCGGGCTCGAACCGCGCGCTCACCGCTGCCAGCGCGCGCCGGCCACCGTAGATCTTGCCGACCGCCCGCAGCTCGAGCGGGCTCATGCGGCGCGCTGTTCCTCCATGGCGGCGAGTCGACGATAGACCTGCTCGAGATCCGCCACCAACTGTTTGCGACGGTCGTCGGCGGCTCCGCCGTTCGCGCGCGTCTCGCGTTCGAGCGACACCAGCGACGTGAACAGCACCTCGCGCTTGTCGATCAGCTTCGCGCGTTCCGAATCGGACTCGCGCCGTCCGGCGCCGCCGCCCGCGCGACCGGACTCGGGCCGCCGCCCGAACGCGAACCCGGCGACGATCAAACCCAGCGCCAGCACGCCCGCGACGTTGCGCCCGGTCGAGTCGGTCGACGGAAGCCCGCGCAGCGTGAACGCCAGCTTGCCCCCCGGCGGGACCGCCTCGACCGGCATCACCCAGTACTTGCGTCCGCCGAGCTCACGTTCCTGTCGCGCGCCCACTCCGTTGCCGATCACCGACAGTCCCGCGATCTGCTCGGTGATTAGCGTCAGCCCGCCGATGCCGTTCGGCATCGGCTGCACGAAATCCTTCTCGTCGCCGTGGTAGGGCAGCACGAACCCGAACTCGACCTCCTGCCCATTTTCGCGCGGGTTGCCGCCGACGACCGCTTGTTTGGGCGGCACGACGCCGTGCACGGCGATGCCGTGATTTTGCCGCACCTCCAGCCGGTGCTCGCCTTCGCGGTTGCCGGGCGACGCGCCGACGAAACCTTCCGGCAGCGGGATCTCGATCGCGCCCACGCCTGGGTCGAACATCAGGTCCGAGCGGTTCTCGAGCGGCAACATCTCGAGGATCTCGAGCCGGTCGTCGCGCAGTTGCACCACGATGCGCGCGCCGTCGCTGATCGCGACCACGCTCGGGTCGTTGGTGCGCGCGAACGCCCGGATCTCGGCACGTGCTCCCCCCTCGGCCGGCATCACGAAGGGCAGGGTGCCGAGGCGCAGGCCCTTCCACTCGAGCACGGCCGCGTAGCCGTTGCCCTCGCCGGTCGCGAGGCCCGTGAAACGCGCGACCCCCGACCCGTCGGTCTTGGCGCGGTGGACGTCCATCTTGCCGTCCTTGCCGATGCTGCCCAGCACGACCGCGTGATTGGGGATGGGCGCGCCGCCCTCGTCGAGCGGCTTGACCTCCAGCGTGCCGGTCGGAAGCGCGGTGTCGGGAAACGCCGCCCCCGCGCTCACGCCCATTGCGAACGCCTTGCCCTCGCCCTCGCCGGCTCCCGCTTGACCCGCGCTCGCCGCTTCGTCACCGCCACCGCTCGCGCCCAGCGCCGCGATGAGCATCGTGCGGACGCCTCCCTGCGACGGGATCGGGAAGCTCTCGGTGGCCAGCGACTCGCCGTCGACCGATACCTGGGCGCGGAACTCGTCGCCGGTCGCCAGCCCTTCGAAGATCGCCCGCCCGCCCGCGTCCGTTTTCAACGTCCGCTTGCGCGCGTCGCCGCCCGCGTTCTTGGTGATGACGGTGACCTCGACGTTCGCGACCGGGTTCGACGGCTGCTTGCGCGCGACGCGGACGCTGACCGTCCCCGTCGGCATGCCCTGATCGGGCAGCGGCCGGCCCACGATCGCTTTGAGGTTGGGCATGCCGCCGCCGGCCCCCTGCTCTCTCAGCATGGGCTGGGCCAGCGCACCCGCCGACAGGCTCACGACGGCGCCCGTGACGGACGCGATTAAGAAATCTTGGCGCCGCATTTTTTGCAGAACTGCGCGTCCACGTCGTTGACGGTCTGACAGCTCGCGCAGGTCGGCGTCGAGGCCGCGGTCGCGCTCGCGGTCGATTTATCCGTGGCCAGTTTCGCCGCGTCCGGCAGCTCGAGACGGATCTTGAGCTCGCGCTCGATCAGCGACCGGAAGTCGTCGCCCGCCTCGATCTCGGTCATCAGCCGCAGCGCGCGCGTCCGGTAGCGCTCGACCATCTCCTTGTAGTCGCGCTCCGCCACCTTGCGCATCTGGAAGTCGAGCTCGACCTCCTTGATCGCCTTGAGCACGAGCTGCTTCTCGCGCTCGAGCTCACGCGCGCGGCGGGGCTGCAGCTCCGCGCTCGCGCGCGCCGGGGCCTCGACGCGCGTGAGCGGGTCGAGCACCCGCCACAGTGCGCGGGCCACGAACGCGAGCGTCATGCCCCCGAGCACGATCATGACCAGCGGCGGGCCGAGACGCATCTTCTCGATCGCCGCGGCGTACGCGAGCGCGACGGCCGCGCCCCCGAGCCCGACGGCCCATGTCGGCACCGGCACGGTCAGTCGGCGGCGGGGTGCGGGGGCCGCTTCGGCGGGCGCGCTCGGCTCAGTCAAGATTTCGGAGCTCGTCATCGAGCTTGTCGGCGAGATCCGGGTCGACGTCGGCCCGCGCCGCCAGCCGATTGAAGCCCTTGTCGATCGGCGCCGCCAGCGCGACCTGGCCGCCGTACTTCTCGATGAAGTACTGGATCACTTGCTCGCGCGTCCGGCCCTGGTCCAGGAGCTTCCGGATCGCGAGGCGGTCGCCGTTCGCGTGGCCGCAGTTCTCCGTCGCGCAGTCCAAGAGGTTGTGGCGGCAGGTACCGCACTGACAGATGATGTTGCGCACCAGCCAGTTCTCGTCGGCGCCCACCGGATCGGGCGGCTCCTCGCTGGCGGTCGTCATCTGCGCCACCGCCGGGCGCGGGGTGCCCAGCATCAGCCCGCCAGCGCCCAGCGCCAGCCACAGCGCGATCCCCGCGGCGCCCGCGGGACGAGTCGCCGCGCCCACCGTCGCCGTCGCGCCCGCGGTGAGGCGCTCGAGCACCGTCTCGGGCAGGAGCGCGATGCCGGTGCCGATCGCGAGCAGCATGAACCCGAACCAGATCCAGTCGATTATCGGGTTCACCACCAGCTTGAGCGTGGCGTTGCCCTCGGCGAGGTCGTAGTTGCCGAGCGTGATGTAGAGGTCCTCCGCCGGCGCGCGCCGGATCGCGACCTCGCTGGTTGGCTCGCTCTCGTGCTTGTGGAAGAACCACTTCGCCGGCCGCATGTGATCGATCACCTTGCCGTCGCGCAACACCGTGATCTCGCCGGTGACCATCTCCTTCTGGCGGTCCTCCTCGTGCGAGAGCCGGTCGAACCGCAGCGTGTACTTGCCGATGGTCGTCTCCGCCCCCGGCAACATCTTCATGTCCTTCTCCTTCTGGTACGCGGTGCCCGCGAACCCGAGGAACATGAGCACGATGCCGAGGTGGACGACGTAGCCGCCGTAGCGCCGCCGCCCGCGCAGGATCATCCCCATCAGCGCCGACACGGCGTCCTGGCCGGTGTTGCGCTTGCGGATCGACATACCGCGCGCGAACTCCTGGGTGATGGTCGCGAACGTGAAGGCGCAGAACCCGAAGCAGATGACGGCCGCCCACGACGATCCCAGGCCCCCGATGAAGCAGGCGGCAATCGTCACCGCCGCCGCCGCCGACGGCCAGAAGAACTGGTAGCGCAGGTGCGACGCGGTCGCGCGCCGCCACGCGATGAGCGGCCCCACGCCCGCAAGGAAAAGCAGCGCCAGCCCGATCGGCACCATCCACTTGTTGAAGAACGGCGGCCCGACCGTGATGCGCTCGCCGGTCGCCGCCTCCGACAGGGTCGGGAACATGGTCGCGAACAGGATGAAGAACGCCGCGAACAGCAGGATCCAGTTATTGACAGTGAACGCCGCCTCGCGCGACAGCCACGAGTCGAGGGTCGCGCGCGAGCGAAGGTCGGGGAGGCGCTTGATCACGAACCCGAAGCTGACGATCAACGTGAGCACCATGAACACGGTGAAGATCCACGCCAGCTTGGTGTCCTGGCCGAACGCGTGCACCGACTGCACAATGCCCGACCGGGTCATGAACGTCCCGAAGATGGTGAGGAAGAACGTCACGATGATGAGCGTGACGTTCCAGATCTTCATCATCCCGCGCCGCTCCTGGATCATGATCGAGTGCAGGAACGCGGTTGCAGTCAGCCAGGGGAGAAAACCCGCGTTCTCGACCGGGTCCCAGCCCCAAAAACCGCCCCAGCCGAGCTCTTCGTACGCCCACAACATGCCCAGCGTCAGGCCCATCGACAGGAAGAACCAGGCGCCGAGCGTCCACTTGCGCACCGACGCGATCCACGCGTCATCGAGCTGCCCGGAGATCAGCGCCGCCAGCCCGAACGCGAACGGGATGCTCATGCCCACGAACCCGGTGTAGAGCGACGGCGGGTGCGTCACCATGTACGCGTTCTGCAACAGCGGGTTCAGCCCCTTGCCGACGGTCGGGATGTCGGTCAGGTAGGTGTCGAACGGGTTCTTGTGGAACACGATGACATAGAGGAAGAAGTCCGCGATCGCCATCAGTACGGTGACCACGTAGGGCAAGAGCTCGCGGTGCTTGTCGCGGTTCGAGTACACGGCCACCGCCGAGAACACCGACAGCAGGAACACCCACCACAGGATCGACCCGTCGAGGCCGCCCCAGTACGCCGTGATTTGATAGAAGAGCGGCGACGCCGCGTCGGAGTAGTGGTGCACGTACTTGATCGAGTAGTCGTGCGACACGAACGCGTACACCAGCGCCACCGAGGACAGTCCCAGCACCGCCGCCAGCGCATACACGCCAGCGCGGCCCGATTCCACCAGCCGGCGGTTGCCGCGCCGCGCCCCAATCACAGACGCCACCCCCGCGTAGGTTGCGACGACCAACGCGATGAGCAACGTCAGCGTTCCGAAAGCAGCCATGGATCCCTCCGGCGCCGGTTGTACCCCGAAACGGGGACATAACCGCCGGCGCGGCCGTCGAATTCCCCGGGAGCCGACGCTACGTTAGCACACCCCAGGCCGGTCGTTTGGACCGCCGGGAATGCACCGCGTGACGGTTGCGATTGGTTCCCGGCTTCACCGGCTGCGCCTCGGCGCCCATCGTGTCGACGATCTCGCGCCGCCCCCGCACCAGCCGCGACTGCGCAGCCGCGACCGAGGTTCCGAGCATGCTTGCGACGTCACCGAGCTCGTAACCGAGCACGTCGTGGAGGTAGACGACGCGCGCCTTCTTTTGGCCGATGCCCGACAGCGCCCGGTTCACGCGATCGAGCGTCAAGTGAATGTCGGTCAGTCGCTCGGGCCCGGGATCCGGCGCTATGCGTGAGCGATCGTCGGCGACCGCCGCGTCCCAGCCGTGCTGGAACAGGCGCCGCTCGCGTGCGCGGGCGCGGATCGCGTCGACCGCCACGTTGCGCGCGATGACCGCCGCCCAACCGCCGGTCGGGCACTCACCGCGGAACCTGCCGCGATCGAGCGTCGACAGAACGTTGACGATCGAGCTTTGGACCAGATCTTCGTATTCAGGATCGCGGCTTCCGACCAACCTGCGGACGACGGTGTCGACGGTCGATTGGACGTTGCGAACCGCCTCCCGGGCGGCTTCACCTGTAGGGTCGCGAGTCGTATCGCGGCTGACGTCGCGCACGACGCCGCGACGAACAGGGCTAAGGCGTGGGGGCATGGGGGACCTCCATTCGAGCTCGGGCATAGCTGGAACAGGAGCAGGGGCCGATCGAGGTTGCCATCCGACTCCCCAAGCCGGGCGCAACGAAGGTTAGCGGGCGTGATTCTAAGAACTGTCGCGGCTGCCTGCGCAACAAATTTATCGATAACCAGAAATCAAAAAGAATATTAGCGATCTAGGGGAAGCGCTCGAAGAGCCGATTGGGTGCGACCGGCATTTCGCCGGAGGTTTCCCTGATCAGCGCGCGAGCTTGGACTTCAGGATTCGCCTGAAGTCGGCGGCACCGGTGCCGTCGAGGGCGACGTCGAGCCACAGCAGCGCGGGAGTCCCGTGCGCGACCCGGCGGGCGCGGCGCCCGATGTCCGACAGCTCGTCCCACGGCACGCGCTTTTGAGCCGCAGCGTCGAGCGCGACGATCCCGACCAGCCGACCGGCCTGCAGCAGAATCGAGCACAGCGATTGCTCTTCTTGCAGGTAGCGGTACGCCCAGCCGGTGCGCGGGCCATAGAAGTAGAAGTCCTCGGTGGCGCCCTGCTTGGTCAAGAACGCGCGCACGGCCTCGAACCGTTTGCCAACCGGGGACGGAAGCCGCGCCGCGAACTCCGCGTCGGTGGGTGGGTGCGCCTTCTTCGGGAACGCGACCTTGGGTGCCGGGCGCAGCTTCTCGGCCGGCGGCTTCTCGGGCTTCCTGTCCGGCTTGTCGGACTTCTTCTCGGCCTTGGCCATCCGGTCAGGCGGCTGACGGAGACGACGGCGTCGGCGTCTTCTTGCGGTTGAGCAGGTAGCTGACGAGCCCGGGCAAAAGCGAGACCAGGATGATGACGATGATGACCTTGTCGATCTGCTTCGTGATCGGCGGGTAAACCTTGCCCAGCGTGAACCCGAGCATGCTCATGCTCAGCACCCAGCCGATGCCGCCGAACACGTTGTAGGAGAGGAAGCGGCGGTAGCTCATCTGGCCGACGCCAGCGACCACCGGCGCGAACGTGCGGAAGATGGGCAAGAAGCGGGCGATGATGATCGTCTTGCCGCCGTGGCGCTCGTAGAAGGCCTTGGTGCGCAAGAGGTGCTTCTTCGAGAACAGCAGCGACTGCTCGCGGGTGAAGATCTTGGGGCCTGACTTCGCGCCGATCCAGTAGCCGACGGTGTCGCCGACGATGGCGGCGAGGCTGCCCAGGATGTTGAGCCAGAAGATGTTCAAGAGCGGCGCGTTCTCGGGGTTGGCGCTCGTGCAGTAGAGGCCGGCGGTGACCAGCAGCGAGTCGCCGGGCAGGAAGAAGCCGACCAAGAGGCCGGTCTCGGCGAAGATCACTGCGGTGAGGAGCGCGAGGCCGCCGACACGGACGATCCCCTGTACGTCATAGATCTTGTGGAACAAATCTAGCAGGGCTTGCATGAGGCCCCGGACTTTGTGCCAACCCGCCCGCTTTGTCTATCGTCGTCGTCCCCCGCCCGGTTTGGGTGCTAGATCTCGTTCATGTTGACCTTACTGTTGGGCGTGGCGGTCGCGGCGGGGGCCACGTTGCTCCTGACCGGCGTCCGGGTGCTGCAGGAGTACGAGCGCGCGGTGGTGTTCCGGTTTGGGCGGGCGCGCAAGGAGCTGGCGGCGCCCGGCATCAACTTGCTGCTGCCGTTCGGCATCGATCGCATGCGGGTGGTCGACGTGCGGACGCGCGCCATCCAGATCGCGCCCCAGGAGATCATCACCCACGACAACATCTCGATCAGCGTCGACGCGGTCGTCTACGCGTCGGTCAGCTCGCCCAGCCACGCCGTGCTGGAGGTGGAGGAGTTCCTGCCCGCGACGCTGCAGCTCGCGGCGACGACGTTGCGCGCGGTGCTGGGCAAGATGGACCTCGACGAGATCCTCGCCCACCGCGACGCCGTCAACACCGAGGTGCGCAACATCCTCGACACCCGCACCGAGCAGTGGGGGGTCGAGATCTCCGCGGTCGAGATCAAGGACATACAGCTCCCCAAGGAGATGCAGCGCGCGATGGCGCGGCAGGCGGAGGCGGAGCGCGAGCGCCGCGCCAAGGTGATCGCGGCCGAGGGCGAGGTGCAGGCGGCGTCGAAGCTGGCGCAAGCGGCCGAGATGATCGCGGCGCACCCGGGGGCATTGCAGCTGCGCCTCTACCAGACGCTGGTCGAGGTGTCGGGTGAGGCGTCGTCGACGATCGTGTTCCCGGTGCCCATCGATTTCGGGGCGGCGGGCGGCTCGGCGACGCAGCCGCAGATGTCCCAGGCGCAGATCCAGACCATGATGCAAAGCGCAGTCGCGCTCGCCGCCAGCGAGCAGGCCAAAAAGCAGCTCGGCGCCGCGAGCGAGCCGGCCAAGGTCGGCAGCGCGGACGCCCGCGTCCCGTTTGGCGTGCCGCGGGATCGCTAGCCGCTCTCGCGCGAAGCGCGAGTGTGCGGCTACTACTGCAACGATCTCTGGCCGCTCTCGCGCGAAGCGGGAGTGTGCGGCTACTAACTGCAACGATCTCCCAGCGGCTAACGCCGGCTCTGGAGCTCGACCACCACGTCGCCGTCGCCGATGCGGGCCTGGCACGACAGGCGCAGCTTGTTGATGAAGTAGGCGGTGCCGAGGTGCTTCTTCTCGGCCAGGTTGAATGGCGTCAGGTGCTCTTCGCCCGAGATGACCTTCACCCGGCACAGGCCGCAGTTGGCCTGGCCGACGCAGGCGGTGGTGACGGCGATGCGCGACCGCCGGGCGACCTCGAACACCGACTCCCCAGCCGCGCACGGGATGCGCGCGCCGCTGGGCAGGAACGTCACGGAAGGGATGGCGCGGCCTCGCGCTCGGTCATGTTTTGGCGCCGAGCTTGCTGATGAGCTTCCACTCGCTGGGCGTGACCGGCTGGACCGAGAGGCGGCTGCCTCGGCGCAGCAACACCATGTCGGCGAGCGCGGGCGTCGCCCGCAGCTCGGGGAGCGCCACCGGGCGGGCGAACTTGGACTCGAACTGGATGTCGACCGCGTACCAGCGCGGATCGTCGGGCGAGCTGTCGGGATCGTGGTGGCCGTCGCCGCGATCGAACTGGGTCGGATCGACGTAGCCGGCGCGTGCGACCTTGGCTGTCCCGGCGACCGCGGGCGGGTCGGCGCTAGAGTGATAGAAGAGCACGCCGTCGCCGACCTTGATCTCGTCGCGCAGCAGGTTGCGCGCCTGGTAGTTGCGCACGCCGTCCCAGCGCGTCGTCCGACCCTTGGCCTTGGCGAGGTCGTCGATCGAGAACACGCTGGGCTCGGACTTCATCAACCAATATCGGGCCATGTCCGCTCGATGATAATCCCAACCGAGGAACGTCGGTTGACGGTCGACGGACGGAGATTAGACTGAAGCGGCAACACACCCGTGAGGCATATCGCCCACGGGAGACCCGCCGGGAGCGGAACGCCTCGGCGAAAGGAGAAAACGACATGCATCCAGCAATCGCATCTTGGTGGCATTCGAGGGGTGGGTCCGGGGGCTGCGGACAGTGGAGCTGCGCGCCAGGGGCGCCGCGGCATTGGGGCGGACCTGGCCATGGACACGGGGCTCCCCCCGACGACGGGGATGGCGAGGGGTTCGGAGGTGGCGCGTTCGGCGTGCGCAGGCCGCTGCGGTTTCTCGCCTACAAGCTGGAGCTCGACGAGCGCCAGGTGGGCGAGATCGCGCGCATCCTGGACGAGCTCAAGACCGAGCGCGCCCAGGCGGAGGTCGACCGACGCCGTTCGCTGTCGGCGTTCGCCGACGCGGTGGGGGGCGACGCGTTCGACGAAGCGCGCGCCCAGGAGGCGGCGGGCAGCCGGGTGGCGACAGCCGAGCGGCTGCGCGACGCGGTGACCGGCGCGCTCCGGCGCCTGCACGCGCTGCTCGACAAGGACCAGCGCGAGCGCCTCGCCTACCTGATCCGCACCGGCGTCTTGAGCCTATAAGAGCCGCACACATCCGCCATTAGCGCGGGCGACGGCGGCGAGATATCCTCACCGGATGTCTTCGTCGCCGTCGTTCGCGCTCGAGCTCGCCACGACGCGCAAGCCACGTCCGCCGGATGGCGAGCTGGTGTTCGGCCGTTCGTTCACCGATCACATGGCGATCGTCGACTGGGAGAAGTCACGCGGCTGGTACGACCCACGCATCGTGCCGTACGCGTCGCTGACGCTCGATCCCGCGGCCGCGGTGTTGCACTACGCGCAGGAGATGTTCGACGGGCTGAAGGCGTTCCGCGGCGCCGACGACAAGATCCGGTTTTTCCGCCTCGACCGCCACTGCCGCCGCCTGCACGACGGCGCCGACCGGCTCTGCATCCCGCCGCTCGACCCCGAGCTGACGCGGGCGGCGCTGGTCGAGCTCGTGCGCGCGGACCGCGACTGGGTGCCCAAGGCGGCCGGGACGTCGCTCTATCTGCGCCCGACGATCATCGCGACCGAGCCGTTCCTGGGCGTGAGACCGGCGGAGAAGTTCCTGTTCTTCGCGATCGCGTCGCCGGTGGGGGCGTACAACGGGCACGCGTTCGATCCGGCGCGAATTCTGGTCGAGGACACCTATGTGCGCGCCGCGGTGGGCGGCATCGGCGCGGTCAAGGCGGGCGCCAACTACGCCGCCAGCCTCAAGGCCGCGATGGACGCCAAGGCGCGCGGCTATGCGCAGGTGCTGTGGACCGACGCGGTCGAGCACACCTACCTCGAGGAAGTGGGCACGATGAACCTGTGCGTGCGGATCGGCGACGAGGTGATCACGCCGGCGCTCGGCGGCAGCATTTTGGGCGGTATCACGCGCGACTCGGTGCTGACGTTGGTACGCGAATGGGGCATGCAGGCGAGCGAGCGGCCGATCGGGATGGAGGAGGTGATCGCCGCGCACCGCGCGGGTACGCTGCGCGAGGTGTTCGGCTGCGGCACGGCCGCCGTGATCACGCCGGTCGGCGCGCTCGGGTGGAAGGGCGAGGACATCGTCATCAACGACGGCAAGCCGGGCGAGCTGGCGAAGCGCCTCTACGACGCGATCACCGACGTCCAATACGGCCGCGCACCCGATACGCACGGCTGGATTACCGAGCTCGACTGATGCGCGTCGAGCGTAGACCGGCTTTGCCGGTCGGAGCTCATCGCGGGAGGTTCGGAACCCTTTGAGGGTTCCGAGACAAACGATGGCCGATCTGTTGGTTCGGCTTTACGACCTGCCGGCGTCGGCGTCGGCGGTGGCGAAGCTGACGGGGCAGGGGATCGTGGTGCGGCGGGCGGCGGCGATGGAGCGAGCGGCCGTAGTCGGGTTCGCGCGCGCGCACGGCTCGGAGGGGTGGGCGGGGGAGTGCGAGGCGGCGTTCGCGCGGCTCCCGGTGGCCTGCTTCGTGGCGGTGGACAGCGCCACGCACGCGCTGATCGGGTTCGCCTGTCACGAAGCGACCTGCCGCGACTTCTTCGGGCCTGAGCTCGTCCACCCGAGCTGGCGCGGGCGCGGTGTCGGGCACGCGCTCTTGTTGGTGACGCTGGAGGCGATGCGCGCGCAGGGCTACGCCTACGCCATCATCGGCTGGGCATCGTCGGTCGACTTCTATCGCAAGGTGGTGGGTGCGGTGGTGATCGAGGGCTCCGAGCCGGGCATCTACCCGCGTCCAATAGTCGACGCGGGTGACAGCGATTAGACGCTGACGGGTGTGCGCAGCAGGAACGCCGTTCGCGCGAAGGGCTGCAGGATCGAGCGACAGAACCGCGACAGCGGGCGCGCCTCGGCCTCGAGCCCCATGCCGCGGAACAGCCAGCCCCACTCGCCCGCGGTGAGGAAACCGAACGGCGCGCGGCTGCCGATCTTGCGACGGTAGGACTCGCCGTGGCGGTGGCTGACCGCGCGGTCGAGGGGTGTCACCGGCGTGTCCTCGACGATGAACACCTTGCCGCGGCTGACGCGCAGGGCCTCGCGCAGGAGCGGCAGCTTGCCATCGTCGGGAACGTGGTGCAGCACGAAGCTCAGCATGACCAGGTCGAACCGGCGGTCGGGGAATGGCAGCGTTCGGCCGTCGTAGAGTTGGAACGGGACGTCTCGGTTGGCGCGGATGTCGACGATGTCGACGCCGGCGATCTCGCCCGCGCCGCGGGTCGAGAGCTCGGAGAGGACGTGACCCTCGCCGCATCCGACGTCGAGCACCGACGCGCCGGGTTGGAGGTGGGGATGAACCAGCGACACCGTGTGCAGGGTTTCGCTGCGGACGGTTCTCGAGCGGTAGTGGGCGGACATGTCAGGACCTCCTGCGCTGCTTGCCTGATTGCAAAGCCGAAGCCACACTGGCCGGCGATGAACCGCCGCCAACGGCTGGGCCTCGTGGGCGCGATCGGCGGCGTGGTGGTAGCAGTGCTCGCCGCGCTGGTGATTCCTCGTCTCGACGCGCCGCCGCCCACGCCGGCCGGCCGGGTGTACCCGGCGACCGAGCCGGCGCCGCACCCGGTCATCCCGTCCGACCCCACCCCGGCGGCGCCCAAGCCGTTCTGCGAGCGTCGCGACATTTTCATCGTCGGAAAGCAGGTGCGCGAGGCGCGCGAGCGAAGCCTGACCGTCGCCAAGGCGGCGGCGGCGAAGGGTTCGCCCGCCGCCTGTCACCTCGAGGCGCCGGCGCGCGAGCTAGCGTCGGCGCTCAACGCGCTCATCGGGCGGACGGGCGCGTGCGTGGCGCGCGACAGCGAGCTCGACAGCCCGTGGAGCCAGCTCGAGTCGGCCGTGAGCGCCCTCGACCGCTGCATGGACTGCGCGCAGGACCGCGACGTCCGCGTCACCGCCTGCAAGCGTGCGCTCGAGCTCGTCGACGAAGCGGAAAAGGCGGCGGGCTAGGCCTGGCTGAGGCCTGGCTAGGCCGGGCTCAGGCGCCGGCGTGACGGGCGACGACGTCTGGATCGCAGGCGTCGAGACGGATGCGGCGCGGTCCGAGGCGAAGGCCGGTGAGCGAGCCAAGGCTTTCGTCGAAGCCCGCGGCGAGCCAGGCAGCGATCGCACCGGCCAAGCCGACGTCGAGTCGCGACGCGTAGCGCAGGTAGCCGCGCACGTCCTTGAACTGATCCATCGCCAACATGAGGTGAGGATCGCGCACGAGCCCGGGCGGGATGAGGCGCGCCGCCAGGTGCGGGTCGGCCTCGAACGCCGCGATCTCGCTCGGCAGGCGCGCGTGGTACGAGCCGTCCTCGATCAGCGACGCGAGCGCCCGCTGGTGCGGGTGTGTTCCTTCGTTGATCTGACGCGCTTGGCGCGCCATCTCCGCGACGCCGTCGGGGTGTGCCGTCAGCAACACGAGGTCGTAGACAGGGTGGCGATGGAAGGTCTGGAGCACGTGGTGGATGAGCGCGTCGCGCGGCGCGAACAGGCCGATCGGATCCAGCATCGTCGCCGGGCCCGACAGAAAACGGCGAAGGTTGTGGAACACCCAGGGAATGCCCTGGCTGCGATAGAAGAGCCTGGTCTCGGCGGCCGCGCTCACGATCATCTGGTCGCGGCCCGCGACCAGGAGCTGCGCGATGCTGGGGACGGCGTCGGCGTGGCCGAGCGCGCGCAGCCGCTCGAGCCGGCTGCGCACGAGCGCGGGCCGGAAGTAGGCCGCGACCAGCGCGACCAGCTGGCGCAGCTTGTCCCAGTTGCGGCGCGCGCCCCCAATCACGTCCGCGAGCAGCGCCGTCCGCGGCCGCCCGAGCCACGGGGGCGGCGTCGCGCCTTGAGCTTCGGCCATCGTTGGGTCGGCCGGGGCCACGCTGGCGACGACGTTGGGCACGGACTGATCTTACTCCGGCGAAGAGCTCCAAATCGGCAACGCCGATCTGCGCTCGACGCAATGAGGTTAGCAGCTAGACTCCCGCGCGTGCGTCGTCCCGTCGCGCTGTCGCTCGCGCTCGCCTCCGGGCTGGGGGTGCCGCTCGGCCTCGCGCGCGCCGCGGATTCCGCGCCGCCAACCGCGATCGCAAGCAAAGTTGCGATCGCCGACCTCGCGGCGATTCGCGGCGCGGTCGAGGCGCCGGGCGCGCGAGCGGTGCTGGTGAACGTGTGGGCGACCTGGTGCGAGCCCTGCCGCGAAGAGATGCCGGAGCTGCTGCGGTTCTGGCGCGATCACAAGGCGCGCGGCCTGCGCCTCGTACTGGTATCCGCGGACGACGAGGACCAGCGCGCCGAGGTCGAGCGCGTGCTCGCCGCCGCCGGCTTCGACGGCCCGGCGTTCATCAAACACGGCGACGACATGGCGTTCATCGACAGCCTCGATCGACGCTGGAGCGGCGAGCTGCCGTCCACGTTCCTGTTCGACGGCCAGGGCAAGAAACAGCGCTTTTGGCCCGGCACCATCAGCTACGACGATCTCGCGCGCGGCGTCCGCCGCCTGCTGCCTTCCGAGAAAACCAAACGCCCCGATAGGAGGAAGCCATGAACCTCGCAGGTCTGACCCTGCTCACCGCGCTCGCGATGGGCCCGCTCGCCATCGGAGCCAAGGCGCCGGCTGGCGTCGCGGCCACCAAGATGAAGAACGTCGACGGCAAGTCGGTGTCGATTGCCGACGTGACCGGCAAGGCGGGAACGCTGGTGGTGTTCACCTGCAATCACTGTCCCTGGGCCAAAGGTTGGGAGCGGCGGATGGCGGACCTCGGCAACACGTACGCGAAGAAGAAGCTGGGCGTCGTCTGGATCAACGCCAATGATCCCGGCCCGAACGAAGAGGACAGCTACGCGGGCACGCAGACGCGCGCGAAGGAGCTCGGGCTCGCGTTCCCGTACGTCATCGATGAGACGTCGGCGGTCGCAAAGGCGTTCGGCGCGTCGGTGACGCCCGAGGCGTTCCTGTTCGACGCGCGGGGCAAGCTCGCCTATCACGGGACGATCGACGACAACCGCAAGGAGCCCGACAAGGTCGAGAAGCGCTACCTGCAGGACGCGCTGGACGCCGTCGTCGCCGGAAAGGTGCCTGCCGTCGCCGAGACCAAGAGCCTCGGCTGCGGAATCAAGTTCCGTAGCTAGCCGCTCTCGCGCGCAGCGCGAGTTTGCGACTATTTGTGCGACAGTCTCCGCTAGCCGGAGTCGACGCGACGCGAGTTGGGTGCAGGTGCCGCGTGCCCTGCGGCGACGCCGTCCACTAGGGTCGCTTACACCGTCCGCTAGGGTCGCTTACGCCGGCCGCCGGCGTCGCTTACGCTGTCCGCCGGCGTCGAGATCTGTCGTGGAATTTCTACATAGGGTATCGTTACCCAGGGCACGCTCAGTCACTACCTTTGAAGCTTAGGAGGAGTAGGGAAATATGCAGGCGTTCGCCAGGCGATCGGGCCGGAGTGAGCTCGAGGTCAGCGTCGATCTCGTCAGCAGCGATGACCGATACGCGGCGGTCACGAAGAACCTCGGTTCGGGTGGCGTGTTCGTGGCCTCGCCGCGCGTTCTCCAGGTTGGCGACCGAGTGAAGCTGAGCTTCAGCCTCCCGGGCGTCACCGATCCCATCAACGTCGAGGCCGCCGTGCGCTGGATCCGGACGCCGACGTCGAGCGAGCGGGCGCAGGACGGCGGAATGGGGATGCAGTTCGTCAACCTGTCGCTCGACACGTCGATCGTCATCCAGCGCTTCTTGCGCGACAAGGATCCGTTGTACCGCGGCGATTCTTGACTCGACCTGGAACCCTCGAAGGGTTCCGAACCTCCCGCGATGAGCTCCGGCCGGCAAAGCCGGCCTACGCTGCACGCAACCTAGAGCTCGCCTTAGAGCTCGCCTAGAGCTCGGAAGAAGAGGGCTGCTTCTTTGCCTTCGCCTTGGCGGCGGGCTTGGCCGGCTTGCTCGGCTTGTCGGACTCGCTCGGAGACTCGGTTTGGCCTTCTTCTTTGCCGCCGGCTTCCTTGCCTCCGACTTCGTGGCTGCCGCTTTGCTCGGCGGCTTCGGCGGCCTGGCGCTTCTTCTCTTCTTCCTGCGCCTTCTTCTTTTCTTCGTCCCCCCGCTTCTTCTCGTCGTCCTGGGCGGCCTTCACCGCGGCGGCCATTTCTTTTTCCATTTCCTTGGCGCGTTTCTCTTCGCAGCCCACGGGCTCGCATTCACCAGGGCAGGCGCACTTGCCCTTCTTGCTGCAGACGCAGCCGTTGCCTTTCTTGTAGCAACCGCACGCGTTGACCGCCCCGGCGGCGCCGCCGCTCTCGGCTTCGGACGCGGAGGCCTTGCCGTCCTTCGATGACTGCGAGTCCTTCCCCTTCGCGCCAGTTTTGGCGGCGTCGGCCGGCCCGGCGGCGATCCCCAGGGTGATACCCAGCACGAGCGCGAACAACCAACCCGGTCGCTTCATCTCGAACCCCCGGGCGAAGGATGGCGCCCGCGCGATTGCAGGTCAATGCCGTAGTATCAGCGGGTGATCGCTCGCAATCCCGACGCGAACGCGTCCGAATTGGCCGACGGCGTCGTCGGAGTGATCCGCGAGCTGGCGGCGGAGTTGCGCGGGGGCCGGGCGCCCGAGGTCGCGCTCGACAGCCGGCTCGACCGCGAGCTCGGGTTCGACAGTCTGGCGCGGCTCGAGCTCTTGCTGCGCCTGCAGCGCCGGCTGGGCGTCAGCCTGTCGGAGGAGAGGGCGCTCGCCGCGGAGACGCCGCGCGAGCTGGTGGCGGCGTTGAGCGCGGTGGGCGGGACGCGCGCGGCGGCGCTCACGACGAGCTGCACGAGGACGCGCGGCGCGTGGCGGCGGGCCTGCTACGCCGGGACGTGACCCGCGGCGAGAGCGTCGCGCTGATGTTGCCGACGTCGCGCGACTTCTTCGTTGCGTTCATGGGCGTGCTGCTCGCGGGCGGCGTGCCGGTGCCGATCTACCCGCCGTTCCGCGCCAGTCAGCTCGAGGACCATCTGCGGCGCCAGGCGCTGATCCTCGACAACGCGCACGCGGGACTGCTGATCGCCACGCCCGCGACCGCCCGCCCCGGACGGTGGCTCCGCTCGGCGCTGCCGCGGCTGCGCGAGGTCGTCACCGTCGCCGAGCTGGGCGCGGGGCCGCCCGCGGATCTGCCGCGCATCGAGGTGTCGCCGTCCGACGTGGCGCTCGTGCAGTACACGTCGGGGAGCACGGGCGATCCCAAGGGCGTCGTGCTCACGCACGCGAACCTCGTCGCCAACATCCGCGCGATGGGTGAGGCGGCCGAGGTCAACACCGCCGACGTGTTCGTCAGCTGGCTGCCGCTCTACCACGACATGGGTCTCATCGGCGCGTGGCTCGGGAGCCTCTACTTCGGGTATCGGATGGTGGTGATGCCGCCGACGCAGTTCTTGGTTCGGCCCCAGGACTGGCTGTGGGCGCTGCATCGGCACCGCGGCACGCTGTCGGCGGCGCCCAACTTCGCGTACGAGATCTGTGCGACCCGGATCGCCGACGCCGAGCTCGAGGGGCTGGATCTGTCGGCGTGGCGGATCGCGAGCAGCGGCTCGGAGCCGGTCAGCCCGGCGACGGTGGAGCGGTTCACCGCGCGGTTCGGTCCGCACGGGCTGCGGCCCGAGGCGGTGATGCCGGTGTACGGGCTCGCGGAGAGTACGGTTGGCCTCGCGTTCACGCCGCCCGGACGCGGACCGCGCGTCGATCGCGTTGCGCGCGCCCCGTTCCAGCGCGACGGCACCGCGCAGCCGGCGGCGCCCGATGCCGCCGACGCGATCGCGGTGGTGTCCGCGGGGGGGCCTCTGCCCGGGCACGAGATCCGGATCGTCGATCCGGCCGGGCACGAGCTGCCGGATCGGCGTGAGGGCGACGTCGAGTTCCGCGGGCCGTCGTCGACCGCCGGCTACCTGCGCAACCCGCGCGCGACCGCGGCGCTGATCGCGGTCGGCGGCGGCGGCTGGCTGCGCACCGGCGACCGCGGCTACGTCGCCGACGGCGAGATCTTCATCACCGGGCGCAGCAAGGACCTCATCATCCGTGCCGGCCGCCACGTCTTCCCCTACGAGCTCGAGGACATCGTCGCGTCGACGCCCGGCGTCCGCCGCGGCGGCGTCGCGGTGTTCGCCTGCGCCGATCCGACGACCGGGACGGAGCGGCTGGTGGTGGTCGCCGAGACGCGCGCGGTCGACGCTGACGAGCGCGCGGAGCTACGCAAGCAGATCGAGAGCCGCGCCGTCTTGCGCCGCGCCGGCGCGCGGGGATCGGCGCTCGCGTATGCGGGCTGGTTCTGGGCCTGGTTCGGCGCCGGGCTGCTCGCGGCGTGGGCGCTCGCGAACCTCGTGCCGCGCGCCGCGGTCCCGCGCGCGGTGGCCGGGGTGGCGCGCGCGTTCTTCGCGCTCGTGGGCGTCCGGCTCGCGATGCGCGGGCGCGATCAGCTGCCCGCGTCGCGCGCGGTGGTGGCGCTCAACCACGCGAGCTACCTCGACGGTATCGTGGCGCTGGCACTGCTGCCGCCGGGCGCGCGGTTCGTGGTCAAGGGTGAGCTCGGCCGAAACCCGTTCCTGCGTCGGGCCCTCGTGCGCCTGGGCGTGCTGTTCGTCGAGCGCCTCGATCCCAAGCGTGGCATCGAGGACACCGCGCGGCTCGAGGCCGCGGTACGCGAGGGCGCGACGCTGGTGGTGTTCCCCGAGGGCACCAACCGCCGCATCCCCGGGCTGTTCCCATTCCGGATGGGCGCGTTCCAGATCGCGGCGCGCACGGGCGCGCCGGTCGTCCCCGGCGGCATCATCGGCACCCGCGCGGTGCTGCGTGCGGATCAGTGGTTCCCGCGGCGGGCGCCGATCGAGGTCGCGCTCGCGCCGCCCGTCGTCGCCGAGGGCGACGGCTGGGACGCCGCAGTCGCGCTGCGGGATCGAACGCGGGCCGCGATCGCGAAGCTCGCGCACGAGCACCTGGTGGACTGACGAGGCGGCCCGAGATCGCCGCGCAGATGGCCAAGCCTCGAGCTCGTTCTCTCATCAAAGCCGCGGGCGTCACGCTCGCGATTGTCGTCGTGGTGGGCGCAATCGCCGCCGCGATCGCGCCCCGGGTGGTGACCGGGCCGCGGCTCGGGCGCCTGATCCAGGGCGCGTTGCCCGCGATGCGGGGCAGGATCCAGATCGGCGGCGGCACGTGGTCGTGGGGCGAGGTCATCGCGCTCTGGCGGGGGCGCGCGACCGAGGTGCACCTCGAGGACGTGCGGGTCCTCGATCCCGAAGGCACGCTCGTGCTGCGCGCGGCGCGGGTCAGCGCGCGGGTCGAGGTGCGGCGCACCCCGCTGCTGGTCTCGATACGCGAGCTGCGCGTCGAGGACGGCGAGTGGCGGTTCGCCAGCATGGCGCACGAGAACAAGGTCGGCTTCCTCGCGGCGATGGAGCCGATCGCGCGCCCGGGACGCGCCCGTGCCCGGCCGTCGGCGCGCGCCGAGATTGCGATCGAGAGGGCGCGCCTCGAACACGTGTCAGCCACGTTCGCGCTTTCGACCTGGGGCCTCGTGCTGCGCGACGTGACCGGCACCGCCGGGCTCGCCGCAGGCGGCGGCGGGGGCAAGCCCTCCGGGTTTTCGTTCGAGGTGCGCGACGCCGATATCGGGGGCGGCGGGCAGCTCCGGATCCTGCGCGGCGCGCAGGCGTTCGAGCTGCCGTTTTCGCGCGCGCGGCTCGAGCGGGTCGCGACCACGGCCGACGCGCCCGACGACATCCAGCTCGCCGCGTCGGGCGTGCGGACCGGCGGCTCGACCATGCGGCTCGCGGGGACGTTCTTCGGCATCTACGGCAAGAGCCCCGCGTCGCGCGATCCCGGTTTGAAGGGCGAGGTGCACTTCATGGAGGCGGCGGATGCCTTCGCCGCGCTCGCCCGTAGTCGCGGCCTTTACTGGGTCCCTGCCCTTGGTCCGGGCGCCGAGCTCCGGGTCCACTTCGACGGCCCCTACACGCGCCTGCGGATCGACGAGACGGTCGCGTCCAAGCAGGTCGGCAAGCTCGAGGTCACGGTCTCGCTCGCGGGGAGCCGCGTCGAGGCCGCGATCGGGTTCGAGCGGTTCGCGCTGGCGCCGCTTCTGCCCCTGCCGCTGGTGCCGTTCGCAGCCGGTACGCTCGACGGCAAGCTGCGCGGCAAGCTCGACGCCAGCGCCGGCGCGGTGTCGCTCGACGACGTGGACCTCGTGCTCACCCGCCCCGCGAACCTGGGCGAGCCGCGCCAGGTTCAGCTTCGGATTGGGGACGCCTCGCGCCGGCGAGCGCGGGCGGCCGGGTTCGGTGTCGAGCTTTTGGGCGCGGGCTACCGGGACGGCGTCGTCGACCTCCCGCGGGTCGCCTTTTCGCTCTACGGCGGGCGCATCTCCGCGAGCGGAACCGTCGCGCTGCGCGACGGGCGCGAGCACCGGTTCATGCCGCCCGTGCTCGACCTCGCGCTGCGCGCCGACCGCATCTCGATCGAGAAGCTGGTCGGCGTTCACTTCGTCACCGGGAGCGTGTCGCTGCGCGCCCGGGTGGCGGGACCGATCCACGACCTCGGCGTCGCGCTCGGCCTGCCCGGGCGGCAGGCGGTCATCGTGCTCGGAGAACGATACGGGTTGCCGGCGCGGGCGCGGCTGCGGATCGCCGATAATGGCGGCCGGCTGCAGCTCGACCACGTCCGTCTCGAAGGGCCCAAGGCCAGCGTGCTCGAGGCCGGCGGCAGCCTCACGATGGGCGGTGAGCTCAGCCTCTCGGTCGGGGTGCGCGACTTCCCCGTCGAGCGTCTGCCCGGTCTCATGCAGACCGGACTTCCAATCGCGGGCCGGATCTCGGGCGACATCGAGCTCGCGGGCGACGTCGCCGCGCCCGCGATCTCGGGCAAGCTGGCGCTCGATCCGGTGACGTTCCAGGGCCGCTCGGTCGGCGGCGGCGCGCTGGTCGTCACGCCCGGGCCGCGCGGCGCGATCCACGTCCGCGGGCGAATCATCGACGGCATCGAGGGTGAAGGGACGCTTGCGCCCGGCCGCGCCGGGCTCGAAGGCGAGGCGACCATCACGCTCGGCAAGCTGAAGCTCGATCCGTTTCTATCCACACTGCCGACCCTCCCGGGCGGCGTGTCGATCGCCGGCATCGTCTCGGGCCGGATCGGCGCCCGGGTCGCGCCCGGAAAGCCGGCGTCGGTCGAGGGGCGGCTGACCGAGCTCGTGCTGGTGGCGCGGGCGCGCGACCAGGCTCGCCGAAGGGCGCCGCTGGAGATCGCGGCCGAGTCGGGCATCGACTTCTCGGGGCGTTCCGGCGAGGGGCCGATCCGGATCGGCCCGGCGCGCTTCCGCGGCAACATCGGGACATTCGAGCTTTCGGGTGAGAGCCGGGGCGGCGACGCGCGCGGCACGCTGCGCGGGCGCATCGAGCTCGCCGCGCTCGCGCCCCTGCTCCCGATCTGGATCGATCGCGTGACCGGCGCGCTCGCCGTGGATCTGGCGGCGCGCAACGATTCCGCGGGCCGCACGTCGCTCGACGGCGAGGTCGCGGTTGCCGCTCCGGTCACGTTGCGCGTGCTCGCGATCCCCGCGGACGCCGCCATCCCGGCGGGCCGGGTTCGATTTCGGGATGGGACCGCGGAGACGAGCGGCCTGCCGATACGTTTGCGCGCCGATCACCTGGCGGACGGGGCCGTCCGCCGGCTGGAGGCGGACGTGCGCGTCGACGCCCGCGTCGCCGCGCTTGGCGGGACACCGCTCGGCAGCGCCCGGGTGACGGTGGACCGCGCGACCGTGGACGTCCCGGCGCTCGGTCCGGTGCCCATCCGCAGCGAGCGCGGCGAGCTCGCCGCGGAGCTCCGCGGCGATACCGCGCGGGTCACGCGCGTCGAGCTTCCGCTGTTCGGGGAGGTCAAGGGCGTCGCGGCGCGCGGCGCCACCGTCGATCGGGCGAGGTTCGCGGTGCGGCTGCGCGGCGATCCGCGCAAACAGCTGGCGCTGTCGGGCGATATCCAGCTCGACTCCGTCCACGCCAGCGCCAGCGCGCTCAAGGCGGCGCAATCCCCGCCCGCGGCCAAGCCGGGCGCCGGGCCCTCGTCCCCGCTGCAGGGCAACCCGTTGATTGAGAACATGACCCTCGACCTGCGCGTGCGGTCGGCGTCGGGTGCGGTCGCGGTCGACGTGCCCCGGCTCCCCGACCTGCGCGTCGACGTCGACATGCACGTGGGCGGGACGGTGAAAAAGCCGGCGGTGACCGGCGACGCGCGCGGCGCCAACGCCTGGAGCTCGATGGCGCTCTGGCTACGCCGCCTGTTTCATTGAGTTTGGGGAACGATGAGCTCCGCCGGGCAAAGCCCGTCGACGCTCGACGCGATCGTCGGCTATTCACACTTCTCGGCGTCCTCGACCTCGTCGCTCCCGAGCCGCTTGAGCCGAACGTGCCGCTTGCCATTGCTGTTCGGGACGACCGAGATCTCCTCGCCGCGGTAGCCCTGCTTGCGCACGAGCAGGCGCACGGGGAGCGTGTTGCGCTCGGTCGTCCAGTCGAACCGGGTCTTGCCCATCAACCGGCGGAGTCCCGCCAGGCACACGTCTGCCCCCCGTGGGTCGGAGGCGATGGACACCGTCACGGTCTCCGACCCCCCGCTCCAGCGAGTAGGCTTCGCGCGTCGCGACTCGGCCGGCGCTTCAGCCGCCCGAGCGCTGGCGGCGGACGCCGCGGCAACTGGAGGCGCGCTCGGCGCGGCGGTTGCCGGAGCAGGCGCCGCGGGCGCAACCGGGGCCTCAGGTGCCACCGGCGCCGGAGGCCCAACTGCGGTCGCGCTCGCCGCGCGGGTCGCGGATTCTCGCGCCGCGGCGACCTCGGTTCGGGTCGACAGCTGCCGCCACGTCAGCGCGCCGCCGACGACGACCGCCGCCGTCGCGAGCGCCACCACGGGCCCGTTCAACATTCGTCGCCCGTGCGCGGGGTCGTCGAGGACGGCGGGCATCCGCTCAGACGCCGCGGCCCCGAGCGTGGTGCCGCCATGCGAGCTTGCCACCGGCCGTTCCGCCGGCGACCGTTCCGCCGACGACCGTTCCGCCGGCGACCGTTCCGCCGGCGACCGTTTCGCTGCTGCCGGTGGCGATGCGGGCGTGGGCTTGGGTTCCACGGCGGCGCCCGACCCGACCGAGCGGTAGGGCTCCGTCACCCAGGGCGTCGCGACAATCCGATCGATGTCCCCGATCACCTGCCGGAGGCTCTGCGGGCGCTGGTCGGCGGTCTTGGCCAACATCCGCGCCAGCAGCCTGTCGACGGTCGGCGGCACCGACCGCTCGAGCGAGCGCGCCGGCGGCGGCGTCACCGAAAGGTGGGAATACACCAGCTGACCGAATCCCTGCTCGTCGAACGGCGGCCGCCCACACAGCATCTCGAACAAGATGCAGCCCAGTGAATACACGTCGGTGCGGTGATCGATGTCCTTGGCGCCCCGACACTGCTCGGGCGACATGTACGTGGGCGTGCCCAGCAGCCGCCCGGTGCGCGTTTTATGATGGCCGCCCGGCTCCAGCATGGTCAGCTTCGCGATTCCGAAGTCGAGGATCTTGATCGGCGCCGCCGGCGCGCCGCCGCCGGCGCTGGGCAAGAACAGGTTGTCGGGCTTTAGATCGCGGTGGACGATCCCGCGCTCGTGCGCGGCGGCGAGCGCGTCGGCGACGTGGCGGGCCAGCGAGAGCGCCCGCGCGACCGGAAGCCGGCCCTCGCGCGCGATCGCGGCGGCCAACGTCTCGCCCTCGAGGTACTCCATCACGATGTACGCGTTGCCGTCGGGCAGCAGGTCGCAGTCGAGCACCTCGACGATGCCCGGGTGTCGGATCATCGAGGTCGCGCGCGCCTCGGTGAAAAACCGGGTTACGATCTCGGCGTTGTCGGACAGATCGGGCCGTAGCACCTTGATCGCCGCCCGTCGCGCGATGCGCCGGTGCTCGCCCAGGTACACGACGCCCATCCCACCCTCGCCCAACTTGGAGACGACCTGGTAGCCGCCGATCGATTGTCCAATCACGATGTCCCCGAGCCGAACCAAGCTTGGCCTGCCGGGGTGCCGACGTGCAAGCGCGAACGGCCCGAAGGTGGTAGGTTCGAATCCTTTCGGAGGTCACATGCGTTCGATTGCCAAACGGTTCAAATGGATCCTCGTGGCACTGGTCTTCTCTGGCGCCTCGGTCGCCGCCCGCAAGGCGTCGGCCGCCTGTACGAACGACATCGATTGTCCCGAGCCCGCGTGCGGCGGTCAGGTCTGTGACTGGACCAGCAGCCCGATAGCGTGTCGCATGGCGGGTATCGGAGCGAAGGGGGCTGACGGCTGGTGTACGACCACCGATGACTGCAAGTGCAAGGGATTGGGTGCGACTTGCGTGGCTCCCTATTGCACGTTCGTGACGCCCGCGCAGGCTCCGACGGGCGGCGCGGGCACGACGGGCGCCGCGGGCACGACTGGCAGCGGTGGCACGACCGGCAGCGGCGGCACGACCGGCAGCGCGGGCACGACCGGGTCAGGCAACACAGGCGGTGGCGGCGGTGGCGGCTGTGCGATCGCGAGCTCCGTGAGCCGCGGCGAGTCGGCGGTCGGGTTCGTCGCGGGCCTCGTGATCGCTCTCGGCTTCGTGCGACGCCGCCGCCGGTAGGCCCCCTGGGCTCGCGCGCCGAAACCGTCGCAAATCGCTCAGCGCTGCTCGCAAACGGCTACACTGCCGGCGTCATGAGATCAGCCCCAGCCCGGGTTGACCGCTGATGCCGGCGGTTCCCGCGAGCCTTCGGATCGCCAACCAGGCGACGATCCTGGAGCAGCTGCTCGAACGCAAGGCGGCCAGCCGCGCCGAGCTGGCCAAGGCAACCGGCATGAGCAAGCCGACCGCGGGCAAGATCATCGACGATCTCGTACGCGCGGGGGTGGTGGAAGAGATCAAGCTGGTCGACGGCGGGCGCCCCAGCGTGGGCCGGCCCGGCAAGCAGCTGCGCCTCGCGACCTCCCGGCCGCGGTTCGTGGTGATGGAACTCGGCGTCGAGTGGACGCGCATCGCCGGGTTGCCACCGTCGCCGCCCGACGTCGAGAAGTGGGAGATCCAGTTCAAGACCCCGACCACCCATGAAGCCTGGCAGGAGAAGATCGTGCAGGCGGCCGAGAAGATCGACCTCAAGCGACCGTGGGGCGTGTTGGTCAGTACCCCGGGCGTGGTCGACGAGCGCGCCGGCCGCGTGCTGCTGTCGCCCAACCTGCACTGGTCCGAGCACGTCGACCTGCCGTGGATGCTGCGGCAGGTGTGGCCCGGACCCGTCGGCCTGGTCCAAGAGGTGCGCGCGCTCGCGCTCGGCGAGATCGGCGCCCGCCCCGACGGCGACGACTTCATGCTGGTCGACATCGCCGAGGGCGTGGGCGGCGCGTTGATGCTGGGCGGCCGCCCGTACCAGGGCGCGCTGCCGATGAGCGGCGAGATCGGGCACACGCCGATCCCCGGCAACACGCGCATGTGCGGCTGCGGCGGCCGCGGCTGCCTCGAGACCCTCGCCTCCGACCGCGGGATGTTGCAGAGCCTGCGCGAAGCCAAAGGGCACGGCCAGACCTTCGCCGACGTCGTCCGCTCCGCCGAGCGCGAGCTGCCGCCGTGGATGAAGACGACCTTCGATGCGATCGCGATGTGCGTCAGCGCCGGGCTCAATCTCTATGGCGTGCGCCGGGTCGTGCTTGTCGGCCGCACCAGCGAGCTGCCCGCGCCCGCGACCGACTACCTGGTCGGCGCGATCCAGCGCGCCGCAATGTGGAGCCGGTTCGACGCGGTGGCGGTCACGCTCGCGCCCAAGCGCCGCGCGCGCGGCCTGCTGGTCGCCGGCATCCACCGCTTCGTGATGCCGGTCGACTGGTCGGGCAGGCGCTGATCGGCGGGCCGGTTCGGATCGCAAAACCTGCTGGGTTTCGCAAAAGATCCGCCCATGGTAGTTGATAAACCATGATTACTAATTCGCGCCGGTTGGTTCCAGTCTGTCTCTTCGCGCTCGCCTCGCTCGGTCTGGGCGCGGTCGCCGCATGCTCGAGCGGGGGCGACGGCACGGGCACGGCCGGCACGAGCGCGGCCGGCGCCGCCGGCACGACGGGCGCATCGGGGACGACGGGGGCGAGCGGTACGACAGGAACCGCGGGCACCTCGGGCAGCGCCGGGACCACGGGCGGCAGCGGGACCGCCGGCGGCGGGACGACGGGCGCGAGCGGTACGACCGGGACCGCGGGCGCGAGCGGCACCACCGGCGCCGCCGGGACGGCCGGCGTCGCGGGCGCGAGCGGCACGACCGGTGGGTCGGGCACCGGCGGCGGCCAGGCCGGCGCGGGAGGGCGCGGCGGCGCCGCGGGTGGGTCGGCTGGGGCGGGAGGGACCTCCGGCGGAGCCGGTCGCGGCGGTTCATCCGGCGGTGGGGGCTCTGCGGGCGGCGGTGCGGGGACCGGCGGCGCGATGACCTGCGCCGGCAACGCGATCTCGTTCAGCGCGAACGGTACCGGCGACGCGAGCGATGCGGCCCACGCGCGCGTGATGGTCGACCTCATGAACGATCTGCCGATCGGCAACGCAAAGCGCACTGTCGAGTTCTGGGCGTACGTGCGCTCCACGGACTGGAGGGGCGAAACCAACACCATCTACGAGTACGGTACGCAGGACCCCCCCGCGTCCGGGTTCGGCCTCGACTTCGGCGGCACGGCAGGCACGATCGATCCCTACACGAACGGCGGGTTCGACAATGACAATCAGGCGACGGGGCTGCCCACGAACGTCAACCAATGGGTCCACTTTGCGATGACCTGGGACGGGACCGCGGTCCGCACCTACGTCAACGGCGTCGTGAAGTCGACCAAGGCGGGCAGCGGCTCGACGACGATGCTCACCACGGTCAAAACCCAGCTCACGATCGGCTGTAACAACCCGCGCTTCAGCTGCTTCGGCGGCTACATCGACGAGTTCCGGATGTGGAACGTCGCCCGCACCGCCACCGAGATCATGGCCAGCTACAACAAGGCGATGGTCGGCAACGAGACGGGCCTGGTCGGCTACTGGAAGTTCAACGAGGCGCCGGGCGCGACTACGGCTGCCGATTCCGTCACGACCGGTGGTCACACGGCGCACCCCGGAATGCCCATGGCGGTGATGGCCGCGCAGACCCCCACCTTCCTGACGCCCTCGGTGCCGGCACCCGTCAGCTGTCCGTAGCGGCGAGCTGGTTCGGGAGGATCACCAGGTCACTGGCACCGACTGCGGTGTTCCGAACTGATCCCAGCAGCGGAGACTCCCATCCGAGATGATTCCGCAAACGGCGTACGCTTTTTCTCCCGAGCCCAATCGAGTAACCCGAAGCCCGGTCATGAGCCCCGGGTTGATCGCCCGCATGGCACTGGATCCGTTGCCCCAGCAAACAATGCTCCGCGGATCACCAGACGGAATCGCACAGACGAAGCCCGAGCCTGCAGCGATGTCGGCGGCATCTAGACTCGGAACGGGAAGCCCGGGCGGTTCGACACTTGATCCTGCCGTTTCCGTCCCGATCTGTCCCAGATGGTTCAGACCCCAGCAGTTCACCGTGCCCGTAACCAGACGCACGCATGTCGTGAAATGGCCGAGTGCCAGCTGCGCGATATTCGCACCGAGGCTAAAGCACTGCTCCTGAGCTTGGGGGTAGATGGTATCGCCGCCACCAGCCTTTACGAAGCTCGTGCCCCAGGGACAGACGCTGTTCGTTCCGTACGCCGCCACTTGAATGGAGTGGCCCATTGCCAGGAGCGACGGCACACCTGCAGAAATTAGGAGGGTGGCAGGCGAGATGTCGTCAGGCCCGGCAGAGAACCCAAGAGTCCCCCTGACGTTGTTGCCCCAGCAAAAGGTGCCCGAATCGGTGATAGCGCAGCCGTCGTTAAATCCCATCTCGACGAAGCGGACACCAGTGAGCCTTCCCGACGTCGTTGTGACTGGAAGAGGTGTGGTCGAACCTAGGTACCACGAGACGCCAGGCCCAAAGTAATTGCCCCAACACATTGCGGTTCCATCGAGTGTGAGGGCACAAGAGCCAGATTCGTTTGCCTTGACCGAAGTCGCCCCCGTGACCCCTAACGCCTGCACGGCGCCCACTGCTGCATCCGTTGTCCCAATTCCGAGCTCACCAACGCTGTTGTCGCCCCAACAGAACACGCGTCCGGTCCGAAGCGCGGCGCAAGTGTGCCCGCTTCCGCATGCGACGCTCACCACGTCCGAATGGCAGCTCGAGGTTTTCGGCTCACAGAAGGAGTCGGGGTGGCAGTCGTCGCTGGTCGTGCAGCTCGTCTTACAGACGCCAGCGGCGCACCCAAATCCGTTACCGCAAGGGGCGCACAGGGCGCCGCAGTGGTCGGGAGAGTCGTTGGTGACGCAGGTTCCGGCGCAATCGTGCATGCCGGTGCCGCAGCCGGGTAATCCGGCTTCGGGTCCGTCGCCGACTCGACCGTCGCTACCATCTGAAGCAGGCGCGTCGGGCCCAGCACCGACCTCGGATCCGCCTGCATCGGTTCCCCCTTTGCCTGCAGACCCACTCGCGTCCCCGGGGCCCTGGCTCGGTACGCCGTAGCAGGAGCAGGAGGTCCGACCGAAGGCGACGGTGACGAGCAAGCCAAGCAGGCAGAGGTCACGCCCGGCGGGACTACGGTGACTCATTCTCTCGAGGTGCATCGGCTGGCCGAGTATCGCCGATGCAGGGCGATGGGTTGCGGCGATGGTTCCGAGGAGGTCGAACCGTGGGGCCTCAGCTATAGCGCTTCGTGAAGCGTGAGCGCGTTCGTTCGGACGCCCAGACTTGAAGGGCGGTTTACGCTAGGCCGGCACGCCGAGGTCGTGTAGGCTGTGCCCCTACCTGATAGTAAGCCCTCTTTACTTACGCCAAAACCCTGTTAAGTATCGGGCGGGTTCACGCTGACGTGCTGACCCACCGGAACATCCGATGGCAACCACACGCGAGCGGTTCGGTTCGATTGACGGCAAGCCCGTCGACCTCCACACGCTCGTAAACGCCAACGGGCTGGTGCTTCGGGTGACGAACTTCGGGGCGACGGTGACGCACCTCGAGGTTCCTGATCGCGACGGAAAGCTCGCCGACGTCGTGCTCGGGTTCGACGACGTCGACAGCTACGAGGCGCGCGGCCCGTACTTCGGGTGCACGGTGGGGCGGGTGGCGAACCGCATCCGCGGCGCGCGCTTCGAGCTCGAGGGCAAGGTGTACGTCCTGACTGCGAACGACGGCACGCACCAGCTGCACGGGGGCGCCAAGGGATGGGACAAGGCGGTGTGGAGCGCGGAGGCCGCGGAAACGCAGGACGGACCCGCGGTGCGGATGACGCACGTGTCGCGCGACGGCGACAACGGCTATCCGGCGACCGTCACCGCCAGCTGCGTCTACACGCTGACCAAGAAAAATGAGCTACGCGTGGAAATGCGGGCCACCTCGGACGGGGTCACGCTGATCAACATGGCCCACCACGGCTACTGGAACCTCGGCGGCGAGGGCTCGGGTCCGATCACCGATCACGAGCTCACGCTGCACGCGCGCGCCTACACGCCCGGCGACCCGATGGTGCCGACGGGCGAGGTCAAACCCGTGGCGGGGACGCCGTTCGATTTCACGAAATCGAAACCGATCGGCCGCGACCTGGCCGCGGTGGGCGGCACGCCGGTGGGCTACGACCACAACTACGTCGTCGACGGCACGCCCGCCACGCTGCGCCCCGTCGCCCGTCTCCACGATCCCGGCAGTGGTCGGGTGATGGAGCTCGCCGCCAACCAGGCCGGCGTGCAGTTTTACTCGGGCAACTTTCTCGACGGCAAGCTGGTCGGTAAGCGCGGGCGGGTCTACCCGCAGCACGCCGGCGTCTGCCTCGAGACCCAGGCCTTCCCCAATGCGATCAATGTTCCGGGATGGGGGAATCAAGTCATACTCCGCCCCGGGAACACTTATCACCACGTCATGATTCACAGTTTCAGCATTTCGTAGCCACCCGCCGTCCGCCGAGGAGCCGACAAATGCAGACCACCCGATCTTCCGTTCTGAACGCGCTGGCGCTGGTGCTGGCGGCGTCGCTCTCCGTGACCGCGTGCAAGAAGGGCGGCGAGGGCGGTAGCGGCGCCGCGGCGCCCGCCGGACCGAAGACTTACCGGTTCGCGTTCGTCACCAACAACTCGACCGACTTCTGGAACATCGGCGAGAAGGGGCTTCGCAAGGCGGAGCGCGAGCTGCCGGGCGTGAAGGCCGAGATGTTCCGCCCGCTCAAGGGTGAGGTCGCCGACCAGCAGCGTTTTCTCGAAGACATCCTGGTGCAAGGGTTCGACGGCGTCGCCATCAGCCCGATCAATCCGGACGCGATGACCGCCGTGTTTGCGCGTGTGGCCGCGAAGATGCCGCTCGTGACCACGGACTCGGACGCGCCCAAGTCGGCGCGAAAAGTCTACGTCGGCACCAACAACGTCGAGGCGGGGAAGGTCGCGGGCAACACCGCGATCGAGGCGCTCAAGAAGGCCGGCATCACCAAGGGCAAGGTGGCGCTGTTCGTGGGCCGCATCGACATGCAGAACGCGATCGAGCGCAAGCAGGGCATCGACGAGACGCTGGGCAAGGTGCCGGGGTTCGAGATCCTGCCCGTGTTCCTCGACAAGACCGACCGCGCGCTGGCCAAGAAGAATGTCGAGGACGCGCTCGCACGCTACCCCGATCTGGTGCTGACGATGGGCATCTGGTCGTACAACGGGCCGTGCACGGCCGACGCGGTTCGGACCTCGGCGCGCAAGACCAAGCCGATCCTGGTGGTGTTCGACGAGGAGGAGGAGACGCTCAAGGGCGTGCAGGACGGCCTCATCTCGGCGACCATCGTCCAACGCCCGTTCGAGTTCGGGTACCAGTCGATCAAGGCGCTCAAGGACATCAAGGAAGGCAAGCCGGTGCCGCCGATCGTCGACACCGGCATCCTGGTGGTGAACAAGGACAACGTCGACAAGTTCTGGGCCGAGCTCAAAGAGCTCAAGAAGTAAATGAAGAAGTAACTCGAGAAGTAGGAATCTCATGAGTCTGGAGATCCGGGGCGTCGAGAAGTCCTTCGGCGGCGTTCGCGCGCTGCGCGGGGTGGATTTCGACGTCGCCCCGGGTGAGATCGTCGGCTTGCTGGGCGGCAACGGCGCCGGCAAGTCGACGCTCATGAAGATAGCGGCCGGGGTCCACATGCCGGACGCGGGCAAGGTGTCGATCGACGGTCACGCGCCCGAGAGCCCGGCCGACGCGATCCGGCTGGGCGTGTCGCTGGTGCGGCAGGAGCTGATCCAGGCCGAGGACCTCGACGTCGGCTCGAACGTGTTGCTCGGGCACGAGCCCCACAAGTGGGGCGTCATCGATCGGCCGGCGCTGTACGCGCGGGCGCGCAAGGCGCTCGACCGCGTGGGCGGCGACATCGATCCGCACACGCCGCTCCGGGTGTTGTCGCCGGGTCAGAAGCAGCGCACGGAGATCGCGCGCGCGCTGTCGCTCGACGCCAAGGTGCTGCTGCTCGACGAGCCGACCGCGACGCTGTCGGAGTCGGACGCGGCGCGGCTTTTCGACCTGCTCGGCGACCTGAAGAAGAACGGCATCGCGATGGTGTACATCTCGCACCGGCTGCGCGAGGTCCTCAAGGTCACCGACCGCTGCGTGTGCCTGCGCGACGGTGAGCGGGTCGCCGAGTTGCCGACCAAGGAGGCGACGCTCGACAAGCTGGTCGAGCTGCTCGCGGGGACGACCAACGTGTCCGAGGCGGCGCCGCCGCCGTCGACCTCCGAAGTCGTGTTGTCGGTGCGCGGGCGGGTTTCGTTCGACCTGCACAAGGGTGAGATCCTGGGGCTCGCGGGCCTGGTCGGCGCGGGGCGGTCGAGCGTGATGCGCGAGCTGTTCGGCATCCGGCCCTGCGAGCTCGACGTGACGATGGAGGGCCGGAAGCTCTCTATCATGAACCCCCGCGACGCGATGGCGGCGGGGCTGGGGCTGGTTCCCGAGGAGCGCGGGACGCAGGGACTGATCCTCAGCATGCTGGTCGAGCGCAACCTGGCGCTGCCGTCGCTGAAGAAGTTCCTGCTCGAAGACGAGATGGCGATCGCGCGGCCGTACATCGAGCGGTTTCGGTTCAGGCCCGGGTCGCCGGCCTCGGAGTTGTCGGGCGGGAACCAGCAGAAGATCGTGCTCGGCAAGTGGATGGCCCGGGCGCCAAAGGTGCTGCTGCTCGACGAGCCGACCCGCGGCCTCGACGTGCGCGCCAAGCGCGACGTCCACGACGTCGTGCGCGAGCTGGCGGCCGCCGGCGCGGGCATCATCGTTTCTAGCTCGGAGGCGGAGGAGATCTCCGCGCTCTGTCACCGCGCCCTGGTGCTGGCCCAGGGGAAGTCGAAGGGGGAGCTCGCGCGCGGTGAGCTCACGGACGCCAACATTCTGAGGTATGCAACCGCATGAGCGTGAACATGACAGACCTTCCCGTCTCAGGTCCGGCGCCTCGCCCGGGCTCGTCGGCCGCCGTGCCGGCCGCGGCGCGGTTCGCCAAGATGAAGAAGGAGCTGACGATGCTCGCGGTGCTGATCGGCCTCGCGATCATCACCGCGCTGTTGAACGCCGTGTTCCTGAACCCGGACAACCTCCGGAACACGATCCGCCACATCTCGCTCATCTCGCTGTTCGCGCTCGGTGAAGCGGTCGTCATCATCGCCGGCGGCATCGACCTGTCGGTAGGTTCGGTCATCTGCCTGTCGGCGGTCACCACCAGCTACCTGACGATGTTCACGGGGGTTGGCATCGTGGGCGCGGCGGCGATCGCGATCTGCCTGTCGTTGGTCATAGGCCTCCTGCAGGGCCTCGTGATCACGTGGCTGGGTGTGCAGCCATTCGTCGTGACCCTGGGCTCGATGTTGTTCCTGCGCGGCATCGCCGAGGTCCTGACCGGTGGCACCGACATCGGGTTCCACGGCGAGTACCCGGGGTTTCGATTCTTGGGCGAGGGCATCGGGTTTGGGATGCCGATGCCGTTCTGGTTCGCGCTGGTGGCGATCGCGATAACCGCGTTCCTGATGCACCGGACGATCTTCGGGCGCTACTGCTACGCGATCGGTTCGAACGCCGAGGCGGCGCGGCTGTCGGGCGTGCCGGTGCAGCGCATCCGCCTGATCACGTTCGTGGCCAGCTCGGGGCTGGCCGGGGTCGCGGGCTTGCTCTACGTGGCGTATCTGCCCAGCGCGACGCCGTCGCTCGGCTCGGCGTACGAGTTGCACGCGGTCGCGGCGGCCGTGCTCGGCGGCTGCTCGCTGCTGGGCGGTCGCGGCTCGGTGTTCGGCGTCCTCATCGGCGCCGGCATCATGCAGGTCACGTTCAACGCCGTGAACCTGGTGGGCAAGTCGCTTTGGCAGAACGTCGTCGCCGGCAGCGTCATCCTGGCCGCGGTCATCGTCGACCGCGTGTTCGAGAAGAACGCGGCCAAGCGGAAGGCGCGCTAGTCGGGCCATGGGCAAGACGTCGGGTAAAACGCCACGGATTCTGGTCACCGGCGCCACCGGCAAGGTGGGGCAGGCGTTCATCGCGCGCCTGCTGGACGACGCGACGTTTTCTCGCTTCGTGGTTCGCGCGCTCTGCCACAACCGAACGCTGCCAACCGGCCCGCGGCTGGAGGTGGTCAAGGGATCGATCGAGGACCGCGGCATCGCCGAGGAGGCGGTCGCGGGCGTCACCCACGTGCTGCACCTCGCGACCAGCAAGGAATCGCCCGATTCGATCATGGACGTCGCGGTCAAGGGGATGTTCTGGCTGCTCGAGGCGTGCCGTGCGTCGCCCGCGTTCGAACAGTTCATCCTGATTGGCGGCGACGCGGGGATGGGCCATTTCTTCTATCCGCACCCGATTCCGGTGACCGAGACTCAGAAGCACAGCGCCTACCCGGGCTGCTATGCGCTCTCGAAGGTGCTCGAGGAAGTGATGCTGGAGCAGTACGGCATCCAGTACGACATGAACGCGTGTTGCCTGCGGGCGCCGTGGATCATGGAGAAGGACGACTTCAAGGCCCAGCTGTCGTTCGGTGAGGACGTGTTCGGCGGGCCGCGCTGGCGCGATCTGGTCGGGCCCGAGGCGGCGGCCAAACACGTCGCGTCGGGGGCGGTGCCGGTGATGCTCGACCCCGATGGCAAGCCGGTGAAGCGCAACTTCGTCCACGTCGACGACCTATGCGAGGCGATCCTGCGTGCGATCGATAACCGGGCGGCGCATCGGCAGACGTTCAACGTTTGCATGGACGAGCCGGTGGACTACGGCGAGATGGGCGCCTACCTGACCCGCACGCGCAAGCTGCCGACGGTTCCGATCGCGACGCCGTACCGGTCGACCTGGCTCGACAACAGCAAGGCCAAGTTCCTGCTCGGCTGGCGACCGCGCTACGACCTCGCCAAGCTGATCGACGCGGCGTTCGACTATCGCCGCCCCCCGAGCGAGCCCAGGAAGGTCTGGTACCCGGGTTGACCATCTCCAAGGGCTCGGTGCCGGCTCGGTTGTCCGAGACCTCCGATGTGTCGGGGCTTGCGTCCGCGCGTGAGGCGGCGCGGGTGTTCCGCACGCGCTACGGCGTCGCGCCGCGCTGGGTGGCGGTCGCGCCCGGTCGTGTGAACCTGATCGGCGAGCACACCGACTACAACGGCGGCTACGTGCTGCCGCTGGCGATCGATCGGCATGTCGCGATCGCCGCGGCGCCCGGCTCCGCGTCGGCGTCGGGGAGTGGCTCCCGGCTGCGCGCGTTCAGCGCCGCGGTCGACACCACGGTCGACATCCCGCTCGACGGCGTGCTCGCGCCCGGCGAACCGGGTTGGGCCAACTACCTGCGCGGCGTGGTCAGCGGCTTTGGCCAGCGCGGCAAGATCCCGGGGCCCATCGACGCCGCGATCGTTTCCGACGTTCCGCTCGGCGGCGGTCTGTCGTCGAGCGCAGCGCTGGAGGTCGCGACCGCGACCCTGCTCGAGGCGGTCACTGGCACGACGCTCGAGCCGCGCGAAAAGGCGCGGCTCTGCCGCCAGGCGGAACACGAGTTCGCGGGGGTGCCGTGCGGGCTGATGGATCAGCTGGCGTCGGTGATGGGCGACGAATCGGGCGCGCTGCTGATCGACTGCCAGTTCGAGGTCGTGCGGGTGGTGCCGTTCGCGGATCCCTCGGTGAGCGTGCTCATCTGCAACACCAACGTCAAACACGCGCTGGCCGACGGCGCCTACCTGCGCCGCCGCACCGAGTGCATCGAAGCGGCGCGGCAGCTGGGCGTACCCAGCCTGCGCGACGCGTCGCCGGAGATGGTGGAGGGAGCGCGCGGCATCTTCGACCCGGTCGTGCGTCGGCGTGCGCGGCACGTCGCGACCGAAAACGCGCGCACGCTGGCGGCGGCGTCGCACCTCGAGGCGCGTGAGTTCGCGGAGGTCGGCGCGCTCATGTACGAGAGCCACCGCTCGCTGCGCGAAGACTTCGAGGTGTCGTGCCCGGAGCTGGACATCCTGGTCGACATCGCGCGCGGCATCGGCCGCGCGGGTGGCGTGTTCGGCTCGCGCATGACCGGCGGCGGCTTCGGCGGCTGCACCGTGACACTGGTGGGGACCGAGTCGGTCGCGACGGTCGCGGACGCGATCTCGCGCGCCTACGCGTCGCGGGTCGGCACGCCGCCCGCGACCTTCGTATCGCGGCCCGCCCAAGGTGCGCGGCTATTTCAATGGGAACCCTGAGGGGGTCCCAAACCCTCCCGCTCGACGCGATAAGATCGCCGTCATGAGTGCGTCTTCCCCGCACCGACGCTTCAACCCGCTCACCGGCGAGTGGCTGCTGGTGTCGCCGCAGCGGACCGAGCGGCCGTGGCAGGGGCAGGTGGAGGCGGTCGCCGCCGAGCAGCGGCCCGCGTACGATCTCGGCTGCTACCTCTGTCCCGGCAACCGGCGCGCGGGCAACGTGGTGAACCCGCGCTACCAGGGCACATTCGTGTTCGACAACGACTTCCCCGCGCTGCTGTCGGGCGCCCGCGACAGGGAGCCCGCCGTCCCCGCCGCTGCCGATCCGTTGTTCCACGCCCAACCGACCAGCGGAAGCTGTCGCGTCGTTTGTTTTTCGCCGCGCCATGATCTGACGCTGGCGGAGATGGACGCCGACGCGATCGCGCGCGTCGTCGATACCTGGGCTGCGGAGACGACCGCGCTCGGCGCCCGCTACCGCTGGGTGCAGGTGTTCGAGAACAAGGGCGCCGCGATGGGCTGCTCGAACCCGCACCCGCACGGGCAGATCTGGGCGTCCGACGCGCTGCCGAGCGGCCCGGCCGCCGAAGATCGACAGCAGCGGGCGTACCTCGACGCGCACGGCAACTCGCTGCTCGAGGATTACGCGCGCCGCGAGCGCGAGCAGGCGGTGCGGGTGGTGTGCGAAAACGAGGCGTTCCTCGCGGTCGTGCCGTTCTGGGCGACGTGGCCGTTCGAGACGCTCATCCTGCCGCGGCGCCGAGTCTCGCGGCTGCCCGACCTGGCGCCGCCCGAGCGGCGTGGGCTCGCAGAGCTGCTGCGCACGCTGCTGGGCGCCTGTGATCGGCTGTTCGGGGTGTCGTTTCCGTACTCGCTCGGCTGGCATGGGGCGCCGTTCGACGTCGGGCCGACCGCGGGGCGACCGCCGGCCCCGACCGATCACTGGCAGCTGCATGCCCACGTCTACCCGCCGCTGTTGCGTTCGGCGGCGGTGCGAAAATTCATGGTGGGTTACGAGCTGCTGGCCGAGCCGCAGCGGGACATCACGCCCGAAACCGCTGCCGAGCGACTGCGCGCGATGGTTCGATGAGCCGCGGCCGCGGGACCTGATTCCCTAGGACAGGATTCGGTCCCCTCGCCCCGCGAAAACGGGCAGAGGGTAGGGAGAGCGGTCCGAGCCTACGGGCATTGCGTGATGGTGTTGGTCCCCGTGCCCCCCGTGCACGTGTCGGTCCCGACGCCGCCGTTCAGGGTGTCGTTGCCGGCGGCGCCGTCGAGGGTATCGTTGCCGTCGTCGCCGAACAGCTGGTCGTCGTTGTTTTCGCCGTAGAGCTTGTCTTGGCCGACGCCGCCGTGGAGGGTGTCGTTGCCGTCGCCGCCTCGGATGGTGTCGTCGCCGTCGTCACCGTCGATCACGTCGGCGCCGAGACCGCCGGTGATGTTGTCTTGGCCCGAACCGCCGACGTTGTTCGAGGTTCCTTTGATGATGGTCGTCCCCGATGGGCAGCAAGACTGGTCCGTGCCCAGCACCGCGGTCACGCGCTGGGTGCCGGTGGTCTTGTTTCCCCGGGCGTCGGTGGCCGTCCACGTCACCGTCGTCGTCCCGAGCGGAAAGGTCGCGGGCTTGTTGTTGGTGATGGTCACCGGCGGGCTGTTCGCGTCGGTCGCGGTGGCGGTGCCGATGTTGACGCTGGCCGAGGTGCAGGTGCTGATGGTGATGTCCGGGGGTACGGTGAGGATCGGTCCGGTCGTGTCGCGGACCACGGTCACGCTGAAGGTGCCGCGGGCCTCGTTGCCGGCCGCGTCGCGCGCGACGCAGCTCACCGTGGTGGTGCCGAGCAGGAACCGCGAACCCGATGGCGGCGTGCACGCGACGGGGAGGCTGCCGGTCAGCCCGTCGACGGCGGTCGCCGCGAACGACACCACCGCGGTGTCGGTCTTGTCGGCGACGACGGTGATATTCGGCGGCAGCGTCAACACGGGCGGCGTTCGGTCGCGCACGATGACGGCGAACGCGTTCGAGCCGACGTTGCCGACCTCGTCGGTGGCGGTGCAGGTGACGAGGCTGTCGCCGACCGGGAAGACGCCCCCCGACATGACAGGCGTGGGTAGGCCGAACCCGGTCGTCCGCCGGCACACAGGCACGATCTCGCCATCGACGAGATCGCGCGCGATCGCGGTGAACGGGACCGCCGCCCCGGCCGGGCCGGTGGCGTCGACGACGATCGTTGCAGGCACGATGACGAACGGCGGCACCTGATCCACGACGTGGACGACAAAGGTCCCGCGCGCTTCGTGGGTGCCGGTGCCCGCGGTGCAGTTGACCACGGTGTCGCCGAGCGGGAAGCGCGTGCCGGTGGGCGGCAAGCAGTCGATCGCCACCGGGTTGCCCGAGACGTTGCTCGCGAACGGCGCGGGGGTGTAGATCACACGCGCGCCGGTCCAGTCCACGCTGTCGTCGGCGACGGTCATGTCGCTGAGGTGCAGGATCGGCCGGCTCGTGTCGGTAACGGTGACGCGGAACTGCTTGAACGCCTGGTTGCCTGCCTTGTCGACCGCGTTGCACGACACCATCGTGTCGCCCAGCGCGAATACACCCCCGGATGGTGGCGTGCAGGTCGTCGTCACGCTGCCGTCGACGAGGTCCAAGGCGGTCGCGGTGTAGCTGACGTGGGCACCGAACGCTCCCTCCGCCGACACCGACAAGCTGGTGGGCGACGTGATCGCCGGCGGCTTGCTGTCGCGCACGGTGACCGAGACGTCGCGCTGCACGCTGAGTCCGGTGGCGGTGTCGGTCGCGGTGCAGCTCACCGGGATGACGCCGACCTTGAGGAACGACCCCACGGCGGGTGTGCACACGAGCGTGGTCGCCGCGTCGGTCGCGCTCTTCGCGGTGACGACCAGCGCCGCGCCCGCGGAGCCGGTCGCCTCCACGGGTTCGGTCGGGAAGGTGATGACCGGTGGCGCGAGCGTCTGTCCGGTCTGCGACACCACCACCGGAAACGCGAGGCTCGACGTGTTGGTGCCGTCCGACGAAGTGCACACGACGTTGGTGACGCCGATGTCGAATAGCGTGCCCGACTTGGGCACGCAGCTGAGCGTGGGCGACGCGACCACCAGGTCCCGCGCAGAGACCGCGTAGTTGACGGCCACCTTCGTTCCTGCCGCGCCGGCGCGCAGCTCACGCGCAGGTCGCCCTTCGCGACGCGCGCTCCCGTGGGCGCCGTCCCGGTGGTCGAGCGCTTCCAAAGCACGCCGGTCGCCAGGTCGCCGAGCGGGAAGAACGCCTGTCCCTGGAGGTCGATGGGCGTGTCGGCAACGGTTCCGTAGAGCGCGCCGTCGACGGGCGATAGCCAGATCTGGCTCAGCCATGACGGCGCCGATGAATCCTCGACCCAGGTACGGCCACCGTCGGCGCTCTCCCACAACCCGTTGTCCGACGCGCGTAGCGTGAACATGTGCTGGCCGCCGCCCACCGGATCGATCAGCAGGCGGGTGAAGTCGAGGCCGGGGGCGCCGCCCAGCGGTTCCCAGGCGAGGGTCTGGATCGGGGCGCGCCGTGCATCCTCGAGCTTGACCCGGTAGAGCGTATCAACGGAAAGGTTGAGGCCCGCGCCGCCGGCGAACAGCCGGTGGGTGCCGTCGGAGTTGTCGTAGATGACGTTCGCCTCGCCGGTCAGGCCGCCGCCCTCGAGGAACAGCGTCTGCATCCCCTCGGTCAGCTTCGATAGCGGGAAGAAGTTGAGGTCGAACCCGAATTCGCTGACGTAGAAATTGAACGACGACATCACCACGGTGTGATCAGCATCGGTCGCGAGTTGCAGCCGAGTTGGATGCGCTTCGACCAGTCCCGAAGGGCCGGGCGACGTCCCCGAGCCCGGGCCGGGAAGCGCGGGGACGACGATCTGCCCCACGCCGCCGAACCCGGCGCTGTCACGCAACGACAACAGCGGGCCGGAGAAGGCGTCCGGGCTGGGCACCGCCGAGAACCAGTGACCGCTCGCGAGTGGGTCGACGGCCAGCGCCCCGGCCGCCGGGACACCCGCGGTGCTCAGCAGTGGCGCCCAGTCGGTGCCGCCGTTGGTGGACTTGACCCACCGATCGGCGCCCTCCTCGGTGCCGGAAAAGATCCGGTTACGCGACGTCGGATCGATGTAGAGGTGCCTCGCAGACAGGCCTGCTGCGCGGGGGAACGGTTCGTTGACCCCAGGGTTCGCCGGCGACCACTGCTTGCCGCCGTCGGTGGTTCGGAACATTCCGTCTCCCTCGGATGAGAGCAGCGCGATGTTGGGGTCGACGGGATCGACGGCCAAGTCGCTGACCCTCAGGTGAGGCAGTGGCAGCCCCGCTGCGGGGACCGCCGCCCACGATAGGAGGCCGTCGCTGGATTTGAACAAAGCGCCGAGCGACTGGAAGGCGAGATAGAAGTTGGTGGGTTCGAGAACGTCTTGCACCACGGTTCCCGCCGGCGCCAGCGGCTCTTGCGGCAATACCGAGAACGTGAGCCCGCCATCGGTCGACTTGCGGGTGTCGCTGCCGGTCATATAGACGATGCAGGGGTCGTTGCGATCGAAGAGGAACGACAGGTTGACCCCGGCGATGTTGCCCACCGACGGGGGCAGTGAGTCCCAATGATCGCCGGCGTCTCGCGAAACGAAATGCCCCGCGAAGATGGTGGCGGTCGTCGGGTTACAGACGGACAGCTTGGGGGCGATGGCGAGGACGCCGACTGGAATGTCGGCGTCCTCCGACGGCGGTACGAACAGCTCTTCCCACGACGCCCCGTTACCCGCGCGCCGGTACAGGATGGTCTGCATGTCGCTACCGATATCCGCGCGAAGGCTGGCGTATGCGCGGCCCGGAACGACCGGATCGAAGGCCACCACCTGGACGCGCCTGAGGGGCAGGCCCTGGTCGGCGCGCGCGTAGGTCGCCCAACCATCCTTGGTCTCGTAGAGCTGGATTCCGACCGGTGTCCGCGAGAGGTCGACCTGAAGTTGGTCGCCCTGCCACGCGAAGTAGTGCAGGCGGGCCGCGTCGGTCGGGTCCTGCGCCAGAGCTTTGATGCCGATGCCGTCCATCGACGACAGCCAGGTCTGACCGCCGTCGGGGCTGATCTTTATCCCGCGCCGCTCGGGCTGCGGATCGTTCGAGGGCACGTAGAGCGCGGGCGGCGCGCCGGCGCCGATGACGATCTGACCGTACGAGCTGGTCGCGGGGCTGGTCAGCCGCTGCCACTGCGTCTCGTTGGGCGCGCGCCGGAGGACGACGATCGGAGTGTCCGTGATCAGCGGGTAGAACGACCGTTCGGGGGCGAAGGCGACCGCGTAGAACGCGCCACGGTCGGCTCCCGTCCCGGCGTTGACCGCGAGCGCGGTCGGGCGAAACCCGAGTCCGGCGAACGACGGCCGCCAGTTTGTGCAGGGGCGGACATCCCCGGTCCCGGCCGGCGCGCAATCCGAGGTGTAACCCGTGGCACCGACGTGATACGTGACCGACGCGCCCTCGGGACCGGTCGCTTCGGCGGTGAGGCCGGTGCCGGTGAGGTCGGGCGGCTCGTTGGTCGTGACCACGACGTCGAATGATGTCGTGCCGTGGTTGCCGGCGGCGTCGTGCGCCTCGCACGTGACGTTGGTCGTGCCAATCGTGAACTTCAGGTCGCCGGCCACCGACGGCGAGCAGGTGATGGCCGATACCGATCCGGAGTTGTCGGAGGCGTGCAAGAGCGACATCAGCGAAATCGTGGCGCCGCTCGCGTCCTCGGACGCGCGAACGATGGGCAGGGCCTCGTTGATCGACACCGTCGGCGGCGTGAGGTCGCCGACGCCGATGACGACCGGCGGGTCGGTGGGCGGTCCCAGCGCGCCGCCCGTGAACGACGCCTGCGCGCGCAGTTGGTAGGTCCCCGGCGCGAGGCTGAGCGTGATCGTGAACGCTCCGGTCGCGCCGGCGTTCGCGGTCTGTGGCTGCGGCGCGCCGTTGGCCGTGATCGCGACGTCCGCGAGCGGCGCGGCGGTGCCCTCGACGACGACGCTGACGGGGAGCGACGGGTCGACGGTCGATCCCGGCAGCTCGGCGCCTGCGGGCGGCGACGTGATGACGGGCGCCGGCGGCCGCACGACCACGGTCGAGCTCGTTTTCGCGCTCTCGATCGGTCCACCGCCCGAGAGCGAGGCCGCGGTCTGGCTAAACGTCATCGTCTGAGGGCCGTACCCGATAATCGTCAAGGGGACGTCGAAGCCGCCCGTGTCGGAGATCGTCCCTTCGCCGAGGCGGGTGGAGCCTTGATAGAAAATGATCGTCCCGGGCAGGCCGATGCGCGGCGGCGCGCCCACGCCGTGGACGATGACCTCCGAGTACACGACCGCGGACGGCGTGGCGATGACGTCCACGCCACCGGTCTTAAAGAACTGAATCACGGTGCCCGCGAGCGCGGGTGGGCGGACGTTGACGACCCGTTGCACGCCGGCGGACTCGAGGCCGTTCGCGCGCTGGAAGATCTTCAGCACGTGACGGCCGAAGTCGAGCGGGACCGTTGCAGTGAACGACCCACTGCTGGGGGCGACCTTCGCGATCTCGACGAAGTAGGTGCCGTCGCCGTCCGCGACGATCACGTCGCCGAGCGACGTCACCGCGCCGTTGCCGCTGACCTGGACGAGCGCCGTCGTGGCGCCGACCGCGCCGTCGACGCCCATCCCGTTCGTGGGCGCCGTGACGTTCAGCGCGGGCGGCTGGACGTCGACGCGAACGCCCGGCCCGGGGTTGCTGGCGACGCCGGCCACGGTCTGCGTGACCGTTACGTCGTAGGTTCCGGGCGGCAGCGTGATCGTGCCTGCCCAGTTGCCGCTGCCGTCGGCGGTGAACGTCGCGGTGCCGATGGTCGTCCCTTTGTTGTCGCCCACTCGCAGCTTGGCCGTCACGGTGATCGTCGCGTTCGCCGCCGCGCCGCCGCCGGCGACGTTGACGATGCCGCTCCCGGAGGGGGTGGTCGCGACCGGCTCGGTCACCCGCGGTGTAGCGGGTGTGTTGGGGACGCCCACGTCGAACTCGAAGGTCTTGGCGGCGCTCGGCGCGCCCGCGACGCTCTGGGTGGCGGTCAGCTTGTGGAGGCCGCGCGCCAGCAGCGGGGAGGGCGTCAGCGTGAACATGCCGCCGCCCGTGTCGGCGAGCGCCGCCGAGGTGGCCACGGTCGTCGTGCCCTCCGTGACGGTGACGGTGGCGCCCCGCACACCGCCGCGACCGACGATCTGGTTCTGGGTCGCGGAGATGAGCGCGGGCGTCGGCGTTGGGTTCGGTGTCACGCAGGCTGGCATGTTGGTGGCGTCGCAGATGATGGTGGGCGCGTGCGCGACGACCGGGCGCGCACCGCCGCTGAAGGCGACCTGGGCCTCGACGTGGTCGAGGTACTGGGTCTTGAACGCGGCGTCGCTGAAGTAGGCGGCGTTCATGCCGCGGCCTAGCCCCGCCGACGTACCGGTCGCGGTGTACAGGCGCTGGATGGGGACCACGTCGCGCGTCGCGCCCGGCAGCGCCCACAAGAGCCGCAGCTTGGCCGCGCGCACGGCGTCGCCGCCCGCGTGCAGGTACTCGACCGTGACGTCGTAGCGCCAGCCGGCCTGCAAGGTCACCGGCATCGGCGGCGTCGGGCTGCAGGTCTTGCCGCAAACCTGCGGGATCTGCTCCACGCAGCGGGCGTCCCACGTGATCGAGCAGCAGGTCGCGTCGACGTTGCAGATCCGCCCGGCGCAGAAGTTTCCCTGCGTGCAGGTGCGGCTGATCGCGCCGCCGGTCACGCAGATGTCGTGACTGCACGTCTTGTCGTCGAAGCCGGGCGGACCGTCAGCCCCGTTGCCCGCGGGAGCGCCGTTCACCGTGATGCGCACCTGGCCGTCGGTGTCCGCGGAGAACAGATAATCGCCGCTGATGGCGGGGACGATCTGACCCGTGAAGCGCGCGCCGAATCCGTCCTTGACCGAGATCCCCGCCGGGAGCAGCGTGCGGTCGGATTTCGGATCGGGTTTGCCGTCCGTCCATACGTTGTCGAGCACGCCCTCGGTCGGACCGTGCGTTGGCGTACCCGACAAGCTGTCGAATGCAGCAGCGCCCTTGAAGTAGTCGCCTCTCAACCCCTTGCCGTTCGGCACGCCGGCGGCGTACAGCGCCGATGACGGGACCAGCGCCCAGCTGCTGCCGCCCGGCACTTGCCACAACAGCGCCATCTCGGAGCTCGTCGCCAGCGGCGTCTTGCGCTGATACTCGATGCGGACCGGGTAGCGAACGCCCGTCTGCAGCGAGACGCTAGGGATCGCGCTAGGCGGATCGAGCGTGAACCCACCCGCGACCGCGGGGTCGTCCTTCCAGTTGCCGCCGACGTAGGCGCCGTTGACCCACAGACGGTAGAGATCGTCCGCCGTCGGGTTGATCGGCCCCGGCACGGGGGCACAGGTCGTCGTCCCCGGCTGGCGCTTGCAGAACTTGAACGTGCCCGTCGCGGACGGCTCGACCCACCCCGTCCAGATCGCGGAGACCGGGTCGGTGGGCGTGGCGCCGGCTGTGGGGAGAAGCTTCTTCCCGCCGCGCAGGAGCGAGAACGGCGCGCTCGGGACGTTCATGTCCAGCCCGTAGACGAAGACCTCCTTGTTGGCAGAGCCCGCGGGCATCTGGAACCGGAAGCCGTGGCGGCCATCGCCGCCGCACGCGCTCGCCGCTTGTTGGGCCCACCCGTCCACGAGCCGCTGATCCGCGATCGACGTGTAGACCGCGGAGCCCGCAGCGCCGAGCTCGCCGCCCACGGAGACGAGGATCGGGCTGGACGCGTTCGGGAAGTCCGGATCACACGCCCAGCCTTCCGCGTACGTCGTGGTTCCGACCGTGATGAAGCCGTCGAACGCCCCGATCGCGCCCAGTGGGAACGAGGGCAGGCTGCCGTCGGGCGGGTCCGCCGCCACGCCCGGGAGCCAGGTCTGGGCCGTGGTCGGCGTGCTGCGGCAGACCTGGTTGCGGATGGTGATGCACTGCTGGTCCCAGACCAGAGCGCGCGGGTAGTACGTCGGCCCCGGATCGCCACAGCAGGTCGGGTCCACGTCGCAGACGCGGCTCGTGCACGCGTTGCAAAGCGGGTCGAGCGGATCGCCGGGGACGGCGTCGGAGTGGGCGCAGTGCCGCGGCGAGTTTATCGCCAGCATCGCGCCGTACGGCTCGGACCTCATGTTCTCCGCGCGGTAGCAGGTGTAGGGCTCGAATGGGTCGCAGCGATCGATGAACTTCGACGCCGGGCAGCTCCGGCCCGGGTCGAGATCGGGGTATCGGCTCGACTGCAAGCCCGACTGCCACAGCTTGTTGGCGAGGGTCTGGTCGTTCGCCGATAGCACGGTCCCGGGCGGCAGCACCGAGCTCACGCGATGGTCGATCGATATCTGATACTCCTCGTGCAACATCACGTCCTGCACTCCGGGCGCGAACGGGAACCCGACCGTCGGGTTGATCGACGGCAGGTTCGGCCGGACATCGAACAGATCGACGGTGGTGCCGTTGCGCGTGTAGCTGTGATCGTCCTGGCAGTAGTCCGCGCGCGCGGCGACGAGGCACGCGCGGTAATACGGCAACAGGTCGACGGGCGCCGACGACCACGGCTTGTAGCCCCAGATGCGCGCGCACTTCGACGCGACGCCGCCCGCGGTGCACGCGAACTGGAACTTCTTGCGCGAGTCGGGCCCCCAGTCTTCCAGATTGACCGGGGTCGCCATCGCGTGTGGCTTACCGTATTTGTCGTTCGGGCACAGCGACACCCACTGGCCGGTCGCCGGTTGGCGGAAGTAGACGGTGTAGAGCCAGACGTCGTTGTTGAGCGGGGACGTCGACAGGTTGAACGAGGTGTCCTTTTCGACGCCCGCGATGAACAGCGGGACCGTGAACGGGGTGAGCTCCGGGTCGTGGAAGACGAAGTTCCAGAACGTGCCCGCGATGTCCTTAGGTGTCCCCGAATACCCCTTCACGTAGATGTAGTTACCGTTCGTGTTGGTCGGGTTGGCCGACGGCGCCGCTTGAAGCTGCGGGCTCGAGAGCACGTCGGTCAAGACGGCCGGGTAGGTGATGGGCGGTGACGCGGCCTGCGGGGCGGCCTGAACGTCGCGCGAGGGCTGCACAGGCGCCAGCTCGAGTCGGTCGAACGTCAGCGTGGCCCCGAGCCCGCGGAGGCGATCGATCCCGCGTTGCTGCATGCCCTGCAACGTCGTTGCCTGGGAGTTCATGCCCTGGGAGTTCATGCCTTGGGAATTCATGCCCTGAGAGTTCATGCCCTGGGAGTTCATGCCTTGAACGGAAATGCCTTGAGAGTTCATGCCCTGGGAGTTCATGCCCTGGGAGTTCATGCCTTGGGAGTTCATGCCTTGGGAGTTCATGCCCTGAGAGTTCATGCCCTGGGAGTTCATGCCCTGGGAGTTCATGCCTGCCTTGGAGTCGGCTTGAGCAAGCACAACAAGCGTGACGATCACGGCGGCCAGTAATCTATGCAGGGTCATCTCTTTCTCCTTCGCTTCCTTCGCTTCAGGGGCTTCGGGCGTCCGCACATACACGAAAACCGAGGTTGTGGTTTCGCGTCTCGACTTCGATCGGTTCCCGGTTGGTCAGCCGGGCATTGTGAGGTTGGTGGTAATAACCGCCTCCTCGTTCCAGCACCCCTCCCAGGACGTCATCGCTCTCCACGATCTCCCAGGCATTCCCGGCCATATCTTCGACACCGAAAGGGCTCGCACCTCGAGGATGACGGCCCACCTCGTCGGGACCGTACGCGCCGGAGACTCGGCCGTAGGTCGCGTCGACGTTCACGTCAGCTACGGCCAGGCGGCGCAGCGAGGTCGGATAGGCCCGCCCGTCGGCGCCGCGCGCGGCACGTTCCCATTCCACCTCCCGGCAAAGCCGCGCGCCCGGGAGCTTTCCCGTCGCGGACTGCCACACGAGAAAGGCGCGGATGTCGTGCGCGGAGACGCCTAGCACCGGCATCTTGACCCAGTCCTGCTTCGCGCTCTCGGCGGGACGACCCGGATACGCTATCGGCTGCCCGACCGTCGCTTCCAGCGGTCGCTTGGAGATGTCGAGAAGCAGTTTCCATTTGCCGTTCGAAACCTCGGTCAAGGCGACGGTGCCTTGGGAGGCCTTGCTGAACGGCAACCGGGCAGCGCGCTCTTTGGGGGGCAGGCTTTCGAGAAATGCGATCCAATCCCCGAACGTGGTTTCGTGCGTATTGATGATGAACGCAGATGACTCCCGTTCGTGAAGCGGCACTGCGTTCAAGAACGACAGGCGCCATTCTTCGTCCTGATCGCCGTACAGAAAGCGTCCAGCTGGCACGTACCTTGAGCCGGGAGGGATCTCGGCTGACAGCGGCAGGGGAATGTCGGCTGTCAACTTTTCGCCGCGCTTGATCACGAACGGATAGAACGTGTCGGCCCGGCCGCGCATCTCGATGTGCAGGCGGTAGGACCCGGGGTCGAGGGGCTGGTCCACGATCGGCGACGACAGCTCCGACGTGATCGCGACGGCCGTGAGGCGATCGCCGCCTTTCGTCTCGAAGCGTTCGAGGCTCAACCGCGCGCCGGACGGCTCGGTCTTGAGGGAGAGCGTTCCCGGTTGACGCCACCGGCCGAGCTGCCGGTCGCTCGTGTCCACGACCTCCAGCGCCGCCACGTGTCGAGCGACGTCCTCCCGTCGGAACTCGCGCTCGGCAAGCTCGGCGCGCTCGAAGAGGACATCCGCCAGTCGGTTGCGCGTCTCCCCGCGCGACGAATCCATGTCCAGCGCCGCGGCCAGGGCGCGCTCGGCCCGATCGAGGGTGGCGTCGAGCGACTCCGATGCCGCCCGCGCGTCGGCCCACACGCGCTCGCCTCCCTCGCGATCGCGCGTGTCGAACAAAGTAAAGGCGCGCGCGCGGAGTGCCTTCAACCGGTCCGCGAGGGCGCGTGCCTCCAGGAACGCCTGGTCACCCTCCGCGATCCGATTAGCGATGCGCTGCTCGAATTCAACCCGTCGATTCTCGATCCGCCGGCCAACCGTCGTCGCAACCGCGGTCGCGATGACGACACCTGCGGCGATCGCGAGCAGCTTGCGTCGTCGCGCGACCGGATCGCGCGACAGCGTCTGCAGAAGGTCGCCCATCGACGCGTAACGCTGGGCCGGATCGGTGGCGAGGCCTCGCAACACCACCTTTCGGAGCCAACCCGGTACGGGCGAGCTGGCGGACGGGGAGGCCAGCTGGCCGCCGGTGACCGCCTTCGCCAGATCGACGACGTTGTCGCCCGGGAACGGCCGCTCGCCGTACAGCGCTTCGTACAGCGTGGCGCAGAACGAGAACTGGTCGGTGCGGGCATCGATCGGGCGGGCCAGGAACTGTTCCGGCGCCATGTAGGCCGGCGTTCCCATCAGCGCCCCGGTCCGCGTGAGCGTCGCAGGGCTGAGATCGATGCCGGCGAGTGACCCCGCGAGGTCAGCGTCTTCGCTGCCGTCGAGCACCGCGTGCGCCGGTGACTTGAGCGCCTCCTGCAATCGGACCAGGCCGAAGTCGGCGACCTTAGCGACGCCGTTCTTGTCGAGCAGCACGTTCTCGGGTTTGAAGTCGCGGTGGATCAGATTCTCGGCGTGCGCGGCCTCGAGCCCTCGGCCTGCGTTGATCAGGACCGCCAGGATCTCGCGCCAAGAATGCTTGCCCGCGCCAAGCCACTGCCGGAGGGTTCCGCCGCCGAGGTGCTCCATCGCCAGGAACACCTGGTCGTTGTGAACACCGACGTCGAAGATGCCCACGATGTTCGGATGCGATAGCTTGGCGATCGCCTTCGCCTCGCGCACCAGCCGCTCCTCGCGCCGCTCGCGGTTTCCGCCGCCTTGCTGCGGCGGCAGCAGCTTGAGCGCGATCTTGCGATCGAGATCGGGATCGAACGCGGCGAGCACCACGCCCATCGCGCCCGCGCCCAACTTTTCGAGGACCACGTAGCGCCCGACGACGGCCCCGGTGCCGATCGTGTGCACGACCTTGCCGCCACGAGCCTCCGGTCCGGAATCCACCGTGGCCAAGGCGCGCAAGGATTCACTCGCAGCTTCCGCCGACGCCGTCCCGGTTCCCTCGCCCTTCGTCTGCGACTCACTCATCTCTGATTTCAGGGCGACGCCGCCAACCTGTGCCGGTGGTTGTCTCGCAACCGAGGCTGAGGTTGCAAGGAGATTGGTGGGCCACGGTGCGCTGCAGGCTGCAATTCGACTGCCCCAGATAAACCGCGCGGCGGTCATCTATTCCCGTCTCGATCGGCGCGGACCTTCCGCCGCGGCCGCCGGAGAACTTTCTGGAATAGCGACGAAAGGTGACGATCGACTGCGACGTCGCTGTCAGAGATCGAAAGCGATGCGCGATGGTCCGCGCGATTCTCCAGGCCCGGCCGCATGCACTCTCACCCCGGCAGTCGCCTCCAACGATCACGTTCGAAGCACACCCTCGAACGAATCAAGAACGGGCGAGCGGCCAGTCTTGGCAAACGCGCGTGCAAGAGCCCGGTCGAATTCGACGCGCCACGTCTGGGCGCGCGATCACGGCCGTTGGAGATTCGTCACAGGGGCGCGCTACGCGTGAAACGCGCGACGGCTGTGCTGGGCGCTCATGCCGCCGGCCTTGACGGC
>WNGA01000238.1_pt1 | contig 77543 bp, 69 predicted proteins | sample 5400061 | NCBI WGS metagenome assembly WNGA01 (sample SAMN13153366, study PRJNA577476) | soil metagenome | isolation source: 100 cm soil or saprolite under grassland replicate 2 | place: USA:California | collected 2016-06-15
GTCGGCTTGCATCATCCATTTCGTCGCGCCAGACCCTTGAAGTGGCGCACCGGCAGTGCAATACTCAAGCCGCTTGTCCGTGAGCATCGTGCTCACACAGCCTTCATGTCGGCGGGTCATCCCGCCATGCATGAAGTCCAGTTCCCCGGGACTGGCGTTGCGGTCGTTACCCGCCCTTGAAGTGATCGGAAGCGATTCCGATCTCGTCGCGCAAGCGACGTAAGGTTGTGCGCTCGGTCTAGCGCCCGAGCATAGCTGGCGTTGTCGGATCGCAAGGTCCGGCGGTGCCCGGTGATGCGCCTGCGGCCATGCCTCGTGCATGGACTCGACGGTGCATCACGCAGCAAGGCCCTCAGTTCGCAAGAGCCGAGGGCCTTTTCTTTTCGCGCGCGGTTACGCGCATCTCGGCGACGAGACCGCGCGATAGCAGCACTCTCACGCGGGCCCAAACCGGACTCACGCTAGGGCCCCGGTCGCGCAATATGACCATTGCGCCTAGGCGGGCGAAGTGCCGCCGTGTGGCGTGTCGAGATTGGAAGGGCGGGCCGACCGCCTCCCTTGCCACCGCATCCACTCAAAGCTGCACCGGCTTGCGCTTCGCTTTTGGCGCCCACTTCGTGCTGTCCGCCCTGCGAATGGAATCCGCGATGGACGGTTGCTTCCATGGTTCCTTTACTAACTGTTTGACGTGAAAGAGAACGTGCGTGTCACGCCTGTAACCTCGTACGACCAACGCTGCGTAGTGCTGCCTTTTCACGCGATCGACGACGCGCGATGCCCGCCGTACTGCAACCGCGGCTGATCCGCTATCGCGATGCCCCGTCCTACTGCGGTGTCGGACGCCGAGTGTTCGACCGCGACATTCGCCCGTGGATGGTCGTCATTCCCATTGGCAAGGAGGGAGTCGCCTTCGACCGCCTTGACTTGGACGCTTGGATCGAACAGCATAAATCGTGCAGCGGGCGTCCGCCGGAGAAAGGAGAACCATGGGACGCTCAAGAACGTCGGGAATTTTCACCGACGAGGATGGAAACAAAGTTGTCAACAAGGTCTACCACGGCCGGCGAATCTTCCGCCGCCTCGGCGCCGTCACTCAAGAAGAAGCCGAACAATGGCTCGCCCGGCAAACCGAAGAGCGACGCAAGGCCCGCGAGTTTGGTACGCGCCCTGAACGCAATTTCGCAGATGCGGCAGAAAAGTATCTGATCGAGCGCGCCCACAAGGCGAGCATCGATACCGATGCGCTTCACATTACCGCGCTGTTACCGTTCATCGGCAAGCGGACGCTGCGGCAGATCCATGACGCGACGCTGGAGCCCTTCAAAGCCCGGCGCCGGCGGGACGGGGTCAGTGAGACGACCATCAAGCGGGCACTGGAGGTGGTGCGATGCATTCTGAATCTGGCAGCGCGATCATGGCGCGACGAGCACGGATTAACGTGGCTCGAGACCGCGCCCTTGATCACGATGCCGGACACCCGAAGAACGGCCCGCAAACCGTATCCGTTGTCGTGGGACGAGCAGCGCCGGCTGTTTGCGTTATTGCCGGGCTCGGTGGCACAGATGGCGCTCTTCGCCGTCAACACCGGCTGTCGTGAGCAAGAGGTGTGTCAGCTGCGCTGGGAGTGGGAAGTGCCGGTACCGGAATTGCAAACGTCGGTGTTTGTGATCCCCGCCGAATTTGGCGGCCGCTCGGGGCGCTCAGGTGTCAAGAACCGCGAGGATCGGGTGGTGGTGCTAAACGACGTGGCCAAGCGGGTGATCGACGCGCAGCGTGGGTTGCATCGGGAGTTCGTTTTCGTCGCCAGCAAAGGCAAACCGCGCAAGCCGATCCGCTACATGAACAACACGGCTTGGCAAACGGCACGCAAGAAGGCGGGACTGTTGCAGGTGCGCGTGCACGACTTGAAGCACACCTTCGGCCGGCGTCTGCGTACGGCCGGGGTGCCGCTGGAAACGCGCAAGGTGCTGCTCGGGCACAAGACCGGTGACATCACCAGCCATTACAGCGCGCCGGAACTGGCGGAGCTGATACGCGCGGCGAACGCGGTACTGAAAGCGCAGGAATCGACGTTGTTGCGAGTGGTGACGAAGCAAGACCAGGTGGTCTATCGGGAAAAGTCGCGCAAAAGTCGCGCAACGGTAGCGCCAAAACAAAACGGGTCGGGAGAATTAACTCCTAACCCGTTGAATGAACTACGCAATTTTGGCGCGCCCGGCAGGATTTGAACCCACGACCCCCTGGTTCGTAGCCAGGTACTCTAATCCAACTGAGCTACGGGCGCGAAGCTTGAATTATAACAAGTTTCAGTGTGACCGACCACGTGGTTTGACACCGCCCTGCATCCTGCCTAGCATCGCCCGCGACCGAGCGGTTAGTCGAAGCCGCCGGCGACCGATGGAGGAAACGATGGGCCGAAAAGCGCGACCGTTGCTTGCAGCGCTCGTCGTACCCGCAATCGCATTGCTTGCATGCGCATCCGCAGCCGCGCAAGCGCCCTACCCTTCGCGTCCGATCCACTTCATCGTGCCCTATACGCCGGGAACGGGCATCGACATCCTCGCGCGTGCGATTGGCCAGAAGCTGTCCGAACGGCTGAAGATCGGCGTCGTCGTCGAGAACCGGCCCGGCGCGAGCGGCAATATCGGCACCGAAGCGGTGACGAAGGCTGCCCCGGACGGCTACACGATCCTGATGACGGCGAGCACCCACGTGACGAACGCCGCCTTGCAGCCATCGGTGCCATACGACCCGATCAAAGGATTCACGCCGATCGGTCCGACCGCCGTCGGCAATCTCGCGCTCGTCGTGCATCCGTCGGTGCCCGCGCGCAACGTGCGCGAGCTGGTCGATCTCGCCAAAGCCCAACCCGGCAAGCTCAATTACGCGTCGCCCGGCAGCGGCACGCCGCATCATCTCGCGATGGAGTTCTTCAAGCAGCATTTCGGCGTCGATCTGCTGCACGTTCCATACAAGGGCACGGCCGGCGCCGTCACCGACATCCTGGGTGGCCAGGTGCAGGTGATGTTCCTGCCGGTTCACGTGGCGCTCGCACATGCGCAGGCCGGCAAGCTGCGGATGCTCGCCGCGGGCGGCTTGCATCGCTCGCCGGTTACGCCGGATGTACCCTCGCTCGCCGACGAAGGCGTCACCGACATCGACGTCGACATCTGGTACGCGATGATGGGACCGCCGGGAATGGCGAAGGAGCAGATCGCGCTCCTCAACTCGGAAGTGAACGCGATCCTGCGCACGCCCGAGGTGCGCGACAATCTGGTCAAGCAAGGGCTCGAACCGATTCCCGGTGGACCCGACGAGCTCGCGCGAATGATGCAAACCGATCTCGATCGCTGGTCGAAAGTGATCCGCAGCGCGCACATCAAACCCGATTGAAACCACCCATGAAGCTCGACATCTTCTGCCACATCTTTCCGAAGTCGTTCTTCGATCGGATGCTCGCGCTCGCGCCGGACGGCAAGGACATGCACCGGCGTGTGCGCGAGATCCCATCGATCGTCGACCTCGACGCACGCTTTCGCATCATGGACATGTTTGGCGATTACGCACAGGTGATTTGCGCGGGATCGCCGCCGATCGAAATCTTCGGTCCGCCGCCTTTGTCGACCGATCTCGCGCGTCTTGCGAACGACGGCATGGCGGAGCTCGTGCGCAAGTATCCAGACCGCTTTCCCGCGTTCATCGCGTCGCTGCCGATGAACGATCCAAATGGATTGCTCGCCGAAGCGCAGCGTACGGTGCACGATCTCGGTGCCGTCGGCGTGCAGGTGTTCACCAACGTGCTCGGCCGCCCGCTGACCGCGCCTCAGACGCTGCCTTTGTTCGATCTGATGGCCGAGCTCGACTTGCCGATCTGGATGCACCCGGCGCGCGGCGCCGACTTCCCGGATTACCAGCAGGAAAAGCGCAGCCATTACGAAATCTGGTGGACGTTCGGATGGCCATACGAGACGAGCGTCGCGATGGCGCACATCGTGTTCGAGGGGCTGTTCGACAAGCATCCGAATCTGAAGATCATCACGCATCACATGGGTGGCATGATTCCGTACTTCGAGGGCCGCGTAGGCCCGGGTTGGGATCAGCTTGGATCGCGCACATCGGACATCGATTACACGAAGCTCCTGCGATCGCTGAAGAAGCGCCCGCTCGATTACTTCAAGATGTTCTACGCCGATACCGCGCTCTTCGGCGCGTGGGAAGCGACCAAGTGCGGGCTTGCGTTCTTCGGCGTCGACCATGTGCTGTTCGCGTCCGACGCGCCGTTCGATCCCGAGAAGGGTTCGATGTACACGCGAACGACGATCGAGATCGTCGACCGGCTCGACGTCTCGCCCGAGCAGCGACACGCGATTTACGAGGGCAATGCGCGGCGGCTGCTGAAGCTCGGCGCACGTTAGCTTCATGTTCGAGCTCGGCCACGCCGCGAACGTCATCGTTCGGGCGCTCGTTCCGATTGTCGGTGTGGCGTTCCTGGGCTGGTCGGGCACGAAGCTGCTGGTCGTGTATTTCGCCGACACGCTCGCGTCACTGTACGCGACGCTGATGCTGGCGCTCTACGCATCCGCGATCGGCGGCGCGCATATCAGGCGTGGATCAAAGGCGGCCTGACGGTGGGCAAGCGGCTGCACACCGGCATCGGTGTCGCCGTACTTCCCCTGCCGTTGCTGCTGATCGTCGGGTTCTTCTTCGGCGTACTTCCGCTGTTCATGATGCTCGACCTGCAGCAAGTCGACTGGCGTGAGCTTCTCGCCGACCGCGATCTGTGGATCGCCGCCGTCGGCTGCCAGATCGCCGCGGCGCTGACGCTGCTGTTGAATCAGCTCGACTGGGTGCGAATGGTGAGTAACCGCAACACGCTGGTCCTGCAACAAGTCGGCCTGCTGTGCGCGTGCTGGGGCGCGATGATCCTGGTCGGATTCTTTCTTGCGCCGTACATCCCACGGCTGATCTACGGGCCGCTGCTGATCGTGACCTATGCGGCGGCAACCGTTGCACTCGAGCTCGCGCCTGCGCGCGTCCTCGAGTTGCTCGCTCGCATAAGCGGTCCACGCGACAAGGCGCTGTCGGCAAAGCCAGTCCCACCGGCATCGAACGCACGTACGGAGGGCCCTCGCATAGCTGTCGAATCGCAACGTGCAACACAAGGTACGCGCAGTCTGTCGTCATGGCTGCTGCCGCTGGTCGGTGTTGTGTGTGCGGTGTTCGGCGCGATCGGGATATGGGGCCCGTTCGATGTGACACTCAACGGCGTTGCGACTACGGCAAAAGTCATCGAACATCACGCGACATCGAGCCGCAGTGCTTCCATCGTCGCGCAGGTCGAAGTCGCGGTACCCAATGCCCGCGGTTTCAAAACGGAAATCTACGATGGCCTGGGAATGGGAATGTGGGAAGACGGCGGGACGGTGAACGTGATGTGCACGAAGCTGCGCGGCAGCTATCTGAATTGCGAGCTCGACTCGGCGTGGGACCGCTGGCTGATGCCGCTTGCGCTCTTCGCCATCGGCGTGGCCTCGCTGTGGGCGTGGCAGCGGCGAAGCTGATCGGCGCGCGACGCTAGGACACGTTTTCGCGTTGCTCGTCCGCGGAGTCGACGGCGCCGACCTGCTCGGTCACACGCTCGCGCACCCGCGCATCCTCGGCGGCCTTGTTCGCCGCTGCGCGTCGACGCTCGAGCCACAGTCGGCGCGCACGACCGAGCACGGCGAGGCCGATCCACGCGAGCACGATCGAAACCGGAACGGCGACAACGTGCGGCCACGCAATGCCCGCGCACGCAACGGCGAGCACCGCAAGACCGAGCTTCGCGAGCACGCCACTTTCGGTCGGCGCGAGCACTCGACGGTTGGTGAGCGCTGCGCCTACGGCGCTGCCGACGGAAATGGCACCGGCCGCCGCACGGCCCGCGCTGCCGGACATCGCGCGTCGCGCGCCGTCCTGCACACTCGGCGCCGACGGCGCGCGCCGGACGCGATTGCGCTTCGTGAGCACGATCTCGGTCGCATGGGTGAGATCGTCCTCGTACATCTTCGCCATCTGCGCGGCGAAACGCTCGTCTTCGACCGCGAGGTCGAGCTCCCAATTGCCGAGCCAGCTCGCGAAGTTCAGATTGGTCGAGCCGACGCGTGCCCATACGGCGTCAGCGACGGCCGACTTCGCGTGCAGCATCGTGCCGTTCCATTCGAAAACGCGCACACCCGCTTCGAGCAGCCCGCGATAGCCGGCGCGCGACAGCGGACGAAGCGCCGGAATGTCGCTCGCGCCCGGTACGAGGAGCCGCACGTCGACGCCATCGCGTGCAGCCGCGCACAGCGCCTGTACGTAGGGCGCGAGGCCGACGAAATACGCGTCGGTGAGCCACAAATGCTGGCGTGCGAGCGACGCGACGAGCTGGTCGAGGCGGAACAATCCTCCGGTGTTCGGCTCGCTCGCGACGACGCGAACGGCCATGGTGCCCGCGGGCTCGATTGCCGATCCGATCGTGAGCTCGTCGTCCGGAAGCTCGGTGGGCCCGGAGGCCTTCCAGACGCTCGCGAACGCGCGCTCCACGTTCGCGACCGCGGGGCCGCGCAACTCGACACCCGTATCGCGCCACGGTTCGAGCCTTCGCGTCGGATCGCCCTCCCATTTCGAGCTCACGCACAGGCCGCTGACGAAGGCGACGCGGCCATCGATGCTGATCGTCTTGCGATGGTCGCGCGACAGCCATCCCAGCGGGCTCGTCCAGTCGAACGGATTGAACGTGCGCACTTCGGCGCCGGCGCTCGCAAGCTCCTTCCACAGCGGATCGGCACCGTGCGTGCCGAGCCAATCTCGAACGACGCGCACCCGCACGCCGGCGCGTGCACGCTCGGCCAGCGCATCGGCGAACGACTTTCCGATCGGGTCGTTCGCGATGATGTAGCTTTCGAAATAGATCTTGTCGCGCGCCTGCGCGATGGCCGCCAGCCACGCAGGATAGTTTTCGTGCGCGTCACGAAGGATCGTGACCGCATTGCCGTTGACGAGCGGCGCACCGGTCGTGCGCAGGAACGCACGGTCGAGCGCGTGGCGCGCAATCGGCTGATCGGTGCGCGCGCGCGTGCCCGCTTTCGCGGGCGCGGTCGGAGCGGCAGTGGTGGCCATCGCGTGGCGTGCGTCGGGCGCGTCGGAGCTCGTTACGTTACCACGCTCGCACGACCGGCGATGCCGCGCGCGGTGTCAGGCCGGCACCGGGGATCGCTGCCGAATGACGTTCGTGAGGCGCGCCACGGCGTCGAGTGCGAAGCGCAGCGCCGCTTCGTCGACGAGACGGCCGTCTTGAACCTTTTCGTGAACCAACGTGATGATGACTTCCGGACCGTTTACGACTTCGGCAAGCGTGGAAAGCAGCGCCTCGCGGATCTGCGACTGTGCGCGAGCGCCGCCGATGGCCGACATCGAGGCGGTCATGAACGCCATCGGCTTGGCTTTCATGACCGAGCGGAACGCTGGCCGCGATCCCCAGTCGATCGCATTCTTGTAGTGCGGCAGCCGGCCGATGTCGAACAGCGTGAGCTCGACCGCCGGCGCCAGCCGCTCGCGCAGCGTCTTCAGCACCATCGTGTTGAACGAGCCCTTGCGTATGCTTCCCGAGATCCCGAGCAGTCGAACGTCGGCCATTGCATTCCTTCCACTGGATGGCGGTTGGATCGCAGTGGCGAGATCGCGTTCCGGGCCCGCGCCGCGATGGACGCGAGAGGCCGGCATCGGTAAAATGCGCGCTTCCCGGAGACGTGGCCGAGTGGTCGAAGGCACTCCCCTGCTAAGGGAGCATACGGCCAAAAAGCTGTATCGTGGGTTCGAATCCCACCGTCTCCGCCAGTACGATCGGGCCCGTTCGCGGGCCCATTTTTTTGCGAGCGTTTACGACGCAGTCCCTTCCAGATGGCACATCGGCGGGTTTTGCCGCCGATTTGCGTCTTTACCTGATAAGAGCGGCGCGAATGCCTTGCGCCGAGTGCCCTCAGGGAGAAACGCATGCATCGAGCGCGCGTCACCGACGCGTCACCGACCGTGAATGTTCGGTACGCCGCGTCCGGATTCGTCCACCGCGCCCCCGCGCATTTTTCGGCACAGTAGCCCTGGTCTCCGACGCGCAACCATCCGATTCAGCAGGAGAAGCCGCCATGGCACCGCACGACGAAACGTTCAGCACACCGCGATCGGCCACTGGATTCGCGCTTGCGATCACGCTGGCCGTCGTTACCTTCTGGATCGCCGGTCTGGTCGTCGAGCTCTATTCCTATAACGCCGATACGACGATGCAGCATGCCGCCGCCACGGCCGTGCAGACGGTCAGCACTCCGTGCCCGGTCGGCGCCGATGAGCCGGTGCAGTGCGCGCCGTCGCCCGACGATCGCTAGCGCAACCGTCCGGTCTGCCGCGTCCGCTGTCAGACAAGCCTGACACGGATAAGCGCCATCTACCGGTCCCGGCAACAGGGCCGCTGTGACCAGAATCACGGGGTCATGGCGCTCGAGCTCTATCGCAAGAAGCGCAACTTCAAGATCACGCCGGAGCCCGCGGGCCGCGTGCACGCACGGCGCGCGCGCGACCTCTCGTTCGTCATCCAGAAGCACCGGGCGAGCCACCTGCACTACGACTTCCGGCTCGAGCTCGACGGCGTGCTGCTGTCGTGGGCGGTGCCGAAAGGTCCGAGCCTCGACCCGCACGACAAGCGGCTCGCGATGCACGTCGAGGACCATCCGATCGAATACGGCGATTTCGAAGGCGTCATCCCGCCGAAGCAGTACGGCGCGGGAACGGTCGTGCTGTGGGATCGCGGCACCTGGATTCCCAAGGAAGATCCGCGCGAGGGCTATCGCAAGGGCCGGTTGAAGTTCGAGCTCGACGGCGAAAAGCTGCACGGCGGCTGGATGCTGGTGAAAAGCCATGGCGGCAAGTACGGCGGCGACAAGAGCTGGCTGCTGATCAAGGAAAACGACGAGTACGCGCGGCCTTCCACCGAAGGGACGATCGTCGACGAACGGCCGGAAAGCGTGCTCTCGGGGCGAACGATCGAGTCGATCGCAACCGACCCCGATCGCGTCTGGCACTCGAACAAGTCGGTCGCCGAGAACGTGAAAGCAGGCCGTGTCCGCAAGCGCAAGCCGGTCGCAGACGTCGCGAAGGTCGATGGCGCCCGCAAGGCGTCGATGCCGGACCTGATCGAGCCGCAGCTCGCCACACTTGTCGACGACCCCCCGGACGGCGACGAATGGATTCACGAGATCAAGTACGACGGCTACCGGATGCTCTGCCGGATCGAGGACGGCGCATGCGCGATGTTCTCGCGCAACGGCAAGGAGTGGACGGCGAAATTTCCGACCATCGCTGCGGCGGCCGCCCGCCTCGCGGTCCGGTCGGCGTGGATCGACGGCGAGGTCGTCGCTCCCGACGAGAGCGGCCGCACGAGCTTCCAGGCGCTGCAGAACGCGCTGTCGCGGCCCGAAACGACGCCGCTTGCCTATTACGCATTCGACTTGCCCTACCTCGACGGCTACGACCTTACCGACGTGCCGCTCGTCGAGCGCAAGCGAGTGCTGCAATCGCTGATCGGCGCGCGCACGGGGCTGCTGCGCTTTTCCAGCCACTACGCGGGTAACGGCCCGAAGGTCTTCGGTGAAGCGTGCCGGATCGGCGTCGAAGGTATCGTATCGAAGCTCGCTGATTCACCGTACCGTTCAACGCGCTCGCGCAGCTGGATCAAGGTGAAATGCGCGAAGCGACAGGAATTCGTCATCGGCGGCTATACCGATCCGCAAGGGTCGCGCTCCGGATTCGGCGCGCTGTTGCTCGGCGTTTACGAAGGCAAGGGCGAGCTGCGCTATTGCGGCAAAGTCGGCACGGGATTCGACGAAGCGACGCTCGCCGACGTGATAGCGAAGTTGAGGCGGCTGCAGACGGACAAGCCGGCGTTCACCAATCCGCCGAAGGGCGCCGAAGCGCGGCGCGCACACTGGGTCGAGCCCAAGCTCGTCGCCGAGATCTCGTTCACCGAATGGACGAATGACGCAACGCTGCGCCATCCGGTTTTCCAGGGATTGCGCGAGGACAAGCGCGCGGCCGACGTCGTTCGCGAGACACCCGCCGACACCGACGTCGTCGAAGCGGAAGTCGGAACCCGATCATCGACACCGGCTGCCAAACGACGCCCGAGCGCGAACCGATCGACCGCGAGCGCGAACCGATCGACCACGAGCGCGAAGCGATCGACCGCGAGCGCGAAGCGATCGACGGCGAGCGCCGATCCGGACACCGTTGCCGGCGTGCCCATCAGCAATGCATCGAAGCCGATGTATCCCGAGGCCGGGCTCGCGAAGATCGACCTCGCGCGCTATTACGAAGCGGTCGGCGAGTGGATGCTAGCGCATCTTCGCGGGCGGCCCCTCACGCTCGTTCGCTGCCCGAACGGATGGCAGAAGTGCTTCTACTGGAAGCACGCGACCGATCGCGATTCGTCTCCGATCGATCAGGTGATGATCGAGGAAAGCGGAGGCGCGAAGCCGTACATGGTCGCCAACTCGGTGGCGGCGATCGTTGCGCTGCTGCAGGCCGGCGTGCTCGAGCTGCATCCATGGGGATCGCGCACCGACCATCTCGACCGGCCCGACCGCATCATCTTCGACTTCGATCCCGACGAGCAGATTGCATGGTCACATGTGACCGATGCGGTGGCGGTGCTTCGCGCGCTGCTCGCCGAGATCGGCCTCGAGGGCTTCCTCAAGACAACCGGCGGCAAAGGCCTTCACGTCGTGATTCCGATCCAGCCCACGCTTGGCTGGGAAGCGATCAAGGGATTTACCAAAGCGATCGCCGAGCTTCTCGTGCGCACGTTTCCCGACCGCTTCATCGCCACCGCAACGAAGCGCGCTCGCGAAGGCAAGATCTTCGTCGATTACCTGCGCAACGCCGAAGGCTCGACGGCGATCGCTCCGTATTCGCTGCGCGCGAAGTCGAACGCGCCCGTCGCGATGCCGATCGGCTGGGACGAGATCGCGCGCGACCTGCGCTTCGACCACTTCAATGCGAAGAACGTCCCCGCGCTCGTCGCGAAACGCAAAAGCGATCCGTGGCGCGATTTCTTCGGCTCGCGACAGACAATCACCGGCGCGATGATGCGGCGCGTCGGCTACGGCGGCTGATCGACGCACGATCCCCGGCTCGAACAACGTCATTCCCGCGAAGGCGGGAATCCAGTGTCATTCCGTGCAAAAGACGCTGGGCCCCCACTTTCGCGGGGGCGACGTGTCAACGGTCCTAACGCGTTCCGCGGCCGTGCTGACCCGACTCGCCCGGGGTGCCCTGATCACCCTGTGCAGACTGCCCGGATTGGCCCTGCTTCGTCCCCTGTCCGCTCAGACATTGCTGCAGCAGTTCAAGTCCTTCTTGCGCGCACTGCTTGTTGTCGTCGCAGACCTTGCGGAAGAACTCGGCAATCTGCGCGTTGCCGCGTTGCGCGTCCTGCTCGTACTGCTGGTAGGTCTGCGCGGCGTGCAGCGCATGGTACACGACGCTGACGATGTCGTACGTCACGTTGTCGGTGCCGGTGCCCGCATCAGCTGTGCGCATGCGTGCCTGCCCCTGCGTGCCCGTCTGTCCCTGCATGCCGGACGCTCCCTGCATGCCCGATTGCCCCTGCGTTGCCTTGCCGCCGGACGTCCCGGTCTGACTTTGTGCCATGGCGAAGCTCCTCTGTCGGTTCGTTGCACGTCTCGCGACGGCTCGCGCACGGCGTGCTCTTGTCAGCGCGCCATCCGCAGCCACCGGACAATCGACTTTGGCGCGCGGATTTGCGTCATACAAGGAGGCGACAACCACGCGCCCGTAGGACGTGCCCTACGCCGCGTAGGCGCAGGACTACACGCTGAGCCGGACCACTGGACTAGTATTTTGTGCGTTGGCCGCGGGCGGCCGAAGGAGTCGCCGATGCTCCGCTTGCTTGGCGCATTCGCCGCTCTGTGCCTGTTCGGCGCTGCTGGCTGCGCCGACGCAGCGCAACGTACGTTCGTGTCGACCAACGGCAACGACTCGAGCGTGTCGTGCTCGCTCGCAAGCCCGTGCCGCTCGTTCACCAAGGCGATCATGGTGACCGACACCAACGGCGAGATCGTCGCGCTCGACTCGGGCGGCTACGGCCGCGTGACGATCGATCGATCCGTGTCGATCATCGCGCCGCCCGGCATTTATGCGGGAATCAGCGTCTTTTCCGGCGAGAACGGAATCGACGTCAACACGCCGGGCGTCACGGTCGTGTTGCGCGGACTGTTCATCAACGGCCAGGGAGGCGACATCGGCATTCACTTCGTCAACGGCGCCGAGCTGCACGTCGACGGCTGCACGATCTCGCATCTGCAGAGCTACGGCATCAACGCATCGGCCGGCACGATGTACGTGCATGACACCTCGATTCATGATAATGGCGGCAGCGGCATCCTGCTGAACGGCGGCAATGCGAACTTGGATCGCCTACGCATCGAGAAGAACGGCACGCTTGGAATCAACGTCATAGGTACCGCCCGCGTAGCCGTCCGCGACTCGTTCATCGTCGACAACCTGAACATCGGCTTGTCGGCCGTCGCGGGCCCACTCACTCGCATCGACGTCGAATCGACGACGATCGCTAACAACGCAGTCGGAGGAGTCGTCGTGTCGGGTAGCGTCGGGAACAAGGCGGAGGTTACGCTAAGCCGCGGCACGATCGCGCGTAACGGCGAAGCGGCCGACGGGGACGGCGTCAGTGCGAGCGGCACCGTCCACGTGTCCGTCAGCGACAGCACCGTGAGCGGAAACTTCCGTCACGGCATCGCGGCCTTCTCAGGGGCGACGATCGTCGTGACCGACAACGTCGTCACCAAGAACGCGGTGGCGGGCTTCTCGAACAGTTCGTCGACATTCAACAGCCGCGGCAACAACACCGTGCAGGACAATTTCATCGCTCCGAATATCGGGCCGGTCACGCCTGCCGGTGTGCTCTAGCGTTCGCGCGTTCGCACAGCGCGCAGCCTTACCGAGCGCCCGCGCGACTCAGGCGACGGCGCCGTTCTTCTCGAGCTCGAACGCCTTGTGCAGCACGCGCACGGCGAGCTCGAGGTATTTCTCGTCGATGACGACCGAAATCTTGATCTCGGAGGTCGAGATCATCTGGATGTTGATGCCTTCGTTCGCGAGCGTCTTGAACATCTTGCTCGCGAGGCCGACGTGCGAGCGCATGCCGATGCCGACTACACTCACCTTGCAGATGCGGTTGTCGCCGATGATCTCGCGCGCCTTGAACACCTTGCCGCGCTCGCGCGCGAGCACGTCGAGCGCCTTCTGATATTCGGTGCGGTTCACCGTAAACGAGAAGTCGGTGTGGCCGGACGCGCCGATGTTCTGCACGATCATGTCGACGTCGACGTTGGCGTCGGCGATCGGTCCGAGAATCGCGTACGCGACGCCCGGCTTGTCCTCGACGCCCATGACCGAGATCTTCGCTTCGTCGCGCGTGAACGCAATGCCGGAAATGATCGCCTGTTCCATGTTGTCCTGCTCCTCGAACGTGATCAGCGTGCCCGGCGATGTGACCTCGGGATCCTCGAACGACGACAGCACGCGCAGATTGACCTTGTACTTGCCGGCGAACTCGACCGAGCGGATCTGCAGCACTTTCGAGCCGAGGCTCGCCATCTCGAGCATTTCCTCGAACGTGATCCTGTCGAGGCGCCGCGCTTCGGGCACGATGCGCGGATCGGTCGTGTAGACGCCGTCGACGTCGGTGTAGATCTGGCATTCGTCGGCCGCGAGCGCTGCGGCAAGCGCAACGCCCGACGTGTCGGAGCCTCCGCGGCCGAGTGTCGTGATGTTGCCGTCCGAATCGACACCCTGGAACCCCGCCACGATGACGATCGTGCCTGCGTCGAGATCGGCGCGCATGTTCGCCTCGTCGATCGCGAGAATGCGCGCCTTCGTGTACGCCGAATCGGTCAGCACCTTCACCTGTCCGCCGGTGTAGCTTCGCGCCTTGAGGCCGAGCTCGTGCAGCGCGATCGCAAGGAGCCCGATCGTCACCTGCTCGCCTGTCGCGGCGACGACATCGAGCTCGCGCGGATCGGGCGACGGCGAGATCTCCTTCGCGAGCGCGAGCAAGCGGTTCGTTTCGCCGGCCATCGCGGAGACGACGACGACGAGCTTGTGGCCCTCTCGATGGAAGCGCGCGACCCGGCGCGCGACGTTCTTGATCCGGTCGATGCTGCCGACCGAGGTGCCGCCGTATTTCTGGACGATGAGGGCCATGTGATGGATCAGAGCGCGCGGAACACGAGCGTCGCGTTGGTGCCGCCGAAGCCGAACGAGTTCGACATCGCGCCGCGGATCGCCATCTTCTTCGCGACGAGCGGCGCGAGATCGAGATCGGCGCATTGCGGATCGATGTTCACCAGATTCGCCGTCGGGGGCGCGACCTGGTCGCGGATCGCGAGCACGGTGAACACCGCCTCGATGCCGCCGGCCGCGCCGAGCAGGTGTCCGGTCATCGACTTGGTCGACGAGATGACGAGCTTGCGCACGTGGTCGCCGAACGTGCGTCGCATGGCGATGCACTCCGCGACGTCGCCGAGCGGCGTCGACGTGCCGTGCGCATTGACGTACTGGATGTCGGTCGACGCCATGCCGGCGTTCCTGAGCGCGTTGAGCATGCTGCGGCGGGCGCCGTCGCCGTCGTCGGGCGGCGCCGTGATGTGATAGGCATCGGCGCTCATTCCGTAGCCGGTGAGCTCGCAGTAGATGCGCGCGCCGCGCGCTTTCGCATGCGCAAGCTCCTCGAGCACCAGCACGCCTGCGCCTTCTCCGAGCACAAAGCCGTCGCGGTCACGGTCCCACGGGCGGCTCGCGCTCGCCGGGTCGCTGTTGCGGGTCGATAACGCGCGCGCCGCGCAGAAGCCGCCGACGCCGAGCGGCGACACGGTCGCCTCGGATCCGCCGGCGACCATCACGTCGGCGTCGCCATACTCGATGATGCGCGCCGCCTCACCGAGGCTGTGGTTTGCCGTCGAGCATGCGGACACCGTCGACAGATTCGGGCCTTTGTAGCCGTAGTGGATCGACGCGAGGCCCGAGATCATGTTGATGATCGTGCCGGGAACGAAGAACGGGCTGATCTTGCGCACGCCGCCTTCGGCGTACGCATGCTCGGTGTGCTCGATCAGCGGCAGTCCGCCGATGCCTGATCCGATGCATACGCCGTAACGCTCGCGATCGCCATCGAATCCTTCGAGCCCGGCGTCTTTGACCGCCTCCATCGTCGCGACGAGGCCATAGTGGATGAACGTGTCGTAGCGGCGCGCCTCCTTCGCCGACAGATAGCGGCCGACGTCGAAGCCCTTCACCTCGCCCGCGATCTGCGACGGGAACGTCGACGCATCGAAGCGCGTGATTCGCGTAATGCCCGAGCGCGCGGCGAGGATCGCCTCCCACGATGCCGCGACGCCGATGCCGACCGGCGAGACGATGCCAAGCCCGGTGACGACGATGCGACGACGGTTCATTTCAGGCATGAAGGCGACCGGCGGGAGGCGCGAACGCGAAGCGCGCGAAGCCGGCGGCCCGGCGGACTCGCGCCCCTTCGTGTGGGCTCAGGCTCAGGACAAGCCCCGGGGCGCCCGCGCGAATGGCGTTACTTCTTCAGACGCAAGTTGATGTAGTCGATCGCCTGCTGGACGGTCGTGATCTTTTCGGCTTCCTCGTCGGGGATCTCGGTCTCGAATTCCTCTTCGAGCGCCATGACGAGCTCGACCGTGTCGAGCGAATCGGCGCCGAGATCGTCGACAAACGACGATTCGGTCTTGATCTCGGCTTCGCTCACGCCCAGCTGCTCGGCGACGATTTTCTTTACGCGTTGCTCGACGTTCTCCATGCCTCTCCTCCCTTGCCGGGGATGGTGATCGCAAACCGCAGGATTTTACCAGAGTCATCCCCGTCCCTCGACTCGGCTCGGGATAAACTTCGGCCGGGGATCCAGCGTCGTTACCGGTAAGACACTGGGTTCCCGCTTTCGCGGGAACGACGTTCTCAGGCCATGTACATGCCGCCGTTGACGTGCAATGTCGCGCCGGTGATGTAGCCGGCCTGCGGCGACGCGAGAAACGCAACGGCGTGCGCGATGTCGTCGGGACTTCCCAGCCGGCCGAGCGGAATGCGCGCGAGCAACGCCTCGCGCTGCGCATCCGGCAGCGCCTTCGTCATATCGGTGTCGATGAATCCGGGCGCGACGCAATTGACGGTGATGTTGCGGCTGCCGACTTCCTGCGCGAGCGACTTGGTGAAGCCGACGAGTGCCGCCTTTGCCGCCGCGTAGTTCGCCTGCCCCGCATTTCCGCTCGTGCCGACGACGGAGCCGATCTGGATGATGCGGCCGTGGCGCGCCTTCATCATGCCGCGCAGCACGGCTTTCGCGAGCCGATACGCAGGCTTGAGGTTGGTCGCCATGATCGCATCCCACTCGTCGTCCTTCATCCGCAGCAGCAGGTTGTCGCGGGTGATGCCGGCGTTGTTGACGAGAATCAGCACCGGGCCGAACCGTTTCTCGACGTCTGCAAGCGCTGCGTCCACCGCGGAAGCGTCGGTGACGTCGAGCCTGATCCCGGCGCCTGTTGCGCCGGCTTCGGCGAACGCGGCGTCGATCTTCGTCGCGCCGTCGTCGGTCGTCGCGGTACCGACAACGGTAGCGCCTGCGCGCGCGAGCGCGAGCGCGATCGCGCGCCCGATGCCGCGCGTCGCGCCGGTCACGAGCGCCAGCTGGCCGTTCAGCGTGTCGTCCGTCATAAGCAACTCCAGGTCGTTCGTCGTCCCCGCGCAGGCGAGGACCCAGTGTCGTTCGCCGCAAGACCCTGGATTCCCGCCTTCGCGGGAATGACAATCGCAGGCGTCACGTGTTTATCGCCGCCAACGCGGCATCCAGGTCGACGCCGTCGCCGATCGGCAGCGCCGCAAGCGACGGCGCGATCTTGCGATTGAGGCCGTTCAACACACGGCCCGGCCCGCATTCGATCACGTGCGTGACGTCGCGCGCGACAAGCGCCTGAACCGTCTCGACCCATCGCACCGGGTTTGCCGCCTGACGCGCAAGGGCTTTGCGGATGCCGTCCGGATCCGGATGCTCCGCGACGTCCACGTTGTGCAGCACAGGGAACTTGGGTGACGTGATCGTCGCCTGCGCGAGCCGCGCGCCGAGCCGCTCGGCTGCCGGCTTCATCAGCGAGCTGTGGAACGGAGCCGATACCGGCAGCAGCACGCCGCGCTTCGCGCCGCGTGCCTTCGCCACGTCGATCGCTCGTTCGACCGCCTGCTTGTGACCTGCGATCACGACTTGCGCGGGCGAATTGAAGTTGACCGGCTCGACGACTTCCCCTTGCGCCGCTTCGACGCATGCGGCCGCGACCGCCGCGTCGTCGAGCCCGAGAATGGCGGCCATCGCGCCCACGCCGGTCGGCACCGCTTCCTGCATCGCCTGCGCGCGGAAGCGCACGAGCGCGACTGCCTCGGCAAAAGGAATCGCGCCCGCAGCGGTGAGCGCCGTGTACTCGCCGAGACTGTGTCCGGCCACGATCGACGGCGTCGCGCCGCCTGCTGCGATCCATGCGCGCCAGACGGCGAACCCCGCGGTCAGCATTACGGGCTGCGTGTTAACGGTCTGATTGAGATCGGCTTCAGGCCCTTCGGTGACAAGCGTCCACAGATCCTGCTTCAGCACGTCGGACGCTTCGGCGAACGTCGCGCGCATGGCCGGATGCGCTTCGAAACCGGCCATCATGCCGATCGATTGCGAGCCCTGTCCGGGAAATACCATTGCCAATTTCATCGTGCCCTCGCCGCTTGCGGTCGTCATTCCCGCCCTTCGACTTCGCTCAGGACAGGCTTCGGCGGGAATCGAGTGTCGTTATGCAAAAGACACTGGGTCCCCGCGTTCGCGCGGACGACAACCTCACCAATTAAGCAACACCGAACCCCATGTGAACCCGCCGCCGACGCCGAGCATCATCACGCGATGTCCCTCGCGGATGCGCCCGTCGCGCACGGCCTCGTCGAGCGCGAGCGGAATCGATGCGGCCGATGTGTTCGCGTGGCGCTCGACGGTGGTCACGACTTTGTCCATCGGTACGCCGAGCTTCCTCGCGGTCGCTTCGATGATGCGGATGTTCGCCTGGTGCGGAATGAGCCAGTCGATCGACGACGCGTCGAGGCCGTTCGCGACCAGAGCTTCGTGCGCGACGTCGGCGAGCACGCGAACGGCGAACTTGAACACCGCCTGCCCGTCCATGCGCACGAACGGCGATCCCGTGACGCGCCCTTCGTTCATCGTGCCCGGCACGCAGAGGATGTCACGATAGCTTCCATCCGCATGCAGATGCGCCGACAGGATGCCCGGCACGCGCGACGGAACGAGCACGGAGGCGCCGGCGCCGTCGCCGAACAGCACGCACGTGCCGCGATCGCTCCAGTCGAGAATGCGCGAGTAGATTTCGGCGCCGACGATGAGCGCGTTCTTCGCCATGCCGCTCGCGAGCATCCTGTCGGCTATACCGAGCGCGTAGACGAATCCGCTGCACACCGCCTGCACGTCGAATGCCGGGCCGCCGCGTGCGCCGAGCTTCGCCTGCAGCGCGCACGCCGTCGACGGGAACACCATGTCGGGTGTGGTCGTCGCAACGATGATCAGGTCGACGTCCGCCGGCGCGATGCGCGCCGCGGCGAGCGCTTCGCGCGCGGCGTGCAGCGCGAGATCGCTCGTCTGCTCGGCCGGCGCCGCGACGCGCCGTTCGCGAATGCCGGTGCGCGTGCGGATCCATGCGTCCGACGTGTCGACGGTGCGGGCGAGCTCCGCGTTGGTGACGATCTTCGCCGGCAAGTAGCTGCCGGTGCCGACGATGCGACTATGCATTCGCGGAGCTGTCCGCGACGGGCGCCGCATGCGCGGGCATGGCCGACATCCGCTGGGCGATCCGGTCGAGCACGCCGTGCGTGACTTCGGCGTGCGCCTTCGCGATCGCATTCTGGAACGCGAGCGCATCGGCGCCGCCGTGACTCTTCACGACGACGCCCTTGAGCCCGAGCAGCGTCGCGCCATTGTAGCGGCGCGGATCGATCCTGCGCTTGAATGCAGTCAGCACCGGATACGCGACGAGCGCCGCGAGCTTGGTCATCGGATTTCGCGTGAACTCGGCGCGCAGAAATTCGTAGAGCATCGTCGCAAGACCTTCAGAGGTCTTCAGCGCGATGTTGCCGACGAAGCCGTCGCAGACGACGACGTCGGTGGTGCCCTTGTAAATGTCGTCGCCCTCGACGTTGCCGAAGAAATTGAGCTCGGAGGCCTTGAGCAGCTCGGCCGCTTCCTTGACGACGTCGTTGCCCTTGATGTCCTCTTCTCCGATGTTGAGCAGGCCCACCGTAGGCCGCTCGATACCGTCGACGGCGCTCACCAGCGCGCTGCCCATCGCGGCGAACTGAACGAGCTGATCGGGTGTGCAGTTGACGTTCGCGCCGAGGTCGAGCACGGTCGTGGCGCCCTTCTTCGTCGGCAGTTGCGATGCGATCGCCGGCCGGTCCACGCCCGGCAGCGTCTTCAGCACGAAGCGCGAGATCGCCATCAGCGCGCCGGTGTTGCCCGCCGACACGCATGCCTGCGCGACGCCCTCTTTCACCAGATTCACGGCGACGCGCATCGACGAATGCTTCTTTGCGCGCAGTGCGAGCGCCGGCGCATCGTTCATCGCGACCACCTCCGACGCCGCGTGCAGCGACAGCCGCTCGAGCGCCGCTGACTTCTGCTTCGCGAGCACCGCCCGCATCGGCGCGTCGAGTCCGACGGCAATGACGCGCGCGTCGGGCTGCGCTTCGAGGAAGCGCAGCGCCGCCGGCAGCGTGACGGCGGGACCATGGTCACCGCCCATTGCGTCGACGGCTACCGTGACCGGCATGGCGAGGCTCGAATCCGCGTGCCTCGCGCCGACGCTACTCGTCGGCCTTGGTCTTGACGACCTTCTTGCCGCGATAAAAGCCGGTCGGGCTGATGTGATGGCGACGATGCACCTCACCGCTCACCGGCTCGACGGCGAGCGGCGGATTCGCGAGGAATTCGTGGGCGCGGTGCATGCCGCGCTTCGACGGCGATTTCTTGTTCTGCTGGACAGCCATGTCAAATCTCCTGCTTTCGATATCAACGTTTGGGCCGCTTGCCCTTGCCGGGCTCGCGCGCCATTTTCAATCCTGCAAGCGCCCCGAACGGCGACGCCGGTTTCGCCTCGTCCGGCTGGTTGCCGGCCGCGGGCGCACACATCGCGCCTTCGGGTCGTGGATGCCGCGGCGCATAAGGCAGCGTCAACAGCAGCTCGTCTTCGACCAGCACGAGCGCATCGAGGGGCGCATCGGCGAGCACGACCTCGTGCTCATCGTTCTCATCGAGCTCGACGAGCTCGCGCTCGTCGTGCGCGAGCAGCACGGTCGTGCACTGCGCCGCTGTCCACGACATCGGCTGCAGACAGCGCTGGCACGTGAGCGACAGCACGCCGTCGAGTCTCACCTGGAGCGCGGGCCGGTTCGCCGCGTCGGTCGTTCCGGTGATCGTGTACGTGATCCTTCCGCCATCCGGTGCCAGACAATCCGCAACGCGCGGCAGGTCGGCCGCTGCCACTTCGCCGCGCACGCTGCCGTGCTGCTTCGCGAGCTCGAATGCATCGAAGCCGCGCGAAATCCTCGGCGCACGCGAGCTCCCGCGTGCCTCTGGTTGTTCGTTGCGCCGCATGCCTGCCGCCTTTCACGCGACCGTTATTGCCGGCCGCGTCCATCCATGATCGCCCGCATCGACCGCTGCCGCGCGCGAGCAAGGCCAAACGTCGCATAATAGCGCCGTTCGCGATTCGTGTCAAAAATGTCCGTAAAAACAATGCAAAAGTCGATCACGCCGCCGCCGCGGCTCGTGCTCGCGTCGACATCCCGCTACCGGCGCGAGCTGCTGGCGCGCCTGGGGCTGCCGTTCGACACCGCGTCGCCGCGCGCCGACGAGACGCCGCTGCCCGGCGAGACGCCGGCCGCGACCGCGCTGCGGCTTTCGGCCGAAAAGGCGCGGAGCGTCGCGGCGCGGTTTCCCGGTGCGCTCATCATCGGCTCCGACCAGGTCGCCGATTGCGACGGCGAGCCGGTTGGAAAGCCCGGTGATCACGAACGCGCCGTTGCGCAGTTGACGCGGCTGTCGGGCCGCACGGTCGTCTTCCATACCGGCATCGCGCTGCTCGACACCGCGACCGGCGACTGCCGGTTGGCGCTGGTCGACGTGCGCAGCACGTTCCGCGAGCTCGCCGCCGACGAGATCGAAGCGTATCTGCGCCGCGAGCGGCCGTACGACTGCGCGGGATCGGTCAAGTCGGAGGCGCTCGGCATCGCACTGTTCGAACGCATCGAAAGCGATGACCCGTCCGCGCTCGTCGGTCTGCCGCTGATCCGGCTCGCTTCGATGCTGCGCGACGCGGGCGTGCGCGTGCCGGGCTGACGCGATGGCAGCGAGCGGCCGGCTGTATCTCGTGCCGAACCTGCTCGGCGCCGTGCCGCCCGAGCATGTGCTGCCGGCGCGCACGATCGACGTCGCACGGGCGCTTTCGCATTTCGTCGTCGAGAACGCGAAGCCGGCGCGCGCGTTCCTGAAGTCGCTCGTCCCCATGCGACCGATCCAGGAGATCACCATCGACGAGCTCGGCGATGAGCCTTCGCCCGAGCGCTGCCGTGCGCTGCTGGCACCTGCGCGCGATGGTCACGACATCGGCCTCGTTTCCGATGCGGGCTGTCCGGGCGTCGCCGATCCGGGTGCGCGGCTCGTCGCCGCCGCGCACGCCGATCGCATCGCCGTCGTGCCGCTGGTGGGCCCGTCGTCGCTGCTGCTCGCGCTGATGGCGTCGGGGATGAACGGGCAGGCGTTCGCCTTTCACGGCTACCTGCCGGTGAAGCCCGATGCACGAGCCGCGGCGATTCGTGCGCTCGAGGCGGCGTCGCAGCGCACGGGCGCGGCGCAGCTCTTCATCGAGACGCCGTACCGCAACACGGCGCTGATCGAAGCGCTCGCGGCAACCTGCGCAACAACGACGCGCCTTGCCGTGGCGGTCGACCTCACGCTTGCAACCGAAGAGATTGCCGTTCGCGCGATCGGCGAATGGCGCAGGATCGATGCCGCGCGCTACGCGAAGCGGCCGGCGATTTTCATTCTGCAGGCGTAGCCGAAAGCTCGATCAGCGCGCCTCTTCCTCGTCCGGCCAGTTCTTGATGTAGCTCTTGAGCATCCGGTTCTCGAAGCTCTGCTCCTCGTAGACGGCCTTCGCGACGTCGTGGAACGAGACGACGCCGAGCAGCGTCGTGCCGTCCATCACCGGAACGTAGCGCGCGTGCCGGTCGAGCATGACGCGGCGCAAGTCCATCACGTCGAGACCCGGCGACGCGGTGAGCGGATCGCGCAGGTAAATCGCGTCGACGGTGAGCTCGCCCAGCGTGCCACGGCGCTCGGCGAGCGCCTTCAGCACTTCGGCGAACGTGAGCATGCCGGCCATGCGGCCGTGGTCCATGACGACCAACGAGCCGATATCGTGCTGCGCCATGACGGCGACCGCATCGATCACCGGCCGCTCGGGCGGCGTCGTGTACAGCACGCTCCCCTTGATACGCAGGATTTCGCTGATGAGCATGGCACCTCCGGAGCGCGGATCGGCGCGGCTTGGCCTCGCCGCGCTCGAATATTCAGATTACTCCCGCGATAGGAAGGAGGCAACTCCGTTACTCAACCGCGCAATGTGTGGCGCCTATTTGTACAGAACGCTCGGCAGCCAGAGCCCAATGCCCGGGAACACGTAGAGAAGCACCAGCGCGATCACCTGGATCGCCATGAACGGCATCATGCCGGCGAAGATCGCGTTGAGCGTCACGTGCGGCGGCGACACGCCCTTCAGGTAGAACGCGGCCATCGCAACGGGCGGCGACAGGAACGCCGTCTGCAGATTGAGCGCCACGAGCAATCCGAAGAACAGCGGATCGATGTTGAAGTGCGGGAGCAGTGGAATGAAGATCGGCATGAAGATGATGATGATCTCCGTCCACTCGAGCGGCCAGCCGAGCAGGAAGATGATGAACTGCGCCAGGATCATGAACTGCACCGGGCTCATCTCGAGCGAAAGCACCCATTTCTCGATGACCTCCTGTCCCCCGAGCAACGCGAACGCCGCCGAGAAAATGCCGGAGCCGACGAAGAGCCAGCAGACCATCGCGCTCGTCTTGGCGGTAAGGAACGACGATTCCTTGACGATAGTTCCGAGCTGCTTCGCCGTCTTCCCGATGACGCCGCCGCGGCTCGCGCCTGCGGGTCGTGCCTCGCGCCAGTTACCGATGAAGCGATAGATCGCCGCCAGCACGAGTCCACCGAATGCGCCGACCGCCGCCGCTTCCGAAGGTGTCGAAAGCCCGAGCACAATCGAGCCGAGCACGGCCAGGATCAGCAAGGCGAGCGGAAAGAACGAGCTCAACAGCATCTTGAATACTTCGAGCCGCTCCCAGTTCCAGAGCGCGTAGAGGACGGCGAGGAAAGCGATTCCGACACCGAAAACGATCCACAGCCAAAGGGGCACCGGCAGGCGTCCCTGCCCCTCGGCGGATTTCTTTTCGACCCGCGGCACCGCGCCAGGCGATTCCTTCGCGCCCTTCCCGGTCCCTGCCTCGGCCGGCGAGGCCTCTTTCCCTGCTTCGGGCTGGGATTCCTTGGCCTCGGTTTCCTTGTCCTCCGGTTCGGTCGCGCCAATCAGGCCCGTCGACGCCTCCCTTTCCTGCGCGGGCGCCGCGACGAGGCCTCCGGCCTCAATCAGTCCGGCCGTGCTGGCCTCGACTTCCGGCGCTGTCGCGATACGATAGGTGACAGCCAGTATTGCGGCGATGAACAGCGCCGGAAGCAGCGTGACAACCAGTTGCTTGAGCGCGGTCGGTTTTGAAATGCCGGCAGCGGGCGAACCCGCGACCGTGCGGAACAATCCCGTCAGCGCGTTGTTGCCATGTCGCGCCTGCGCCTGTGCCCACGGCGGAAGCTCCACGCGCCGTTCGCTCTCGGCGAGCGGAGGCATGAGGTGAGGCTTCCATGTCGCGAGGAGGATGACGTAGCCGATGTAGAGCGAGGCGAGCATGATGCCGGGCAGGAAAGCGCCGGCGTAGAGCTGGACCACCGAAACGCCCGCAACCGCGCCGTACACGATCAGCAGCACCGACGGCGGGATCAGGATGCCGAGGCAGCCCCCTGCAGTGATCGCGCCGGCCGCCACCTTGACGTTGTAGCCGGCCTTGAGCATCGCCGGAAACGCGAGCAGGCCCATCAGCGTGACGACCGCGCCGACGATGCCGGTCGCGGTCGCAAAGATCGCGCACGTGACGATGGTCGCTACTGCGAGCGCGCCGGGGATGCGCGCGGTGGCGAGATGCAGGCTCCTGAACAACCGATCGATCAGCTGCGCCCGCTCGACGAGATAGCCCATGAACAGGAACAGCGGAATCGCGATCAGCACGTCGTTCGACATCACGCCATAAGTGCGTTGCACGAAGAGATCGAGCACGCGACCTACCGCCGTCGCCGGGTCGACGCTTCGATAGGCAAGCCAGGCGAAGAACACGCCCATGCCCATCAGCGTGAACGCCGTGGGGAAACCGAGCATGATGCCGACGACGATCATCGCGAGCATCAGCAACCCCAGGTGGCCGTTGCTCATCTGCGACGGCGGCGGCATCAGGGTGAACACCAGGATGACAACCGCGGCCATGATGGAAAGCCCGAACCAGACTTCTTTCCTCATGGGCGAGCCTCTCCGTGCGCTTGTTCGACTACGAGGTGGTCGAGCTTCGCGATGTCCTCGTCCTTCACGTGGACCATTTCTTTCAGCTTGCCGACGTCCACTTCTTGAACGTCCTCCGCGCGGGACGGCCAGTCCCCCTGCTTCAGGCAGATGATGCAGCGAATGATTTCGACGATGCCCTGCACCAGGATCAGCGCCCCGGCAACCGGGATCACCGTCTTGAACGGGTAGATCGGCGGGCCCTCCGACGTGATGTTCGAATGCTCGTTGATCGCCCAGGACTCCCCGGCGTAGGTGTAGCCCGCCCAGACGAACGCGAGGATGCCGGGAATGAAGAACAGGATGTACAGCGCGAGGTCGAGGCCGGCCTGCAGCCGCGGCGGGAAGAAGCCGTAGAGCACGTCGCCGCGCACATGGCTGTTCTTCGCGAGCGTATAGGCGCCGGCCATCATGAACAGCGTCCCGTACAGCATGATCATCGCGTCGAAAGCCCATGCGTGCGGGTGGTCAAGAATGTAGCGCGAGTACACCTCCCAGGAGATGAGCAAGGTGAGCCCCACGATCAGCCAGGAGAACGTCTGGCCGACGAAGGTGCTCACCTTGTCGACGAACAGCAGCAGCTTTTGCATGACGTCTCCGAAGGGTGGCCGATCACGCGGCAACCTACGCCGCTCGCCCGGCGCGGAAAACAAAACAGCCACCCGGCTCGCGCCGGATGGCTGGCGATTCCTCCATGCTGTTCCGTTACGCCTTCTTCGCCGGTGCCGCGGGCTTGCCGAAATAGTAGTTGTACGCCATGCGCCGGCTGACGTACGTGTCGAGGTCCCAGCGCACCGCGCGCTCGGCAAAATCTTTCTGCGACTTGATGATCTCGACGAAAAGCGCGTTGTCCTTCCGCTTGTCCATGACCGAATCGAAGATCTCGAGCTGCTTCTGCAGGATCGCATCCGGCGTCTTGTAGAACTTGACCTTGTCCTTCGTCTGCAGCTCGACATAGTCCTTCGAATAGCGATCGATCGCCTTCCAAGTCATGTCGGCGGAAGCTGCCTCCACCGCGTTGGCAATGATCGCCTTGAGCTTGTCGGGCAGTGCGTCGTACTTGGTCTTGTTGAACGTGATCTCGAACTGCTCTGCGTTCTGGTGAAAGCTCTGCAGCATGCACACCTTCGACACATCGGGGAAGCCGAGGAGACGATCGGAGCTGGCGTTATTGAACTCGGCGCCATCCAGCAGGCCGCGGTCCATCGCCGGCACGATTTCGCCGCCCGGAAGCGCATTAACTGCTGCACCCATGCCCGTGAACAAGTCGATCGAGATGCCCACCGTGCGGAATTTCAGCCCCTTGAAATCGTCCACCTTGGTGATCGGCTTCTTGTACCAGCCGAGCGGCTGCGTCGGGTGCGGCCCATACGGGAAGGAAACGACATTCGCTCCAATGGAGGCGTAAAGCTTGTTCAGCAATTCCTTGCCGCCGCCATACTTGTGCCACGACAGCAGCATGTTGCCATCCATGCCGAAGGCAGGTCCCGATCCCCATAGAGCGAGCGCGTTCTGCTTGCCATAGTGGTAAACGAGCACGCCGTGGCCGCCGTCGAGCGTCCCCTTCGACACGGCGTCCAGGAGACCGAATGCAGGAACGACTGCGCCCGCGGGCAGCACCTCGATCTTGAGGTCACCGCCGGTCATGTCGTTGACCTTCTTCGCGTAGTCGAGCGCGAACTCGTGGAAGATGTCCTTCGACGGCCACGTGCTCTGCCAACGCATCGCGATCGGCCCCTGCGCTTTCGCGATCATCGGAAAGCCGAGCGTTGCGCCGGCGGCAGCGACCCCCGTTGCTCCCTTCAGGAATTTGCGGCGCGTGCGGGTGATGGCACCGGCGGCGTTCATCGCCGCGGTTTGCGGTTTGCGCATGATGCTTCCTCCAAAGTTGGACGGATTCCGCGCCGCGCCGCCGGGCGGGCCGGCGGCAGGCCACGAGATCGAACGGCAAGCGGTTGGAGCCGCCTTTTCTGGCCGTTGAGTCAACAGGGGATTATACGCAGTGGCGTCGCCGCGTCCATACCCGCCCATCCGGTGCGTGCGGCGTTGCGCCGCGCCTCGACGTATCGACGCAGCGTCAGGTCGAGAGCGAGCGCCGCTCGCGCAATGCCTGCGCGAGCGTTCCGGCGTCGACGTACTCGAGCTCGCCGCCGACAGGCACGCCGCGGGCGAGCCGGCTCACCGCAAGGCCGCGCGCGGCGATGAGCTCGCCGACGTAATGCGCCGTCGCCTCGCCCTCGTTCGTGAAGTTGGTCGCGAGAATGACCTCGCGCACGACGCCGTCGGTCGCGCGCTTCAGCAGCCGGTCGAGCCCGATCTCCTTCGGGCCGATTCCGTCGAGCGGCGACAGCCGTCCCATCAGCACGAAATAGAGGCCGGAATACGCCTGCGTCTGCTCGATCATCAGCAGGTCCGCCGGCGTTTCGACGACGCACAGCAGCGCCGGATCGCGCTTGGCCGAGCGGCACAACGTGCAGAGCTCGTCCTCGGTGAACGTGTTGCAGCGCTCGCAGTGGCGAACGCTTTGCGTCGCGTTCTCGAGCGCATGCGCGAGCCGCAGCGCGCCTTCGCGATCGTGTTGCAGCAGGTGCAGCGCCATCCGTTGCGCGGCCTTCGGGCCCACGCCCGGGAGGCAGCGCAGCGAGCGCGCAAGCTCGTCCATGCTCGACAGCGGCTCGGCGGCGGCGAGAGGACGCCGCTGAGGGGTGCCGTCGTTCATACGCAATCGTCATTCCCGCGGAGGCGGGAATCCAGTGTCTTGCAACGAAAGTCGCTGGGTCCCCGCGTTCGCGGGGACGACGAACCATGCATGACGGTATGCCTGATCTAGAACGGCAGCTTGAATCCCGGCGGCATCGGCATGCCCACGGTGGCGCTCGCCATCTTCTCCTGCGTCGTCGCCTCCACGCGGCGCACGCCGTCGTTGAACGCCGCGGCAACGAGGTCCTCAAGCATCTCGCGCTCTTCCGTCAGCAGCGACGGATCGATGGTCACGCGCTTCACGTCGTAGCGGCACGTCATCACGACCTTGACGAGCCCTGCGCCCGACTGCCCTTCGACCTCGGTGCGCGCAAGCTCCTCCTGCGCCTTCTTCACGTTGTCCTGCATCTGCTGCGCCTGCTTCATCAGGCCGGCGAGCTGGTTCTTCATCATCGAGGGCTCCTATGGTCGTGCGCGGGCTCATCGCGCGACGAGACTATCAAATCGGCTTGATCGAGTCGGGCTTCACCGTCGCATCGAATCGCGTGACCAGATCGCGCACGAACGGCTCGTCGCGAAATGCCGCCTCTGTCGCTGCCTTCTGCTCGGCCCGCTCGCGGCTCATCTGCGCGGCGAGCGACGCGGCCGCGGTATCGGCGACCTCGAACGCGAGCTTCAGCTTCTGCCCGGTCGCCTGCTCGAGTGCGGTGCGCAGCCGGTCCGCATACGTTGGATCGACCAAGTGCTTGTGAGTTGCGGGAACCGCGAGCGTCAGCATCCGCCCCTCGCAACGCACGAACGCGCTTTGCGCGGCGAGCTGTCCCGCAATGCCGGAGAGCTTGAGGCCGGCGACGAACGCGGGCCACGCATCAGAGGCCTGCGGTAGCGGTATTCCGGCGACGATCGAATCGCCGCCGGAGGCCGCGATGACGGGGCGGATGTCGGCGCCGTTCGCAGCTCGGCTTTCTTGCGTCGGCGCCTCGACGATCGGTGTCGTGCGCTTCGGACGCTCGTCGCGCGGCATCGCGCCGCCGCTGCCGCCTGCGCTCTTCGCCGACGAAGACGCCGGCTCGAAAGCGAGCAGCCGCAACAGCGTCATCGAAAACCCGGTCGCCTCGTCAGGCGCGAGCGCGAGATCGGCGCGGCCCTGCACGCAGATCTGATAGGCGAGCTGCACGTGCTCGGCGCCCATCCGCAACGCGAACGCGCCGACGCGTTGCGCGTCGTCGAACGACTCGGCGGCCGAAGGCACCGTCTGCGCGACCGCGATCCGGTGGTAGAGCGATGCAAGCTCCTCGAGCGCGGAGGCGAACGAGACGCTGCGCTCGGCCATCGCGTCGGACTCGGCGAGCAGCGCCGCGCCATCGCCCGCGAGCAGCGCTTCGGCGATCCGATAGACGTACTGCGTGTCGACGGCGCCCAACATCGCGCGCACGGCCGCCTCGCGCACTTCGCCGCCGCCGTATGCGATCGCCTGGTCGAGCAGCGACAGCGCGTCGCGCATCGATCCCTGGGCCGCGCGTGCGATCAATGCGACCGCCGACGCATCGCTCGCGACCTGCTCGGCGGCGAGGATTTCGGTGAGCCGCTCGGCAATGAGCGCCGGCGGCAGCTGCTTCAGGTTGAACTGCAGCACGCGCGACAGCACGGTGACCGGGATCTTCTGCGGATCGGTCGTCGCGAGCACGAACTTGATGTGCTCGGGCGGCTCCTCGAGCGTCTTCAGCATCGAGTTGAACGCCGCCTTCGACAGCATGTGCACTTCATCGATCAGGTAAACCTTGTAGCGGCCCACCGTCGGCGCGTAGCGCGCGTTGTCGAGGATCTCGCGCATGTTGTCGATGCCGGTGTTCGACGCGGCATCGAGCTCGAGCAGATCGACGAAGCGGCCGGCGTCGATATCGATGCACGACGCGCAGACGCCGCATGGCGTTGCGGTAACCCCGGTCGCGCAGTTGAGGCTTTTAGCGAGGATCCGCGCGATCGTCGTCTTGCCGACGCCGCGCGTCCCCGTCAGCAGATACGCGTGATGCAGCCGCCCGCGCGTGAGCGCGTTGGTGAGCGCGGTAACGACGTGCTCCTGGCCTGCGAGCTCGGCGAACGTCTTCGGCCGCCACTTGCGGGCGAGTACCTGGTAGCTCATGGGCGAGAGGCTTGAGGGCCGAACGAAGCTGCTATTTCGCGGGCGATTGTCGTCCCCGTCCCTCGGCGACGCTCGGGATGAACTTCAGCGGGGACCCAGTGACTTTACCAGTCAACGACGCTGGATTCCCGCCGAAGTCTATCCCGAGCGTAGCCGAGGGACGGGACGACACGAAAGCACGATAGGTGGCGAGCCGTTCCCCCGGCACTTACGGTGAATCGCTGTGGCTGCTTCCTTCCGGACCTGACCAGGTTCACGACGCCGCAATGCGGGGCGACCCGCCGTTGATCGGAGCGCGAGGCGAGCGCAAGGTATTAATTATGCGCGCTTACGCGTTCTCGATCAACCGCACGGCGGATCGAGCGTGACGGCATCGACGCGCTCGCTATAATCGTCCGCGGGCGTTGTGACACCCTTCATCAACGAGGAATCCGCGCGCACGTGCAACGATTCGCCGCAGCCGCCGGCCTGATGCTCGCGCTCGCGCTCACGCTCGTCGTCGTGGAGCGCGTCAACGCGCCGCCGAAGCGACTGCCCACGCCCACGCCGGCCAACGCGCTGGTCGTGCTGGTACGCGCCGGACCCGCGACGTATTTCATCGGCGCCGACGGGCAGCCCGCCGGATTCGACGCCGACCTGCTTCAGCTTTTCGCAGCGGAGAACGGTCTGCCGTTGAAGATCGTCGTCGCCGAATCGGCCGCACAACTGGTGGATGCCGTCGCAGCCGGCGTCGCGCACGTCGGCGTCGGCGGCTTGTTTCGCCCGGCGCCGGCCGATCCACCCACGCCGGGCTTTTCGGTCGCTCCCGGGCCGGGCGAATCGGTGCCGCTGTGGACGCTCGGCTATGTCGACGTCGAGCCCGTCGTCATCTACAACAGCGACGGCTACAAGCCGGCGAGCTGGAATGACCTGTCAGGCGAGAAGGTCGCCTATCTCGATGCGACCGGGCTCGAGCCGCAGATCGCGCGCGTGCGCGCTGCGCATCCGGAAGTGCGCTGGGCGCCGCTGACGGCACCCACCGCCGATTCGCTGATCGCGCAAGTGAGCGACGGCCGCCTCGGTTACGCGATCGTCGCGTCCAACGAGGCGACGATCTCGCGCAACATCTATTTGAGCTACAGCGTCGCGTTCTCCGCCGGCGACCGCCGCGAGCTCGCGTGGGCGGTGTCGCCGTCGTTCTCGAAGCTGCGCGAGGACCTCGACGTCTTCATCAAGCGACGCAAACGCGACGGCACGCTCGCCCGCCTGACCGAGCGCTACTTTGCGCATGCCGGCGAAGTGCAGCGGATCGACGCCGAGGTGTTCCAGCAGCGCATGCGCAAGATACTGCCGCAGTTCGCCGCGCTGTTCCAGGAAGCGCAGGAAACGAGCGGCATCGAATGGCGGCTGCTCGCGGCGGTCGCGTATCAGGAATCGCAGTGGGATCCGATCGCGACCAGCGAGACGGGCGCGCGCGGGCTGATGCAGCTCACCGAGGAAACGGCGCGCCATCTCGGCGTCATCGACCGGCTCGACCCGCACACCGCGATCATGGCGGGCGCACGCTACTTGCGAACGTTGAAGGACAAGATACCCGATCGCATCGGTGAGCCCGATCGAACCTGGCTCGCGCTCGCGGCGTTCAACATCGGGCTCGGCCATCTCGAGGATGCGCGCATTCTGGCGCAGAAGCAGCAGCTCAATCCCGACGCCTGGAGCGACGTGAAGAAGGCGCTGCCGCTTCTCGCGGACCCGGAATACTACGAGCAGGCGAAGCTCGGCTACGCGCGCGGCGGCATGCCGGTCGCGTTCGTCGACCGCGTGCGCGCCTATTACGATGTGCTGCTCGCGCAGCAGCCGTCGCATGGACCGCGGCTGCGGGTGATCGCCGACGAGAGCGGTAAACCCTGAATTGCGGCGGCCGCTCGCGATCGCCTATGATGCGCGCGTGATTGACCGCCTGTCGCGTATCGCCCTCCTCGCTGTCCTTCTCGCCGCTGCGCCGGTCGAGCTCGCGCGCGCTGCGTCGTCGCCTTTTGTCGAGGAGCTCACGTGGACCGAATTGCGCGACGAGATCGCGAGCGGCAAGACGACGATCATCGTCCCGATCGGCGGCACCGAGCAGAACGGCCCGCACATGGTGCTCGGCAAGCACAACGTGCGCGTGCACGCGCTTGCCGAACGGATCGCGCGCTCGCTCGGCAACGCGCTGATCGCGCCGGTGCTCGGTTACGTTCCCGAAGGCGGCATCGAGCCGCCGACTGCGCATATGCGCTTTCCGGGCACGATCACCGTGCCGACCGACCCGTTCGAGCGGCTGCTCGAATCCGCTGCGCGAAGCTTTCGGCTGCACGGCTTTCGCGACATCGTGTTCATCGGCGACCACGGCGGCTACCAATCGGCGCTCAAGGCAAGCGCGCAGCGTCTGAATCGCGAGTGGGCGAAGTCGCCGGCGCGTGCGCACGCGATCACCGAGTATTACCGCGTAGCCGAAACGGCGTACGCCAAGCTCCTCGCAAGCCGCGGCTTGCGCGATGACGAGATCGGCACGCACGCGGGCCTCGCCGACACGTCGCTCGCGCTCGCTGTCGATCCGAAGCTCGTTCGCGTCGATCGCATGCAGGCGAAGCCGGCGATCGCGGACGGCGTCTACGGCGATCCTCGCCGCTCGAGCGCCGAGCTCGGTCAACTGGGCGTCGACCTGATCGTTAAGGAAACAGTCGAGGCAATCCGCAAGGCGACCGTCCCGCGTTGATTCCATCCCGTTTCCCCGAGCTTGTCGAAGCCCACCATCGATTCCATCCCATTCGTCCCCAGCTTGTCGAAGGACGGATCACCGTTCATCCTGAGCTTGTCGAAGGACCGCTCACCGTTCGTCCTGAGCTTGTCGAAGGACGCACCGCTCGCTCCCTTACCCATCGCTTCCAGGATCTGACGTGACGCATTCGCCTCATTGCATCAACGCTGTCGCAGGTGCGCTCGCAATGGCGCTCGCCGCGATTCCGCTTGCTCCTGCCGACGCGCAACCGGCCGCCCTGTCCGGAGTGGCGGCAACCGTCACGACCGTTCCCGGCATGCCGCCGGTCGTCGATCCGACGAATCTCTACAGCGAGCAGACGGCAGGCAAAGTCTCGCCGACGATCGCGAACGACCTGTCGCGCGTGTACGTGCCGCATGTGAAATCGAACGACGTCTACGTGATCGACCCGGCGACGTTGCGTGTCGTCGACAAATTCAAGGTCGGCATCAATCCGCAGCATATCGTGCCGTCGTGGGACCTGAAGACGCTTTGGGTCGCCAACAACGCCGAGGGCCGCAGGGACGGCAGCCTGACGCCGATCGACCCGAAGACCGGCAAGCCGGGCAAACCGATCCCCGTCGACGACCCGTACAACATGTATTTCACGCCGGACGGCAAATCCGCGATCATTGTCGCCGAGGCGTTCGAGCGTCTCGACTTCCGCGATCCGCACACGTTCGCGCTGCAGTTCTCGATCCCCGTGCAGGAATGCAAGGGCATCAACCACGCGGACTTCTCGATCGACGGCCGCTACGCGATCTTCACGTGCGAGTACAACGGCGGCCTTGCGAAGATCGATCTGGTCGACCGCAAGATGGTCGGATTCCTGCGCCTTGCGAAAGGCAAGATGCCGCAGGACATCCGCGTCTCGCCCGATGGCAAGGTGTTCTACGTCGCCGACATGAAAGCGGACGGGCTCTTCCTCGTCGACGGCGATTCGTTCAAGGAGATCGGCTTCATCCCGACTGGCGTCGGCGCGCACGGCCTGTACCCGAGCCGCGACGGCAGCAAGCTCTACGTCGCGAACCGGGGATCGAACCGGATCCACGGCAAGCCCAAGGGCAAGGGCAGCATCTCGGTCGTCGACTTCGCGACGCGCAAGGTGGAAGCGACGTGGCCGCTGCCCGGCGGCGGCAGCCCGGACATGGGCAACATCAGCGCGGACGGAAAGTGGCTTTGGCTCTCGGCGCGCTTCGACGATGTCGTCTACGCCGTCGACACGGGCGCCGGCAAGGTGAAGAGCATTCCTGTCGGCAAGGAGCCGCACGGTCTCACCGTGTGGCCGCAGCCGGGCCGCTATTCGCTCGGCCATACCGGCAACATGCGCTGAAATAGCGTCAGCGGCGCGTCATTTCGTCGACGAGATGGCGGACGCCGTATACGTTCGTCAATGCCTCGACGATGGCGCGTGCGTCGACCGCGATCGCCCGCGCCTTGTCGTCGGTGTAGACGTAACGTCCGGCCAGCGCCTCGAGATTGCCGTCGAAGATGAGTCCGACCAGGGCGCCGTCGCGGTCGACCACCGGCGATCCCGAGCTGCCGCCGATGATGTCGAGCGTCGAGACGAAATTGAGCGGCGTGCCGAGCGCGAGCTGGCGTTGCTTGGCAACCCATGTCGCAGGCAGGTCGAACGGCGACTGCGCGCCGAACGCTGCGCTGCGCGCATAAAGGCCCCAGAAGTTCGTGCGCCACGGCGTGAGCGTGCCATCGGCGTCGTAGCCGCGCACGGCGCCATAGCTCAAGCGCAACGTGCCCGTCGCATCGGGATACGTGTCGGTGCCCGATCTCTTGAATCGCAGACGTCCGATCGCGTCGGCCCCCTGGCGGATCGGTGTGTCGATCTCGACTTCCTCGAACTTGGCAAGGCGCCTGCGCAACGGATACACCGATCGGGCAAGCACGATCAACGGATCGGATGATGCGTTAACGGCCGCGAGTCCGCCATCGACGAGCCTTTTGCGCTCGTCGACGCGATCGAGCTTCGACGCTTCGATCGCAGCCGTTGCAGCGTCGAGCGGCGATCGGCCACCGAGCACGCGCTTGACGAAGGGATGATCGGCGCCGAGCGTGTCGAGCGCTTCCTGCCAATAGCCGGCGACGCGCGCGATCTCGAGGTCCTTGTAGATCGGCGCATCCTGCGTGAGCTGCAGCACGAGCGTCGGAACCTCCGAGTCCCTGTATTTGGCGAGCCGCTCGCCGTCCGGCAGCGCGCGTTCGTTCGCGAGCTCGACAAGATGGCCGGCGGTGCCGAACAGCGTTCGATATCCGTAGCCGACGACCCATGACTCCTTGAGCACGCTCGCCTGCTTGCGGGTCGTCGTTTCGATGCGCTTCCACGGATCGGCGTCGCCGATTGCGCCGGCGTATGCGCGCAGCTGCGCTTCCTCTTCGGCCTTGCGCTTGATGAGCCCGACCTCTTGCAGCGCTTTGTATTCACCGGCCATCGACTTGAGCCAGTTCTCGGTGCCGAACAGGTTGCCGGCTGCGCGGCGTCGCGACTCCGCCGAGCGCGCGGCGAACTGCTGCAACAGTTGCCGCTGCCGCTTCGCGCTCGCGATCATCCATGGATAACGAGCGTCGCGATCGAACTCGAGCTGGGCAAGCGTGACCAGACGATCGGTCGAATACGGATGGCCGGCCGCGAACACGACGTCGCCTTCTTCGAGGCCTCTTTGGCCCACCCGCAGGTGATGCGGCGTCTTCAGCGGTTGCCCGTGGTCATAGACGCGCAGCAGCGCGAAATCGAGGTCGAATCGCGGGAAGACGAAGTTGTCAGCATCGCCGCCGAAAAACCCGATGCGCGCTTCGGGCGCGATGACCAGGCGCACGTCGGTCCAGACGCGGTACCGGTAAACCTGATAGACCGCGCCGCGATACAGCGTAACGACTTCGCAGCGCAGTCCGGTGGTTGCGCTGCAATCGTTCTCGAGACGTGCAATGGCGATGTTGCGCTCGGCGGTGACCGCCGCTTCGTCGGTGGAGCTCACCGCCGCGCGCATCGCATCGGTGACGTCGTCGAACGATTCGAGACGACGCACCTCATAACCCGGGCACGTGCGTTCATCCTTTCGCGAGCGCGCGACGAATCCGTCGCGCACGAAATCACGGCTCGCGGTCGACAGCTCCTGCGTACACGACAGCGCCACGTGGTGGTTGGTGAGCACGAGCCCGTCGGTCGAAACGAACGCGCCCGAGGCGCCTCCTCCTACCCGTACCGCGGAAAGACGCAGCGCGTCCAGCCATTCGCGCCCGACGTCGAACCCGTAGGTCGACTTGATGGCTTGCGTCGGCGGATGATCGAACGTCCACACGCCTTCGTCGGCACGCGCAACCGTGATCGATCCGACGAACATCGCACATGCGAGCCATGCGCTCGCACATGAGCCCGACGTTCGCATGTTTGCTCGTGTGGCCATCATCTCGCCTCCCGCTTGCAACGATTCAACGCGCGGGTGTCCCCGCATGCGTAGTGCCGAAGGAGATGCCGCTAGGCTCGTGCGCCGGCGGCGATGAGCTTCATGCCGCCCATGTAGGGATGCAGCGCGGCGGGCACGTCGATGCCGCCATCGGCGCGCTGGTAATTCTCCATGATCGCGACAAGCGTGCGGCCGATGGCGAGGCCCGAGCCGTTCAGCGTATGCACGAGCTCGGGCTTGCCCTGTGCATTTCGGTAGCGCGCCTGCATCCGCCGCGCCTGAAACGCCTCGCAGTTGCTGCACGAGCTGATCTCGCGGTACGTGTTCTGCGCCGGCAGCCACACCTCGAGATCGTACGTCTTCGCGCTGGCGAAGCCTATGTCGGCCGTGCACAGCGCGACAACGCGATACGGCAGCTCGAGCCGTTGCAGGATCGTCTCGGCATGGCCGGTCAGCGCCTCGAGCGCGTCGTACGAATCGTCCGGCCTCGTCACCCAGACGAGCTCGACCTTGTCGAACTGGTGCTGGCGGATCATTCCCCGCGTGTCCTTGCCGTAGCTGCCCGCCTCGGAGCGGAAGCACGGCGTATGCGCGGTGATCTTGATAGGCAGCGCGTCGGCGGCGAGAATCTCGTCGCGCACCGTATTGGTCAGCGTGATCTCCGATGTCGAGATCAGATACAGCTTTTCGGCTGCTTCGACCCCTTCGGCGCCGCCCTTCTTCACCGCGAACATGTCCTGCTCGAACTTCGGCAACTGCGTCGTGCCGACGAGCGTCTCGGCGTTGACGATGTAGGGCGTGTAGCACTCGGTGTAGCCGTGCTCGCGCGTATGCGTGTCGAGCATGAATTGCGCGAGCGCGCGATGCAGGCGCGCGAGACCGCCGCGCAGGAACGAGAAGCGCGCACCGGAGAGCTTCGCCGCGACGGCGAAGTCGAGCATGCCGAGCGCTTCGCCGAGGTCCGTGTGATCCTTGACGGGGAATTCGAATGCCCGCGGCGTTCCCCAGCGGCGGATCTCGACGTTGTCGTCGGCGGAGCTTCCGATCGGCGTCGACGCGTGCGTGATGTTCGGCAGATCGAGCAGGAGCTCGCGCAATTCGGCTTGCACGCGCTCGAGCGCCGCCTCGAGCTTCTTCAACTCGTCGCCGAGGCCCGCGACTTCGGCGAGCAGCGCGGACGCGTCCTCGCCCTTGCCCTTCGCAATGCCGATCTGCTTGGACAGCGCGTTGCGCTTCGCCTGCAGCTCTTGCGTGCGCGTCTGGATGTCCTTGCGCCGCGCTTCGAGCGCTTCGAACGTGCGCGTGTTTAGCGTGACACCGCGCTTGGCAAGCGCCGCCGCGACGGCGGGAAGATCGGTGCGCAGGAGATTGATGTCGAGCATTCCGTCAGTTTATCAGACGGTTAGCTGCTCTCCTTCTTTCCGGCGGCGCGGTCGCGCTCGCGCAGCGACTCGAGCTTTTCACGGATCTTCGCTTCGAGCCCGCGCTCGGTCGGCTCGTACCATCTGACTTCGGGCATGTCGTCGGGAAGGTAGCGCTCGCCGGCCGCATACGCGCCCTCCTCGTCGTGCGCGTAGCGATAGCCCTTGCCGTAATCGAGCTTCTTCATCAGCTTCGTCGGCGCGTTGCGAAGCCGCAGCGGCACCGGACGCGAGCCGTCCTCGGCGATGAACGCGCGCGCCGCACCGTATGCTTCGTACACGGCATTGCTCTTCGGCGCGCATGCGAGATAGAGCACCGCTTCGGCGAGCGCGAGCTCGCCTTCCGGCGTGCCCAGTCGCTCGTACGTCTCGACGGCCGCAAGCGTGAGCGACAGCGCGCGTGGATCGGCGAGACCGATGTCCTCGCTCGCCATCCGGATCATCCGGCGGCCGACATAGAGCGGATCGGCGCCGCCGTCGAGCATCCGGCACATCCAGTACAGCGCCGCATCGGGATCGGACCCGCGCACCGACTTGTGCAACGCGGAGATCTGGTCATAGAACGCTTCGCCACCCTTGTCGAAGCGGCGCAGCGAGCGCGCGATCGTATGCTCGACGAATGCGGTGTCGATCGCTGCGTGCCGCTCGCCGGCGGCGGTCGCGAGCTGCTCGACGAGATTGATCAGTCGCCTCCCATCGCCGTCGGAATACGCGATCAGCGCGTCGCGCGCCGCCGGCTCCATCGCGACGTGCGGCATGGCCGCAGCGATCGCGCGGTCGAGCAATTGCGAAAGCTCGTCAGGGGACAGCGGCTCCAAAACGTAAACCGAGGCGCGCGACAGCAGCGCCGAATTCACTTCGAACGACGGGTTCTCGGTCGTCGCGCCGATGAACGTGACGATGCCGCGCTCGACATACGGCAGGAACGCGTCCTGCTGCGCCTTGTTGAAGCGGTGGACCTCGTCGACGAACAGGATCGTGTGGCGCCCGGATTGCGCGAGCGTCGCTTCGGCCCGCGCAACGGCGTCGCGTATGTCCTTGACGCCAGACAGCACCGCGGAGAGCGCGATGAACTCCGCGTTGAACGCGTCGGCCATCAAGCGCGCGATCGTTGTCTTGCCCGAGCCTGGCGGACCCCACAGAATCATCGAATGGGGCTTGCCGGATGCGAACGCGACGGCGAGCGGCTTGCCGGGCGCGAGCAGATGCCGCTGCCCGATCACCTCGTCGATCGTCTTCGGACGCAGCCGCTCGGCGAGCGGCGTCGCCGGATTGTCGACGGCGAAAAGATCGGCCATCGCCGTATTGTAGGATGATCCGACGATGGCCGCCCGATGGACCCGCTGCACGAGCGCGCTTGCGCTCTGCCTCGCATTCGCGGGCGACGCCGCCGCGTTCGACGTGCAGGGCCACCGCGGGGCGCGCGGGCGCGCGCCCGAGAACACGCTTGCGGCCTTTCGCAAGGCGATCGAGCTCGGCGTGTCGACGATCGAAACCGACGTCGCGGTCACACGCGACGACGTCGTCGTGATCTCGCACGATCCGTACCTCAATCCTGCACTTGTGCGCGACCGCGACGGCCGCTGGCTGCGCGAGCCTGGTCCGGCGATCCGCACGCTGACGTTCGACGAGCTCGCGGCGTTCGACATCGGCCGCGTCGATCCGCAAAGCAACTACGCGAAGAGCTTCCCGCTGCAGCGCGCGAGCGACGGCGAGCGCTTCCCGACGCTCGACGCGGTGCTCGCGCTCGCGAAGCAGGCGAGCGTGCGCGTCAACATCGAGACGAAGATCACGCCGACGAGCGGCGAACGAACACCGAATGCGGAAACCTTCGCGCGACTCGTCGTCGAACGCGTGCGCGCGGCTTCCATGATCGAGCGCGTGACGATCCAGTCGTTCGACTGGCGTACGCTCGTTGCGGTCAAATCCATGGCGCCCGACATCGCGACCGGTTGTCTCACCGCCGAGGGAGAGCGTTTTGATACGGTGCGCGCGGATATGTCGGCTCGCTCGCCGTGGCACGCGGGTCTTGCGCTCGCCGATCACGGCGGATCGTTGCCGCGGCTCGCGCGTGCGGCCGGCTGCGCGATCTGGTCGCCCGATGCCGCGAGCGTCACGCGCGAGCGTGTCGAGGACGCGCACGCCGCGGGGCTCGCCGTGTTGCCGTGGACGGTCAACGAGCCCGCCGAGATGACGCGGCTGATCGATCTCGGCGTCGACGGTCTCATCACCGACTATCCCGACTGGCTGCGCGACGTGGCAAAGTCGAAACGGCTGTCCCTGCGTTGAGCGCGCGTGCCACAATGCGCGCTCCAACATCTGCGGCGACAGTGTGATGCGCAACAATCCCGTGAAGCAGACGCTCGCCGAAGGCGGCCGCGCGTTCGGAGCGATGGTGTTCGAGTGCTTCACGCCCGGGCTGCCGCAGATCTGCCGCAACGCGGGCGCTCAATTCGTGCTGTTCGACATGGAGCACACGGGGCTCGGCTTCGAGACCCTGAAGACGCAATGCGCGCTCTGCCGAGGGCTCGACATCGTGCCGATGGTGCGCGTGCCGCGCGGCGAATATCACTTCATCGCGCGCGCGCTCGACGTCGGCGCGCTCGGCGTGATGGTGCCGATGGTCGGCAGCGCCGAGGAGGCGCGATCGATCGTCGCCTGCACCCGCTATCCGCCAGCCGGACGCCGAGGCGCGGCGTTCGGGTTCGCGCACGATGATTTCGACTGCGGCGACGTCGTGGCGAAGATCGCCGCGATCCACGCGCGCACGCTCGTCATCGCGCAGATCGAGACCGCTGAAGGTCTGGCGGATGTCGACGCGATCGCCGCCGTCGACGGCATCGACGCGTTGTGGATCGGCCATTTCGATCTGACGAACTTTCTCGGCATTCCTGGCGCGTTCGACCATCCGAAATACCTCGACGCAGTCGCCCGCGTGGTCGCTGCGTGCCGCGCGCACCGCAAGACGCCCGCATTCCTCGCCACCGACGAGCGCTGGGCGCGCGATTACGCGGCGAAAGGCTTTCGCATGATGGCGTACGGCGTTGATCAGCTGATGCTGCAGGACGCGCTCAAACGCGGCCTCGACGTGCTGCGTGGCACCGAGCCGGGACGATGAGCGCAGCACGGCTTCGAGTCGGCATCACGCGCGACATCCTCGATGCGCGCGGCGAACCTGCGTTCGGTCGTGCGGCGCTCGCGATCCTCGACGATGCGCCGCAACTCGAATGGGAGTACCTGCCCGAGCGCGTCGACGAGATCACCGCCGATCACGCCGCCCGATACGACGCGATTTATGTGAACCTGCCGCGCGTGCCGGCGGCCGCCGTCGCGCGCGCCGATTGCCGCGTGCGAGTGATTGCGCGGCACGGCGTCGGCTACGACTCGGTCGATGTCGCGGCGATGACCCGAGCAGGTGTGCTCGTCACGAACACGCCGAGCTCGATGCCGAGGCCGGTCGCGACGATCGCGCTCACATTCGTGTTGGCGCTCGCGGGCAAGCTGATGCTCAAGGATCGATTGACGCGCAGCGGCCGCTGGCATGAGCGGATGGACAACATGGGGAGCGGCCTCACCGGGCGCTCGCTCGGCGTCGTAGGCGCCGGCCGCATCGGCAAGGAGCTGCTGCGAATGGCGCGCGTGTTCGATCTGCGGCTGCTCGCCGCCGATCCGAACGTCGATGCGATCGAGCTCAGCTATCTGAACGCGCGAAAGGTTCCGCTCGAAACGCTGCTCGCCGAATCGGATTTCGTCGTCGTCTGCTGCCTGCTCGACGCATCGACCCGCCATCTGATCGGCGAGCGGGAGCTCTCGCAGATGAAGCCGAGCGCCTATTTAGTCAACGTCGCCCGCGGGCCGATCGTCGACGAGCCGGCGCTGATCGCCGCGCTCGCGTCGGATCGGATTGCGGGTGCTGCGCTCGACGTGTTCGAGCAGGAGCCGGTCGCGCCGGACAATCCGCTGCTCGCGATGGATCACGTCATCGTCACGCCGCACTCGCTGTGCTGGACCGACGAGTGCTTCCACAACATGGCGTTGACCGGACTCGCGAGCATCGTCGATGCGCTCGCCGGCCGCCGGCCGCAATTCGTCGTCGATCCGGCGGCGCTCGAGCATCCGCGCTGGAAAAAGTAGGAAAAAGTAGGGTCAGACTCGACTTCCAAATAAATAGGGTCAGACTCGACATTCCCAGGTTTCGCCGCACACAACTATCGTTAAAGCGTTGATATGTCGGCGTCGTCCCCTGCGATAAGTCGAGTCTGACCCTACTTTTTGAAAAGTCGAGTCTGACCCTACTTTTTCTGACCCTACTTTTTCCTCTATACTTTTTGACGCTACTTTTTCTCGCCGATGACGTCGACGCCTTGCGGCACGACGAAGCGCAGCTCGCGCGGATCGATCGGCGGGTTGCGCTCGAAGCTCGTGAACGTGAGCTGCGTCGACTGGCCGAACGTGTCGGTCAGGTCCATCGCGCGCGGCAGGTTGTCGCGAAACCCGATGCGAACGCGCGTGAAGCCGCTGTCGGTCGTCTTCGGCTTCGCGTCGACCCAGTCGAGACCGCCGTCGCTGCCGGCGGACACGAGCGTGAAATTGCGCTCGAGCGTGTTATCGCCCGCGAGCAGCGCCGCGGGTGTCGCGCCCAGCGCGGCCGGCAGATCGCGCACGATTACCTGGTTCAGATCGCGGTCGTGAATCCAGAGCTTCTGTCCGTCGCCGACGATCAGCTGATCGAACGGCTTTTCGTAGGTCCAGCGGAATTTCCCCGGGCGCGCGAACGCGAACGTGCCGGTCGCTTCCTGGGGCGGCCTGCCGTTGCGGCCGGCAACGACCTGCTTGAACGTCGCGCGCCCCGTCTTTGCGCCGTCGACGAACGCCTGCAGCTGCTCGAGACCGCCCGCGCGCGCGTTGCCGACAATGAAGACGAACACGAACGCGGCGGCGGAGAGCCGCGCGGCGAGCCGCTTGCGCGCGCTTACGACCGCGCCCCCGGCGCCGTGCCCGGGATGTGCGCGAGACAGTTGCCTACCGCGTCGAGGACGATATAGGCGTGGTCGCGCCCCGCGAACACGCGACGGCCGTCCTCGAGCTTGAACTGATGCGCGTAGACGCGCCATGCGTCGAATGCCTCTTCCGGGTCGAAGTCGCAGCCGCTTACGTAAGCGCTCGGCCCGCAGAATCCGTCGGGCAGAAGCGCGCGCGCCCGCTCCACCGCCTGCGATGCGCTGATTCGCGGTGCCGTCGCCGGCCGATCGCGCGGACAATAGCGAGACCCCTCGCGATACGTCTCGACGGGGCCCGCCGCGGCGGCGAGCGGCAGCGCCAGCGCGAACGACACCCACGCCCAAGCGCGCGCAGACACCGCGTTGCCCACTTCAATCCCCCTGTGTCTTTCCGACCGGCACCAGCACCTCGCGGTTCCCGTTCGTCTGCATCGGCGACACGAGGCCGGCGCGCTCCATCTGCTCGATCAGCCGCGCCGCGCGGTTGTAGCCGATCCGAAGATGGCGCTGGACGAGCGAGATCGACGGCCGGCGCGTCTGCAGCACGACGGCGACCGCCTGGTCGTACATCGGATCCGATTCGGCGTCGCCGGCGTCGAGCGATACGCCGTCCGTGCCGTTGCCCTCGACGCCGCCCTCGAGAATGCCTTCGACGTATTGGGGTTCACCGGCCGCTTTGAGGTGGTCGACCACGCGATGCACTTCATGGTCGGATACGAAGGCGCCATGCACGCGCAACGGATGCCCTGCTCCGGGCGGCTGGAACAGCATGTCGCCCTGACCGAGCAGCGTCTCCGCGCCCATGTGGTCGAGGATCGTTCGCGAGTCGACCTTGCTCGCGACCTGGAACGCGATCCGCGACGGTATGTTCGCCTTGATGAGGCCGGTAATCACGTCGACCGACGGCCGCTGCGTGGCGAGAATCAGGTGGATGCCGGCGGCGCGCGCTTTCTGCGCGATGCGCGCAATCAGCTCCTCGATCTTCTTGCCGGTCACCATCATCAGGTCGGCAAGCTCATCGATAACGACGACGATGTAGGGCAACTCGTCGAGCGGCTCCGGCGCTTCCGGCGTCAGCGTGAACGGATCGGTCAGCGGCTTGCCGGCCTTCTTCGCGTCGGCGATCTTCGCGTTGAAGCCGGCGAGATGGCGCACGCCGTAATGCGACATCACCTTGTAGCGGCGCTCCATCTCTGCGACGCACCAGTTCAATGCGTTCGCCGCGAGCTTCATGTCGGTCACCACCGGCGCAAGCAGATGCGGGATGCCCTCGTACACCGACAGCTCGAGCATCTTCGGGTCGATGAAGAGCAGCCGCACGTTGCGCGGCTCCGCCTTGTACAGGAGCGACAGGATCATCGCGTTCACCGCGACCGACTTGCCCGACCCCGTCGTGCCGGCGACCAGCAGATGCGGCATCCGCGCGAGGTCGGCGACGACCGCCTTGCCCGCGATGTCCTTGCCGAGCGCGAGCGTCAACGGGCTTGGCGTGTCGTTGTAGGTGGTCGACGACAGGATCTCGATCAGCTTGACGATCTGGCGCTTCGGGTTCGGCAGCTCGAGTCCCATGCACGACTTGCCGGGGATCGTCTCGACGACGCGGATCGACACCACGGACAACGCCCGCGCGAGATCCTTCATCAGGTTGACGATCTGCGCGCCTTTGACGCCGACCGCCGGCTCGATCTCGAAGCGCGTGATCACCGGACCGGGATACGCGGCGAGCACCTTCACTGCAACGCCGAAGTCGGCGAGCTTGCGCTCGATCAGCCGCGACGTGAACTCGAGCGTCTCGGCGCTCATCGTGTCGATCGCGGGCGGCGCGTCCTCGAGCAGGTCGAGCGGCGGCAGCGGCGAATCGGGAAGCTCGTGGAACAGCGGCCGCTGCTTCTCCTTCACGACGCGCATCGATTTCGGCACATCGGCTACACCCGGCACGACGACGATCGGCTCGTGCTCCGGCTCGTCGTGACGCACCTGCTCGACGATCGACTCGCGCTGCGCCAACGCCATCTCGCCGATCCGGCGGTCCTCGCGCTCCTCGGCGCGCCGTTTCGCGGCGGCAGCGAACCGCTCCAGCGCATGGCCGATGCGTTCGGTCAGCCGGATCCACGACATGCCGGAGAACAGCGACCAGCCGATCGCGAACACGGCGATCAGCAGCAACGTCGCGCCGTTGAAGCCGGCGAGCTTCGCAAGGCTGCGGCCGACGAGATCGCCGAGCGCGCCGCCGGGTGTGGTCGGCAGCGTCACCGGCAACTTGTAGAGGCGCAGCGCCTCGAGCGCTGCGCTCGCGAAGAGCACGAGCGCGAAGCCGAATATCGCGAGTCCGAGCGGATGCTCGCTCGCGAGCTCCGGATGCCCGATCCGCCGATAGCCGGCGACGACGAGCACGATGCCGGCGACGACCCACCACCACGCGGAAAAGCCGAACAGGTAGAGCAGCAAATCGGCTAGCCACGCGCCGATCACGCCGCCCTTGTTGCCGAGCGTGATGCCGCTGCCGGAAAACGACCAGCCGGGGTCCGTTTTCGTGTACGTCGCGAGGATCAGCGCGAGCCACACGAACACGGCGACGACGAGCAGCCACCACGACTCGCGGACGAGACGTGCGAAGCGAGGCGATAGCGAGGTCGCGCTCGACGCCGCCGCGCGTGCGGAGCGCCGCCGAATGGGCTCTTTCTTGTCTTTAAAAAACATTGGCTTGCCGCGTATACTTCATACGCTGCATTATAGCGGGAATCCGCGCATTTGCCAGCGGCCGGCTTGCGGCGCACGCGGCTTGTGCAACCGGGCCGCGACCCCACTTCAGCTAAAATCGTTCGACATTCCCGTTGCGAGAATCGAATGGCCGCGAAGCACGCCCGCCTGTTGATCCTGGGTTCAGGTCCCGCCGGTTACACGGCGGCAGTATACGCTGCGCGCGCGAACCTCAGGCCTGTGCTGATCACCGGTCTTGCGCAAGGCGGCCAGCTGATGACGACAACCGATGTCGACAACTGGCCGGCCGACGCGATGGGCGTGCAAGGACCGGAGCTGATGGCGCGCTTCCAGCAGCACGCCGAGCGATTCGAGACCGAGCTGATCTTCGACGAGATCCACACGGCCGACGTGCTGTCGTCGCCGAAACGTCTGATCGGCGACAGCGGCGAGTACACATGCGAGGCGCTGATCATCGCCACGGGCGCCTCGGCTCGCTACCTCGGCCTGCCGTCCGAGCAGACGTTCGCCGGCAAGGGCGTGTCGGCCTGCGCAACGTGCGACGGCTTCTTCTACAAGGGCCAGGACGTCGCGGTGGTCGGCGGCGGCAACACCGCGGTCGAGGAAGCGCTGTACCTGTCGAACATCGCCGGCAACGTCACCGTCGTCCACCGGCGCGACAAGTTCCGCGCCGAGGCGATCCTCGTCGACAAGCTGATGTCGAAGACGCGCAACGGCGGCAACATCCGCGTGCTGTGGAACCACACGCTCGATGAGGTGCTCGGCGACGCGTCGGGCGTCACCGGCGCGCGCCTCAAGCACGCGGGCAACGGCGAGACGCAGCAGATCGACGTGTCCGGCGTGTTCATCGCGATCGGTCACACACCGAACACCGGCATCTTCGCCGGCCAGCTCGAGATGAACGGCGGCTACATCAAGGTGAAAAGCGGCAGCGAGGGCAACGCGACGGCAACGAGCGTGCCGGGTGTGTTCGCCGCCGGCGACGTCGCCGACCATGTCTATCGGCAGGCGGTGACCTCGGCCGGCACCGGCTGCATGGCCGCGCTCGACGCCGAGGCGTATCTCGAGACGTTCGGCTGAGCATCCGGCAAACATGGCGAAGCTCACCGACCTCAAGTCACTGCTCGACGCGGCGCGCGCTCAACGCGACGCTCGCGCCGCGACGGCACTCCCGTCGCAACGCGCGGCGCGACCGTCGATGCGCCGCGCGCTCGGCGCCGCCAAGCATGCCGACGGCGACATCGATCTCGCACAGGCATTTGCCGACGTCACGCGGCTGCCGCCGACCACGCGCGCGACGATCCCGCGTCCGCGCCCGGCGCCGGTCCCGCAGCAACGGATCGCCGACGATCGCGACGCACTGCTCGCATCGAAATACGGCAACGAGCCGGCGCCCGCGAGCTGGGATATCGGCCAGGAGCTCGAAGGCGAGCAGACATTCGTGCGCCGCGGCATCGGCAGCGATGTGCTCGGCAAGTTGCGCCGTCATCACTGGGCGGTGCAGTCGGAAATCGATCTGCACGGCAATACGTCGGACCAGGCGCGCGACGCGCTCGCCGACTTTCTGCACGATTCGCGTCAGCGCGGGTTCCGCTGCGTTCGCGTGATCCACGGCAAGGGACTCACCTCGCCCAACCGCGAGCCCGTGCTCAAGGGCAAGGTACGCCGCTGGCTCGCGCACTGGGACGACGTGCTCGCGTACTGCGAAGCTCCGCAGCACGCGGGCGGCGGCGGCGCCGTGCTCGTGCTGCTGCGCGGCCGCTGAGCGCGCGCGTTCGTCGCAGTCGCCTTTTTTGCCCCGCTGACGTAGGCTAGCGCTCGCGCGTGTCGTCGCGCAGGGAATCGTGGCGCGTCCGCGATGACAATCCGTTCCCATCTCGTGCTGCTGGTCTGCGCGGCGCTGCTGCCCGTGCTGATCTTCGCTGCCGTGCTGACGGGTCTGTTCTGGCTGCACCAGCGCGCAGCGTTCGACCAAACCTACCTCGAGCGTTGCCGGGCGATGGCGATCGCGCTCGACACCGAAGTCGGCGCGTCGATCCGCGTGCTCGAAAGCCTCGCGCTGTCCGCCGATCTCGACGCCACCCGGATGGACGCGTACGCGGCGACGGTGCGGCTTGTGCTGACGTCGCAGTCGTCGTGGTCCACGGTCGCGCTGGTCGAGGTGTCGGGACGCCAGATCTTCAAGCTCACGCCGCAGACCGACGAGCTCGGGCCGGTGGACATCGCGACGTTCAACCGCGTGCTGATGACGCGCGAGCCCGCGCTGTCCGGGCTCGTACGCACCGGCGACGCGAAGAGGTTCATGACGGAGATCGCGGTGCCCGTCGTACACGGCGACGTCGTCACGCACGTGCTCGTCGCCGGCATCGAGCCGCGCGTATGGCTGCGGTTTATCGCGAAGTACCCTGTGTTGCCGAACGCGACAATGACGCTGCTCGACCAGAACGGCATCGTCGTCGCACGCACGCTGAACGAAGGCCGCTGGATCGGCGAGCGCGCTTCTCCGGTGCTCTATCAACGCTCGCGCGAGCGGATCGAGGACGCGTATCGCAACTACGGTCTCGAAGGCCAGTACTTCTACACGGCGCACCGCCGCTCGCCGCAGTGGGGATGGACGATCGCGACCGGCGTGCCGGCCGAGGACGTCGAGAGCGCGCTGCGCGGAACGACGTTCGCGATGGGAGGCGCGTCGATCATCGTCGGACTTCTCGCCGTCGCATTCGCGATGCTGTTCGGCCGCCGCATCGCCGGACCGATCGCAGCTCTTGCGCATTCGGCCAAGGCGCTCGCCGGCGGCGGTCATGTGCCGGTAACGACCAGCGACGAAATCGCCGAGGTCGATCATGTGACGCGTGCGTTCGAGGAAGCGGGGAAGCTGCTGCGCGAGCGCGAGCAGGCGCTCAACGCGGCAGTCGCGCGCGAGCAGCAGGCGCGTGCCGAAGCCGAGGCGGCGAACCGCGGCAAGGACGAGTTCCTCGCGATGCTCGGCCACGAGCTGCGCAATCCGCTGAACGCGATCACGAGCTCGATGGCCGTGCTGAACCGGCTCGCTGCGCCGGGCGAGCCGGCGGCGCACTCGCGCGAAGTGATCGCGCGACAGGTCGGCGTGCTGCGTCAGCTCGTCGACGACCTGCTCGACGTCGCCCGCGTGACGCGCGGCAAGATCGTGCTGCAGCGACGGCCGCTCAATCTCGCCGAGGCCGTCCGCCGCTCGGTCGCCATGATGCGCGAAGCAGGCCGGCTTGCGGGCCACGACGTCGCCATCGATTACCGCGACGTGTGGATCGACGCCGACGAGACGCGAATCGAGCAGATCGTCGCGAACCTGATCGAGAACGCCGTCAAGTACACGCCGGCCGGCGGCCGCATCAGCGTGCGCGTGTGGAGCGAAGCCGAGTACGCGCTGCTCGAGGTGAGCGATACCGGTGTGGGCATCGCGGCGCAGCTGCTTCCCCGTGTATTCGATCTGTTCACGCAAGGCGAGCGCACGCTCGATCGCGCGCAGGGCGGGCTCGGGCTCGGGTTGACGCTCGTGCGTCGCCTCGTCGAGCTGCATCAGGGCCGCGTCAGCGCCGCGAGCGACGGTCTGGGACGCGGCGCGACGTTCACGGTTCGCATTCCGAGCATCGACCCGCCGACGGTCGCCGAATTCTCGCCGTCGCAGCGCCTGCCTGCGGTTTCGCCGAAGCGCGTGGTGATCATCGAGGACAACGCCGACGGCCGCCGGATGCTGAAGGCGCTATTGCATCTGCAAGGCCACGAGGTGCACGAAGCGGACGACGGCCTCGCGGGCGTTGCCGAAGTGCTGCGGATCCAGCCTGACGTCGCGATCGTCGACATCGGCCTCCCGGGGTGCGACGGCTACGAAGTCGCGCGCCGCGTGCGCGCCGCGCAAAACGGCGTGCAGGCGCGCCTCGTGGCGCTGACCGGTTATGGACAGGAAGGCGCGCGAGCGCAGGCGATGGCGGCGGGATTCGACGATTATCTGGTGAAGCCGGTCGAGCCGGAGGCGCTGGCTCAAATCCTCGCCGATTGACCGTGTTGCAGCGCAGATGGCGCGCAACGATGCGGGGGCCTACACTGATTGGCCCGGCGTCACGTCCGACAAGAGATGGAGGAGGCAGGCCATGCATCCGGGCAGCGCATTCGCGCGGCCGCCGAACGCGGTCGCGCCGCCGTTCTCCGACGCGAACGGCACGGCCATCTATTCGAACGACGTCGGGCCGCTGATCGGGCAGTTCGCCTCGCTGCGCGAGCAGGAGCCGCTCGATGAATCGACGCGCGCGCTGTGGATCGAAGCGGTGAGCCGCGCGCTGACCGGACAGGAATCACCCAAATCGCGCTGAGCCGCGCGGTATCGCAACGAGTCCGTGCAAGGCGAGCATCGGCGCGCGCAGCGCTCGCACTTGCGCTTGCGTTCACCTCGCCGCTCGCGCACGCCGACCTGTGGGGCTACGTCGATGAGCACGGGCGCGCCCATTTCGCAACCGAGCGGCTCGACGAGCGCTATCAGCTTTTCTTCAAGGGCCGCAGCACGCTCGATGTGCCGCCGACAGCGCCAGGCAGCGTGCGCACGCTCGAAACGCTGCGCTCGACTCCGCTCTACCGGCGCGTCACGGCGAGCCCCAACGTCAAGCGCTTCGAGCCGCTGATCGCGTCGCAAGCGAAGCGGCACAATCTCGATCCGGCGCTCGTGAAAGCGGTGATCGCGGTCGAGTCGGCGTTCGATCCCGAGGCGATCTCGAGCAAGGGCGCCGTCGGCTTGATGCAGGTGCTGCCCGCGACGGGCGAGCGCTACGGTGTGCTCGCCGACGCCCGACGCTCGGTCGTGCAGCGGCTGATGGATCCGGCGACCAATGTCGCGGTCGGCACGCGCTACCTGCGCGATCTGCTTGCGCGCTTCGCCGAAGATCTCGCGCTCGCGCTCGCCGCGTACAACGCCGGTGAGCAGGTCGTTGAGCAGTACGCACGTGTGCCGCCCTTTCCGGACACACAAGCATACGTGCAGCTCGTCCAGCAGTTCTACGAGCTCTACCGTCCGCCTGCTGCGCCGCCGCCCGCGCCGTCCACACCGTCGCGGATCGCGATCCCTCGGCCGGGCTCCGCGCGCTAGCATCCATCGCGGCGTCGAGAGCCCTCGCCCGCGCTGCTCACTGCGTCGCGTTCGTCTCCGGAACCGCCATGCGGAGCAACTGACGCAGCTGGTCGGCGTGTCGGTCGTCCTCGTCGGCCTTCTCCCGAAACGCATGCGCAGACTTCGGCCGCCCACGGCGATGGGCCTGGTCCGCGAGGTGGCGGGCAATGTTCGCGCCTTCCTCGAGCGCGCGCAGCGCCGCCCACAGCGCGGCTTCGACGTTGTGCTTCTGCCCGGCGAACAGGTTGCGCAACGTGTACGCGTGGCCCACGTGACATCGGAAGCGCATCGGCGGATCGTGCAATTGCCACAGCGCTCCGCCGCATTCCGGGCACGTGAGCTTCGACGGCTCGCCGAGCCCATTGAGCTTTTCCATCGTGCTGTTGTTCTTCGCGAGCATGTCGACCTCGAGCTCCATGTTTCGGTCGGGCGGCTGCGCCGCCGGCGCGACAGGCTGCGCGGCAATGCGCGCGAGCGCCGCCGGAATGTCGCGCGATGCGAGCACGTGGTCGGCCGTCACGGTCTCCAGTGCATTCTGCGGCATGTCGGGGAACATCGCGTCGGCCGGATCCTGCACGACCGCAACGCCGCCGCGCGCCTTGATCGCCCACAAGCCCGCCGAGCCGTCGTCGAGCATGCCGGTCAGCACGACGCCCGTTACACGCGGACCGTAGGCGACGGCAGCCGATCGGAACAGCGCGTCGATCGCGGGCCGATGCCGATTCTCGCGGGGGCCGTTGCTCAAATGCATTCGGTCAGCTTCGAGCAGCAGGTGCCGGTCGGGAACGGCGACGCGGATCTCGCCGGCAACGATCGGCGCGCCGTCCTCGGCTGCAGCGACGGGAAGCTTCGACGCACGCTGCAGGATCGCCGGCAGATTGCCCGGCGATTCGGGCGACATATGGGTGACGACGAACGCTGCGGCCGCATAGTCGGAGGGCAGGCTCGCAACGATCGAGCGCAGCACGTCCAGCCCGCCGGCGGAGGCGCCGATGACGGTAATGTCGCGACGAGGCCGTGCGTGCGACTGCGGCATGTCGTCAGAATGTCATGTCGACGGCACGGCGGAATGCGTCATCCGGTCGCAGGCGATCTTGGACTAGCTCGGCAATAATGGGTAACCATTGCAGAAAGTGTTTCCGTTCGGCACCGCTCAGGCGGTCGTTCCGGCATCAGTCGCAAGTTCCATGCCTTGGCGCAGCGATTCACGTGTTGTCCGTTCCCTGCGATGATGCCGCCGTTCGATCCCAACGATTGCGAGCGGCCATGAATCCACGCTGCCGACGCCCTGACCTGCGGCGCTCGGTGCTGTTCGTCGCGGGCGCGGACGAGCTCGCGCAGGCGAACGCGATTGCCGCGCAGCCTGACGTGCTGGTGCAGGATCTCGAGGATTTCACGCCGCGCGATCGCAAAGTCGCGGCTCGCCGCTTGAGCGCGTCGCTCGCCGAGCGCGCTCGCGCGTCCGGCATGCTGTTCGCCGTTCGCGTCAATCCGCTCGACGACGGCGGTTGCGACGATCTCGCCGCCGTCGTCGCGGCCCGCACGCCGATCGTCATGCTGCCGAAAGCGGCGAGCGGCCAGCAGATCGCCGCGCTCGACGACGAAATCGCGCGCCGCGAAGCCGATCACGCAATGGCGCGCGGCGCCATCGAAATCGTGCCGAACGTCGAGACGGCCGCCGGGCTCGTCGAGCTGCGCGGGATCGTGCGCGCAAGCGCGCGCGTGGCGAGCTGCCTGCTCGCGACCGAGGATCTCGCGGCGGATCTTTGCGCCGAGCGCGGGCCCGACGCCGACGAGCTCGCCTATGCACGCTCGCGCTTTCTGCTCGAGGCGCGCGCGCTCGGCGTCGAGCCGATCGACGCGCCGTACACATATTCGGACGCCGAAGGCTGCGAGCGCGACGCGCGTCGCTCGCGCCGGCTCGGTTATCGAAGCAAGTGCGCGGTGACCGCGGCGCAGGTCGTCGTGCTGCATCGGGTTTTCACGCCGCCCGCCGACGAAGTGGCGGCCGCGCGCCGGATCGTCGATGCGTTCGAAGCAGCGCGCGCGCAGGGCATCGACCGGCCGCTCGTCGACGGGCGGTGGATCGAGCCGCCCGCCTACCGCAACGCGCAGCGTCTGATCGAGCGAGCGAGCGCGCTCGCCGCGGCCGTTTCCGTGACGGCGCCGCGAAACTGAGGAAGAATGCGATGCGAAAATCCCACGGAGGAACGTCCCGATGAATCGCGCCCGCTTCGCAGGTGCAATCGTGCTCGCGACGATTGCGCTCGGCTCGCCGTCGCGCGCGCTCGCGCAGGATTGGCCTTCGAAACCGGTCAAGCTGATCGCCGTCTTTCCGCCGGGCGGCTCCGTCGATCAGGTCGCGCGGATCTTCGCGCAACAGCTCACGATCCAGACCGGCCAATCGTTCATCGTCGACAATCGCGGCGGTGCATCAGGCTCGATCGGAACGGCGGCGCTCGCCAAATCGGATCCGGACGGGTACACGCTCGGCATCGTCTTCGACACGCACGCCGTCAATCCGTCGCTCATTCCGGACCTGCCGTTCGACACGCTGCGCGACCTGACGCCGATCATGCTGGTCGGCACGGGCGGCATGGCGCTCGTCACGCACGCGAGCCAGCCGTACAAGTCGTTCCGCGACGTCATCGCGGCAGCGAAAGCGAAGCCCGGCAGCGTGTCGTACGGCACGATCGGCGCGGGCAGTCTCGGACATCTCGCGATGACGCAGCTCGGCAATCAGCTCGGCGTCCAGTTCAACCACATCCCCTACCGCGGCGGCGGACCGCTGATGAACGACGCGATCGGCAATCAGGTTCCGCTCGCGATCGGGTCGGTGTTCCTCGTGAGCCCGCACGTGGCGAGCGGCAAGCTGCGCGCGATTGCCGTCACGTCGGCGAAGCCCGACCCGAAGCTGCCGGGCGCCGAACCGATCGCAAGCCAGGGCGTTCCAGGCTACGAGGCGTACACGTGGTGGGGCGTGTACGCACCGGGAAAATTGTCGCCCGCGCTCGCCCGCCGCATTTATGACGAGTTCGCGAAAGCGATCAAGGCGCCGGCGGTGATGGAGAAACTGTCCGCGCAGGGCATCGAGGTTGCGGGCGGGCCGCCGGCCGAGCTCGACGCGCTGGTGCGCAAGGAGATTCCGCGCTGGGCGAAGGTGATCAAGGACAACGCGATCAAATTCGGCGATTGACGGTCCGTCCGGCGGGCCGCGCGCAACGCCGCTCGCGACCGGCATACACTAGAGCCCTTGCGCCGCGATCGCTTCAGGCGCGGAACGATTCACCGGCCTCGCCATCCATTGCATTAGCAGGCGGACAGCAATCCTTTCGGACGCACGTCGCGCCCGGACGAATGGACGGATAGTCGATGCAACGAGTCACGCTGTACAGCCGTTCGGGTCGCGCACGGGCGCCGGAGGCGGCCGATGCGGCCGCCGGTTTGGACGGCGACACGCCCACACCCGAGCAACCTGCGGCTGCGACTTCCGCGCCCCGATTGCGGACGAGGATCCGCAACTTCTTCCGCCGCCATCAGCGTCCCGCGTGGCTTGCGGGCGGCGCGGTGCTCGCGTTGCTGCTCGTGCTCGCGCACGCGGCGATGAATCCCGCAGCGCGTCCGATCACGCAGGATGACATCGATCTCGCCGTGCGCCACACGCTCGAAACGCAGGTGCTGCCGTCGCAGGCCGCGAGGGCGTACGACGTGATCCGGCCCTCCGTCGTGCTCGTGCGCGATCTCGAAGGCGAGCCCGGTCAGGAGAGCGAGACGGTGAAGGGCGTGGGCAGCGGCGTCGTGATCGTCGACAAGGGCATCATCCTGACGAACCTGCATGTCGTCGCCGGCGCGAGCCGTGTCGGTGTCGAGTTCTTCGACGGCACGCAATCGGAAGCGATCGTCATCGCGACGCAGCCTGAGAACGATCTCGCCGTGCTGCAGGCGAAGACGCTGCCTGACGACCTGGTCGCTGCGACGCTCACCTCGACCGCCGACCTCGCGATGGGCGATCAGGTGATCGCCGTCGGATTTCCATTCGGCATCGGTCCCTCGGTGACTTCGGGCGTCGTGTCGGGGCTGCGCCGTGAGTACCGCTCGCCGGAGGGCAAGCGGCTGCTGACGAACCTGATCCAGTTCGACGCCGCGGCGAATCCGGGCAGCTCGGGCGGACCGCTCGTCACGGCCGAAGGCGAAGTCGTCGGCATCGTCACCGGGATTCTCAATCCGACATCGCAGCGCGTGTTCATCGGCATCGGATTCGCGGTGCCGATCGAGAACGCGGCCGCGGCGTTCGGCATTCCGCCGTTCTGAGCTTCGCCCACTGGCAGAAGGGGACCATGGACAATCGAGACGCCGTGCGCGGCGAGACCTCCACGCTGATGGAGAAAGTGCTCTACGAAGTGAAGAAGGTCGTCGTCGGGCAGGACCACTTCCTCGAGCGCGTGCTGGTCGCGATCCTTGCGCAGGGACACCTGCTGGTCGAAGGCGTGCCGGGACTCGCGAAGACGCTGACCGTGAAGACGCTTGCGAAGACGATTCGCGGCACGTTCCGCCGCATCCAGTTCACGCCGGATCTCGTGCCGGCCGACCTCGTCGGAAACCGCATCTACAACCAGAAGACCGGCGATTTCACGACCTCGCTCGGGCCCGTGTTCTGCAACCTGCTGCTCGCCGACGAGATCAACCGCGCGCCCGCCAAGGTGCAGAGCGCGCTGCTCGAAGTGATGCAGGAATGCCAGGTGACGATCGCCGGCGAAACGCACGCGGTTCCCGAGCCGTTCCTGGTGATGGCCACGCAGAATCCGATCGAAACCGAGGGCACCTATCCGCTGCCCGAGGCGCAAGTCGACCGTTTCATGATGAAGGTGCTCGTCGGCTATCCGAGCGAGGAAGAGGAATTCGTCATCGTCCAGCGCGTCACCGGCGTCGGCAGGGATGTCGCGACGGTCGCGAGCACCGATCAGCTCGCCGCGCTGCAGCGCGAATGCCGCAGCGGCTACGTCGACCCCGCGCTGATCCAGTACGCGGTGCGGCTCGCCGCGGCGTCGCGCTATCCCGAGCGCTACGGCTTGAAGGATCTTTCGCGTTTCCTGTCGTTCGGCGCGAGCCCGCGCGCACCGATTCACTTGATCGAGGGCGCGCGCGCGCTCGCGTATCTGCGCGGCCGCGACTACGCGCTGCCCGAGGACGTGACCGATCTCGCGCCCGACGTTCTGCGCCATCGAATCGTGCTGTCGTACGAGGCGCTCGCCGAAGGGCTGTCGTCGGATCAGCTGATCGCGAAAATCATGGCGCATCTGCCGGCGCCGGAGAAGCCGCTGGAGACCCATGTCCGAGTCGGCGCGAAGAGCTGAGCAGATCCTGCACCGTCTCGAGTGGACGGTGATCCGGAAGCTCGACGGGCTGCTGCACGGCGATTACCGGACGCTGTTTCGCGGCTTCGGCCTCGATCTGGCCGATCTGCGCGAATATCAGTACCACGACGACGTCCGCCACATCGACTGGAACGTCACGGCGCGGCTCGATACGCCGTACGTGCGCGAGTACAACGAGGATCGGGACGTCGTCGGCTGGTTCCTGCTCGATCTGTCGCCGTCGATCGACTTCGGCTCGCGCGACGTGCGCAAGCGGTCGCTGTCCGCGGAGTTCGTCACCGTGCTGATGCGGCTGCTCACGCGACGCGGCAATCCGGTCGGCGCGGTGTTCTACGGCGATCGAGTCGACGCCGTCGTGCCGGCGCGCGCGGGTCGGCGCCACGTGCTGCACATCATGCACAAGATGCTCACGCGTCCCGAGCCGTCGAGGGCGACGCCGACCAATCTGCAGGAGCTGCTGCAGACCGCGTTCCAGGTGATGCCGCGGCGCTCGCTCGTGTTCATCGTCTCCGATTTCATCAGCACGCCTGGCTGGGCGCAGCCGCTCGCCCGCCTCGCGCGGCGCCACGAGGTGATCGCCGTGCGGCTGTACGACCCGCTCGAAATGGAGTTGCCCGATCTCGGCCTCGTCACGATCCAGGATTCGGAGACCGGCGAGCAGCTGTTCGTCGACACGCACGACCGCGCGTTCCGCAAGCGGTTTGCGCAGATCGCCGAGCGGCGCGAAGCCGAGCTGCGCAGCGCGTTGCGCCAGGCGGGCGTGGACGCGTTGGAGCTTTCGACCGGCGACGACCTCGTCGACGCGATCCTGCGCTTCGCCGACCTGCGCAAGCGGCGAAGCCAACTCTCCGGCGGCAGCCTGGCGAAGCATATGGAACGAAGCCATGAAATTACTGTGGCCTGAAGCGCTCTGGCTCCTCGTGCTCGTGCCGATGCTGATCGGCGCATACGTGTGGCTGCTCCGCCGCAAGAAGAAGGCGGCCGTGCGCTACGCGAGCCTCTCGATGGTGAAGGAAGCGATGAGCGCGGGGCCGCGCATCCGCCGCCACATTCCACCCGCGCTGTTCCTGCTCGCACTGGTCGTGCTCGTCGCCGCGATCGCGCGGCCGACCGCGGTGGTCACGCTGCCCTCGCAGCACGATACGGTCATCCTCGCGATGGACGTCTCGGGCAGCATGCGCGCGACCGACGTTGCACCGAATCGGCTGGTCGCCGCGCAGAATGCGGCGAAGGCGTTCGTCGCCGACCAGCCAAGCACGACGCGCGTCGGCGTGGTCACGTTCGCGGGCACGGCGGCGATCGTGCAGCCGCCGACGAACAACCGCGAGGACATCATCGCGGCGATCGACCGCTTCCAGCTGCAGCGCGCGACCGCGATCGGCAGCGGCATCCTGATTTCACTCAAGGCGATCTTTCCTGACGCCGACTTCGACTTGCGCTCGACCAATCCGCGCCACGAGGCGTCGCGGCGCGGCGCGCCGCTCGATTCTTCACGCGATGCCGACAAGCAGCAGCCGAAGCCCGTTCCGCCGGGCTCGTACACGTCGGCGGCGATCATCCTGCTCACCGACGGCCAGACGACGACCGGACCCGATCCGATCGAAGCCGCCCGCATCGCCGCCGACCGCGGCGTTCGCGTGTTCACTGTCGGCGTCGGTACGGTCAGCGGCGAGATCATCGGCTTCGAGGGCTGGTCGATGCGCGTGCGCCTCGATGAGGACGCGCTGAAAACGATCGCAAACGTCACGCGCGGCGAGTACTTCTATGCCGGCACGGCGACCGACCTCAAGAAGATCTACCAGGGTCTCAACTCGAAGATCGTCATGGAGACCAAGGACACCGAGGTCACCGCGCTCTTCTCGGCCGTCGCCGCGCTGCTCGCGCTTGCGGCCGGGTTCCTGTCGGTGCTCTGGTTCAACCGGATCCTGTAGAAATCGGGATCTGACCTATGCTCCGAGGTACGCGCGCGCAATCTCGGGATGCGACGCGAGCGACGCCGGCGTCCCTTCGGCGACGACACGGCCCTCATCGAGGACATAGGCGCGATGCGCGAGGCCCATCGCCATCGTCACATTCTGTTCGACGAGCAGCACCGCGATGCCGTCGGCGTTGATCGTGCGGATCGCGTCGAAAACGGCGATGACGATGAGCGGCGCGAGGCCGAGCGACGGCTCGTCGAGCAACAGCAGCCGCGGCCGCGCCATCAGCGCGCGGCCGATCGCGACCATCTGCTGCTGCCCACCCGAAAGCGAGCCGGCGGGGCGATCGAGCTTTTCCGCGATCGCCGGAAAGAGCGCGCACACCTCGGCGAGCGATCGCGCACGATGGCGCTTGGCGCGCGCAACATAGCTGCCGAGCTCGAGGTTCTCGCGCACCGTCATGGTCGCGAACAAGCGCCGGCTCTCCGGCACGATGGCCACACCCGCAGCGCAGTAACGATGCGCCGGCAGCCGCGACACGTCGCGACCGGCGATCGAGAGTCGTCCCGCCCGGATCGGATTGAGCCCGGCGATCGCGTCGATCAGCGTCGTCTTGCCGGCGCCGTTCGGACCGACGACGCAGACGAGCTCGCCGTCGCCGACGGTGAGCGTGACGTCCCAAAGCGCCGTCGCCACACCGTAACCCACACGGATGCCGGCGACGTCAAGCATGGGCGGCACCGAGATACGCCGCTTGCACGGCGGGATCGCGCATGACATCGGACGCCCGGCCCTGCGCGAGCACCGTGCCGTAGTTCAGGACGACGATGCGATCGGTCAGCGCCATCACCGCATGCATCACGTGCTCGACGAACACGATCGTCGTGCCGCGCTCGCGCAGGCTTGCGATCAGCCGGATCGCCTCGCTCATCTCGCCCGGCGCGAGCCCCGACAGCACCTCGTCGAGCAGCACGAGCCGAGGACGCGACGCGAGCGCTCGCGCGAGCTCGAGGAACTTGCGCTGATGCAGGTTGAGCGCGTCGGGAAGCGCGTTCGCTTTCGATGCGAGACCGGTGAACTCGAGCCATCGTCGCGCTTCCGCGAGCGCAGCCGCGCGGTCGAGCGCAGCGCCGCCGAACGTGGCCGCGAGCGCGACGTTGTCGGCGACGCTGAGATGCGCGAACGGCCGCGGGATCTGGAACGTGCGCGCGATGCCGGCGTGCGCGATTCGATGACCGGCAAGCCCGGTGACGTCGCGGCCCTCGAATTCGACGGTGCCGCGATCGGGTCGCATGTGCCCGCTCACGACATTGATCAGCGTCGACTTGCCGGAGCCGTTCGGCCCGAGCAGTCCGACGATCTCGCCCCGGCGCACGTCGAGATCGACGCCCGCGAGCGCACGCACGCCGGTGAACGCCTTCGCGAGATCGCGCACGCGCAACATCGGTCCGCCTCGGCTGTCATTCCGAGTGGAGCGAGGAATCTGCTGCTGCCGTTCGGTTGAAACAGCAGATCCCTCGGCTTCGCCTCGGGATGACATGCTGGCGTCAGCGCGTCGCGCACGACCGCGCCCGAGCACGCCATCCGGCATGAACAGGATCACGACAATCAGGATCGCGCCGAACACCGCCTTGCCGGCGACCGCATGATCACCTGCGGTGAACGAATAAAGCAGCGCGGTGATGACCAGAGCGCCGACCGCCGGTCCTGCCCAGTGGCGCGTGCCGCCGAGAACGCTCATCAGCACGACGGTGAGCGGCACGGTGATCGAGAACGTGCCCCCGACGGTCACGTACGAAACGAACAACGCGTGGATGCCGCCGGCGACACCGGCGAGCGCGCAGGACAATCCGAACGCGGCGAGCTTGACGCGATACGTCGGCACGCCGAGCACTTCCGCGGCGTCCTCGTCGTCGTGGATCGCGAACAGGGCGAGCCCGAACGCCGAGCGCGTGACGATGTAGGCAAGCGCAACGGTCACGACCGCGACGGCGAGCGCCATCAGATAGAACGAGCCGGTCGGCGTCGGCGCCAGCGCGGGCACCGACACCGCGCTCAAATAGACGCCCGGGCCGCCGTCGATCGGCGTGTTGGCGATGATCGTCGCGACGACGAAGGTGACGGCGAGCGTGAGCAGCGCAAAGAGCTCGCCTCGCACCCGCTTGACACGAAACGCGACGGCGCCGAGTGCGATGCCGAGCAGCGCGGCGACCGCCGCCGCAACCGGCAGCGTCCACAGCAGCGGCACGTCGTAGCGCGATGCGAGCATCGCGGTCGCATACGTTCCGGCGCCGAAGAACGCGCCGTGGCCGAACGAGAAATAGCCCGAGTAACCGGAAAGGATGTTCCACGACGTGGCGAGAATCACCCAGTGGAGCACGAGGTAGAGGAACGACTCGTAGAACGCCGGCAGGCCGATCAACGGCACCATCGCGAGCCCGGCGCCCGCGACGGCGATGCCGACGAGCGTTCGGTCGACGCTCAGACTTTGCCCGGCCGAAGCAGCAGCACGAGGATCAGCAGCGTGAACGACACGATCGGCGCCCACGACGGCGCGGTGAGCGCCATCGTCACCGCCTCGCTCACGCCGATCACTACGCCCGCGACCAGCGGCCCGAGCGCGCTGCCGAGCCCGCCCATCATCACGGCTGCGAACACGACGCCGATCCACGCGTAGATCTGTGACGGCGCGAGCGTGTACGACAACGCGAGGCAGACGCCCGCGACACCGGCGAGCGCGGCGCAGACGCCCGACAGCACGAGCGCGAGCGCCTGCCGATCGACGCCGAACGCGGCGGCGATCGCGCCATCTTCGGCCGCCGCGCGCAACGCCTTGCCGAGATCGGTGTAGCGCATCGCGGCCCAGATCGCGAATGAAAGCGCGATCGCGAGCCCGAGCGTGATCAGCTCGGGGGCCGGCAGAAACAGCGCACCGACCTTGAACGTGTGCGCGGCATACGTCGACTCGAGGCGCCGGAAGTCCGCCGTCCACACCGACTGGATCAGGCTCTCGACGATCACCGTGGCGCCGAACGTGACCAGCAGCGAATTGAGCGGCGTTACCTTGCGGCGCGCGAGCACCCATTGCATCGCGACACCGAGCGCAAAGAACGCCGGCACGATCAAAGCGAGGCTTGCGAGAGGGTCGATACCTCCGGCGCTCGCAAGCTGGAAGCACACGTACGCCGCGAGGAACGCGAGCGCGAACTGGGCGAGGTTGATCAGGTGCAACAGCCCCCACGACAGCCCGAGGCCGAGGCCGAGCAGCCCGTAAAGCGCGCCGATGAACACACCGGACAGCGCCGACTGCGCGAGCAGCGTCGCGCTTGGCAGCGTCATGACGGCGCGATGTCCAGAGATTGCCTACGGCACGATCAGCGTCGCGCCGGGCGCCGCATACTCCTTCGGCCACACGGTGACCCAGCGGCCGTTCTGCACTTGTTTCACCCGCATCAGGTCATCGCCGTAGTTGCTCGGGCCGTCGAAGCGCAGCTTTCCCTGGATCGTGTCGACGCGGTGCGTCTTCAGCCATTGCGCGATCGTCTTGTCGTCGACGCTCTTCGTTGCGGTGACGGCCGCATCGAGCATCTGCCATGCGGTGTACGAGGCCGCCGCCTGCGTTTCGACGAGCGCGTACGGCAAGCCGGCCTTCGATGCGCGCTCGTGGTACGCCTTGATGAACTCGGCCGCACCGGGATTGCTGGTGAACGGCGGGTTCTCCTCGAAGATCGTCACCGACAACGCGTTCTTCGCATCGGGCGACGTCGCCATCGGGCCTGGCGCCGGATAGATGTAGAAGTGCTCGGCCGGCACGTAGTCGATCTTCTTCATCGCATCGATCAGCTGGTTGCCCTCGAGGCCCAGCGCGCCGACCCAGAGGAAATCGGGCTTCGCGTCCTTCACGCGTGCGGCGATCGGGCCGAAGTCGAGATTGCCGAACTCCCATTCGAGGAACAGCACTTCGTTCAACCCGCGCTTCTTCGCGACGTCGCGCGCGCCGAGCGACATGAAATGTACCGACGGGAACTTGCTCGTCACCACCGCAATCGTCTTCGGCGGCTTCGGCGATGCGGCGAGCGCATCGAACACCGTCGCCGGCACGGTCGTCCCCGGATCGGGTCCCATGTGCCACGCCGGAAAGTGCATCTCGTATTTCGCGAGCGACGGAATGCCGAACGTGTGGTGGATCAGCACCTTGTTGTAGCGCTGCGCGACGCCCATTGCCGACAGGATCGCGCCCGTCGCGTACGGCCCCATCAAGAGATCCACCTTGTCGGCCGTGACGAGCTGTTCGTAAAGCGTGCGCGCGATATCGGGCTTGGACTGGTCGTCCTTGACGATCCACTCGACCGGCCGGCCGAGCAGGCCGCCGCGGCGGTTGAGATCCTCGACGTAGTATTCGCCGACGATCTTATGCACGAGCGCAGTCGACGCGAGCGGTCCGGTCAGCGCAAGCGTGCTGCCGATGCGGATCGGCGGGCGCGCCGTTTGCGCGACAGCGGGCACGCTTGCGATCGAAAGCGCGCACACGACGACTGCGACGGCAAAGCGAATCCCTCGGATGATGCTCATCGCACGACTCCCCCCTGTTGCCGCCGCGTCAGCGCGCGACGGCTTCGTGATTGGTGACGAAATCGGACGGCGGCTCGGGTCCCCAAAGGTAGAAGGCGTCCTGCGGCGGATGGTCGCCGGCGTCCCACGTCACGTTGCACGGAACGTAATCGATGTCCGCCGAGAACTCGGCAAAGCTTCCCCACGGATCCTGCACGTACCAGAAATAATTCGATCCGAGCACGTGGCGGCCCGGTCCCCAGCCGTGCCTGAACCCGCGCTCGGCCATCTGCATGCCGCCGAGCCCGACCTCCTCGAGCGAAGGCACGTCCCAGCTCGAGTGGTGGAACCCCGGCGCTTCCGATTTCGCGAACGCGATCATGTGGTGATCGCTTCCGTGCATCCCGTGCAGGAACGCGATGCCGTCGCCGGAGCGATCGGAAAGTCTCAGCCCGAGCACGTCGCGATAGAACGCGATTGCGCGGTCGACGTCGGGCGTGAACATCAGCACGTGCGAAAGGCGCCGCGGCCGCACGAGCGGCGCGCCGGTCCGGTTGCACGCACCGCGCCGGCCGGCGACGCACGATTCGAACGTCGTGCGCGTCTTCGCGTCGGGCGAGCTCTTCGGCGCGACGCCGATCGCCACGGCGCGCCCGTCCGGGTCGCGTAACCACAGCGCGTCGCGATTCGTGTCCGCCGGTGCATCGATTCGCGGAATGCCGAGCGTGGCGAGACGCTCCGCGAAGCGCGGCATGTCCTCGGCATAGGCGCCGAACGTGAGCGCATGCAGGCGCTTGCGAGGCCCGCTGCGCACGCGCGCCCACCGCATCGCATGCTCGAACGTGTACAGCCCCAACGTATCGCCTTCATCTCGAACGTCGAGCCCGAAGCCGCCGTAGAACGTGCGCGCCGCACCGAGATCGGGTACGTCGAGAATGAAATGATCGAGCGAGTGCACGCCGATCTCGCTCGTCCGGCGCATGGTGCGCGACGTGTCGGTCATGATGGCTTCCTCCGTCCGGCGCAATGGTTCGCGCTCGTGTCGCCCCCTGCTGCCGATTAGATACGATATCGGCGGCGGACTCAAGGCGCGCGTCAGAGCACGCGATGGGAAAGCGCCGGAAGCTGTGCACGCACCTCGGCGATGCGCGCAGGATCGACGTCGCCGACGACGACGCCGGGACCCTCTTCCGCGCGCTCGGCGACGATGCGGCCCCACGGGTCGACGAGAACCGAGTGACCGAACGTACGGCGGCCGTTCGGATGCGCGCCGCCCTGCGCGGCCGCGAGCGCGTAGCACTGGTTCTCGACGGCGCGTGTGCGCAGCAGCAGATGCCAGTGCGCCGCGCCGGTCGTCGCGGTGAAAGCCGACGGCGCGAGGATCAGCGCGAGATCGCGGAAGCGTCGGTAGAGCTCGGGAAAGCGCAGGTCGTAGCAGATCGACAGCGCGACGGTTCCGCATGCCGCTTCGAACGCGACCGGCTCGGATCCCGGCTCGATCGTGCGGCGTTCGTCATAGCTCTCGTCGCCGCGGTCGAACGCGAACAGATGGATCTTGTCGTAGCGCGCGACGCGCTCGCCGTCCGGCCCGTAGACGAGCAGCGCACTGCGCACGCGTCCGGGATCCGCGCTCGCAAGCGGAACGCTGCCGCCGATCAGATGAATGCCGTGCGCGCGCGCAAGCCGTGCGAGGAACGCCTGCTGGATACCGTTACCGTCGGTCTCGCGCGCAGCGATCTTGTCGCTCGCCCGCGCACCGAGGATGCCGAAATACTCAGGCAGCACGACGAGCGCGGCGCCCGCGGCGACTGCCTGCGCGATCAGCGGTTCGGCTTGCGCGAGATTCGCCGCGACGTCGCCGCCGGACACCATCTGCACGGCCGCGACGCGCAGCGGGCGGGGGCCGTTCGCAGCGGTCCTCATCTGGGCGCGACCGCCTGCGTCGGCGCGAGGGCGGTTGCGACTTTGCCGCGCGTGACGACCGGATCGGACCAGCTGCCGGTCACCGTGTAGTCGTAGCTGAACATCTGCTCGATCGGGTCCTTCATGATCTTCTGCGCCAGCAGCGAACCGGCGCCGACGGCGGCGCCGACGACGGGATTGGCGAAGAACAACAGCGCAGCGCCTGCCGACACACCGGCGGAAAGCGCCGGCTGCACCCGCACCGAAAGCCGCTGCGTCTCGTGCGCGAGATCGGCGTCGCCGGCGATCACTACCCGTGCCGACGGCCCGGACAGCCGCAATCCCGGCGTCGTCATCACGCCATTCTGGATGCGCACGTCGCCGTCGATCGAGTCGAACGTGAAGCCTTCGCTGAACACGTCGGTGAAATCGAGCGACACGCGGCGCGGCAGCGCCTGCAGCGACAGCACGCCGAGCAGCTTGCCGAGGCCGGGCTCGATCTTGGTGAAGCGGCCGGCGCCGGTCTGCAGGTGGAACGCGCCGGCGAGCGTCGGATAGTCGAACGCATGCGGAGGGCCCGACCATGCGAGCTGGCCCTCGATCTTGGTCGGCGCGTTGCGCAACGCGTCCGGATAACCGAAACGCGACAGGAATGCGCCGGTCTCCTTGACGTCGACGGCGACGTCGAGCTTCGTCTGCTCGTCGCGCCCGGCCGCACGCCACGCGCCCTCGGCATCGATGCGTCCGGCGTCGTTGATCAGCGCGAGCTTGTCGATTCGCCATTCGCTGCCGCGCGGCGAAGCGACGAGCTCGAGCCGGCCGATCTCGTGCCCGGCGCGCGACGAGAACGAGTCGGCGATGACGTCGATGCCCGGCCAGCGCGTGCCTGCAGTGCCATCTTGCGCGTCCGGATTCACTTCGGCGCCGCGCCATGCGTGAAGCTCGCCCGGGCCAGGCATCGCGAGCCGCGTGAGCCGCGCGACGACGCGTCCATTCGGCGCGTCGGCGCCCGGTGCCGACCATGTCGCGGCGCCCGCCACCTCGTTGCCGCGAAGCTCGAGCTTCCAGTCCTCGCCCGCGGGGCGCGCGGACACCTTGATGCCGGTGAGCCGGCGCCCCATCGCGTCGAGTGCGCCGACGTCGAGATCGATGCCGGCGAGCGCCGGCATGCCCGCCTCGCTCGAACCGGCGGCGGCCGGCTTCTGCGCTCGCGTCAATGCGAGCCAGTCGTCGACGTTGAGTGACGGCACGTTCGCGCGCACCCAGAATCCCGCCGCATCCGCGCGCGCGCTTTCGGCGCCGCGGCCGAGCACGAGCTGTGCGCGATCGATGTCGGCGTTGCCTGCCGCAAGCTTGCGATGCGCGGCGAACTGCGCGCTCTTGCCGTACGCGACCGCGAGCGCGTCCTCGTTCGGCTTGCGCGGGTCGAACCGCCGCTCGATGCGAAGCGGGACCGCGTCCGCGGCCGCTTTGCCGAGCGGCGCCGGAAGATCGACGAGCGCGCCCTTGAGCGGGCTTTCGACGACCCACGTCGCACTGTCGGCGCGAAGCTCGAGCGCGAGCGTCCAATCGGCGCTGCCCGACAATCGATCGGCATGCGGCAGCGTGAGCTCGCGCTTGAGCGTCGCGAGATTCACGCTGCCGCTCGCATTGACGCGGGTGACGCGCTCGCCACCGCCCGTGCTGCCCGCCATGGTGATCGTCGCGGGCCCGCCGAGCACTTCGGCGGCGATGTCGCGCGCGTGCAGGTCGCTTTCGGTGAACGCGATCTTGCCGTTGATCTTGTCGAGCGCGGGCAGGCCCTGCAACCGGATCAGATTGCTGTTGAACGTATATTCGCCGGCGAGCTTCGCCGGCGCGTCGGCCGCGAGCGGCAGCTCGAGCTTCAGCGCGAGCGATCCATTGCCGGTCGCCGTGGCGTTCGTCGTCACGTGACCGATCCAGCCGGCGACGGGGCTCGACTCGACGTAGCGGATGAAATCGGCCGTCGGGCCGTTCGCCTCGCCTTCGACGCGAACCAGCGGCGGCCGGGCGCGAAGATCGGGAATCTCGCCGCGCGTACGGCCGAGCTGCGCGCCGTAGACGCTCGCTCGTGCCGCGTCCACCGCGAGGCGCACGCCGTCGATGCGAAAATCGCCGTCGATGGCGCCGACCGCCGGCCAGTTGTTCGCGAAATCGAGCGTCACGCCCCTCGCCTTCGCCGTGACGACGAACTGACCGCTCTTGCCGTCGGCGAACGGGAACTGCGCGAGATTGCCGGCAAGCCGGACCCGCGCGTCCGTCGCGCTGCCGTCGACGAGCGCTCGCGCGATCCAGGCGCGTGCCCGATCGTTCACGACGCGCGGCAGATACTTGTGCGCGCTGCGCAGATCGGCGCGCGAAAGCTGCGCAACGAAGTCGGCTTCGCCGGGCCCTTGCGCGAGCGAGCGCCACGTGCCGCTCGCGGTGCCCGCCGCGTCGGCGTTCGCGAACTCGACGCGGTCGAGCCGCACGATCGTCTGCCCGGCCTTGCGCTGCCAGCTGACATCCGCTGCAAAGCTTTCAAGTGCGATCGGCTCGATGAAGACGCGCGGCAGGTCGACTTCGGTCGCGCGTCCGGCGAGCGTCAACTCGCCGCCGGTCTGTGTGGCCGACAGCCGGCCGCTCAAGTCATGCAATCCGGGCAGCGCGTCCTGCGCGAGAACGCCGAATTCGCTGAAGTCTGCCGCGATGTCGAACTCGGCGGGCGCGTCGATCTCGCCCTGCCATTGCGCGTGAGCCTTCGTAAGCGTGCCGCGCGGCGCGAAGCGCGCGAGGTCCATGCGCAGCCGCTCGGGCAGCGGCAGGTGCTCGGCGACGTTGCGCAGCGGCGAGAGCTCGAGGCGGTCGAATTCGATGCGTCCGCTCGCCGGCGTCGCGCCGTCCACATCATGCATGACGAGCGTGATGTCGCTCGCGCCCATTCTTTCCCCGCTCGCGGTGTCGAACGCGAGCTGGCGGAAATAGAGCTCGCGCTTGCCCGCGCTGTAGCGCCAGCCGACGCGACCGGCGAGTGTCGCGAGTGCGAGCTCGGGCAACCCTTCGCGCAGCGTCGCGCGCACGTCCGCGAGCGTGAGATCGGCGATGACGTCGCGCGCCTGGCCGCCGTCGAACTCGAACCACATTCGCATCGCGCCCTTGCCGCTCGCGATCGCAAGCGGCAGCGGCAGCCATTCGCGCCAGGCGGCGATGTCCGCGTAATCCAGACGCACATAGAAGCGGCCGGCGATCGTTCGCCAGTCGGCGAGCGCGTCGCCGTTCCATTCGCCGCGCAGGTCGACGGGCGCCGCGAGTTCGGCGGGCGGCGTTCCCGTCAGGCCGAGCCGGTGGTGCCCGAACTGGCTTTCGAGTCGCAGTTGGACGCGGTCGAGCACGAGCTGCGGCGCATTGCGCAGATCGTCGTTCCACGTGAGCAACGCGTCGCGCACCTCGATGCGCGGCTGGCGCAGCAGCCAGTCGGTGAAGCGCGCGTCGTCGGACGGCTGGTTGGGATCGAGCTCGATGCCGGCGACGTGGAGCACACCGGCGCGGTCGCGGCGAACGGCGAGCCGCGGGCGGTCGATGGAGAGCTGCTTCAATCGCAGCTCGAGCAGCGGCAGCGACGTCCAGGCGACGATCAGATCGACCTCCGGCAGCTCGAGCAGCGGCGCCGAACCGGCGCGCATGCGATCGAGCACGCGGAAATCGTGCAGCACGAGCTTCGGATTCCAGCCGTCCCACCCCGTGGTGAGCGCGCGCAGCTCGACCGGCTGGCCGAGCTGGCGCGAGAGCTGCGCGATCAGCGTGTCGCGGTACGCTTCGACTTGCGGAAAGACGATGAAGCGCACCGCAAGCAGCAGCAACGCGAACGCTGCGAAGCCGCTGACGAGCAGGACGACGGCGACACGCGTGGCGCGAACGACGAGCGGCCGCGCGAAAGCGAGGGCGCGAAGGGGGGCGCGCGCGGAGGGCATAATGGGCGGCGGTTGTCGCAGATTGTAGCCGCAGAACGACGTTAGCGCCCGATGGACCTTCCTGCCGCCCTCGCGTTCAGCCGCTACGCTACTGCTGCGCTCGCCGCGCATCCCGACGAGCGCGAATGGCTCGACGCGACGATCGGCGCGCCGTTGGCGTGGGATGCGCAGGCCGCTGACATCGAATCCCGCGTCGCAAGCGGTGATGTCGCTGCGCTTGGGCGTGCACTACGCGCGCTGCGACGCCGCGCGATGGTCCACACGATCGCGCGTGATCTGACGCGCCGCGCCGAGCTCGGCGAAGTGGTCGGCGGCATGACGAAGCTCGCCGAGATCGCGCTCGACGCCGCAGTGAGGCTGCACCACGCGTCGCTCGCCGCCTCGCATGGCGAGCCCGCCGCCGCCGATGGCGATCCGCTCGCGCTCGTCGTGATCGGCATGGGCAAGTTGGGTGGCGGCGAGCTCAACGTCTCGTCCGACGTCGACCTCGTGTTCGTCTACCCCGAGGAAGGCGAGACGATCGGCGCGCGGCCGCTGTCGCATCGCGAGTTCTTCGACCGGCTCGGCCGCCGCGTGATCGGCGCTCTCGGCGACGTCACCGCAGAGGGCTTCGTCTTCCGCGTCGACATGCGGCTGCGCCCGTACGGGGATGCCGGCCCTCTGACTGCGCCGTACTCCGCGCTCGAGCAATACCTGATCGCGCAGGGGCGCGCGTGGGAGCGCTATGCGTGGCTGAAGGCGCGCCCGCTGACCGGAACGCGGCATGCGGAGATCGACGCGCTGGTAACGCCGTTCGTCTACCGCAAATACCTCGATTACGATGCCTACGAAGGACTGCGTGACGTGCACCGGCAGATCCGCGAGCAGGGACGCCGGCGCGACTACGCGAGCAACATCAAGCTCGGCGAAGGCGGCATTCGCGAGATCGAGTTCGTGGTGCAGGCGATCCAGATCGTGCGCGGCGGTCGCGAGCCGGCGCTGCGCACGCGCGGCACGCTGGCGGCACTGGCGGCGATCGGAACGCGCGGCTTGTTGCCGGACACCGCCGTGGTCGAGCTGCGCCACGCATACCGCTTCCTGCGCGATGTCGAGCATCGGTTGCAGTATCGCGACGATGCGCAGACGCAGTCGCTGCCGGCCGATCGCGACGAGCGTGCGGCGCTCGCCGCCGCGATGGGCTTCATCGATACGGCGGCATTCGAGACGGAGCTCGCGCGCCACCGCGATGCGGTCGCGACGCACTTCAACGCCGTGCTCGGCGCGCCGGAGCATGCGGGCGCGCGACCGGTTGACGGCGCGGATGCGGCGCGCAAGCGCTTTGCCGCGATCTGGCGCGGCGACGTGCCGCCCGAGGCGGCCGAAGCGACGCTAACCGCTGCGGGCTTCGCCGACGGCGAGGAGCTCGCCGCCACACTCGCCCGCTTCAAGACGAGCCGCCGCTATCTGCAGCTGCCGGCGCTATCTCAGCAGCGCGTCGATGCGCTGGTGCCGCAACTGCTGCTGACGGCGGCGAACGAGCCGGTGCCGGGCGCGGACGCGCAGACGGTTTTCGTGCGGCTGCTTTCGCTGATCGAGACCGTCGCGTCGCGAAGCGCCTATCTCGCGCTCGTGATCGAGCACCCGCCGCTGTTGCCGCGCCTTGCGCATCTGATGGGCGCGTCCGCATGGGCCGCCGGTTACCTCACGCGCCACCCGATTCTGCTCGACGAGTTGCTGGACGCGCGCGTGCTGTTGACGGAACCCGACTGGTCGGCATGGCGGCGCGAGCTCGGACAGCTCATCGCCGATCACGCCGGCGACGGCGAGCGCCAGATGGACGTCGTGCGCCATTTCCAGCACGCGCAGCTCTTCCGGCTGCTCGCGCAGGATCTCGCCGGCATGCTGTCAGTCGAGCGGCTCGCCGATCACCTGTCCGCTCTCGCCGATACGGTGCTCGACGCGACGCTCGGCGCGGTCTGGGCGCAGATGCGCGGCGCCGATGCGCCCGCGCCGCGCTTCGCGATCGTCGGTTACGGCAAGCTCGGCGGCAAGGAATTGGGATACGCGTCCGACCTCGACCTCGTATTCCTCTACGAAGCCGACGGCGACGAGCAGGCACCGGTGCGCTACGCGCGGCTCGCGCAGCGGCTGATCACATGGCTCACGAGCACGACGGCAGCAGGAACGCTCTACGACACGGATCTGCGGCTGCGACCCGACGGCGTATCGGGACTGCTCGTCACCTCGCTCGGCGCGTTCTGCAAGTACCAGCGCGACAGCGCATGGACATGGGAGCATCAGGCGCTCACGCGCGCGCGATTCGTGGCGGGCGACGCAGCGGTGGGCGCCGCGTTCGAAGCCGAGCGCGAGCGCGTGCTGCGTATGGCGCGCGATGCTTCGAGGCTCGCCGCCGACGTCGTCGAGATGCGGCGACGGATGCATGCCGGTCATCCGAACGCCACACCTCTTTTCGATCTCAAGCACGATCCCGGCGGCATGGTCGATGTCGAGTTCGCCGTGCAGTACCTCGTGCTCGCGCACGCACATTCGCATCCCGAATTGACGCGCAACGCCGGCAACATCGCGCTGCTCGGGATCGCGGGCGCACTCGGGCTCGTGCCGCATTCGATCGCTTCCGCCGCCGCGGCCGCCTATCGCCACTATCGCAAGCTGCAGCACCAGATCCGGCTCACCGACGCACGTCACGCGCGAGTCGACCCGGGCCCGCAGGCGGCGCATCGCGCCGCTGTCGCCGCGCTGTGGAGCGCGATTTTCGGCACCGGCTGGGCAAGCGCATCCGCGACCGCTTGACTCTTGCGGCGCGCCGGGGCGCCCGGGCAAGGCGTTTTGCATCGGCCTGCTAAAATTGCGCCTTCGACGCGCATGCGAGAGGAGAGGCGGCCATGTCGATGGCAGACCGCGATGGGTGGATCTGGTACGACGGCAAGATGGTGCCGTGGCGCGAAGCGGGCACGCACGTGCTCACGCACACGCTGCATTACGGGCTCGGCGTATTCGAAGGCGTGCGCGCCTACAAGACAGTCGACGGCGCGGCGATCTTCCGGCTGCGCGATCACACCGAGCGGCTGTTCCGCTCGGCGCAGATCTTCGGCATGAAGATTCCGTACGCGAAAGAGGATCTCGAGGCGGCGCAGATCGCATGCGTGCGCGACAACAAGCTCGACTCCTGCTACATCCGCCCGATCGCGTTCTACGGCAGCGTCGCGATGGGAGTCGCCGCGAAGACCAACCCAGTGCGCGTGGCGATCGCGGCATGGCCGTGGGGCGCCTACCTCGGCGCGGAGGGACTCGAGAAGGGCATCCGCGTGAAGACGTCGTCGTTCACGCACCACCATCCGAACATCACGATGTGCAACGCGAAGGCGGTCTGCAACTACGCGGTGTCGATCCTCGCGAACCAGGAAGCGACGCACGACGGCTACGAGGAGGCGATGCTGCTCGACCCGCAAGGGTTCGTCTGCCAGGGATCGGGCGAGAACGTGTTCATCGTCCGCGGCGGCGCGTTGCACACGCCTGACCTGTCCGGCGGCGCGCTGAACGGCATCACGCGCGACACGATTATCACGTTCGCGCGCGAGCTCGGCATCGAGGTCTTCGAACGGCGCATCACACGCGACGAGGTCTACATCGCCGACGAGGCGTTCTTCACCGGCACCGCGGCCGAGGTGACGCCGATCCGCGAGTACGACAATCGGCCGATCGGCGAAGGCGCGCGCGGTCCCGTCACGAGCAAGCTGCAGTCGCTGTTCTTCGACACGGTCAACGGACGCAATCCGTCGAAGCGCCACTGGCTCGCGCGGGTGTCTTGATGGGAAGTGCGGACGATCTGCCGGTCGTGCGGGTGAGCGCGAAGGATCTGCCGGTGTTCTGCCCGAACCCGGCGATGCCGCTGTGGTCGTCGCATCCGCGCGTTTTCCTCGACGTCGCCGACAGCGGCGAGGCGCGCTGTCCGTACTGCGGCACCGTCTACGCGCTCGAAGGCGGGCCGCTCAAAGGCCGCCACTAGGTTCCTGATGAGCCGCATCCTCGTCGTCGCCCCGTCTTGGGTCGGCGACGCGATCCTGTCCGAGCCGCTGATCGCGCTGTTGCGCGAGCCGTTCGAAGTGCCTTCGGTCGACGTGCTCGTGCCGCCGTGGTGCGCGCCCGTCTACGCGAGGATGCGCGGCGTGGGGCGCATCATCGACAATCCGGTCGGTCATGGCGAGCTCGACCTGCGACGACGCAAGGCAATCGCACGCGAGCTCGCCGCGATCGGCTATTCACGCGCGATCGTGCTCCCCAACTCGTGGAAGTCGGCGCTCATTCCGTTCCTCGCGCACATTCCAAGACGCACGGGCTACGTCGGCGAGGGCCGGTACGTGCTGCTGAACGATCGCCGCAGGCTCGATGCGAAGGCGTCGCCGCGCCTGGTCGATCGCTTCGCCGCGCTTGCCGGCAGCGCGGGCGTGCGCGTGCCGATGCCTCCGGCGCCGGTGCTCGTACCCGACATCGCGAATCGCACGGCCGCCATGCAGGCCATGCGGCTCGGGACGAGCGTGTCGATTGCCGTGCTCTGCCCGGGCGCGGAATACGGCCCCGCGAAGCGCTGGCCGGTCGAGCACTTCGCCGCGCTCGCCCATAAGCTGCTCGCCGCCGGCTTCCAGATCTGGCTGATCGGTTCGCCGAACGATCGCGCGGTCGCCGCAGAGATGATGCGCACGCTCGGCGCGATACCCGAAGAGCGCCGCGTGCGCGACCTGACCGGCCGCACCGATCTCGGCACGGCGATCGACCTGCTGTCGCTCGCATCGGTCGTCGTCAGCAACGACTCGGGTCTCATGCATGCGGCCGCCGCCGTGGGCGCGCCGCTGATCGCGCTGTTCGGCTCGTCGTCTCCTGCGTACACGCCGCCGCTCGCGCCGTCGGCGCGCATCGCGAAGATCGAGATCGCGTGCAGCCCGTGCTTCAAGCGCGAATGTCCGCTCGGGCATTTCCGCTGCATGCGCGATCTCGAGCCGGACACCGTGTACGATCTCGCGCGCGAAGCTGCGGCCGAGCGGCCTGCGCATTGAACGGCGCGTGATGGCGAAGACGCGCGCACTGCCGATCTATACGACACCGGGCGATGCCGCCCGCGCGTTCTACCGCGCATTCGAGGCGAAGGACATCGACGCGATGATGGGAACGTGGGCGGACGACGAGGAGATCGTCTGCGTGCATCCCGGCGGGCCCCGCCTGATCGGGTTCGACGCGGTCAGAACGGGCTGGGAGCAGCTGTTCGCAGGCGACGATCATCTGAAGTTCGAGCTCGACCACATCGTGATGATCGAAACCGTCGGCCTCGCGATGCAAAGCGTGGTGGAGCACATAGCGGTCGGCAGCGATCGGACACCCCGGGGAGCGGCGTTGGCGACGAACGTGTTCCTGCGTACGCCTTCGGGTTGGCGCCTCGTGATGCATCATGCTTCACCCGCGCCGGCGAAATCGATTGCGCAAGCGGCCGGACCGCTGCATTGAGCGCCGCGGCTGCCGCTCAAGCCCCACAAGCCCTGCATTTTGCGGCTGCCGCGAAGCGACGAGCGGTCGATGCTTCCTTTACGTTCGCCGCGAGCGCAGGTTAGGATGCGAACACCTTTCTGACCGCGACGATGCCCACCCGCATGAAGTCCTCGTTGAAGCGCCTCATCGCCGTCGCCGCCGGCGTCGCTGCCGCGATGCCCGTGCTCGCCGCGCAGCGCACGTTCGTTGCGTCGTACGGCAATGACGCTAACGTTTGCAGCCTCGTCGCGCCGTGTCGCACGTTCGCAGCCGCGATCACGCAGACCGACCCCAACGGCGAGCTCATCGTGCTCGACTCCGCCGGTTACGGCCGGGTGACGATCGACAAGTCGCTCACGATCACCGTGCCGCCGGGCGTGTACGGCGGCCTGTCCGTGTTCTCGGCAACGAACGGCGTCGACATCGCGACCGCCGGCGTGGATGTCGTGCTGCGCGGGGTCACGATCAACGGCCAGGGCGGCCTTCACGGCGTGAACTTCACGAGCGGCGCGAAGCTCGTGCTCGAGAACTGCGTGATCGCCAACATGAGCGGCGACGGCCTGCACGCGACGGCCTCGGGCGCATCGGTGTACGCGACCGACACGGTGCTGCGCAACAACGGGAACGGCCTGTTTGCCCAGGGATCGATGGCGCTTTCGTTCGATCGCGTCATCGCCGCGCAGAACGTCTCGAACGGGCTCACGATCGACCAGGGCGTGAGCCTGACGCTGGCCCGTTCGCGCATCGAGCTCAATGCGCAAGGGCTCTCCGTCGGCGGCAACCTCGATTTCGTGACGACGACGCTGACGCTATCCGACACCATCGTCGCGGGCAATGTCGGCAACGGCGTCTTCGCGCAGGCGAGCGGCAACGGCGCCGTCGTCGCCTTCGTCACCAAGGCGCGCGTGACGGGCAACCTCAGCAACGGCATCACCTGCGCGATGACCGATTCAGCGACTGTCCGCTGCTCGGTGCGCGACAGCACCGTAAGCGGCAACAACACGGGCCTGCGCGCGAACGGCAGCGGCACGACGCTCGTCGCCTCACGCAACACGGTGACGCGCAGCTCCGGTCCCGGCCTGCTGCAGGAGAACTTCGCGACGTTCTATTCGCGCACGAACAACACCGTGCACGACAACGGCGCCGACACGCTGGGCACCATCACCCCACTTGCACCGCTGTAGCGACGCGTTCCATTTGCAGGCCATCTCAAACATCCACGACGGATATCGCTCATGAACCGCCCTCTTGCACTCGGATTGGCTGTCGCCGCGCTCATTCCCGCCACGGCGGCGCTCGCCGCGCAGCGCACGTTCGTCGCCTCCAACGGCAACGACGCCAACGTCTGCTCGCTCATCGCGCCGTGCCGCACGTTTGCCACGGCGATCACGCACACCGACCCCAACGGCGAGCTCATTGTGCTCGACTCGGCGGGCTACGGACGGGTGACGATCGACAGGTCAGTGACGATCACCGTGCCGCCCGGCATCTACGGCGGCCTGTCGGTGTTCTCGGGCACGAACGGCATTGACATTGCGACGCCGGGTGTGAGCATCGTGCTGCGCGGCGTGACGATCAACGGTCAGGGCGGCACGCACGGTGTCGCCTTCGCCGCGGGCTCACGGCTGGTTATGGAGAGCTGCGTGATCGCAAACATGAGCGGCAACGGCCTGCTGGTGACCTCCACCGGCGCCAACGTCACCGTGAACGATTCGATCTTCCGCTCGAATGCGGCAAACGGCGTCGCGGCGATCGTGGTCGGCGTGAAGATCGGACTCGATAACGTTCGCTCGGAGGCGAACGGCCAAGCCGGCTTGCTGCTCGACAGCGGTGCGACGGGAACGGTGTCGCGCTCGCGGCTCGACGGCAATGTGAACGGCGCCAACGTGCTCGCAAGCGACGGCACGTCGACGACGGCGCTTGCGCTGTCCGACAGCGTCGCCGCCGACAATTCGAACCGTGGCGTCAACGCGTTCGCGACGACCGGCAGCGGGACGATTCGCGCGTTCGTGACCAACGCAACGCTGTCGGGCAACGCGAACGCGGGACTCGTCGCCGACGCCGGAGCAGGCAGCAAGACGCTCGCGTCGGTTGCAACGAGCACGATCAGCGGCAACGGAACCGGCGTGCTCGTCGCAGGTGGAACCAGCGCGGGCGATGTCACGCTCGCGATCACCGCGAGCAGCGTGTCGCGCAACACCAATGCGGGACTGTCGCAATCCGGCGCGGCGATCCTCAAGACTCGCCAGGACAACACCGTTCACGATAACAATCCGGATTCGTCCGGAACGCTGACGCCGTTGCCGCCGCTGTAGACGCGTCAGGCCGTTCCGCCGACGGTCAATCCGTCGATCTTGAGCGTCGGCTGCCCGACGCCGACCGGCACGCTCTGCCCTTCCTTGCCGCAGGTGCCGATGCCCATGTCGAGCGCCATGTCGTTGCCGACCATCGACACTTTCGTGAGCGCGTCCGGCCCGTTGCCGATCAATGTCGCACCCTTGACCGGATACGCGAGCTTGCCGTTCTCGATCTTCCACGCCTCGGCGGCCGAAAACACGAATTTGCCGCTCGTGATGTCGACCTGCCCGCCACCGAAGTTCGCCGCATAAAGACCGTCCTGCACGGACGCGATGATCTCGGCCGGATCGCGTTCCCCGTTCAGCATCACGGTATTCGTCATCCGCGGCATCGGCAGATGCGCGAACGATTCACGGCGGCCGTTGCCCGTCGGCGCGACGCGCATCAGGCGAGCGTTGAGCTGGTCCTGCATGTAACCGGTCAGCACGCCGTCGTCGATCAACACCGTGCGGTTGGTCGGATTGCCTTCGTCGTCGACGTTGAGCGAGCCACGGCGCCGCTCGATCGTGCCGTCGTCGATCACGGTGATGCCCTTCGACGCAACGCGCTCGCCGACGCGCCCCGAAAATGCGCTCGTGCCCTTGCGATTGAAGTCGCCCTCGAGTCCGTGACCGATCGCCTCGTGCAGCAGGATCCCCGGCCAGCCGCTGCCGAGCACGACCGTCATCATGCCGGCCGGCGCTTCGCGCGCGCCCAGGTTGAGCAGCGCCTGGTCGACCGCTTGCGCCGCGTAGGTGTCGAGCAGCGCATCGTCGAACTCGCCGTAGTCGAAGCGCCCACCCCCGCCCGAGAAGCCCTGCTCGCGGCGGCCGTTCTCCTCGACGATCACCGTGAGCGACAGCCGCACCAGCGGGCGCACGTCGGCGCAGACGCGGCCGTCGCTGCGCGCGATCAGCACCGCCTCGTATTCGCCGGCGAGCGATGCCATCACCTGCACGACGCGCGGATCGCGGGAGCGTGCGTTGCGCTCGAGCCGCTCGAGCAGCGTCACCTTGCTGTCGTCGCGAAGCGATGCGACCGGATCGAGCGGCGCGTAGAGCGCGCGTACGGCGCCCGAGCGCGTGAGCGGCGCGACCGCTGACTGTCCCTGACGGCCGATTGCGCGCGCGGCCGCGGCCGCTTCGTCGAGCGCGGCGAGCGTGATGTCGTCCGAATACGCGAACGCCTGCTTGTCGCCGTGCACCGCGCGCACGCCGACGCCGCGGTCGATCGAGAACGCGCCCGATTTGACGATGCCTTCCTCCAGGCTCCAGCTCTCCATCCGCGAATACTGGAAATAGAGATCGGCGAAGTCGACGTCATGGGTGTGGATCGATGCGAGCACGCGCGACAAATGTGCGACGTCGAGACCGGTAGGCTCGAGCAACAGGCGCGCTGCTTCGCTGTGCAACGCGGCATCGATAGGCGGAATGGCGAGGTCGTTCACGAAGAATCCTCGGGAGATCGGGGACGCAACCGGCGGCAGGCCGGCGCTGTATCCGGGAAAGATGGGGTCGGAGCGCCACAAATCGAGGGGCGCGCCGAAACGGCTATTGTCCGGGTTTCCGCAGGCAACCGGCAAGCGGCCGATCAGACGGTCACCTCGTCTCGATGGTGAGGACGCCGCAAGCCAGAAAAATCAACCTGACCCCATTACCGACGAGGTCGTCAGCGGCCAGCGGCGACGACGTTGCCCAGATACGTCGCCGCAACCCGCGGATTCGACATGAGATCGGCGCT
>WNGA01001238.1_pt1 | contig 77333 bp, 60 predicted proteins | sample 5400061 | NCBI WGS metagenome assembly WNGA01 (sample SAMN13153366, study PRJNA577476) | soil metagenome | isolation source: 100 cm soil or saprolite under grassland replicate 2 | place: USA:California | collected 2016-06-15
GATGAACTGTCCGGCGTCGAGGAGCGACTCGTGCGTGCCGGTGTCGAGCCAGGCGTAGCCGCGCCCCATGATCTCGACCGAGAGCTTGCCCCGCTCGAGGTACAGCCGGTTGAGATCGGTGATCTCGAGCTCGCCGCGCGCGGACGGGCGGACCGACCGCGCGAGCTCCACGACGTGGTCGTCATAGAAGTAGAGCCCGGTCACCGCGTAGCGGGACTTCGGCTGCTTCGGCTTCTCCTCGATGCTGACGGCCCGCCGCCCCGCGTCGAACTCCACGACGCCGTAGCGTTCCGGGTCGTTCACGGCGTACGCGAACACGGTGGCTCCGTCGCGCCGCTCGTCCGCGCCGCGCAGGACCTGCTGGAGCTCGTGGCCGTAGAAGATGTTGTCGCCGAGCACCAGGGCCGAGGGCCGGTTGCGGACGAAGTCGGCGCCGAGGATGAACGCCTGGGCGAGTCCGTCCGGGCTCGGCTGCACGACGTACTCGAACTGCACGCCCCAGGGCGTGCCGTCGCCGAGGAGCTGGGCGAAGCGCGGCGTGTCCTGCGGGGTCGAGATGACGAGGATCTCCCTGATCCCGGCGAGCATGAGCGCCGTGAGCGGGTAGTAGATCATCGGCTTGTCGTACACCGGCAGGAGCTGCTTCGAGACGGAGAGCGTCGCCGGGTAGAGGCGCGTGCCGGCGCCCCCGGCGAGGATGATGCCCCTGCGGTTCGTGGTCATGGGTCTCCGGGACGGCGCACGACGAGCCGGCGCAGGATACCAGCAGAAGCCCCGAGGCGGAGCGCCAGCGTGCCCTGCCCCGCCCGCCTGGAAACGCGAAAGCGCCGCCCGGATCGCTCCGGACGGCGCATCGTGCGGCGAATCGGTGAAGGTCGCTAGACCTTCGGCTTCGCGCGCTCGCGGACTTCCTGCTTCTGCTTCGTCCGCGGCTGGCCCTTCGACGCGGTGTTCACGAAGAGGAGGCCGTCCGGGGCACCGGGCACCGCGCCCGAGACGAGGATGACGTTCTGCTCCGCCTCGATCCCGACGACTGTGAGGTTCTGGATCGTGATCCGCTCGTTGCCGTAGTGGCCGGGGAGGTGCTTGCCCTTCCACACCTTGCCCGGCGTCTTGCGCTGTCCGATCGCGCCGACGTGCCGGTGGTGCTCGTGCGCGGTCGAGGAGTCGCGCGCCGCGCCCTTCATCCCCCACTTCTTCACGACGCCCGTGAAGCCGCGGCCCTTCGTGACGCCCGTCACGTCGATCCGCTGGTTCTGCTTGAAAACCTTGTCCACGGTGAGGACGTCGCCGGCCTTGAGCTCGCCGAGCACCTTCGCGTCCTTCACCCGCACCTCCTTCAGGTGCCGGAAGATCGCCGTGCCCGCCTTCTTGAAGACGCCGAGCTCGGGCTTCGACAGCCGGTAGGAGTGCTTCTCGTCGACGGCGCCCCAGCCGAGCACGACGGCGTCGTAGCCGTCCTTCGCCGCCGTCTTGCGCCGCACGACGGTGCACGGGCCCGCCTCGAGCACCGTCACGGGGACGCAGTCACCCTCGGGGGTGAAGATCTGGGTCATCCCGAGCTTCTTCGCCAGCAGTCCTGTCGCCATGGAAACCTCGCATTGGTCCGCCGCGCGTCGACTGGCCGCGGAGGACGTGCACGTGGAAGGGTGCGCTTTCTAGCCCGCCGCGGGCGGCACTGTCAAGCGAAGCCCGCGTCCCGCCGCGCCTTTTCACGCGCGCCGGGCGCGCAGGGTCACCCGCGCGGAGGCGCCGCCCCCGCGCCCGGCCGCGTGATCCCGGCGACCTGCGCGAGCAGCGCCTCGATGTCGAAGGGCTTCGCGAGGTACCCGATCGCGCCGACCGAAGCCGCGCGCTGCGGGTTCCCGTCCGCCGAGATGACCACGATCGGGATGTCGCGCACCGCGGGCCGCAGCCGCAGCGCCTGCGCGAATGCGACGCCGTCCATCACCGGCATCATGAGGTCGAGGAGGATGACGTCGGGCCGCTCCCCGTCGATCTGGTCGAGCGCCTCCCGCCCGTGCCGCGCGCGAGAGACCCGGTACCCCTCCGCTTCGAGGATGTCGCAGATCGCGTCGAGGATGTCGGGGTCGTCGTCGACGACCAGCACGAGCGGAGAATTCATGGACGGGCGGCCGACGTGGGCCGCGCAGTATATGCCCGGGCCCGGGGAAGCGTGAGCCGCCAGCCACCCTCCCCTGCGGCCAGCGCCCCCCCGAGCGCGGTGGCGATCCTCCGTGCGAGCGGCATGGCGAGCGCCCGTCCTGTCGGATCGCTCGGCGCTCCCTTCAGCGGATCCTCGAGCGCCGCCGCATCGACCGGACGTCCAGCGAAGCTCAGCTCAACCTCCCGCTCCGTCGCCCGCGCGGTGACCACGACCGGCGTCCGCTCGGAGCCCGCGACGGCGACGAGCGACTCCACCGCGCGCTCGAGGAGCGTCCGATCGGCCTCGACCCCGAGCGAGGCGTCGAGCTGCGACGACGAGGCGGGCCCGGCATCGGACGGTCGCCGCTCGATGACGGCCTCGACCGCCTCCTTCACGCCGATCGCCTCGACCCTCAGCGGCAGCCCGCCGATGTCGAGGCGCTCGGACAGGAAGTGGTCCTCGATGAGCTGGCGGACCCGCGCGACCGACCGCAGACACATCGCCGAGAGCTTCTCGCCGCGCGCGCCTCCCCGCTCCTCCATCGACATCCGAGCGAGCAGCTCCGCCGTCCAGAGCGCCGTCGAGAGCGGGTTGCGGATCTCGTGGGCGACGAACCCGAGGTGGCCGCCGCGCGCCTCGCGTGAGCGGACGGAAGGGCCCTGTCCGGGACCCGGGTTCACGCCGCGCGAGTCGAGTGGTTCCATGACGTTGAGGCTTTCGCAGCGAACCTGGCTGTTCACGGTGGCCAGCCGAGCGACCTTCCGCAAGGGGCTTCTTCCCCATTTCCGGCGTCCAAGGGAAGGAATTACAGCCAAAAAACCCAATAGGGAGGCCGCCCTTCCGAAACCCTGTAACGCTTATAGGCCCGGCTACGGTGCCCTCCCCGCTGCCTTCCAGGCAAGCCCATGAATTTCCGTCACTATTGATATGCGCCCCTTTCGGCACACGGGTTGCTTCGGAGACCACCTGGTTGTACACCGGACCACCCGGAGGCACGATGAAGAGCACGACGACCCGGCCGACCGCGAGTTCTCTCGAGGTCTATCTCTCGGAGATCAATCGGTTTCCGCTCCTGACGGTCGATGAGGAGCAGCTGCTCGCGCGCGACTTCGCCGCGGGGCGCGACACGCGGGCGGCCCACCGCCTCGTCACCGCCAACCTCCGATTCGTCGTGAAGGTCGCCTACGAGTACCGCTCCTACGGCTTCCGCATGGCCGACCTCATCCAGGAGGGGAACATCGGCCTCATGAAGGCCGTCCAGAAGTTCGACCCCGACAAGGGCATCCGCCTCATCTCGTACGCCGTGTGGTGGATCCGCGCGTACATCCAGAACTACATCCTCAAGTCCTGGTCGCTCGTGAAGCTCGGGACGACGCAGGCCCAGCGGAAGCTGTTCTTCTCTCTCGCCCGGACTCGCCGCGAGCTCGACAAGAGCTCGGTCGAGCACGGCGCCGACTCCGACGGCCGCGACTCGAGCAAGGTCGCGTCGAAGCTGCGCGTGAAGGCGTCCGAGGTGGACGAGATGGCGCAGCGGATGGAGGGGCGCGACCTGTCGCTCGACGCTCCAGTGGGCGACGACGGCGGGACGTCGCACGTCGACTTCGTCGCCGGATCGGATCCGGGCGCCGACGACGAGCTCTCCGGCGCCCAGGAGCAGGCGATGGTGTCCGGGCGCGTCGGCGCCGCGCTCGCGCGCCTCGATCGCCGGGAGCGGTTCATCATCGAGCAGCGCGTCATGAGCGAGCAGCCGATGACGCTGAAGGAGCTCGGGGAGCACTTCGGCTTCTCCCGCGAGCGCGCCCGTCAGCTCGAGATCCGCGCGAAGGAGAAGCTCAAGACCGAGCTCCACGCGCTCGCGACCGAGATCGACTGGCCTACGGACGGATCGCCCGTCGAGGTCGACGACGCCGCGGCGGCGTAGCCGCGCCGCGTGAGGCGCCGTCCGCCGCAGGATGCTGCGCGGCGCTCGTCTCGGCTCGCACCGCGTCCGTGACGGCCGCCGCGATCCAGAGCGCCGCGGGGACGCTCACGACGAGCAGCGCGCGGTGCACCGTGCTCTGATCGACGGTGTACTCGGGAATGAGGAAGATCGAGCTCACCGCGACCTCGGCGAGGAGCGCGGCGACCGCTGCGAGCGGCCACACGAGCGGACTCCGCGGCAGGGCTCGGGCGCGAGCCACGATCGCGCCGAGGAGCGCCCAGTAGATCATCCCCTGGTTCCCGGAGCGGAACAGCGCGTGATCGAAGAACATCGCGGCCGCCTGCCGCGTCGCTCCGGGCGCGCGGACGCCGGCCGTCTCGACCGCGACGCCGGCCTGCTGCGCGACGAACCCGATCATCGGGAACGCGTTCGCGAGCCCGACCGCGGCGATGTTGCCCACCGCGCCGAGCACGACCGGCGCCGCGAGGACGCCGACGGTCCGCCACGGGAACACCCGCTGCTCGCGCCATCGCTCCCAGGCGAGCTGCCCGAGGAGGACCGCGGCGGGCGCCGCCGCGACGAGCTGCCCCTCGCGCTTCACGAGCGCCGCGATCCCGAGCAGCAGGAGCGCGCGCGCGGCGTCGTCGCGGTCGCGCGTGCGCGCGTACTCGAGGACGAACAGCATGCCGCCCGCGACGCGCATCGCGAGCACCGCGTCCGAGTAGGTCGAGGTGCAGTGGTACACGAAGAGCGGGATCGAGAGGAGCGCGAACGCGCTCGCCCAGCCGCGCTCCGGGCTCCCGCGAGAGGTCCCGAGCCCCACGACGAGCACGAGCAGCGCGACGAGCTCCGCGAGGACGGCATAGTTCACGTGGAACTGGTCGAGCGTCCGGACCGCCATCCACGCGAATGCCGGGACGAACGTCGGGAGCGGACCCGCCATCGCGAAGATGGCGCGGGCCTCGCGCGGCCACCCGTCGTCGAACGCGAGCATCGGCGCGAACGCGCGCACGCGGACCGCGTCGTCCGTCTGGGTCGGCGTGTTCGCACCGTGCAGGAGGACGGCGGCCGTCACGATCGCGACGTAGAGCGCGATGGGCACGAAGACCCGGAGCGGCCGCGGGAGCCAGCCTGCGCGCTTCGATTCCACCTCCGCCCGCGCGGCGGGCACGGAGTCGAGGCGCCGCCGCCTCCACCACAGCACGCCCGACGCGACGACGGGCGCGAGGACGATCACACCGAGCGCGGCTCGCCCGAGCGGCACGCCGGCGCCGAACCGCACCACGGGCGCGAGCGCAGCGAACCACCCGCTCCCGAGGAGCCACGCGAGGGCGACGTCCACCGCGCGAGCTCCCGTCCGGAGCCCGAGCAGGCGGAGGAGCGCGAGCCCGGCGGCGACGAGCGCGACGATGGCGAAGGCGAAGCTCATCGGCGGCGCGCGATGTACGACCGCGGGCTCACCGCGGCGACGGGGACGAAGCCTTGCGGGAGCTCGGGTCCTCGGTACGAGACGATCACGTCCACGTCGCTCGTGCGGAGGCTGCCGACGCCCGAGATCCCGGCGTGGACCTCCTCGTCCGGCCTCAGGATGACGCACCGCCGTGGCGCGAGGTCGAAGCACAGGGTCTGCGACGCGAACCAGCTCTTCGGCTTCCCGACCGCGGCCACCCGCTCCTCCGGGCGGATCGTCGCTCGCGCGAGCGCCGCAAGCGCGCCGAACTCCGGGAGGTAGTAGTAGTTCGCGCGGATCCGCTCCTCCGGATCCGGCGTCGGCCCGAGGTTCGCCATCGGCACGAATCGCACGAGGAAGTGGGCGTTCCAGAGGCCGAGCGCGACGAGCGTCGCGGCTGCGAGCGCGACGCCCGGCCGCCACCGTCCGCCCCGCCGCCGCAGGATCCCGAGCGCGGCCGCGAAGCTCAGGAGCGCGACGAGCGCAACCACGTCGGCGAACGACGTCCCCCGTGACTCGCTCCAGAGCACCGGCGTGACGCTGTTGATGAGCACGGGCCCGATGCTCTCGGGCGCCCAGAACCTCGCGCGATCGTAGGTCCGCCGGGCCTGCTCGACGTCCGCCGGGGGCGACAGGACACGGATCGCGCGGACGAGCACGTGCCCGTAGCCGTCGAAGGCGAGGACGGGGCGCGCGGCGTTGGTCCAGCCCGCCACCGTCGCGAGGTCCACCTTCACGGTCGTCCGCCGGCGCGGCGCGACCTCGTACCGCCACGGCCGTCCCCACGTCATCGCCTGCGATCCCACCTGCACCGCCCAGATGAGCAGGATGGGCCCGTCCGCCTCGAGCTCGAGCTCGAGGCGCTCGGCCGCGAACGGCAGGAAGACCTGCGAGGGCCCGTCGACGTCGAACCTGAGCCCCTGTGGCGTGAGCGTGGCCCTCGCCGACGGGTTGAGGCGTGTGGAGATCCACTCGAGCGGCACCGCCGTGAAGCCGCCCTGCGCCACCGCCCTCGCCGGTCCGCTCGCGAGGGCGAGGGCGAGCAGGCTCGCTCGCACCCTCGCTGCACCCCGATGACCGCAGCCCGTGGGCGCCATGCCCCCGCCCGCCTACGCGATGCCGTGCTTCTTGAGCCGGTACCGCAGCGTGTCCCGCGAGACCCCGAGGAGCCGGGCTGCCTTCGACTGGTTCCCGCTCGCCCGGTCCATCGCCTCCGCGATGAGCTTCTTCTCGACGTCGTCGAGGACGAGCCCCTCCTCCGTGATGTGCGGAACGATCTTGTCCGGCCGCTTCGATGGGGCCGCCCTGCGCAGCTCCGGCGTGAGGTGCTCAGGCCTGATCTCGTCGGCGCCCGCGTGCAGGATGAACGCCCGCTCGATGACGTTGCGCAGCTCGCGCACGTTGCCGGGCCAGTGATAGCCGCGCAGCATCTCCATCGCGGGGCCGGACACGCCATGGACGGAGCGCTTCAGCTCCTGGTTGAACCGCGCGATGAAGTGGGCGGTGAGCGTCGAGACGTCCTCCGAGTGATCGCGGAGCGCCGGGACCGCGATGCGGACGACGTTGAGCCGGAAGAAGAGGTCCGCGCGGAAGCGCCCCTCCGAGACGCGCTCCTCGAGGTTCACGTTGGTCGCCGCGATGACGCGCACGTCGCAGCGGAGCTCCAGCACGCCGCCGACGCGGCGGAACGTCTTGTTCTCGAGGAGGCGCAGCAGCTTCGCCTGGCCGCCGGGCGGGAGATCGCCGATCTCGTCGAGCATCACCGAGCCGCCCTCGGCGCTCTCGAACAGCCCGCGCTTCTGGGTGTGCGCGTCGGTGAAGGCGCCGCGCTCGTGGCCGAACAGCTCGGACTCGAGGAGGTGCTCGGGGAGCGCCGCGCAGTTCACCTGCATGAAAGGACGCTCGGCGCGGGCGCTCCGGAAGTGGATGGCGCGCGCGACGACCTCCTTGCCGGAGCCGCTCTCGCCCTCGATGAGGACCGTCGTCGTGTCGCTCGCCGCGAGCCGGCCGATCATCGACCGGACCTGCTCGATCATCGCGGAGCCGCCGACGATCGCGTCGAGCGCACCCGCGGTCCGCTTGTCGTTCGTCAACGTCGTGATCTGCCGGCGCGTGCGGGCGCTCGCGATGGCCCGCTCGACCGCGGCGTCGAGCGCCTGGAACGGGAACGGCTTCACGAGGAAGTCCACCGCGCCGTGCTTCATCGCGTCCACGGCGATGTCCACGGTCGAGTGGGCCGACATCATGAGCACGGCGAGCTCAGGGTGGAGCGACAGCGCGCGCTGGAGCGTCTGGACGCCGTCGATGCCGGGGAGGCGCACGTCGAGCAGCATCAGGTCGGGCGGGGTCGCGGCGATGATCTCGAGGGCCTGCTCGCCGGACTCGGCGGAGAGGACCTCGTAGCCGTCGCGCTGGAGCCGCTCGGCGACGGACCAGCGGATCAGCTTCTCGTCGTCGACGACGAGGACGCGGGCTTGCGGGGTGCTGCTGCTCATGCGGCGTGCTCCGTGGCGCGCCCTGGGCGCGCCTGCTGCAACGTCACGGTGAAGATGGTGCCCCCCGAGGGCGGGCAACGATACCCGATGTGGCCACCGTGCTCCGCGATGATGCGCGCGGAGATGGCGAGCCCGAGCCCGTTGCCCTCGCGCTTCGTCGTGAAGAACGGCTTGAACACCTGCGCCCGCAGATCGGAGGGGATGCCGGGCCCGGTGTCCTCGACCTCGACGACGACGTTCCCGTCCCCGGCGCGCGACCCCACGCTGAGCGCCCCGCCGCTGCTCGACATCGCCTGGATCGCGTTCAGGCAGATGTTCAGGAACACCTGCTCGAGCTGGAAGGGATCCGCCATGACCGGCGGCAGCGCCTCGCCGAGCTGCGGCCGGATCGACACGCTGCCGCCCCGGCACTGCTGCGAGACGAGGAAGAGGACCTTCTCGAGCGAGCCGTTCACGTCCGTCGCACGCAGCCGCGCGCGCGCCGGCCGCGCGAAGCTGAGGAGGCTCTCCATCGTGTGCGTGAGGCGCGCCACCTGGTGGCGCATCTCGCTCACGACCTCGGCCTGGCGCGGGTCCTTCGCGAGGTCCTCGGCGAGCAGCTCGAGCGCGCCGGAGAGACCGGCGAGCGGGTTCTTGATCTCGTGCGCGAGCCCGGTCGCGATCTCCCCGACGGCCGCGAACCGGTCCGCGCGCACCATCCGCTCCCGGTAGAACGCCTCGAGCTCGGCCTGGCTGCGGCGAAGGGCGGCGAGCGTCGCGTCGAAGCCGCGCGCTGCGACCCCGAACTCGTCGGGGCGCCCCTCGTCTGCGCGCACGGTGAGGTCGCCCGCCTCGGCGCGGCGCATGATCGCGACGAGCCGCTGGAGGGGCGCGACCGCCTCGCGGCCGATGAGCCAGAGGGCGATGACCATGAGCACGACGAACGCCGCCGCGGCCGAGAGCGCGAGCGTCTTCGCGAGCTGCGCCTGCGCCTGGAGCACCGGCACGCGGGTGAAGCGCAGGTCGAGCCAGCCGTTCACGCGCGACTGCGTGCCGTGGCACCGCGCGCACGACTCGCCGTTCAGGATCGGGTGGATGACGGCGTACTCCGTCTCGTTTCCTCCCGGGGCCATGACGACGGCGAGCTTGTCGAAGCGGTGGAGGTCGCGCCACGGCACGGTGCCGAGCAGGCGCGGCGCCGACGAGGCGGAGACGTTCCCGGTCGGCGACACGAGGCTCGCGACGACGAGGTCGGACCCGTGGCCCGGGAGAGTCTCGAGCAGCCCCGGGACCTCGTGCGGCCGTCCCGCGAGCATGACGTTCGAGACGCCGCTCGCGACCATCCCGGTGAACACCTCCGCCCGCTCGCGCCGGCCGCGCTCGATGTCCGCCCCGTACATGTGCACGGCCGCAGCGGCCATGGCGGCGAGCGTCACCGCGAACAGGAGGGCAGTGGGCAAGAGGATGCGCGCACGGATGCCGGAGTCCAGCCGTCGAAACGCGCGCTCGATGAGGTTCATCCGAAAGTAGGGACCTGGAGAGGAGCCGCCATCATCGCAGGGACGGTCCCGGCGGGGAAGCCCTCGGGCCGGTGAGATCGCGCCGGGCTGTCACCGCTGCATGTGAACATCCGGACCGAAGATCTCCTTCGGACGGCGAGCAGAGTTCCTCGCGCATCTGCGCTCCTTCGCGTGGTTGTCGGGCCTCCAGGCAAGCGCCGTGCCGCCTAAACCGGCGCCAAATTCCGAGAGACCTTGGTGGGCATATCGCGCAACGGTTGCGGGATATGCCCCAATGCGTAGGTGCGCGCGAAAGCGCTGCAGATCGCCGCGCCACTCCCGGTACGTACCCGAATGGCGCGAGAGGCGGGCGGATGCTAGCCTGCGCGCAACGCCTCGATTCAACCCAACAAGCTGTCCGGATGGGAGCGCCAGGCACCTCGATTGCATCCGCCCGCGCCGCCTTCTGATGCGCGCGCAGCTTCCGTGAAATGGAGTGATGACCCCAGTGCCCGAGAGATCCGAGAGCCCTCGAGCTCCCTCGTTCGTGGTCTCGCGGACGTGCTCCTTCGCGCGCGGCGCCCTCGTGGCGGTGGTGTGGGTGTGCGTGGTCATCCCGGCGCGCGCACAGGCTGCGGACGTTCCGCTGCCCCCGCCGCCGTCGGGCACGAAGCGGCTCCCGGTTCCGTTGCCGCCACCGCCGCCAGGGACCGCGCTCCAGCAGCGCCCCGTCGCGCCCACCGCTTCACAGCAACCCGGCGCGGCCGAGCGCTGCACCGGCTGCCACGCACCGGTCGTGCAGGGCAGCGTCCGCCACGGCGCGCTCGACAAGCACGACTGCACGGCGTGCCACCGTGCGATGACGAGCGAGGCCGGCAAGTGCCGGTCCCGGACCGCGTCGAAGTGGTCGCTCGTGCGCACCGAGCCGGAGCTCTGCTACGGCTGCCACGCCCGCAAGGACGAGCAGAAGTCGGTCCACACCGTGATCCGCCAGGGGAGCTGCCTCGCCTGTCACGCCGCGCACTCCTCGAACTACGCGGGGCTCATCTCGCAGCCGCGCGAGAAGATCTGCTTCGAGTGCCACGATGCCGACTCGCTCTCGACGAAGCCGGTGAAGCACGCGCCCGTCGCGGAAGGGAAGTGCCTCGACTGCCACGACGCGCACGGCGGCAACCTCCCGAACAACGTGAAGGCGGAGAGCGGCAGCGCCTTTTGCCTCAAGTGCCACGGGGAGAAGGCGCCGACCGGCAAGGGAACGCCGGGTCCCGCCTACCGGATCGACATGAGCAAGAAGGTCGTCCACGGCGCGTTCAAGCGTGCGGACTGCCTCGGCTGCCACGACGGCGGCCACGGCTCTGACAACCTGAAGCTCCTCAAGAAGAACGCGCTGGAGCTCTGCTACGGGTGCCACGAGCGGAAGGACAAGGCGAAGTTCCCCCACTCCGCCGTGGTCGTCGGCGACTGCGCCGTCTGCCATGACCCGCACACGTCGGACAATGCGAAGCTCGTCGCGAAGCCGACGATCCAGGAGACCTGCTTCCTTTGCCACCAGGACGACCTCACCGGCCGCAAGGTCGTCCACGCGCCCGTGTCGAAGGGCTGCGACCAGTGCCACGACCCCCACGGCGCGGCGAACCGCTTCGCGCTGAAGGGGGCCGAGGGGAAGGCGCTCTGCTACAAGTGCCACAAGCCGGTGGACACGGGGAAGGTGAAGCACGCGGCGCTCGAGCGGTACGGGTGCACCGCGTGCCACGATCCGCACGGTGCCGCGAACGGCGCGATGCTCGCACGCCCAGTAAACGCGCTGTGCATCAGCTGTCACCCCCAGGAGCAGGACGGGCACCACGTCACCACCCTCGCACCGAGCGGCCACCCCGTCGGCGGCAACCTCAACGATCCGCGCCGCGAGGGGCGCGACTTCTCCTGCGCGAGCTGCCACAACCCGCACGGCTCGGACAACACCAGGTTCTTCTACGTGGGCGCGACGCCGATGGAGGCGTGTGCCGGCTGCCACGGCGACAAGAGCGGCAACCGCCCGGAGCTGAAGGACGTCATCTCTCGCGCCAAGCGAAAGCCGTCGAGCCTCGGGGCGGAGGCCAACCAGGCGTCGGGCAGCGCCCGCGTAGGAACCGGCAGCGGCGGCGCGGGAGCGCCTGGAGGAGGCGACCGATGAGCGGCTCGCCGACGGCACCCCCCCGTGCCGCCTTCGTGATCTCGAGGCACCTGACACAGATACTGCAGCGGAGGATGGCGATGCCCGCACTGAACGTGAATGCACCTAGAGGTGAACGATGAGCGTGCTGGCCCTGGTCGCGGCGCTCCTGTGGTCCGGAGCCCCGAACGAAGTCGTGGCGCGGGTCGACGGCACCACCATCACGGGCGCCGCCTTCGCGCGGCGGCTCGAGGCCACCGCCTCGACCTACCGCACACGACCCGAGCAGATCCTCGACACGATGATCGACGAGGCGCTCCTCGCGACCGAGGGCCGCCGGCTCGGGCTCGAGGGGTCGCCGATCGCCAAGGCGCGGTTCGAGTTCGCACAGCGCACGGAGGCAGGGGCGGTCTTCCTCCGGAAGGAGATCGAGGGGAGGATCGCTCCGGACGAGAAGAACCTGCGGAGCCTCTTCCATTCGACCGCGGATTTCGCGGCATTCGAGCTGCTCACCTTCGACACGACGGAGCGGGCCTCCGCCGCTCTCGGACGGATCCGGAAGGGAGCGCCGTTCGCGGCGGAGGCGCCCGGCGCGATCACCTCCGGGCTGCACCCGGACCCGAAGACGGCTCCGCTCGTCATGCGGGGCGAGCTCGACGCCCGGCTCGCGGCGGCGCTCTTCGACGCCGCGCCCGGAGCGGTGGTCGGACCGGTCGCGCTCCGCGAGGGATTTGGGATCGCGCGCCTCCTCAACAAGGTCGTCGGGACGGACGCCGCGTTCGCACAGCGGCGGGCGTCGATCGCTTCGCACGCCCGGCAGCAGCTCGCCGACCAGATGAAGACTCACGTGCTCGCGCAGCTGCGGGAGAGAGCGCACGTGAGCCTCGATGAGGCGTTCCTCCGATCCGTCGAGGGGGAGCCGACGTCGCAGCAGCTCGACCACGTGCTCGCGACGACGGGCGGAAGGGCCCTCCGTTACGGCGAGATCGTCGACGAGGTGAGCGCGATCCGCGCGATGGGGGGGCACATGGGCGCGGCGATGCGGATCTCCGTGGCGTGGCGCGAGATCGACGCGCGCCTCCTGGAGGACGTCGCGGTCGAGCGCGGATTCCTGAACGCTCCGGAGGTCATCGCGCTCCGCAAGGAGCACCAGCAGGAAGGCATCGGGTACGCGGCGGCGATGCGCCTCAGGAACGCGGCGCCCGCGCCGTCCGAGCGCGACATCGCGAGCTTCTACGAGCGGAACTCCGCCGAGTTCGGGCGGCCCTTCGGGCAGGTCCTGCCCCAGGCCGCCGCGGGCGCAGCGAGAGAGAAGCGCGGCGCGGCGCTCCTCCAGGGGATCGCGGCGCTCCGGACGAAGGCCGCGATCTCGATCGACCGGGCAGCGCTCGCGAGGGCGGCGCAGCCCGGGGCGTGAGCGCGGGAGTGCTCCCCGCTGCGACCGAACACGTCCGATGAAGCGCAACGCGGCCCACGAGATTCGAGGTCCGGGAGGAGTGCTCCCGCTCGGCCCCCAGGACGAGGCCGCGCTCGATCTCGTCATGCTCATCGAGGGTGAGACGAGCGGCAGACCGCTCGAGAGCGTCCTCGAGCAGCACAGCCGTTCGCGCAGCACGTACTACGAGAAGCTGCGGCGGTTCCGCGAGGACGGCGTCGCTGGGCTCCTGGCGCGCCCTCCCGGACCGCGCGGCCCGTGGCGCCGTCCGCTCGAGGTCGTGCGGTACATCGTCACGACCCGTCTCCGCCATCCGGACCGCACCCCGGCCGCGATCGTCGAGGACCTCGCCCGCCTCGGCCACTCCTTGAGCATCCGCAGCGTCGAGCGAACGCTGTCGCAGTTCGGGCTGACGCGCCATCCCGCGCGCGCCGGCGGCGCGGACGCGGCGGCGCCGCGAACGACCACAGAGCGCCGTCCGTGAGAAGTGGCGTCCCCGCCGCCGCGATCGCCCTGCTCCTCGCCACGCGCGCGAGCGCGCAAGCTTTTCCGGCGCGAAGCGGCGAGCTCGGCATCATCGACGTCCCGGACGCCGAGGTCGCGGGGATGGCTCGCAACCACTTGGCCGCAGAGTTGCGGTTCGATCGCGTCGCGGGGGGCCCGAACGACTTCGGTCCGCTGCCCGCGTATCTGGTCATCGGCCTCACGGACGCGATCGACCTCGGCCTCACGATGCGCGAGTGGGGGCAGGCCGGTGATCCTCGGCCGTCGCGGATGTTCTTCGGGACCGCGGCGAAGCTACAGCTCTTGGCGCCGAGCCCTCGCATCCCGGGCGTCGCCCTGAGCGCGGTCTTCGACAAGGTGAACGAGGCTCCGGTCGTCGGCGGCCGCGTGGCCCTGTCCACCGCGGCCCTGCCGGTGCGGCTCGCGGGCTTCGCCGGGTTCGAGAACGGCACGGGCGAGTCCGGGAAGAAGGGAGTCACCGCCGGGCTCGCGGCTGCGCTGCCGCTCCGGGAGGGCGTGCACCTCGACGCGGAGGCCCTCATCGGTCCCCGGGGGCCGAACTATGGAGCCGCGCTCCGCTGGAGCCTCACCGCCAACACCGGGGTCTCCCTCGGCGCGAACTACCTCCCGAAGGACGACGGGATGCGCGTGGCGCTCACGTTCGCCTTCTGGCCCGCCCGCCCGAAGAAGGTCGCGGCGACGCCGGAGAGCCCGACGGCCGCCGACTCGCCGGTGGCCCAGCGAGCGCCTGCGTTCAAGGACGAGCGCCCGCACTTCCGCCTCCGCATGCCCTCCGCGGGCTCGGGCGGCGCGGCGCTGGCGCGGCACCTCCAGTTCGGCCCGTCCGTCGCGACCGCCCGCGGGCCCGACCGGCAGGCGGCGGCCGCCGAGCCGCTCAAGTCGGCGGCGCCGAGCCTCGAGAACCTCGCGGAGGCGCAGCTGCGTGACCAGGAGGCGCTCGCCGAGGCCCGCGAGCGCCGCGTCCGCGCGACCTCCGAACAGATCGAAGCCGCCGAGAAGGCGGGGCTCGAGGCAGCGAAGAAGCTCGAGGAGCGAGAGAGAGAGCTCGCCGCGCGCGAGCGGCAGCTCGACGCGCGCGAGCTGCGGATCGCCGCCAAGGGCCCTCCCTCGCAGCAGCAGCGGCAGCTCGAGTCGCTCGAGGCCCAGCTCGCGTCGCAGGAGCGGAACCTCGCAGCCCAGGAGCGCAGCTTCGGACCGGCGATCGACGCGGCCTCCGGCCGCGAGCAGGAGGCGACCTCGCGTGAGAGCGCCGAGCGGCAGGAGGCGAGCCGCCTCGCCGCGAACGTGAGCGCCGCGCCGAACCGCGCTCAGCAGTTCGAGATCCGCAAGCAGGCGCTCGGCGCCCGCAACCGCCAGCTCGCCGCGCTCGAGGGGCGCCTCGTCGCGAAGCGCGAGCGGATGGACGCGCTCGAGCGGCAGCTCCGGGCGAAGTCCGAGCGGCTCGACGCGTGGGCGCGCCGCCTCGACACCCGCGCCGAGCGGCTGGAGCTGCTCGAGAAGCGCGTCATCGAGGCGCCGCCGAAGGCTGCCGCCGCGCCGAGGCCCGCCGAGGCCACCCCGGCCGCCCCGAAGGACAAGGCGGTCTTCGTCATGGTCGTGAAGTCACCGACGGCGATCATGAAGGAGCGGGGCGCGTCCGGCGCGGGTGCGCAGGGCGGCTCGCCGCTCCACGCCGGCGTCGCGGTCGAGAAGGCGGTCGCCGCGGCGACCGTCGTGACCTTCCCCTCCCCGGCGGCGGCGCTCTCCGAGCTCGACCGCGAGACCATCGACAACATCGCGAGGCTCGCGGCGAAGGAGAGCTGCGAGATCCTCATCTGGGCGCGCGCGAAGGACCCGAGCCTCATGGCGGAGGCTCAGCGGCGCGCCGCCGACCTCAAGGCTCGCGTCATCTCGTCCGGACCGCTCCCGGAGAAGCAGGTCGTCACCCGCATCACGATGCGGCCCGGGGCGCAGGGCGTGGACGTCGTCGTGTCGGCGCTCCGGGAGACCGCGAAGTCCGCGTCGCCCTCCGCCGCCGCACCGGCGACGGCCAAGCTCGATCCGGGCGAGAGCGGCAAGCGTCAGATCCGCGATGCGGTCGTGACCGCCCAGGCCTCCATCGAGGCCTGCGTCGGCTGGCAGATCGAGCGCAAGCGGCGCGAGCGCGCCGAGGGCGTCCTGAAGCTCAGCGTCTCGGCGGAGGGTCGCGTGACGAAGGTCGTCACCGCCGGCGAGGACATCGCCGGAGCCGAGATCGACGAGTGCCTCGGCCGGGCCGCCGCGAGCTGGGCGTTCCCCGCCGCGGAGGCCGACTACGTCGTCGACGTGCCGATCACGGTCATCCGCGGAGGAGCCGCGAAATGAGGATCCGCCTCACCACGGTCCTCCTCGCCGCCTCGCTCGGACTGGGCGCGCCGGCCGCGACCGGCGCGCTCGAGTACTCGGGCAGGCTCGGGATGGCCTACGAGCGCTCCGAGACGTGGAGCGGACCGGAGTACAGCCTCGTGCCCCGGCTGCGGCTCGCCGGCAGCCTCGAGGCGCAGGAGTGGTGGATCGGCCCGGGGGTGATCGACTGGACCGGGCGCATTGGATACGATGAGACCCGCACTCAGTACGCGACCGCGAACGAGAAGTACAACGGCCTGACGTACGGCTCCATGTTGGGCTTCCTCAATAACTCGTCCAGCCTGGCAAAGCTCCGCCTCACCGCGAGCCGGAGCCGGTCCGATTACTCGCTGGACTCGGACGCGATCCGCACCACCGGGAGCGCGGTCAGCGATGCGTACTCCGTCTCCGGCGGCGTGGGGGTTCCGGGGCTCCCCGGGCTCAGGTCCCAGTTCGCCTACGGGGACACCCTCTCGGCGGGACTCGGGCGACCCGAGACGAGGACCACCACGAAGGACTTCGCCCTCGGGATGCAATCCGGCCAGGCGGGCCTCGACACCAACGTCGACTACCGCCTGCAATGGGGGAGCGGCACGCTCGACCCCGTGAATTACACGCTCCAGCGGGTCGGCCTCACCTCCGTCCTGAAACCTTCGGAGCACGTGTTCGCAGGGATCTCCGGTTCGTACTTCCTGCGAGATCCCTCCGTCCTCGGCCCGAGCAACCCCCGACTCGAGCACACGATCGTGAACGCGGTCGTCGGATGGAGCGAGCAGAGCAGCTCGCGAGCCTGGGGCCAGTACACTTACCAGCACGCGACGACCACGAACACCTCGCTCCAGGTTCAAGAGCACATGGCGGACACGGTCTCCGCCAACTTCTCCCAGCGCACCTCCCCGGAGTGGGAGTGGGTGGAGAGCGCAGCCGTGTCGTTCGGGTGGAATCGCGCCGCGGCGGCGCAGTCGTCGTCGGGGACGAGCCAGACGCTCGGCCTCACGGCGAACTGGAACAAGCCGGCGGGCGGCGCCTCGCTCGGCGTGCGCGCGGGGGGATTCGAGGGCGAAGGCGCGAGCCCAGCGTTCGCATACGGCGCGAACGCGTCCGGCCATGCGAGCTGGCAGCGCCCGACCCGAACCTTCGGCCTGAGCTACGCCGCGACATACGAGGCGAACGTCGACGCCGCGCCGGGCTGGTCCACGACCCAGTCGGTCTCTGCGGACGTGAGGGGGGGCGCGCTGGGGTCCGTGGCCTGGGCGGCCAGCGTCCTGGGATCAGGGTCGCGGAGCGGCGGGCCGCTCGGAGCGAGCGCGCAGCGATCGCTCTCGGTGCAGAGCTCCTTCACTCACGAGCGCGGCACGCTCCTGCTCGCCGCCGGCGTCTCGGACGCCGTCACGGGGTCGCTCTCGAATCCCATCTCGGACGGGCTCTTCATCCCGGCCGGCTTCAACACGCACTCCCGGTATGCCTCCGCGAGCGCCTCGGTGCCGATCCGGGAGCAGCTCAGCGCGCGCGCCTCGGCGAAGTTCGCCATCCTCTCCGGCCCGGGGACGCCGGATCAGCGCGAGGCGCTCCTCGGCGCCGGGCTCTACTACGGCATCGGCTACTGGACGCTCACGCTCGACGAAAGCTACACGACAGGTGGCACCAGCTCGTTCGACCACAGGGTCAACCTGCTGTTCGTCCGACTCTCCCGCTCGTTCGGCGGACGGTAGCGGGGTCACGATGCTCCGCGCGTCCGGCGCCTGCCTGCTCCTCGCCGTCGCTGCCTGCGCGACGTCGGGGCCCCGTCCCGCCTCCGCCCCCGAGGTCACGTGGCCCGCCGCGCCCGCGGCGCCGCGGGTCAGACTCGTCGCCATTCTCCCCGCGCCGGTGCAGGTCTCGCGCTGGCGCGGCGTCCTCGACGCGATCGTCGGCCTCGAGCGGAACCCGGCGGCGGAGGCGTTCCAGCGCCCCTTCGACGTCGCGATCGCGCCCGGGGGAGACGTGATCGTCGTCGATCCCGAGCTCGGCGGGGTGTTCCGGCTGCGCGGGAGCCGCAGGAACCCGATCGGCTGCCGCGGGCGCGAGTGGGACACCCCCATGGCGGTCGCGGTGGCGCAGGACGGAGCGCTCCTCGTCGCCGACGCCGGCGCCGCGGTGATCGTGCGGGTGGCGCCGGACGGCGCGTGCACGACGATCGGGGCGGGAGAGCTCGAGCGGCCGACCGGGGTCGCCGCGGACTCGCAGCGGATCTACGTGACCGACCCGCCGCGCCACGAGGTCGTGATCTTCTCGCCGCCGGGGGTCGTCCGGCTCGGGCGGCGCGGCGAGGAGGAGGGCGAGTTCGCCTTCCCGACCGCGGCGGCGCTCGCGCCGGACGGGACGCTCCTCGTCGTGGACGCGCTCAACTTCAGGATCGTGAGGCTGTCTCCCGCCGGCGCGTGGCTCGCGAGCTTCGGCGCTCCCGGCGAGGAGGACGGTGCGTTCGCGCGTCCGAAGGGGATCGCCGTCGACCTCGACGGGCGCGTCTACGTCAGCGACGCACAGCGAGACCTCGTGCTGGTGTTCCGGCAGGACGGGTCGTTCGAGTATTCGATCGGCGGGACCGGCGTGTCGCCGGGCTGGTTCACCCACCCGGCCGGCCTCGCCGTCGCCGGCGGGAAGCTGTACGTGGCGGACAGCCACAACCGCCGGATCCAGGTGTTCGAGATCCTCGGAGAGCGCCCATGAAGTCCCTGTCTTTCCTCGTCGCGATCGCGACCGCGTCCACCGCGATGGCGGTGAGCGGCTCCTTCGTGAAGGGCTCGAAGCACGATCTCTCGGTGACGGGTCCCGGGCCCATCAAGGCGCAGTCCGAGACGCAGGTGTGCGTCTTCTGCCACATCTCCCACGGCGGCAGCTCGCGCACGCTGGGCGCCCGCCCCGACATCGGGAACACGCACCGCGGCTACGAGAGCACGACGTCGCGGGGCCGCGCCAGCGCGCCGACCGGCGCGACCCGCGTGTGCCTGTCCTGCCACGACGGGACGATCGCGGTCGGCCAGACACGCACCCGCACGATCTCGATGAACAGCGCCGCGCCGCAGGGGCGGATCCCCGCCTCGCGCCGCTCGAACCTCGGCACCGATCTCCGGAGCACGCACCCCGTCTCGATGGCGGCAACGCCCGGCCCGAGGGTCCACGCGCCGGCGGACGCGCACGTGAAGCTCGACGCGGCAGGACAGGTGCAGTGTACGTCGTGCCACGATCCGCACTCCGAGTTCGGTGGATCGAGCGAGGGTCGCTTCCTCGTCAAGCCGACGAAGAGCTCGCAGCTCTGCACCTCCTGCCACGATACCGGCGGCGGGAGCCACGCCACCTCGGCGAGCCCGTTCACCGCCGCCCAGGGGAACGACACCGGCCTCGGATCCGTCTCGGAATCGGGTTGCCGCGCCTGCCACGACTCGCACGGAGCCGACGTCGGCGGCCGCCTCCTGTCGCGCCGCCCGACCGACGCAGAGGACGCGCTCTGCCTGCGGTGTCACGGGGGATCCGCCGGGGGTGCGCGCCTGGACGTGGCGCGGGAGGTCGCGAAGTCGTCCCCGCACGGCGGACAGAACGGACGCGTCCACGATGCCTCGGAGGGTCCGGAGACGACGGGCCATCGTCTCCCGGAGCTGTCCGCCTCCGCGCCCCGTCACGCGGTCTGCGTGGACTGTCACGAGCCGCACGAGGCGTCCAGCACGCCGGCCCAGGCGCCGCTCGCGTCCGGAGCGCTCCGCGGCGCGTGGGGAATCGACGCGGAGGGCCGCCGGGCCGAGCTCGTCCAGTTCGAGTACGAGGTCTGCTTCAAGTGTCACGCGGACAGCGCGAACAAGCCGGCGCCCGCGGGGCTCTGGCGCCCCCGGCGCACCATGGAGGATCTGAACCTGCGCCGAGTCCTCGGACCGCAAGCCGCCTCGTATCACCCGGTCGTCTCGGCCGTGCGGGGCGGCGACGTGCCGAGCCTCAGCTCCCGCTACCGGCCGGGGAGCCTCATCTACTGCACGGACTGCCATGCGTCCGACGACGGTCCGGGCGCGGGCGGCACCGGCGCGCGCGGACCCCATGGCTCCATCTACGCCCCACTGCTCGAGCGGAACTACTCCACCGGATCGCTCGCCGCCGAGAGCCCGTTCGCGTACGCGCTCTGCTACAAGTGCCACGATCGCGACGTCCTCCTCTCGAACCGCTCCGCGTTCCGCCTCCATAGGAAGCACGTCGTGGAGCGGCAGACGCCCTGCGCGACCTGCCACGCCGCGCATGGAGTATCCGCGACCGCCGGCGCCGCGGCGCAGCACGCACACCTCATCGACTTCGACGTCGCCGTGGTCCAGCCAAGCCGCTCCGGTGTGCTCGAATACAACCGCCTCAGCGCGCGTTCCGGCAACTGCACCCTCACCTGCCACGGTGCAGTGCACGACCGCCGGACCTACTGACCCCGGGGGTTGCCGGCGTCCCCGAGTCGTGCGATTTCTGGTCGGCGCAGCGCCGCCCCTGCGGCGAATTTCCAAGGAGAATCAGGAACCATGAACCGCAAGATCCACGACCGGCTGTGCCTCTCGGTGCTCGCTTCGCTGCTCGCGCTCGCGGCCGCGACGGGGTGCGCGCCGCGGATGAAGACCGAGAAGGTCGTCTGGCCGTTCCCGCCCGACGTCGCGCGGATCAAGTACGTGCGCTCGCTCTCGACGTCTTCCGACTTCGAGTCCGGGCTGCGGCACTTCTGGAACTCACTCGCCGGAAAGAGTCCGCTCGTGCTCTTGAACCCCACCGCGGTCGCCCTGAGCCCGGACGAACGACGGCTGTACGTCACGAACTCGCCCGTGGGCCTCGTCACGGTCTTCGACTTCGCGAAGGGCACGCTCGCGCGCGCCGCCAACGTCAACGGGTTCAAGCCGAAGCGCCCGTTCGGGATCGCGCTGGACGGCGACGAGAACCTCTACGTCGGCGACCAGTCCGAAAACCTGGTGTGGGTCTACTCCGCGAAGGGAGACTTCGTCCGGCAGATCGGCAAGGGCATGTTCGAGCGCCCGGTCGGTGTCGCGTTCGACCGGCGCCGGCAGATGCTGTACGTCGTGGACGGCGGGACCGGCACCAGCATGCGCCACCGGGTCGAGGTCTTCGCGCCCGACGGCCGCCACCTGCGGACGATCGGATCGCGCGGAGACGGTCCCGGCCAGTTCAACTTCCCGTCCTACGCCGCCGTCGCGCCCGACGGGAAGCTGTACGTCGCGGACACGAGCAACTTCCGGATCGAGATCTTCGACGCGGACGGCGGGTTCGTGACGATGTTCGGCGCCGTCGGAGAGGGCCCCGCCCTGTTCGGGAAGGTGAAGGGGATGGCGTTCGACACGTTCGGAAACCTGTACGTGGTGGACGGCCAGGTGGGCATCGTGCAGATGTTCAGCCCGTCGCTCCAGCCGCTCATGGCCTTCGGCGGAAACAGCGGGCGTCGCGAGTACATGAACCTGCCGACCGACGTCGTGATCGACTCGAAGAACAACATCTACGTCGCCGACTACGCCTTCAGTCACGTGAACCAGTACGCGCTCATCAACACGAGCGCGTCCGACTCCGAGGCGGCCGGCGCCGCGCCCGGCGCCGCGGCCGCGCCGGCACCGAGCGACACCGGGCCGCGACCCTCTGCCGCAGCCCCCTCCCCCGCGCCTGCTGCTACTCGGTGAGGATCGGCGCGGGAAGACACGCACCCTGCGGCATCTGCCCCACCGGCCTCGAGCGGACGCACCTGAACTCGGGCAGTTAGCCGGGCGACCGAGGGCATGCCCGTTGCAGTCTGGGGGCGCCATCCGTGAATGAGTCACGGATACCGAAAGGACAGGGAAAAATGAAGAAGGCACTTCTCGCCATTGCGGTCGCGTTCGTCGCGACGACGGCGTCCGCGGCCATCACGGGCTCCAGCCACGACATGACGCTCTACTCGGGCGCCGGCAACGGCGCGCGCTGCGCCTACTGCCACATGCCGCACAACGGCGCTGCCGTCGCTGGCGCTCCGCTCTGGGCGCGTAACGTCAACTACGCCGTGACCTACACCCCCTACTCGTCGGTGTTCGGTGGCCAGGTCGGCCCGACGGGATCGTCGCAGTACAACGCCGGCACGCGCATGTGCCTCTCGTGCCACGACGGTACGCAGTTCATCGCGCAGGTGTTCGCCGCGGCCCCTGCTGGCTCGACGCAGATCATCGGCGGCGGCACGGTGAAGATGACGGGTAACGCCCTCGTCGGCCCGAACCTCGTGAACGATCACCCGGTCTCGATCACGTACACGACGAACGGCGCGAACGGCAACATCGGCGGCCTCATCGCCAGCCCCATCTCGGTCTACAACATCGGCCAGGGCCGCATGCTCGAGTGCACGAACTGCCACAACGCGCACAACGGCAAGACCGCGACCGTCCAGTACCCGAACCGGTACTTCATGGTTTCCGTCGGGTCGGCCGACTTCTGCAGCGGCTGCCACGGCGTCAAGTAGCTAGTTCGAGAGCTGATTCAGGGAGGGGGGCCGGGCGACCGGCCCCCCTTTATTTATTGAGAGCACCATCTTGACGCTCGGCGAGCCCATCCCCCGGCGCACCCTCGGCCTCGCCTGCCTGTTCGCGGCGTGCGCCGCGTGCGCCGCGACGCTCGTCGGGTCGGACGATCCGGACATGTTCCACCACCTCGCGCTCGGGCGCGAGATCGTCCGGAGCGGGCTCTTCACGGACGAGCGGTTCACGTTCCCGTCACTCGGACAGCCCGCGGGCGTCGCGCTGTACTGGCTCGGGAGCGTCCTCATCTACCTCTGGCACGCGCTCCTCGGCGACGCGGGGCTCTCGCTCCTCCCCGCCGCGCTCGGCGCGCTGCTGTGTGTCGTCCTCATCATCGACGCGGCCCCTCGCGGCGAGCGCCATTCGCCGCTCACGCTCGCCGCGGCGGCGCTCCCCGTCGCGCTCGCCCTCGAGACCTTTCGCTACCGCGCGGTGCCTCGGCCGGAGGTGTTCGGGGCCGTCCTCCTCGCCTGGACGATGTGGGCGATCCGGCGCTTCGAGGAGGGCCGGCGCCTGCCGCTCCTGCTCTTCCCGGCCGTCGCGATCCTCTGGACGAACCTGCACCCGTCGATCGCGATCGCGTTCGTGCCTCTCTCGCTGCTCGTCCTCGCGACGGCCGCCAGGGCGGCCCTCGCGCGCTCTCGGTCTGCGGCCGATGCCGCAAGGCGGTCCTGGCGCCCCGCCGCGATCGCCGCCGCGGTGCTCGGCACCGGGATCCTCGCGACGGCGCTGCGCCCCGGCTTCGCTAGCACGCTCTCCATCGCGATCAGGTTCGCCCTCACGACGCTCGGGCTCGGCGAGACGGTCGCCGCCGGCCACCCCTCGATCCTGAACGTCGCGCGCACGGTCCTCGAGATGCAGGGCGGAGGCGCCGCGCTCTTCACCTCCCCGGTGGGCGCGCTCATCGCGCTCTCCGCCTTGTCCTTCGCCGCGCGCTGGCGCTCGCTCCGCGCCCGCGAGCTCCTGACCGTGGCGGCGTTCGCGGTCCTCCCCTTCGCCGCCGTCCGGTTCGCGCTCTTCTTCGCCGTCGTCGCCGCCCCCATCGCCGCCCGGAACCTCGGCGCCGCGCTCGCCGCGCTCCCTCCACGAGTGGGCCGCGTCCCGACGCGAAGCCTCGCCACCGCGGCGTGTGTCGCAGCCGCGCTCGCGTCGCTGCCGCTCGGCGCGCTCGCACCTCACATCCGGTTCGGCTCGGGCGTCGCCTACGAGGCATTTCCCGTCCGCGCGGCGGACTACCTCGAGGCCGCCGGGTTTCAGGGCCGCCTCTTCAACACCTTCCACCTCGGCGGCTTCCTCGAGTGGCGGCGCGTCGGCCCTCCCTACCAGGATGGGCGCGGTGGTGCGCCGCCGGAGGATGCGCCCGGTGCGACCGCCGGTCCCCTCGACCGGGCCGCCTTCGCGCCGCTCGACGAGCGATACCGGTTCGACGCGCTCGTGCTCGCCTACCCCGCGGTCGACCCCGACGTGGCCCGCTTCGTAGGCCCGAGCGCGTTCTCGCCCGACCCGGAGCGCTGGGCGCTCGTCGCCTTCGACGACGGCGGGCTCCTGTACCTCCGCCGGGACGGCCGCTACGCCGAGCTCGCCGCGCGCGACGAGTTCAAGGTGGCGTCCCCGGCGAACCTCTTCCTCCTCTCCGCCCAGCCGCCGGCGTTCCCCACGCTTCTCGCCGAGCTCCGCCGCGCGGTCGTCGAGGCTCCGCGCTGCGTCCGCTGCCGCTACCTCGAGGCCGAGCTGGCGCTCGCGTCTGGCCTCCCCCGGGAGGCCGCCGCGACGGCGGCGGAGGCGATCCCGCTCGCGTACGGCCCTGCGCGCGCGGCGCTCGAGTCGGTCGCCGGCCGAGCGGGCCTCGCGCTCGCGGGCGAGCGGCCCCTCCCCTGAGGTATCATCGAGGCCGTGGCGATCCTCAGGTCCGTGCCGGCCCGGCTCGCGCTCATCGCCGGAGCCGCTCTCCTCGCCTACTCGAACTCGTTCGGCGTCCCGCTGCAGTTCGACGACCCGAGGATCCTGCCCGACCCCGCCCTCGGGAGTCTCTCCGCGTTCCTCGCGAGTCCGCACCCGGCGTCACGCATCGTCGGCGTCTTCACCTTCGCGCTCGACGGCTCGATCCACGGCCCCGCGGTCGCCGGCTTCCACATCGTCAACCTGGCGATCCACGTCGCCACCGCGGGCTGTCTCTACTTCCTCACCGTCCTCGCCTGCCGAGCGGCGGAGCCCGACGCAGGGACCCTGCGCGCGAGCGCCCCTGTCGCGGGGCTCGTCGCCGCGCTCCTCTTCGTGTGCCACCCCGTCCAGACGGAGGCGGTCACCTATCTCGTCCAGCGCCTCTCGTCGCTCGCGACGCTGTTCTACGTGGGCGCCGCCCTCGCTCACGGTCACGCCGTCCTCGCGCCGTCGAGGCGCAGGCGAGGGCTCCTCTTCGCGGCGAGCGGGCTGCTCGCCCTGCTCGCGCTCTTCACGAAGGAGAACGCGGTGACGCTTCCGTTCGCGCTCGCCGCCCTCGATCTCGCGATCCTGCCGGGCACGCGGCGGCAGCGTCTCCTGAGGCTCGCGCCGTACTTCGCCGTCGTCGGCCTCGCGGCGCTCGCCCTGCTGAACGCCGGGCGCGCGCTCCAGATCGCGGGCGCCGAGTACCGGGAGAGGGCGGCGCCGCCCGGGATGTCGACCTGGCTCGCCCACCTCCTGACACAGCCGGGCGCCGTCCTCGAGTACCTGCGGCTCCTCGTCTGGCCTGCGGGCCAGAGCGTCGATCACGATCAGCCCCTCGTCTCAGGGATCGTGTCGGCGCCGGTGCTCGTCCCGAGCGCCGCCCTCGCCCTGCTCCTCGGGATCCCCGCCCTCCTCGCTTGGCGCGCGCGCAGGCGGTCCCCGCTCGCGAGGATCGTCCTCCTCGGCCTCGGCTGGTTCGTCGCCGGCGTGGCGGTGGAGTGCGTCGTCCCGCTCGCCGACGCGATCGCCGAGCACCGCGTCTACCTGCCGTCCGTCGGCCTGTTCCTCGTCGCCGGAGCGGCCGTGGTCCAGGCGCGAGAGAGCGTGGCGTCCCGCTGGCGCGCGCTCGTCCTGCTCTGCGCCGCGGGCGCCGTCGTCGCGCTCGGCGCGGCCACGTGGTCGCGCAACCGCGTGTGGCGGGACCGCTGGACGCTCTGGAGCGACGCGCTCGCCAAGGCGCCGCAGAACTCTCGCCCCTACGTGTTCCTCGCCCAGGACCTCCTCGAGCGCGGCGACGCCGCAGGCGCGCTCGCGCTACTACAGCGCGCCGCCGCGCTTCCGGCCGTCTCGCTCACGGTCTACCTGAACATGGGGGCCGCGTACTCGAAGCTCGGCGAGCTCGCGACCGCCGAGCGCCTCTTCCGAATGGCCCTCGACCGGGATGCAGGGCCGATGGGTGCGCACCGGGGGCTCGCGCAGGTGCTCATCGAGTCGGGCCGGACCGCGGAGGGATGCGAGCACGTCACGGCGGCCCTCGCGTTCGAGCCGCTTCAGCCCCTGCTGCTCGACTACGACGCGAGCTGCCGGTTCTCCCGAGGCGACGTCGCCGGGGCCGCGTCAGCCTGGGCGCGTCTCGCCGCGCAGGCCCCACGCGACGGGAGGATCCTCTTCAACCTCGCGCTCGCCTACGCCGAGCTCGGTGACGTGACCTCGGCGCGGGGAGCGTTCGTGCGGTTCCTGGACATCGGCGGCGCCGAGCTGCGGGACGAGCGAGCGCTGGCGAGCAGGTGGCTGTCGGAGCACGCCGGCGCGCGCTGACCCGGCGGCGCTCAACGTCCGGCGCCGGCGAGGCGAGCGAGGCCGTTCTCCGCCTCCGTCCGGAAGACGATGCCCATGAGCCGGTTCGCCCGGAGCGCCCGCTCGTAGCGCGCCCGAGCCTCGTCGAGCCGCCCCATCCGCTCGAAGGCCATCCCGAGCAGGCACTGGACGTCCACGGTCGCCTGGTCGGTCAGCCGAAAGAGGCCCTCCACCGCGCCCGCGGCGTCGCCCGCCTCGAGGCGCTGGATCGCCGCGAAGAGCTCGCCGTCCTGGTACGTCGGATCGAGCGTGCGCGCCTGCTCGAAGAGCGCGAACGCCTCGTCGTAGCGACCGTTCGCGTAGTCGTACCGGCCGAGGAGCGACGTGAGCCGCGCCGAGCCTGGGTGCCTCGACAGGTCGGCGACGAGGAGCCCCCCGTTCGTGCGCCACTCCGCGACGCGCACGGCCACGACGCCGGCGTGGAGGATGGCGATGGCGCTCGCCGCCACCACCGCCGCGGCGTGGCCACGCAGCGCGCTCGCGTCCACCACGAGCCAGGCCGCCGCGAGCGCGAACGCGACGGAAGGGAGGAACAGGTAGCGCTCCGCGACGAGGTTCGGGGCGGGCAGGAGGCCGGAGACCGGCACGATCGCGACGAGGAACCAGGCGAGCGAGAAGACGAGGACCGGGTACCGCCGGGCGTGCCGCACGCCGAGGACGGCGAGCGCGGCGATCACCGCGAGCGCGGCGAGGGCGCCGGGATCGAGCGGGCTCGTCACCGGGCCGACGTCGTGGATGACGCTGAGCGGCCAGGGGACGAGCAGCATCCGCGCGTACCAGGCCGCGGCCTTCCCGTACGTGAGGACGCGCAGCCAGACCGGGACCGTCTGGCCGGACAGGATGCCGGTCGCCGCCGCCTCGCGGGCGAGGATCCCGGCGAGCAGCAAGCCCGTCGCCGCGAGCCCCGCGAGCCCGAGCTTCACCCGCCGGTCTCGCCACGCGAGCCGGAAGGCGACGAGCGCCGCGAGCCCCGGGAAGACCACCGCGGTCGCCTTCGCGAGGATCGCGAGGACGAGCGCGGCGAGCGCGACCGCATAGGCGCGGGTCCCGCCCCGCTCCGCCCACCGCTGGAACGCGAGCAGGCCCGCGAAGCAGAGCAACCCCGAGACGACGTCCTTCCGCTGGGCGAGGCCAGCCACCGACTCGACGTGGACGGGGTGGAGGACGAACAGCCCGGCAGCGACCGCCGCGACGAGCCGGGGCCGATCGCTCCAGCCCGCGAGCAGCCGCTCGAGCAGCAAGTACAGGAGCGCGCAGCCCGCCGCGTAGTAGACGACGTTCGAGAGGTGGTACCCGAAGGCCTGCATCCCCCACAGCTCGAAGTCGAGCATGTAGGTGAGATCTCTCACCGGGAGGTACTCGACCCCGTTCGGCTGGGTCGTCAGCACCGCGCGCAGGTTCGCGAGCGAGAACCCGTGCACCGCGCCGTTGTAGAGCACCAGGTTCGGGGTGTCGAAGTCGAACGTCCCGCGGAGCGTCCCCGCGTACGCCACCACCGCGGCGGCGGCGATCAGGGCGAGGTGGACCGCGCGGCGCGTGTACCAGGCGGGCCCGCTGGGCGCGCTGGGTTCCGGGTTGGGCGCGAGCTCTGCCGGTCCCATGGCCTCACCTCTCGTCGGGCATTTCAGCGGAACCGACCATACAACGCCCCCGAGGCGCGCGCGATGCGCGCCCGCGAGCGCGCCGGAGCGCGGCCTGGAGCGCGCACCGGGAGGGCGCCGCGGCTCCATTGACACCCCCCGAGCGCTGCGCCGATGCTGCTCGCCGTGCACCCCGGCAGCGAGGAGACCACGGCGCCGCGATCCCCCGCGCGTGCGCTGACCGGCTGGGACGCGACCTTGCTGATCGTCCTCACAGCCGGGATCGCGTACTCGAACTCGTTCGCGGTGCCGTTCCAGTTCGACGACGCAGTCGCCCTCACTGGCAATCCCGCCATCACCGGGTTCCACCTCGATCCCAGGGGCCGCCGGATCCTCGGCGATCTGTCGTTCGCGGCGTCGTACCGGCTGTTCGGCGATCGGCCGCTCGGCTACCACGTCGTCAACGTGGCGATCCACGTGGCGAACGCGCTGCTCGTGTTCTGGCTCGTCCGGTCGCTGGTGCGGAGCGACTCGATGCGCCGGGCGGCGGCGGGCGGTCGCGACACTGCGATCGCCGTGGTCGCAGCCGTGTTGTTCGCCGTCCACCCCATGCAGACGCAGGCCGTCACCTACATCGTCCAGCGCTATGCGTCGCTCGCAGCGGGCTTCTTCCTGCTCGCGTGCTGCAGCTACGTCCGGTTCCGCCTCGCCTCGAGCGCGCGCGCGTCGTTCGCCTGGTACGCCCTGTTCCTCGCGAGCTCCCTGGCCGCGTTCGAGACGAAGGAGAGCGCGCTCGTCCTGCCCCTCGCGATCCTCCTGCTCGAGCTCGTGTTCTTCTCCGCGACGGCGCGCCGCCGGCTCCTCTTCTTCTCCCCTTTCCTGCTGGGCGCCGCGGCGGCGGCGGGGCTCGCCCTCGCCTCCGGGCTGACCCTCGGGCGGCTCGACGCGGCGACGCGCCTCGGCACCGAACTCCCGAGATACGACTACGCGCTCACGCAGCTTCGGGTCGTCGCGACGTACCTGCGGCTCCTCGTCGTGCCCGTGGGCCAGAACCTCGATCACGACGTCTCGGTGTCGCGCTCGTTCCTCGAGCCTGGAGTGCTGCTCGCCGCCGCGGCGCACGCGGCCCTCCTCGGTGGGGCCGCGCTCGCGCTCGCGCGAGGCCGTCGCAAGGACCCACTCTGGCGCCTCGTCGGCTTCGGCGTCCTGTGGTTCTACGTCACGCTGCTCGTCGAGTCGTCGTTCATCCCGATCGTGGATCTCATGTTCGAGCACCGGGTCTATCTCCCCTCGGTCGGCATCCTCGTCGCGGCGGCTGCGCTGCTGGCCGGTATCCCCGCGCTCTCGAGCCGGCGCGCGTGGGGCGCGACGGTGCTCGCGCTCACCCTCGCGCTCATGGGTCTGACGCTGGCGCGCAATCGCGTCTGGCGCAGCGACCTCGCGCTCTGGACCGACGCCGTCTCGAAGTCGCCGAACAAGGCGCGGCCGCTCAACAACCTCGGCGCCGCGCTGTTCGCTCGCGGCGATCCGGGGGGAGCGTTCGCCCTGTACGAGCGGGCCATCCGGGCGGATCCCTGGTACGTGAAGGCCTACTTCAACCTCGGCGAGGCGCTCCAGTCGCTCGGCCAGTACGCCGAGGCGATCCCCCCCTACGAGCGGTTCCGGCGCTGGGAACCCGGGTATCCGGACACGTACCGGAACCTCGCCGAATGCTACGAGCGGACGGGCGGGCTCGAAGCGGCGGCCCAGCTCCGCGCCGCGTACGAGCGCATCAGCCGCGAGAACGCAGGGGCGCCGTTGCCGCCCTCGCTGAGGTGAACGGTCGAGCACCTCGCCGCGCGCGGGATCGCGGGCCCGATCGGCTGGCCCGTTGACTCCCGGCCTGACCCGCCCGATGCTGCCGCCCGTGTCCGGCGTGCCCACGCGGCGAGACGATCCCCCGAGCGACCCGCCCGTCCGGATGGCACCGCACGCGGTCGCGGGCGCCCTTGCGACGCTGTCCGGGAACGCCCCGGCCCTCGTCGCCGCGGCGGCGGGCCTCGCCTGGTTCGCGCTGCACGTCGGCGTCGCAGCCCTCGACCCGACGCGCACCGGCTGGCTGATGAGCGGCGACTGGGCCGCGAACTACCTCGGGTGGGCGTTCTTCCGGCACGCGCCGCTCGCGCTTCCCCTCGGCGCGAACCCGGGGTTCCCGTTCCCGGTCGGGAGCACCCTCTCGTACAGCGACTCGCTGCCGCTCGTGGGCGTCCTGCTGAGACCGCTCTCGCCGCTGCTGCCCGTGGACTTCCAGTACATCGGACCGTGGCTCGGGCTCTGCTTCGCGCTCCAGGGGTTCGTGGGGGCGAAGCTCGTCCGCGTCGCGACGGAGGACCGGCTCGCGCAGGCCCTCGGCGGCGCGCTCTTCGCCCTCGCTCCGCCCCTCCTGCACCGGGTCGTCGGCCCGTTCACCGGGCACGCGAGCCTGTGCGCGCACTGGCTCGTCCTCACGTTCCTCTGGCTCGCCCTCGCGCCCGTCGCGGCGGAGGACGTGCGGAGGCGCATCGCGGCAGCGGCGGCGCTCGTGTTCGTCGCGGCGGGGCTGCACCCGTACCACGTGGTCGCGGGTCTCGCGCTCTCGGCGGGGCTGCTCGTCCGGCTGTGGACGACCGAGCGCGCGCTTCGCCTCGCCGGGCTCGCCGCCGGAGCCGCCGCGATCGGCGGGGCGGCCGCCATCGGGCTCCTCGCGTTCGGCTATCTCGACCGTGGCGTCGCGACGTCCGTGGGCGGCTTCGGGTACTTCTCGACGGACGCGCTCTCGCTCGTCGTCCCGATGGGCTGGTCCCGGTTCCTCCCCGGTCCGGCGCTCGGGCGCGGGCAGTACGAGGGGTTCGGGTACCTCGGCGCGGGCGTCCTCGCGCTCCTGCTGGCCGGCGCCGCCTCGCTCGCCGCGCGCCGCCGCCTTCCGGGCCGCGCCGGGTGGCGCACCGCCCTCGCGGTCCTGATCCCGGCGGCGCTCCTCGCCCTCTTCGCCCTGTCCGGCACGATCACCGTCGCCGGAGAGCGGCTCGCGACGATCGCCGCGTATGCGTCGTTCCCCGGGCTCACCGGCACGTTCCGGTCGTCGGGACGGTTCATCTGGTCGCTCCACTACGTCGCCGTCTTCGGGGCGATCATGGCGGCGACCATCGCGTGGCGCGACCGCCCGCGGGTGCTCGCGCTGGTGCTCGGCACCGCGCTCGCCATCCAGGTCGCGGACGTGCGCCCGCCGACCCCGGTCCGGCTCGGAGAGGAGCTCGCCCGCCCCGCGGACGACCTCTGGGCGGCGGCGCGCGGCCGGTACCGCCACGTCGCGCTCGTCCCACCCTTCCTCGTGACCGGCGGCGGACCCGCGGCCCCCGAGGCGTGCCCCCAGGCGTGGGCTCCGGATTCCCACCTCCCGTTCGCGGACGCGGCGTACCGGATCGGCGCCACCTTCAACAGCGCCTACGTCGCCCGGATCGACCCCGCGCGGGCGGCCGCCGCGTGCCGCGCGCTCGAGACGACGATCGCGACCGGACGCCTGGAGACCGACACGATCTACGTCGTCCACCCCGCGCTCGAGCAGGCGTTCCTCGCCGCCGGAGCCGCCTGCGGCGGCGTCGACGGCGCGCTCGTCTGCGTGAGCGGCGGGATGGATCCCTTCGGGGAAGCGCTCCGCCGGTCGCGCTGACCTCAGCGCCGCTCGACGTCCGCCTCGGACGCTCCCGCGCCGAGCCTGCGGTGCCAGAGCGCTCCGATGCGCCGGCGAGCCGCGAGGACGAGGAGCTGGAGCCCGGCGCGGAGCATCGAGCCCATCCGCAGCGTCGAGCCGGAGACGTCGAGCCAGGTCGCGAGCGGGAACTCCCGCATGAGCTCCGGCGAGAGCGGCTCCGCTCCCCGCTCTCCGCGCAGGAGACGATCGAGCAGCTCGACGTCGAAGATCCACCGCGACGCGAACGGTCTCGAGAGCGCCGCGGCGAGCGCGGGGGAGCGGAGGAAGAGCTTGGCCCCGCACTGGGTGTCGTACACGTTGATCCCGAGCGCGATGGACGCCACCGTCGCGAAGATGCGACCGAGGTAATGGCGGGAGGTGCGGCGCTCGACCCGCGACCCGAGCAGGCGGATGCGCGCGCCGAGGAGAACGGCGACCGGTCTCGCGTCCATGTCGCGCATCATCCGGAGCAGCTCCTCGGCGGGCGTCGCGAGGTCGGCGTCGGCGAAGCCGACCACCTCGGCGTCGGACTCGAGGGCCGAGCGCAGCCCGCACCGGACCGCCTCCGCCTTCCCCGAGTTCCGCTCCTGGCGGATGACGTCGATGGTGCCTCGCGTGACGGCGCGGAGCTTCTGGAGCACCTCGGGCGTGCGGTCGGACGACCCGTCGTCCACGAAGATCAGCCGGAGGCGAGGCCTCGCGATCGCGAACGCGGCGAACGCCGCCACGTCGAGGCGCGCCGCCTCGTTGAAGCAGGGGATGACGAGCGCTACCGCTTTCGGCATAGCGCCCACCAGCTCAGCCCGGGGACGTCCCATCCTGCCTGGGAGAACAGCAACGACGCCCGCGTGTCCACCGCGAGCGCCGCCTTCACGGCACCCGTGACCCAACCCGGCGCCGACCACTCGCCGGCGTGCCGCGGGGGGTCGTCCCTAAACCGCTCGGCCACCTTCTGCGCCGCGCGCGGGAGCAGGAGCGAGTGGAACAGCCCGCCGCCCGCGACGACGCGCACCCCCGCCGCGTCGAGCAGCGCACGCGCGGTCCGCGGCGTGTAGCGGCGCACGTGGCGGAGCAGCGCGTCGTGTCGCGAGAAGAGCCGCGGCCACGCCGGCACGCTGAAGAGCAGGTGCCCCCCGTCCGTGAGCCTCTCCGACACGAGGTCCGCGACGAAGCGGTGGTCGTCGGGAACGTGCTCCGCGACGTCGAGCGCCAGCACGAGCGAGAACCGCTCCGGGGGCGCCTCCGACGTCAGGCGCAGCCCGGTCGCGCGAACGGGCGGCGCCCCCGCGGCGTACCCCGTATCCCAGCACACCAGCTCCGCCCCGGTCTCCTCCGCGAGCCTCGAGGCGAACCAGGCGTCGCCCGAGCCAACGTCGAGGACGGGCGCGTCCGCCGCGGGAAGCCCCGCCCGGCCGAGCACACGGCGGAAGAACGCGAACCGCGCCTCTTCCCAGGGGTGTCGCCGCTCGATGGCGGTGGAGGTGACTTCGACGAGGTCCAAGGTTTCTCGCGACGCGAGTTTACCCCCGACCCTGAAACGGGTGAAGCACCCCCACTCCGTCCGCGCAGAGGAGGAGTGGGAGGTCTCCCGGCGTCGCCCCGGAGGATGACCCGTGCCGCACCGGCGCCGCCTCAGCGAGCGGGCGGGACCTTCACCGGGACCCACGCCGGATTCGCGTCGTGCATGGCCGCGAGCACCCGGACCATCCGGTCCATGACGCGCCGCACGTCCGTCCTCGCCCCGACCGCCTCGGTCACCGCCGCGGCCACCACGTGCGCCGCGTACGTCCCCGCCACGTACCTCGTCTCCGCGCGCCTCCCCGCGCGCAGGTCCTCCCGCAGGGCGGACACGATCGCCTCGTCCGCGTCGCGCCAGTCCTGGATCTCGCCGAACGCATGGCGCTCGAGCGACGCGAGCTTCTCGCGCACGATGGTTCTCGCGACGATCGCGGCGGATGCCTTCGCGACCGCGACGGTCACCGCGGTGCGTCCGAGCCGGATCTGGCCGAGGTCGCGGTCGGTCTCGACGACGAGCCGGTCCGCCCACTTCCCCGCGGCGCCGAACGACAGGAGCCGCACCGTCTCTGCGCCGAGATAGCCGCGGGCGAGGTCCGCCGGGTGCGGATCTTCCTCGCCGCCGGCATTCCGCAGCACCGCCTTCCCCGTGTACACGCCGTTCAGCGCGCGGAAGTAGCCGATGAGGCCGACCGCCGCCGCCGGTCCCATGTTCAGGACCCCGAGCACGTCGGAGGCCGTCTCGTCGAGGCGGTCCGCCCAGTAGTCCGCGACGGCGAGCCCCACCTTGCCCGCCATCAGCCTCTCCCGCACGACGCGCGCGAGCTCGTCGTGGAGCCCGTCGTCCGCGGCGAGGAGGTCGTGCCCGGCGGTCTCGTGCGCGAGCGCGGACCAGGCGAGGAGGCCGCGCCGCGCGTTCGCGGCGGGGAGGCTCACGACCGCCGCCTCGACGTCGAACGTGGAAGTGGCCGTCACCGGCCACGTGTAGGGTCCGGACTCCGCGCTCCCCCACTTCCCGAGCGGCGGGACGACGCCGCGGTCGGGCGGCTTCACGCCGCGGCGGTCCTCGGCGGAGAGGAAGCCGTCGTAGAGATCGCTCACGACCTCCTGGAACGCGTGGGTCGCACGCTTCTCGTACCCTTCCCCGTTCTGGAGCACGGCCTGCGCGATGTCGAACAGGAGCCGCGCCGCCCCCTCGAGCTCCGGGTCCTGGCCCAGGACGTTCGCGAATCCCTTCGCGCCGAGGCGGTCGAGCTTGCGGACGAACGGATCCCCCGTCGCGCGCCGGTAGAGCGGGGGGAGCTCGAGGCGGGCCTCCTCGAGCCGCGCGCGGAGCGACTCGAAATCGGCGGGGTCGGGCGGGCCGTCGTCCCCCTCGAGCGCCGCCACGCGCGCATCCTCGATGCACGCGGCGAGGTTCTCGAGCGAGACGGGTTCGGCGGGAGCGGAGCGGAGCGGCGAGGCGGCGGCGGACGCGGGCTTCGGGCACATGTGGAGACCCCCTGGGTGAGTGGGTCTCCATGGTGCCGCCGCCGTACCGGGATGATTCGCCCGCGGAACGCGGGGTTCGGCGCATGGGGGCGGCCGTGAAACGGTCGCGGCGGCCGCGCGGCGGACCGTCGGCCGCGCCTCCGGTCAGTGGCGTTTGTGGCACGTCTGGCAGAGGTCGTCGAACGGCTTCCGCAGGACGGGCTTCTGCTGGTGCGGGTCGTGGCAGGTGTGGCAGGCGAGCTTTCCGCCCGTGAGGAGCGGCAGGTCGCCTGCCATCGCCGTCTTCTGCGCGACTTCCACGGGGTGGTTCCCGTGGCCGAAACGGTGGCACTCCCGGCAGAGCGCGTTCGGCCCGTTCGTGAGCTTCAGGTCGGGGAGATGGCACCGCTGACAGAGCGCCTTCCCCTTGTACAGGTGCGGGCTCTTCAGCGCGGCGATCTCCTCCGGCGGGTACACCTCGAACGCCGCCTTGGGCGGCGCGGCGACGTCGGCGACGCGCCCGTCGGCGGTCGGCGCGTTGGTTGCGGCGCGGTGGGCGCACGACGCGAGCGCGGCGGCAGCGGCGAGGACGGCGAGGCGTGGACGTAGGGTCGTCATGAGAGAGGCGTCGCGTCGACAGGGACGCGCCGCGGTCGGGATTCTACCACCGCGGCGGTTTGACCATAGGACCGGACGCCGCGCGACCGATTGCCGCATTCGCGTCGCGCTGGACGAACTTCGCGGTGCGCCCGCGAGTCTCGCACACCGGGCCGATCGGTTCCCGCCCGAGGCCCCGCCATGCTAGACCTTGCAGGGACTTCTTACGGAGGCCCGCATGCGCCGAATCGCCCTTCTCCTGCTCGTCGCGACGGTGGTCGGTTGCGGGGGCTCTTCCGACAGCACCGGCCCCGGCACGTCCAGTCCGCGGCAGGCGACGCCGCTTCCCGCAGGCGCGCCGACCCCGGTGACCGCGTTCGCGCAGACCGTCGCGGACACCGCCGGGATCGGTGAGGTGTTCCCGGGTCAGGCGAATAGCTGGGTGCTCGACCGGGACCTCGCGCTCGCGAAGGGCTACGGCCTGCAGTACTCGAGCGCGCTCGCGCTCTTCACCGGGACGCCTACCGCGCCGAGCTCGCACGGGACCCTGCTCACCGATCTGATGGCCGGCGCGTTCCACCCCTTCCCCTACGACCAGGACGCCTCGGAGGTCGTGTTCCTCACCCCGTCGTTCGGCGCCGCCGATGGCGTGAAGACCGCCGTGTCATCCGACGGGAGCACGATCGGCGTCCCCGCGCTCTCCGGCACGCGCTCGGGCTACCTCAATGGCACGTCGAGCTCGCGTCTCGCGCGCACGGTCCCCATCGCGGCAGGCACCTCGTACACGCTCTCCTGGAAGCACGAGGTGCTCCTCGTCGGCGGACTGCTCCTCGGCTCCGACGCCGCCCCGTACGCGCCGCTCTTCCGCGTGGTCCTGCGCAACCCGGCGACGGGCGCCGCGATCGGCGACCCGCTCTTCGCGACCACGGCGACGACGTCGCCTGCGACCCGCTCCGTCTCCCTTCCTCCCGGGCTGCCTGCCGACGTGGAGCTCTCGTTCGAGCTGCGGAGCCCCGCGGGCAGCGTCGCCGTGGTGGACGACGTCATCCTCTCGGACGGCGGCGGTCCCGTCGCGTCGTTCGCGAACGGCGACTTCGAGGGCGCCACGCTCTCTCCGTGGCACGCCAACGTCGCCGCCGAGTCGCAGAACGTCCGGAGCGGCGCGCGCGACGTCGGCCCCGACGCCGGACCGAAGCTTCGCGTGACCCGCACGTTCTACGCGCCGCCCGCCGAGCCGTGGGCCCGGCTCGTGGACGTGTTCGAGAACCCGGGGAACGCGCCCGTCACGACGCACGCTGTCTACGTCACGATCCTCGGCGGTCCGACGCCTGTCGCCGCCATCCGCACCAGCGGGAAGTCGGTCGTCGGCTGGGACGCGGATGGGCTCGTGCGCGACGTGGGGCTCGTCGCGGGCTCCGGCACGCCCGCGACCGACGCCGGGAGCGGATACGTGTTCCTCGTGCACCCGATCACCGTCCCGGCCGGCGGGAAGGTCGCCCTCGTCCACTTCGTCGTCCAGCTCGGCGGCGCCGAAGGCGGGCCCGCCGTCACGAACGTGCCGTCCGCGACGGACGCCGCGTGTGACGCGGTGGCGGCGGGGTTCCGCACCGTGCAGGCGTACACGCTCGACCTCGAGTCGGGCGTCCTCCCGGCCGTCGTCAACTTCTGACGCGGGCGGCTCGCGGATCGAGCGCGCCGCTCACCTTCCAGAGCGGCCGGCGACGAGCACGTAAGCGACGGCGCCGGCCGCTGCGCGCCGCGTGCCCCAGGCGCGCGCGCTCCGGCAGCCCGCCCAGCTGTTACACTCGCCGGGATGGCCGTCGCGATCGTGGGCGCAGGGGTGACCGGGCTGACGATCGCCCTCCAGCTCGCTCGCGCCGGGAAGGCGGTGACCGTCCTCGAGCGCGACCCGCAGGTGGGCGGCCTCGCGAAGACGTTCCGGTACGGCGAGACCTTCTTCGACGTCGGGCCGCACCGCTTCCACACCGAGGACGAGCGCGTGGCCGCGTTCGTCGGGGAGGCGATCGGGGGCGAGCTGCTCGAGATCCCCCGGGTGAGCGCGGTCCAGGCCTTCGGCGTGCTCCACTCCTGGCCGCTCCGCGCGCGCGTGCTCCTCTCGCTCCCACCGCGCCTCCTCTTCCGCTGCGCCGCCGACGCGCTCCGCCGCGAGCGCCCCGGCGGCGACTCGTTCGAGGACGAGATCGTTCGCCGCTACGGGCGGACGCTTTACGAGACCTTCTTCGCGCCGTACACGCGGCGGTTCCTCGACCGCGACCCGGCGGACTTGCACCGCGACTGGGCTCGCGCCGGAGTCGATCGCGCGGTCATCGATCGGCGCGTCGAGGCGTCGGGCCTGATCTCGCTGCTCCGCGGCGCGCTCCGCCCCGTCGAGACGAGCTTCCTCTATCCCCGCTCCGGCGTGGGACGGTTCGCCGAGGCGCTCGCGGCGGAGGTCACCGCGCTCGGCGGGACCATCCACCTGGGCGCCTGCGTCGACGCGCTCGAGGTCCGCGGTCAGCGGGTCGTCTCGGTCGGCGCCGGGGCCCGCCGGGTCGCGTGCGACGGCGTGATCTGGACCGGGCCGATCGGGCGCGCGCTGCGGCTGCTGGGCGAGGACGCGCCCGCCCTCGAGTTCCGCTCGACGGTCCTGTTCAACGTGGAGGTCCGCCGGCCCGCCCTCCTGCCGCACCAGTGGATCTACTTCGGGGGAGGCGAGTCGTTCGTCCGCATCTCGCACCCGACCGCGTTCTCGCCCGACGCCGCGCCTGCGGGGCGATCGGGGATCTGCGCCGAGGTGACCTGCCGCGAGGGCGACGAGCTCTGGTCCGATCCCTCGCGCCGGACCGCGGCGGTGCTCGACGACCTCGTCGCGGCGGGGGCCCTCGCGAGCCGCGGTGACGTGAGCGACCTCCACCTGGAGCGCGTCGCGGACACCTACCCCGTGTACACCATCGGCCATCGCGAGGAGCTCCGGCGGGCGCTCCGCGCCGTCTCCCGGTGGGAGAATCTCCTGGTCGCGGGGCGCTGTGGGCGGTTCTGGTACAACAACATGGACCACTCGATCGCGCAGGGGCTCGCCATCGCCCGCGAGATCCAGGCGGGGCGCGCGCTCTCGGACGTGGACGTCGGCGAGCGGGAGTTCTGGACGCAGAGGTCTGCCTGACGCCGCACGCGAGGTGAGCCTCGCCGAGGACAGCGTCGACGTGAGCGACGGCGCGCCGCTCAGAACGCCGGAGGCGCGGGCACCGTGAAGACGTGCTGCGTCGCGGAGAGCACCGAGCCCACGCCGAGGCAGGCGAGGCAGGCGAGGCAGCCGGGGGATCTCACCCGCGCCCGGCCTGGCGTCCCAGCACGGCGAGGAGGTTCTTCACCTCCTCCGGCATCGCACGCCCGAGCATCTTCTTCTTCACGAAGCTCGACTGCATGATGAGCTTCATCGAGCGGTACACGTAGTCGCGCCGGAACCCCGGCCTCATCGCGAGGAGCTGCGTCCCCTTCGAGAAGTAGAAGGACCGGTAGCAGTCGATGATCGCGTCGTCCACGTCGCGCAACGTCATCGCGACCGGCTTCACCACCGGATCGATGAGGTTGTAGCGCCGCCAGTCGCGCGAGACGACGTGTGGCTCGAGGTCCTTCCACATCGCCGCGTACGGCCACGGGGCGATCGCGAGGAAGTGCGCAAAATCGGGGTCGTAGTCCTTCGCGAGCGCCAGCGTTTCGCGGACGTGCTCGGGGGTCTCGTGGGGGAACCCGAGCACGAAGGAGGTCTCGGAGACGAGGTCGTGCTGCGAGAGCAGCTGCAGCGCGAGCTTGTTCTCGTCGACCGTCGTCTCCTTGTTGACGAGGTTCAGCGTCGCCTGGTCCGTCGCCTCGATCCCGACGTACACGTGGACGATCCCGGCCTTCACGTACTTCGGGAGGATGTCGCGGTCGCGGACGATGTCCGGGACGCGCGTCTCCATGAGGAGATCCACGCCGAGGTCGAGCTCGATCATCCGGTCGAGGAAGGCCTCCCAGCGCGCCCGATCGCTCGTCGGGTACTCGTCCGTGAGGAGCACGACGTCCACGCCGAAGCGCCGGCGCAGCTCGGCGATCTCGGCGGCGACGCACTCCGGCGCGCGCGCCCGCCAGGTCTTCTCCCAGAACTGCGTCTGGGAGCAGAAGCCGCAGGTGTACGTGCAGCCGCGCGAGAGCCGCGGGCGCGGGGGCGCCCGCCATGGTGCGCCGTCCCGGAGGTACGCGACGCCGGCGACCTTCGAGGCGTCGTCCTTCGCCTCGAGGCAGCGCAGGAGCGCGACGAGCGTCTCCTCCCCTTCCCCGGTCACGACGTAGTCCACGCCGCCCGCGGTGAGCACGTCCTGCCACATGAACGAAGGGTGAACGCCGCCCATCACGGTGATCGCGCCACGCGCCTTCGCGGCGCGCGCGACCTCGAGCGCGTCGAGGTAGGTGGCGGTGATGGCCGAGACGCAGACCACGTCGGCGCGAGCCGCGTCGAGCTTCAGCTCGATCTCGCGATGGCCGACGTCGAGCGACATGGCGTCGTAGATCTCGCAGTCGAACCCGGCCGCGCGCGCAGCGCCCGCCAGGTAGACGTACATGAGCGGGATCCAGCGTCCCGCGACCTCTACGACGCCGCAGTGGTACGGCGGGGTGACGAACAGGATTTTCATCGTTCGCTTTCGATGCGAGCATCATGCCCGGACCCCGAGGAGAAGGCCATCGCGCGAACGTCAACGAACGTTCGCCGCCGTGCGGTCGGACGGCAGCGGGCGCCTGCCGGAGCGCGCGTCTCGCCGCAGGCGGGGCCGCTGGGCCCCGGGGGCCGCCGGGCGGAACACCGTGATATCCTGCGCCGGCTTCATGCTCCTCCGCATCGTCCTCGGCGCGCTCCGCCTCCACCCCGCCCGCCTCGCCCTCGTCGTCCTCTCCACCGCCATGGGGGCCGGCATCGCCGCCGCGCTCGGCTCGGTCGCGCTGCAGGCGGAGGACCAGATCGCGCGCGAGCTGCGCAGCTTCGGCGCGAACATCGTAGTCGAGCCCGTGTCCGCCGCCGCGCCCGGAGGCGCGCCCGCCGGGGCGGCGTCGCTCGCCGAGGCCGACCTGCAGCGTGTCCTCACCATCTTCTGGAGGCACAACGTGGTCGGCGTCGCGCCCTCGCTCACCGCCCCGGCCACCGCCGCCGGCCCCTCCGGACGCGAGCGCGCGCTCGTGGCGGGCGTCTGGTTCGACCGGCGCCTCGCCCGCGCAGACGGCGGCGAGCCGCTGCGCGGCGGCGTCGTCCCGCTCTTCCCGTACTGGAAGGTGGATGGGCGCTGGCCGGACGAGGGCGCCCCGTCCGCCGCGGTCGTCGGCCGCGCGCTCGCCGCGCGCCTCGGGGTCCACCGGGGCGACCGCGTCGAGATCGACCCGGGCTCGGGCGCGCGCGCCTTCGACGTCGTCGGGCTCCTCGCGACGGGCGGGCTCGAGGAGGAGGAGATCCTCGTGGAGCTCTCGGCGGCGCAGGCCCTGCTCGGCCGACCCGGCGAGATCTCGCGCGCGCTCGTCTCGGCGGTGACGGTGCCGCTCGACGGCTTCGGCCGCCGCGAGCCCGCGGGCATGACGCGCGGCGAGTTCGAGAAGTGGTTCTGCACGCCGTACGTGACGAGCGTCGCGCGGCAGGTGGAGGAGGCGATCCCGGGGAGCCGCGCGCGACCGGTCTGGTCGCTCGCCGAGGCCGAGGCGCGCGTCCTCTCGCGACTCGGCATCCTCATGGCGATCCTCGCCGGGCTGTCGCTCGCCGCCGCGGCGCTCGCCGTCGCGTCCACCTTCGCGGCGCGCGTCCTCGGCCGGCGCACCGAGATCGCGCTCCTGCGCGCGACGGGCGCGTCGGCGTGGCAGGTCTCGCTGCTCCTCGGCTCGGAGCTGCTCGCGCTCGGCGCGGTGGGCGGCGTGCTCGCGGCCGGCCTCGCCCTCGTGCTCGTGCGGGTGCTCGGCGAGGCGGTGTTCGGCACGCCGATCGAGGCGGGCGCCGCGGTCGCCCCGCTCGCGATCGGGGGGGCCCTGCTCGTCGCCGCGGCGGGCGCCGTCTGGCCGATCCGGCGCGCGCTCGCCCTCGACCCCGCCCCCGAGCTCAAGGAGGCGGCGTGACCGCGAAGCGGCGCACCGCCGGGACGGGCTTCTTCGGGCGATGGCTCCGGCGCTCGCTCCTGCGGAGCCTCTCCGCGAACGCGGTGGGGACCGCGTCGCTCGCGCTCTCCTCCGCGCTCGTCTTCTGCCTCGTCGCGGTCTCGGGCGGCGTCGAGGCGAGGCTCGGACAGGACCTCGCCGCGTACGGCGCGAACCTCCTCGTGCTGCCCCGCTCCGCCCCGCTCCGGTTCGGCCTCGGCTCGCTCGAGCTCGGCCCCGTCGAGGAGGACCGGCGCCTCGCCGAGTCGGACCTGCGCGCCCTCGCCGGCGCGCCGCGCACGGGCGTCGAGACGGTGGCGCCGGCGCTGCTCGCCCGCGTCCGGATCGACGGCATGACGGCGGGCGCGGTCGGCTACCCGTGGGAGGCGCTCCAGCGGCTGAACCCGCTCTGGCGCGTCGCGCCGCGCTGGCCCACGGGCGGCGAGGTCATGGCCGGCTCGTCGCTCGCGCGGCGGCTCGGGCTCGTCGCCGGCAAGGAGGTCGAGGTCGCGGCCGTGGCGGGCAGGGCCGTCCGCGTGACCGTCGCCGCCACCGTCGAGACCGGCGGGCCGGAGGACGAGGACCTCTTCCTCCCCCTCGCGCTCGTTCAGGACCTCGCGGACCTTCCCGGGCAGGCGTCGCTCGCGCTCGTGCGCGCCGACCTGCGCGGCCGCGCGCCGGAGGAGGTCGCCCGGGCGATCGAGGCGGCGGTCCCCGGGGCGGAGGCGCGGACGCTGTCGCAGGTCGCGAGCGCCGAGGCGTCGCTCCTCACGAAGGTCCGGCGGCTGCTCTTGCTCGTGACGCTCGCCCTCGGCTCCGCGACGGCCTTCACCGTGTCCGGCACGCTCGGCGTCCTCCTCCTCGCGCGGCGGCAGGAGATCGGCCTCTGCCTCGCCCTCGGCGCGGCGCCCGGGACGGTGCGAGCGCTCCTCCTCGCCGAGGCCGCCGCGAGCGGCCTCGCGGGCGGGCTCGCAGGCTGCGTCGCGGGCGCGCTCGCGGCGGAGGCGGTCGCGGCGAGCGTCTTCGGCGCCCTCGTGCCGGTCGGCTGGATCGCGCCGCCGCTCGCGCTCGGCGCGGCGCTCGTCCTCTCGCTCGGCGCCGCGCTCTGGCCCGTGGCGCGCGCCCTGCGCGTCTCCCCGTGCGATACTCTGCGCGCCCCCTGAGGATCGAGAGAGAGAGACCGTGACCGGCGAGCACATCCGGATCGAGCGGGCCACGCGCCGGTACGGCGACACGGAGGCGCTGCGCGCCGTCGACGCCGAGCTCGAGGCCGGCGGCTGGGTGTCGCTCGTCGGCCCGTCCGGCTCCGGGAAGTCCACCCTCCTCCACCTGCTCGGCGCGATGGACCGGCCGAGCGCGGGACGGATCGTCGTCGGTGAAACGGACCTGTCGGCGCTCGACGCGGCCGCGGCGACGCGGTTCCGCCGCGAGCGGGTCGGGTTCGTGTTCCAGCAGCACCACATGGTCCCCTACCTGTCCGCGCTCGAGAACGTGATGCTCGCGCAGTGGCTCCACAGCCTCGCCGACGCGGCCGAGGCGGAGGCTACCCTCGCCCGCGTCGGGCTCGCGCACCGGACCTCGCACCTCCCCTCGCAGCTCTCCGGCGGAGAGCGGCAGCGCGCCTGCATCGCGCGCGCGCTCGTGAACGAGCCGGGGCTCCTGCTCCTCGACGAGCCGACCGGCGCGCTCGACTGGGCGAGCGCGCTTCAGGTCCTCGAGCTGCTCGCGCGCCTCCAGCGCGAGGCCGGCTTCACGATCGTGTGCGCGACCCACAACCCGGTGGTCGCGCGCTGGGGCGACCGCATCGTCACGCTGCGCGACGGGAGCGTCGCCGCGGACGAGCGGATCGCGCCGGAGCGGCCGCGCGCCGAGGGGCCGCGGCCGGAGGCGAGGTGAAGCCCCGGCGCACCGCCGTCGCCGCCGCGATCCTCGCGGCGCTGGGCGTCGCGGGGGCCTCGGTCGCCACGCTGCGCACGCCGCCAGCCGCGCTCGACCGCGCCCGCACCGGACGCGGGACCGAGGGCGCCGCGGGGGAAGAGATCGTCTCGCTCGAGCTCGCGGAAGGCGTGTACCGGCCGAACGTCGTCCACGTCCGCAGGGGGGCGCCGCTCCGGCTGCGCGTGGACGTGCGCGACGCCGACCGCTGCGCGTCCCGCCTGCTCGTCCCGGACCTCGGCGTGGACCTCGCGCTCGAGCCCGGTCGCACCGCGGAGGTGCTCGTCGCGGCGCCGCCGCCCGGCGGGCACGTGTTCACCTGCGGCATGAAGATGGTGAAGGGCACCATCGTGGTCGAGTGAACGCCATGTGGGACGCCTTCCTCGTCGGGTTTCGCGTCGCGCTCGAGGGCGCGATCGCGGGCGCGCTGGGCTGGACGCTCCTGCGCGGCTCCCGGCTCCGGAGCGCGGCGGCGCCGTTCGTGGCGGCGGTCGCGGGCGGGCTCCTCGCCGGGATCGGCGCGATGCTCGCGCTGCGCGCGCGCGGGCTCGCGCCGGCCGATCTCGCGCCGGCGCTGCACCGGATCGAGCACCTGTTCGGGCTCGCGCTCGCCGCGCTCGCCCTCCTCGCGCGCGGGAGGACCGCCGACGACCTCGCCGCCGGCCGCGAGCGCGGCGTCGTCGAGACCGCCGCGATCGCGGTCGGGATCCTCGTGCTCCTCCCGGAGGGCGCGTTCCTCGCGTCGCGACTCGGCGAGCTCGCCGTCCTGCGCGGCGGGTGGCCGCCCGTCGCGGCCGCAGCGGCCGCCGGCGCCGCCGCCGCGGCGCTCCTCGGCGGCGGCGCGGCCTTCGCCTGGGCCCGCGCCGGCGCCGGGAGACACCTCACGCCGGCCGCCGTCCTCTCGCTCCTCCTCGGGCTCGAGCTCGTCGGGATCGCCGCGGTGGCGGTGGACGCGCACACGCTGCCGGCCGCGTTCACCGCGGTCGCCTCCCGCGTCGTCCACGACGGCCTTCACCTCCTGTTCGTGACGCTCCAGGTGCCCGACCACGCCTTCCTCGAGGACTGGGTCTACCAGGCGATCGTGAAGCTCCTCGATCCCGCCGTGCACGCCGCGCTGGCGGCGCTCGTCGTTTCGGCGCCCATCGCGGCGGCGTGGCGCGCGTTCCTCGCGCGGCCCGCGCCCCCCCCCGATCCCGCCGCGCGCGCGCCGGCGCTCCGCATCGCCCGCGCCCGCGCCGCCCGCGCCCGCCGCCTCGGCGGCGTCGCGTACGCGGCGGCGCTCGCGCTCGCGGTGCTCGCCATCGGGGCGGCGCCTCCGGGCAAGGACGAGCTGTACGACCCGCTCCCCGAGCCCGTCGTGGACGACGGCGCGGGCCACATCCGCGTGCCCCTCGGCGATCCGCTCCGCGGCGCCGACGACCGGATGCGCAAGTGGGCCTACTCGTCGGCTGGCCGCACCGTGACGTTCTTCACGATCCGCCGGCCCGACGGCACCGTCGCCGCCGCGCTCGACGTCTGCGACATCTGCCAGCCGAAGGGCTACGCGCAGATGGGCGCCGGCCACGTGTTCTGCAAGTACTGCAAGACCCCGATCCCGTCCTCCACGGTGGGGCAGCCGGGCGGCTGCAACCCCATCCCGATCCCGGGCGCCGCGGTGGACGGCGCCGTGCTCGTCATCCCTCGTGACGCGCTCGTGGCCGCGTGGGAGCGGCGCATGGGGCGCGACCGATGACGGCCGCGCCGCTCCTCGTCGCGCTCGCCTTCTACGTGGCCGCGCTCGACCTCGCCTGGGGTTGGGGCTTCATCCAGTCCGTCTCCTCCGCTCCGGCGCTCGTCCTCCTCGCCGGCGCCGGGGCGCTCCTCGCCGCGTCGGCGCTCCGCGTGGCGCGCGCGCCGGGCTCCATCGCGGCCCGCTCCGCGCGAACCCTCCTCCGGGCGGGGACGGCCCTGACGATCCTCGCGCTCGCCGCGAGCCTCCTGCTGCGGAGCGGCGGCGGACTCTCGGCCGGAGAGGGAGAGGAGATCCCGCCGCGGGGGAGCTACCCGGCCCTCCAGTTCGGCGAGGTGACGCTCGCGCCGCACGGGCCGCACGTGCTCTCGAAGACCGTCGAGGTCGAGGTCTTCCGCGAGGGCGACGGCGAGCCCGTCCGGATCGGCCTCTTCCCTGCGACAGACCTCGCCGGCCATCGCCTCACCGTCCTGCGCTTCGGCTACGCGCCGGGGATCACGCTCGTCGGATCGGACGGCGCACCGATCGCGGAAGGGCGCGTGAAGCTCGGGACGCTGCCGCAGACGCAGGAGGCGGCGTCCCTCGTCGCGTGGACGCCCGAGACGAACGTCATGATGGGCGCAGGGACGTTCCCCCCGCGCCTCGAGGACCTCGTGACGCCGACCGGGTCCGACCTCCACGTCTTCCTGCGGATCGTGGAGGCGAGGCTCGGCGGCGTCCGGCGCGACCTCGCGGACCCGGAGGCCTACCGGTGGCTGCTCGACGGGCGCCCCGCGGACGTCGTGTTCCTCGTCCAGGTCTTCCGCGGGCGCGAGCGGGTGTTCGACGGGCGCGTCCGCAACCCGGCTCTGCCGGCGGTCGCCGTGGGTCTCGCGCTGCTCGCGGCCGGATCGCTGCTCGCCGCAGGGCTCGGCGCCGCGCGCCTCGTGCGCCGCGCGCGCGGCGCGCCGCGCGCGAGCTGACCGGCGTTCGCGGCTCGCTGCACGAGCCGCGGCGCCCCCCTCCGGGGGAGCCGGGGCCTCCCGACCGCGGCAGGACCGCACATCGGGAATTCGCCCGAGGCGTCCTCGGGTGTCCGCCGGCCCGTCCTCGGGCGGGCGGGTCGTCCGGCCCCGGACTCAAACCGCACGAATTGGGCAGTCCTCCCAATTTCGATTGGTCGTCGATTGCGAGATATTCCTTCTCGAAAGGAGCAACGAACATGACGACGACCTACGAGAGCGGAAGCGCAGTCCTCAGCGGCACCTACCTGAACCCGACGAGCTGGCACGTCGAGCCCGTCGGCCGCGACGGCGAGCGGCTCCCCGCCGGCCGCGGCCGGTGGATGCGGATCCCGACGGCGGCGGCCCTCGCCCTCGTCCCGGTCCTCGGCGCCACCTTCCTCATCTTCCTCCCGCTCATCGGCATCGTCGTCACCCTCCAGGCGCTGGCCGCCCCGGTGATGAGCCTCTTCCACGCCTCCGCGACCGACCTCGCGGCGACGGTCTCCCCCGGCTGGCTGCCCGGCGAGGCGCACTTCACCGGCAAGCGCCCGGAGAACGCCGGGGTGGAGGAGAAGGGGCCGACGGCGGCCGGCGACTCGCTCGACGCGATCGCCCGGGAGATCGAGGAGCGGCGGAATTCCTAGCGGTCGAGCGAGTCTCTCTGAAACCACCACGCGGTGAGAAGGAGAAGGTCATGGCCAAGTACACGGGCGGCATGCAGGTGGGCGGCGGCTACTACTGGAACCCCGGCAACTGGGAGGTCGAGGTCGTCTCCTCCGAGGGCAGGCGGCTCAAGGGAGCCGAGGGCGCGAGGTACCTGAAGGTCCCCTTCCTGGCGCTGTTCGCCATCGTCCCCCTCCTCGGCGCGCTGTTCCTCATGTTCCTCCCCTTCATCGGGTTCGCGCTCTTCGCGTACGCCATCGCGAAGAAGGTGACGGGTGGCGTGAAGCAGAGCGCCACCGAGCTCGCCTCCACCATCCAGCCGGGGCAGTTCGCGGCGGGCGACGCGTACTTCACCGGGAAGCCGGAAGCGGAGAAGGAGGGCGAGGTTCCGAAGAGCGCCCAGCTCGCGAAGATCGAAAAGGAGATCGCCGAGCGCAAGGGCGGGCAGAACTAGAGTCGGAGTAGGCGCACGAAATCCGCGGGGCCGGGGAAACCCGGCCTCGCCGCTTTTTCGTTCGCCCATGTTGCACGTCGGGGGGCACTGGCCCGACGATGTGCGCCATGCCGCCGCGCGCGCTCTGGCTCGCTCTGCCGCTCGTGGCGGTCGCCTGCGCAGCCCCCGAGCGCCGGCACCCGCATGCCGAGGCGCCGACGGCCGCCGGCGTGGCGCGTGGGCGGTTCGAACCGCCGGAGTCCGACGCCGTGTTCGGGCGCGCAGTCCGCGCCGCGCGCGACGCCGGCTACACGGTCGAGAGCTGCGACGCGCCGCGCGGCGCCCTCTCGACCGGCATGCGTGAGTTCGACGACGCGTGCGGCGCCAGCACCTGCCTGTCGCGGCAGTCGTTCTCGGTCGTGGTCGGTCACCGCGGCGTGCGCGTCACGGTCGCGCGCGAGGTGTTCGACGGCGCGCTCCGCACCTGGACTTCTGCCGATGCGACGGCGGTCGACCGCGAGGCGCAGGCGATGCTCCAGAAGATCCTCCCGGCGGCGTCACCCGACGCCCGCGAGGCGGCCCCGCTCGCTCGACGCTCGGAGGACGAGCCCGCTCCGCCTCCCCGGAGCGACGCCTGCGTGCCGGCGCCGCAGGCCGCGGCGAAGGCCCCCTGAGCCGACCGCTACCGCATGCCGAAGGAGCGCCCCGCGTGGCAGCGCTGGCAGTGCGCGAGCGGGAACGCGACGGTCCGGTGACACGCGCCGCAGGAGCGCCCCTCGCGGATCGCCGCCATGTCGAACTTCACCTGGCCGCTCCGGGTGCTCGGGAAGATGTCGGGGTGGCAGAGCTCGCACCCGTTCCAGGTCGCGTGCTTCTTGTGCGAGAACGTGACGGCCCCGAGCCAGGTCCCGCGCGTCTCGAGCGGAACGTCCCGGTCGAGCTTGAGCGGGGCGCGCGCGATCGAGACCCCCTCCACGAAGTCGAGCGGCCTCACCTGCCCGGCCGCCTCGGCCGCCTCCCAGTCGACGTAGCCGCCCGCGTATACCGGGAGCTTCCGCACGAGCGCGAAGTACTCGGCGCGATGTTCAGGGCCGAGCGAGCCGACGTGGCAGCGCGCGCAGGCCGGCGTGACCGGGCCGGTCGCCGAGCAGGCGGAGAAGATGACCTTCTCGCGGATGACCTTCTTCCCGTCGTGGCACGCGCCGCAGTGGAGTCCCGCGGCGTTCGTCGCGCGCGAGATCTGGGAGGCGTTCGCCTCCATGGCGAAGCCGACGTCGACGTGGCACAGCCGGCACGAGAACGTCGTGCGGTGGCGCCAGTGCTCGAACACGACCGCGGGGATCCGTGTGGCGGTCGACGTCCGGTCGAGGACCACCCGCCCGAACACCTCGGGCGGCGCGACGTCGGGGAAGATCGGCTTCGCCGCGAATGCCGGGAGCGGCGCGGCGAGGACGAGCGCGAGCGCGAGCGTCCGCGCCGTCACCCGTTTCCCGCCTGCCGCCGGTAATCGAGCACGAACTGGTACAGGTTCCGGCAGGTCTGGAGCCGCCGCACGTACACCTTCCGCTGCGACTCCTCGAGCGCCTCGATCGTGGGCTTGAGCGCGTCGCAGCGCGCGACGAGCGACTCGAGGTCCTCGGTCGAGAGCGTCATCGCGTCCTGCGTCTTCGCGCAGACGTCCTCGAACTCGGCCTTCCAGTCCGCGGCGGCGGCGCGCGCCGGCGCGCCCCCGGAGCCCCGGCCCGGGGGGCCCGCGAGCACCGCTGCGGCGATGACGAGCGAGGCGACGAGGCGTACCGCTGCGCGCATGGCGTTCCCCTCCCCCAGCGGACGGTCAGTTGACGGGCTTCGAGTGGCAGCGCTGGCAGTCGATGAGCGGGAAGGCGACCGTGATGTGGCAGGCGCCGCAGAACTTCCCGTCGAAGATCTCGACCATCGAGTACTTGGTCGCGCCCTTCGCGACCCCGACGAAGAGCTCGGGGTGGCAGAGCTCGCACCCGTTCCAGGCCGTGTGCTTCACGTGGGAGAAGATGATGTCCGGCATCGCCCGGAGCTTCGGGGTGAGCGCGAAGTCCTTCTGCGCCGCGAGCGGCGCCCGCTTGATGGAGACGCCCTCGAGGTAGTCCACCGGCTTCACGAGCCCGTCCAGCTCGGCCTTCTCCCAGTCGATGCCGTTGCCGAACCGCCCGCGCGGCAGGTCGTGCGTGAACGCGGCGAAGTCGTACTCACCCTTCACGTCCTTGCCGAGCGAGTGGCAGCGGACGCAGCGCGGGCTCGGCGCGACCGTGCTCGGCCGGTCGCAAGCCGCGAACGGCTTCATGCCCCCGGGCTGCGTCCGGTCGTTGTGGCAGGCCCCGCAGTACACCCCCTTCATGTTGTCGGCGGCGCGGATGTCGGTCCCTCCCGCCTTCATCGCGAAGCCGATGTCCACGTGGCAGAGCCGGCACGTGTACTTCGCGCGGTGGAGCCAGTGGTCGAACACCGCGGGCGCGAGCCCGGCCTTCGCCGACCGGTTCGCGATGACGACGCGGCCGAACTCGTGCGGCAGCGGGCGGCGCTTCTTCCCGGGCGCCTCACCGGCGGCCGAGGCGACACCGGCCGCGAGGACGGCGAGCGCGGCGACGGCGAGCAGCGTGCGATGCGAGCTCATCGATTCCCCCTGCGCCGCCGGCCTCGACGCGGCGCGCGGTGCATTCGCTGCGCTGCGCTGCGGCGGCCGGACGTCCATGCAGGAAACCACACGGGCGCGCGTCGTGCCAGCGCATTGCGTGCCTTCAAAATCCGAAGGGGCCGCCCCGGAGGGCGGCCCCTTCAATTCATCCGTGCGGTGACGGAGCTACGGGATCGCGCGGTGGGCGTCGAGCGAGTCGAACGTCTTGCCCGCACCGTGGCAGCTGGCGCAGAGCTCGGTCGCGCCCGCCGTCATCGGATTGATCGTGTACAGATCGGTGTGCGCGTTCGTCGCGGCGGAGTCGTGGCAGCTCGTGCAGACCGCCTTGAGCGGCGGCGTGACGACCGTCGTGAGCTTCGCGGCGCCCGCGGAGCCCGGAATGTTGCACCACGGCTCGGTGGCCCACGTCGGCGTGACGGGGTCGCAGAGCCGGTACGTGCGCTCGATCGGGGCGAGACCCGTGCCCTCATTGAGCGCCCAGGTCTGCTTCGCGCCGTCGTTGATGTGGCACTGGTCGCAGCGCCCCATCGGGTTCGGCATGTTGAACTCGGTGAAGTCCGAGATGTTGGGCTTCGTCGTCGCGTCGAGCCCGACGAAGTTCGACCGCGTCGCGCCGTACTTGATCTCGTTGGGCACGGGGACCCACGGAGAGGCGACGGCCGTGGGGGTGGTCTGGCCGGTGAAGCCCGCGAGCGCGAGCTCCTTGCTCGCGACGCTGGGCAGCTTCTCGCCCATGTGGATGCGGTGGATGAACACGTTCAGCGAGACGCTCTCGGGCAGGTACACCTTGGCGGTGGTCACCGCCGCGTCCACCCACGCCTCGGCCACCGTGAACCGCGCACGCCCGCCGTTGTCGAGCTTCGGGTTGTGGCAGGTGGCGCAGTAGTCCGGGCCCTTGCGGCCGCGGTTCGAGTGGAACCCGAGGTCGTAGTGGCAGCTGTTGCACTTCGCGAAGTCGACCACGGTCCGGCGAGAGAAGAGGGCCGCCTCGGCCGACGTCGCGACGGTGGCGCTCGTCCCGTCCCACTTCACCGTGAGGAAGTTCGGGTTCGCCGACGCGGGGTGGCGGACGATGTCGCCGTTCGACGCCGCGACCTGGTCCGTGTACATGATCTCGAACGCCGCCGTGTAGTAGCCGACCGGCTTGCCGGCGAAGAACGTCGCCGAGGCGCTCTTGAACGTGTACTCGCCCGGGGTGCCGGTCGCCGTCCAGCTCGCGGTCGGCGTGCAGCTCACGGCCGTGCTACCCGCGTTCGGGATGACGTAGTCGGTCGTCGGACCGGCGATCTGGAAGGCGCAGGTTGCGACGCGCCCGCCGCTCGTGGTCGAGGCGGCGACCCCCGCCTTGATGTCGTACGCCGCGCCGTCGAGCGTGGCGCTCACCCGCAACGTCGGGACGGTCGTGCCGACCGCGGAGACGTCCATCAGCGTGACGCGGAAGTCACGCGGAGCCGTGGCGAGCGCAGGGATCGACGCCGTGAAGTCCAGGTTGTGGTTCGGCTCGAAGAACTTCCCGTGGACCTTCTGGACCGGCCAGATGCCGCCGCCGATCGAGCCGGTCGCCGGGTGGCAGATCGCGCAGAGCGAGTCGTCCGTGATCACCGCATGGACCGTCGCGCCGTCGGAGAACCGCGTGCCGGTCGTCCAGTTGATGTCGTGGCAGGAGCCGCAGGCCTTCCGGCTCGGCTTCTGGTACCAGACGCTCGCGTCGGGGCCCCTGTGGCAGATCCCGCAATCGGTCGTCAGCTCCGGATCGAGGACGGCGAGCGCCGGGGTGCTGGTGCCGCCCGTCGGACCCGCGCCCTCGAAGTACAGCGAGTGCGACGGCGCCATCTTCTTGGCGACCGGGAAGTGGTCCTTCGTGTTCAGGCCGTTGTGGAGCCGGTGCACGAAGTTCTGGTAGCCCATGTCCATCGTCGCGGCGACGCTCGGGTCGTAGTACGTCGTCGTGCCGGAGCCCGGGTCATAGGAAACGCGGGCGCCGTACCCGTCGAAGTGGCACATCTTGCAGACCTGCGCGGAGAACCGCGAGTTGCCGTGGACGTCGATCTTGAAGGTCGCGCCGTGGCAGGCCATGCACGAGCCGCCCATGATGTCGTGGCTCACCTGCGCGCTCACGCCGTCCGGAACGAGGTCCTTCGTCGCGTTCGCGGCGTACAGCATGCTCTTGTTCGCGAACCCGTAGCGGCCGCCGAAGAACATGATCCGGTACGTCTTCGTCGGATCGTACGCGGTGCGGCGGTTCAGCGCGCCGCTGGCGGTGTTCGTGCTCGACGCGAGGTAGTAGGTGAGCGTGATGTTGTAGACGCCACCGCCCACGGCGGCGAACTGGGCGCCCGTCGTGGCGAGCGTCTCGGAGGACGACGCGGTCGCCCCGGTGAGGCTCGAGACGAGCATCTGGTTGAACGTGCCGTCGGCGTTGATCATCGCGATGCCGATGCGCGGCGTCGAGGCCGAGCCGGTCGCCGTCCAGCCGGCGCGGAACTGGTTCCCGCTCCAGTACGCAGACATGTCGAGCGGGTTGCCGGCGTTGTCCGTGAACTTCGCGGTGACGACCGGGTGCGCGCCCGCGGCGAGGACCGCGGACTGGACCTCGACGTTGAACCCGTCCCCTGCCGGGGCGGGGGGATACGGATTGCCACCGGTCTCCTTGGTGCCGTCCATGTGGAGGGACGTGTTGACGCTCGAGCCCGTGTAGCCGGCGTGGCAATCCCCGCAGGCAGCCGTCCAGTTCGACGCGACGTGCGACGACGGCGGGATCCCGTGGCAGGAGTTGCAGGAGGTCGAGCGGAACGTCCCGCCGACCGACGCGGCCGACGTGACGCTCGCGATCGTGCAGGTCGCCGCCGTGCCCGAGCAGAGGCCGGTCGGAGTCGAGTTCCAGCCGATGAACGAGTACCCCGTCGCAGCCGCCGCGGTCAGGGTGATCGCCTGACCGGAGACCACCTGGGCGGTGCAGTCGGCGCCAGCCGCCGCGGAGCAGCTCATCGCGTCGGTGACCTTGCCGGTGACGAGGGGCGACGTGATCGTCCCGCCGCCGCTCACCTGCGCGGTGATCGGGATGTTGGCCGGGCCGAACGTCGCGGTGACGAGCTTCGAGGCGCTCATCGTCGCGATCGTGCAGGTCGTCGCGGTCGCCGGCGTGCAGCCCGCCCACGCGGTCACCTTCGTGCCGGCGGCAGGGACCGCCGTCACGACGACGTTCGTCGCGAGGGCCGCGACGGCGCCCGTGCAGGCCGTGTGCGTCGTGCCGGTCCGCGTCTCGCAGTCGATCGCGGGCGTCGTCGCCGCGGTGAGGTAGCTGACCAGGGTCGCGGTCGTCGAGTAGGTCTTGGTGGTGAGCGGGAAGGTCGCCGGCCTGAAGTTCGCCGTGACCGCCTTCGCCGCGGTCATGTTCACGCTGCAAAGGTTCCCGGCCGTCGAGCTACACCCGTACCAGCCCGCGAACGTCGAGTTGCTCACGTCCGCCGGCGCGAGGATGACCGTCGCGCCCGCCGCGGCCGCGCCGACGCACGTCCCCGTGCCGTCCGTGGAGCAGCTGATGGACGGCGTCGTCGTCGTCGGCAGCGAGCTCGGGTCGACGATCACCTGGCCGATGGTTCCGGCCGGCGCACCAGCCTGCATGCGCGCGGTGACCGTGAGGTTGTACTGGGCGAAGGCCGGGCCTCCCGTGAGAAGGCCGATCGCCACGAAAGCGACCCGCAACCGTGAGACGTTCATTGAGCTTCCTCCCTGAGCCGGGTGCCAGCGCGGTCGGGCACACCCGACGGAGCGGCTCCAGCGTGCATGCCACGCGGGTTCATGCCCCGTGCCGTACCCTGACCGAGGGAATCACTCGTCCATTGTCGGATGATCGCACGTGCGGGTGCGTGATCCGCCGATGCCCGTGGGTGAAATCACCCAGGCGAGGACGCGATCCCGTTTGCGCGCCCCGTGCCACTTCGCCGCCATGCGCGCCGCCGCGCGGCGCTCGCATGCGGCGAGGACGTTCGGCCCCGGGAGGCGTCTCCACGATGGATCGCTGGTAGAGTCGCGCGGCCCGAAGGATGGACCCGCAAAGCCGTGACAAGAGAGATGAACACCGAAGCTCCGACCACCCGCCCCGCTCCACTTCCGCGTCCCACGACGTCACGACGCACTGCGGGCGCGCTGCTGCTCCTCGCGCTCGGCGCGACGCTCGCCGCGAGCGGGTGCGCGCCTCCCGCGCGCCGCGGCTCGGGCCGCGGCGCGAGCCGCAGCTGCGGCGAGTGCCACGCGAAGACGCTGGCGGAGTCGCGCCGGGCGGTGGTCCACGCGCCGTTCGCGCCGGAGAAGTGCGACACCTGCCACCGGCGGCACGGCGTCGTCGGCACGCTGGTCCTCCAGAAGGAGGAGCGGAAGCTCTGCCTCGAGTGCCACGGCGACCAGGAGCGGGAGCTCCGGGCCGCGCACGTCCACGGCGCCGAGGCGGGCCAGTGCACGAGGTGTCACGAGCCGCACGCGTCGGCGTTCAGGAAGCTGCTGCGCAAGGACGGGAACGCCGCCTGCTTCGGTTGCCACAAGGCCGACCCGTTCCAGCAGCCCGTCGTCCACAAGCCGAGCCGCGACGGCTGCCGCACCTGCCACCTCCCGCACGCGAGCGCCGAGACCGCGCTCCTCGTGCAACCGCGGCGAGAGCTCTGCGCGCGGTGCCACGCCGACGCGGCGGCGCTCGCGCGAAGCCACGGCGGGTATCCGATCGCGGGGACCGACTGCGGCTCCTGCCACGCGCCGCACGGCGCCGCGGCGAAGGGGCTCGCGCGGGCGAGCGTCCACTCCGTCGCGGGGAAGTGCGCCTCGTGCCACGAGGGCCCGAGCGCGCCGAAGCCGTTCGCCGTGAAGAAGGCGGGGGCGGAGCTCTGCCTCTCCTGCCACCCGGCGACGAAGCGGCAGCTCGCGTTGCCGAATCAGCACGCGGTCGGCGAGGAGTGCTCGACGTGCCACGGCCCGCACGCGACGGACGTCGCGCCGCTGCTCGTCTCGCGGCAGCGCGCGTTGTGCGCCAACTGCCACGAGATCGAGAAGAAGCTCGCCGGGAAGTACGGCCACCGCCCGGCGCTCGACGGAAAGTGCAGCGCCTGCCACGAGCCGCACGGCAGCGCGAACGGGTCGCTCCTCGCGCGGACCGGGAAGGAGCTCTGCTTCGGCTGCCACACGAAGCAGCGCGACGGCTGGGGGGCGGCGAAGGTCACCCACCCGCCCGTGCGCGAGGGGAAGTGCATCGCGTGCCACGACCCGCACGGCTCGCCCGAGCCGGCGCTCCTCTCGAAGCCGATGCGCGACGGTTGCGCTGGCTGTCACCCCGCCGCCGCGTTCGCGAAGATCCACGTCCACGCGCCGGTCGCGGAGGGGAAGTGCACCGCCTGCCACCAGCCACACGCGTCGGACACGAAGAAGCTGCTCGTCAAGACGGACGACAAGCTGTGCGGCACCTGCCACCCCGCGATCGCGCGCGCCGCGCCCGGCCGCACCGTCCACGCGCCCGTGGCCGACGGCTCCTGCCTGACCTGCCACGCACCGCACGCGACGGACGAGCCCTTCCTCCTCGTCCGCTCGCAGTCCGCGATGTGCGGCGACTGCCACGACGACGTCGTGAAGAAGCAGACGAGCCCGAACGCGCACCAGCCGTTCCGCGGCGGCTCCTGCACGTCGTGCCACGACCCGCACGGCAGTAAGGACCCGAAGCTCGTCAAGAGCGACCTCAAGCTCCTGTGCCTCGAGTGCCACGCGTCGCTGAAGGACCGGCTCGGGCGCAAGGGCGCGGTGGTCCACTCCCCGGTCGCCGCGGGCAAGTGCCTCGACTGCCACTCCGGCCACGGCACCGGCGAGGCCGCGCTCCTCGCGAGGAAGCCCGCCGCGCTGTGCGTGGGCTGCCACGACCCGAAGGCGAGCGCGATCCAGCGAGGGCACCGCGGCCTCTCCCCGGCGGGCGCTTCCTGCACCACCTGCCACGATCCGCACGTCTCGACGCGCAAGGCGATGGTCCGATCCGTGGGCCACCCGCCGTTCACGAATGGCGACTGCGGCGGGTGCCATCAGCGCACGGGCGCCGAGTTCACGACGAAGCTCGTCGCCGACGGCCGGGCGCTCTGCGAGACCTGCCACGCCGACCTCGCCAAGGTCCTCGGGGGCACGTTCGTGCACGGCGCGATCGCGAAGCGGGGCTGCGCCTCCTGTCACAGCCCGCACGCGAGCGGCAACGCGAAGCTGCTCCGCGCGAGCGGCGGCGCGCTCTGCGGCGAGTGCCACGATCTGAAGCTCGCGCGGAAGAAGGCGGTCCACACACCGGTCCGCAACGGCCAGTGCCTCTCGTGCCACGCGCCGCACGCGTCTGCCGAGCGGAACGGGCTGCAGAAGAAGCCGACCGCCCTGTGCCTCTCCTGCCACGAGGACGTGAGGAAGCTCCTCCAGGCGAAGTTCGTCCACCGCCCCGTCCGCGAGGGCGAGTGCACGCGCTGCCACGCGACGCACGCGAGCGACACCCGCAACCAGCTCGTCTCCGACGCGCGCCAGCTCTGCACCGGGTGCCACGACCCGCGCGCGAGCAAGCTCAAGCTCGCGCACCTCAACTTCCCGCTCGGGAAGGCCGAGTGCATCTCCTGCCACGACCCGCACGGCTCGCCGGAGAAGGGGCTCGTGCGCGCGTCTCCCCACAAGCCGTTCCGCAGCTGCGACAAGTGCCACAGGACCGGCGGCCCGAGCCCCGGCGCGCTCGTCGCCGCGAGCCCGCAGCTCTGCTTCCGCTGCCACTCCGACAAGAAGGTCGCGCTCGAGCAGCCCGGCGCGCACGAGGGGGCGCAGGGCGACTGCCTCACGTGCCACACGGCCCACGCGTCGAAGGAGCGCGGGCTCTCGGCCGGTCCGCAGCGCGAGGTCTGCCTCGCCTGCCACGACCGGATGGAGCGCCTCCTCGCGACCTCCCGGACGATCCACCCGCTGAAGGCGGACAAGGGCAAGTGCACCATCTGCCACGACCCGCACCAGAGCCCGAACCCGAAGCTCCTCGTCCGTCCCGAGCAGAACCTGTGCGGCCTGTGCCACTCCGGCCACGCGCAGTTCGGGCACCCGGTCGGCCCGAACGTGCTCGATCCGCGCACGAAGAAGGGCCTGACGTGCCTCTCGTGCCACTCGCCGCACGGCACGCAGTGGACGTACGTCCTGCAGGACAACCCCTCGCAGGAGCTGTGCGTCCGGTGCCATGATCCCGCCGGCGGCATGGGCGGCGGGCGCCTCACGCCGAAGCCGCGCCCGGTGCGCCGCCCGTGAGATCCGCCCTCGCCCTCGTGCTCGTGCTCGGGCCGCTCGCGCGCGCGTCCGCGGGCGAGGCGGAGGGCGGGAACGGCACCGGCTTCAACCCGATGGCGCACACGCGCGCGGAGAAGTCGATCGCGAACCTCCGTCCGGAGGTGGTGATCCGCGGCGGCTTCTACTCCGGCCAGTTCGGGACGCCGTCCGGCATCTTCTGCGACCCGAGGACCGGAGAGATCTTCGTCGCGGACCGCGCGACCAACTCCATCGAGATCTTCGACGAGGCCGGCGCGGCGCTCTACTCGTTCTCGGACGACGAGCACCTCCGGGAGCCCTCGCGTATCGCGGTGGACGACGAGGGCCGCATCTACGTCATCGACCTCGACCGCACCCGCATCAAGGTGTTCGACTACCGCGGCGAGTTCCTCTCGAACCTCGAGCTGCCCGGCTTCGGCGCGGACGAGAAGCCGAGCTTCTCCGCGATCACCTTCGACGCGGTGAACGGCGATCTCTGGGTCGGCGAGTCGCGGAGCGGCCAGGTGGTCGCGTTCGACCGGCGGCTCCAGCCGCGCATGCGCATCGGCACGTTCGGCGACGGCCAGGGACAGCTCGACGGCATCGCGGGGATCGCGCTCGACGAGCGGAACGTCTATGTGGCGTCGCAGGAGGGGATCGCCGTCCAGATCTTCACGCGCCAGGGCCGGTTCGTCCGCGGCTGGGGCGTGCACGACGCCGGCGTCCACAACGTCTCGCTGCCCGCCGGCATCGCGGTGGACGCGAAGGGGCGCGTGATCCTCCTCGACACGCTCCGGCAGGAGATCAAGTACTTCGATCCGGACGGGAAGCTCATCGACCTGTTCGGCGGAATCGGCCGGCAGGCGGGCGCCGTCTCCTACCCGACCGATCTCGGAATGGATCGCAACGGGCGGCTTTGCATCGCGGACTCGGGGAACGGCCGCGCCCAGGTACTCGCGCCGATCGAGAGCAGCGAGACGACGAAGGCGATCGTGCCCGGTTCGGGCAGGCAGAAGCGTCGCCCGCGCGCAGCGAGCGTGGCGCCGCTACGGTGAGTGGCGCCGCGGCATCCCGCCGCGCGATGCTCAAGCGAGGGCAGCTTCGCCGCGCTGCCCAGCGCATCTGGGGGATTTCGCGCAACCGTTGGCCGCTGCACCCACTCCGTGGGACATGCGGCGCACTAATGCAGCGGGTTCTCTGTGGGTCAGCCGGCACGACCAATGCACAAGACCTCGCTTCGTACGACCGTGATCGGCGAGCTGTGACGCAGGGACCCTTTGGAGGGAGAACGTTCATGAAGAAGCTTCTCATCGCCGTCGCCGCTTTCGCCTGGGCCGGCTCCGCGTTCGCAGGCGACTACCACAACTCCACGACGCTGCGCTGCAGCCAGTGCCACACGATGCACGCGAGCCGGCAGCACGGCCTGAACGACGGCGCCGTCGATCCGACGTACCCGCTCGCCGCGCAGGGATTCCCGAACGCGAAGCTCCTGCTCGAGCAGAGCACGAACGCGACCTGCCTCGCCTGTCACGACGGCCTCACGACCGCCCCTGACGTCCTCGGCGCGAACGCGTCGTCCGGGACCTTCCTCACCGCCAACGCGCGGTCCGCGGGCGCCCTGAACGGCAGCGCCGCCGGCCACACCCCCGGGACGGCGAGCGATGCGGCCGGCACGACGTACGCCGACTGGATGGGTCACACGCTCGGCGCGACCGACGGTCCTCCGGGCTACGGGACGCTCTGGGTGGCGTCGGGAGAGGGCCTCAACTGCGCCAACTGCCACGCGGTGCACGGGTCCGCCGGGTACCGCAACCTCGGCCTCTCGATCTACATGGGCATCGAGGGGACGGTCACCGATCCGCTGAACCCGTTCGGCAGCGCCGGTCCGACGTACGCGCATGCCGCGAACACGGGCGCGCAGGACGTCTACATCGCCGGTGCAGCCCGCAACTACCAGACGGCGAGCGTCTCGTTCGGCGTCGGCAGCGCGAACACCTCGGCCCAGAACGGCATGAACGCGTACTGCGCCGTCTGCCACGGCAACTTCCACGGCGCCGCGAACACGAACGATCCCAACGGCGTCGACTTCATCCGCCACCCGACCTCGGGCATCGCGCGGTCGAACACGGGCCTCCTGCTCAACTACGGCACCGCGAACGACCAGACGTCGCTCGTCCGTCCGGCCTGGGTCACCGGGCCGGCGGTCGGCGCGAGCTTCCAGGTCGCGTGCCTTACCTGCCATAAGGGCCACGGCAACGCGCGCGGGTACGGCCTCATCTACCCGGACCAGACGGGCGCGCCGGTGGACTCCGAGCAGGGTGACGCGGCGGCCGACGTCGACGGCGTCTACCCGGTCCGTACCCTGTGCATCACCTGCCACCCGATGGGCCGGTAGGCGACGCGAGCTCCACGCAGTCTCGAGGAGAGGGGCAGCTGCCCCTCTCCTTTTTTTTTGCCCGCCGTCGCGCGCAGGGCGCCGCGCAGCGGCTGCGGCGCCGGACCCTCGGCCGGCGATCCCTGCGCACTCGGGGTGACCGGCCGTGTCGAAACGCGAGGCCCGGCGGGGTTCCCGCTGGCACCCCCCGTGCTACGATGTTCACCCGCAACACCGCAGCACGAGGGGGCTTTTGGAGACGACGGGGCACCTCGCCCCGGCGCTCGACGGGACGAGGATGCGCCAGGGTCGGTGGACGACGGCAGCGGTGCGTGCGGCGCTCGGATGGCTCGCGCTCACCGGTATGGCGCGCGCCGGGGAGTGGCACGCCCAGGCGACCGCGGTGTGCAGCAACTGCCACACGATGCACAACAGCAAGCAGGGCGTCGCGATGCGCTACGACGGCAACACCGACGCCGTCGGGAAGCTGCTTCGGAACGGCAGCGCGACCCTCGTCTGCCTCGCCTGCCACGACGGCTCGCGGCCCGGCGTGCCGAACGTGAGGGCGCCGTCCGACTATGATCCACCTGGCGGCGGCTTCCCTCTGGATCCGTTCGCGCCCGATCCCGATCACCACTTCCACACGTTCTCGACGACGCCCATCGCCACGCCGGACGGGACGAGAACGGCCACCCTCACCTGCGGCAGCTGTCACGATCCGCACGGGAACGGCGCGTACCGGAACCTGCGCGCGTCGCCCGGAGGCGGGTCTGCCGCGGCGCCGACCGTCGCGCAGACCGTCACGGCGAACGGCTCGAACGCGACGGCGGTCTACGTCCGAGGGAACGTGCGGTACGTGAGCGGGATGTCCGAGTGGTGCATTGACTGCCACGACGCGATCACGGCGGCGCACGGCGACCCGGCCGTCACGGTGCACCCGTGGGACGTCCCGCTGTTCGGGGCGACGAAGGCGTCTTACGCCGTCTGGGCCGCGGTGGCGGTGAACCGCGTGCCCGTGCAGAACCCGCTCGGCGCGACGAAGCCGCCGCCGGACCCCGGCGACCGGGTCTTCTGCCTCTCCTGCCACAAGGCGCACGGGTCGCCCGCGCGCGCGGCGCTCATCCGCGCCGACCAGGCGACGACGACCTCCACGTGCCTCGAGTGCCACGACCCGTGACGAGCGCCGCGAGCCGCGTCCGTGAGCGCGCAGCTCGCGTCCCGGGCGCGGGGCGGGACGCCCTCGCCCTCGCGCTCCTCGCCCTGGCCCTTGGGCTGCCGGGGGCCGTTGCGGCGAAGAACGGCGCGTACCGCGACGCGGCGCACGGCCGCCGCGACACCGGCGTCGTCCGGCTCGTGGGCACCGCACGGGGCGAGTGCATCCACTGCCATGGCGCGCCGCGCGATGCCGCGGGACAGCGCCCCGACGGGCGCGGGCATACCGCGCTCTTCTCGGGCGCGAACGACCTCTGCCTCGGGTGCCACGAGCGCGCTGCCGGGAGCTGGCTCGGCGCGCGCGAGTACGGGGATTCCGGGCACGGCACGTCGCCGTCGGTGATCTGGCCGGGGCCGATGCCGCCCGCGCGCTCCGCCTCCGACGCCGGGCTGTGCGTCAACTGCCACGATCCGCACGGAGTGAAGGACGCGGCCGGGCTCGTTCCGTCGCTGCTGCACCTGCGCCCCGCCGCGCTCTGCCTCGGCTGCCACGCCGGGAGCCCGGGCGCCGACGTCGCGTCCGCGTTCTCCCGTCCGTACCGGCACCCGCTCGTGGCCGATCCGGCGAAGACCGGCGCGCCCGCCGATGCCGCGCCGGGTTCCGCGCTCGCCGGCGGACGATCCGTCGCGGGCGGGACGTGCTCCGGCTGCCACAACCCGCACGCCGCGGCCGCGGACCCGGCCGCGCGCGTCGCAGGCGAGGTGGCGCGAGCGCTCGCGGGCGCGGCCCGCGTACGCCTCGCGAACGGCACGGCCGGCTCGGCGCCGACCCGCGTCGTCGCGGCGCGCAGCGACCGGATGCTCGTCCGCGAGTACGAGGTCTGCTTCAAGTGCCACTCAGGGACCGGGCGGCTCACGCGCTCCGACCTCGCGGCGGCCCTCAACCCGGCGAATCCGTCGTTCCACCCCGTCGAGGGGCGAGGAAGGAACGTCGCGATCGACCGCCGCTCCTTCGCGGTGGGCTGGAGCGCGGACCGGCTCGTGACGTGCTCGGACTGCCACGCCTCCGACGACGAGTCCACGCGCGGACCCCACGGCTCGACCTTCCCGCACATCCTCCGCCGCCGGCACCTCGCGGACGCCGGCTCGTCTGCGCCGGCGCAGGAGACCGATCTGTGCTTCGAGTGCCACGGCTTCGCCACGTACGCCGACCCGTTCCCCGGACCGGCGACGGCGTTCAGCCGCTACGCGGGGCACGCGACGCACGCGTCGAAGGGCGTCTCGTGCTGGGCGTGCCACGACGCCCACGGGAGCGCCACCCTCCCCGCTCTCCTCACGCTCCGCGCGCCGGGCCTCGCCCGGCTCGAGCCCGAGGCGGGGGGCGGAACCTGCACCGTGACCTGTCACCTCGCGACCGGTTCGCGGGTCACGTACCGCGTGGCGTATCCGAGATGACCGTGAAGAGGGCGCCCCCCCACCGCGGCGACGCCATCCCCGCCCGCGTCTGCTGGTGCAGCGCCGCCGCGCTCGGCGCGCTCGTGACGCTCGCGGCGGCGCCCACGTTCGCGCGCGCGGAGGACTTCACCGGACGCGCCGAGCTCACCTACGGCCAGGACGACGGCCGGGACGTCGCGAGCGACTACTTCCGGCAGGTCTACCTCGCGGACTACCGGCGCCAGATCTCCCAGCCGTTCGGGTACCGCCTCTCGCTCCGGTACCAGGACGATCGAGGCGCGTCGGACGTCGCGGGGGCGCACCAGCGGAACCGCTCGCGCATGCTCTCGCCGACGGCTTCGCTGGACTACCGGATCGCGTCGTTCGGGGCGACCGTGTTCTACCGGCTGAGCGACGACGAGACCTGGAGCGACCAGCTCGGACTGTTCCAGTCCCGCTCGATCGAGCGCTACGGCGGCGCCGTCACGATGAAGCCGACCGAGCACGGCGACGCGCTCCTCACCGCGGACCGGCTCGCCTACCGCTCCGCGTCCCAGGACAGCACGGACGACCGCGCCGGCCTCACGCTCCGCTACTCGAACGGACCGTTCCGCCTCTCGGGCGAGAGCCGCGTCATGCGCTTCGAGAACGCCCAGTCGCAGCTCTCGCAGCTGAGCTACGGGCCGCGCGTCGTCGCGGGGTACGGTCGCGAGCTCGGCCCTCGCTACCAGGTCTCCGGCCAGTACACCTTCGACTGGCTCCGGACGGCGGAGGAGACGCTCGGCGAGACCGCGGTCGTCGTGCAGGCGGAGGTCCTGGGCGCGGCGGGGCTCTATCTGGCCACGGGCAGCGCCCCCCTGCCCTCGATGCCGCCGATGACGCCCGAGCCTGGCCTCGTGGACCGCTCGTTCGACACGAGCGCCGGGGTCTCCATCGGCGCGGGCGACCCCTCGTTCCAGAACCTCGGCCTCGACATGGGGCGGGTCGTGACCGCGGACGAGCTCCGGATCCATGTCCGCAACGCCGGGGGCGTCCCGCTCCCATCGGGTGGTCCGGTGACCTGGTCGGCGTACCAGAGCCAGGACGGGCTCACCTGGGCGCCCGTGCCGCTCGTGTTCCCGTCGCTCTTCGACGTGGCGACGAGCGCCTACGTGGTGACGTTCACCCCGACGACCGCACGCTACTTCAAGGTGGTGAACTTCGGCGTCAACAGCGTCCCGACGTTCGTGACCGAGCTGCAGGCGTTCGCGCAGGAGTTCTTTCAGCCCCACGAGACGCGCGTCGCGAACGCGGTGCGGCAAGGGCTCGTGCTCAGCGCCTCCGCGACGCCCGTGGACCGCCTCCGGCTCGACTACTCGGGGTACCTGAACGCCGACGTCTTCTCGGGGCACGCGACGCCGCGGAGGTGGTCGACCGACTCGGCGAACAGCGTCGGGGCGACGGCGGGCCCGTTCGGCGTCTTCACCTACGGCGCGAGGCAGGCGCTCGCGACGGCGCGCGCGACCGGGCTCTCGCAGACCACCTCGACCACCTCGGCGTCGGTGAAGTACCAGCCCATCGAGAAGTACTCCTCGACGCTCGAGGGGCGACGGGCGGATCAGGCCGAGTCGCGGGTGACCGGGACGGTCCGGGCGACGACCATCGGCCTTTCGCTCGGGAACCTCCTCGCCGTCTACGACACGCTCGACGTGGGCGCCGCCGCCGGGATGAACCGTCAGGACCTCACGGGTGGAGGCAGGACCGACTTCCTCACCGCGAAGGTGGACGCGCTCGCGAGGGTCCGGCGCGATGCCGACGTGCGGCTCGAGAGCCGCGTACAGCGCGTCACGGCCCGCAGCGGCGACACCTCGGCCACGCTCGAGACGCCGCTCCTGCGCGTCTACACGTACGAGCTGTACCAGGTCGAGGCTTCGTTCCACCCCGGCGTCCAGCTCGCGCTGCTCGCGCGGTTCGGCTACACGAGCTCGGACACCGCGTCCGGCTTCGTCCAGAGCTACCGCGCCGCGTGGAGCCCGTTCCCGGGGGGCGCGATCCAGCTCGCGTTCGACTACGCGGATGAGCTCGACCCCCTGACCGGCAGCTCGCTGCGGCGTTTTTCCGCGTCGCCGCGCTGGACCGTGAACTCGCACGCCGCGCTGCAGTTGAGCTACAACATGATGCAAGGGACCGGGCCCGTTCCGCAGCGCCTGCAGAGCGTCTACGCGACCTTCAGCCTCCGGATCTGATCGACCCCGGACAGGACGACACCCGTGCCACGACTCCCGATCCCGCTCCTGCTCGTCGCGCTCGCGGCGTCCGCCTGCGCGGGGGCGCCGTCGCGGTACGTGAACAAGAGCGCCGACCTGGACGCCATCGCGACGGTCGCGGTGCTCCCGTTCGAGAACGTGACGACGGACAAGCTCTGCGCCGAGCGCGTCCACAAGATCTTCCTCACGGAGCTCCTGAGCAGCGGGGCGTTCCAGGTCGTCGAGCCGGGGCAGGTCCTCCGGGTCATCCGCCGCGACCAGCTCGACGTCGCCGCGCTCGCCCCCGAGGACATCAAGCGCCTCGGCGAGGCGCTCAAGGTGCAGGCCGTCTTCCTCGGAGCGATCCTCGAGTACGACGAGGGCCGCGGGAGCGGGTCCGTCCCCTCCCCGCGCGTGAAGCTCCAGATCCGGCTCGTGGAGACGGAGACCGCGACGACGCTCTGGTCGGTGACGCGCACGCGCGCCGGCGCGACCGTCGCCGCCCGGCTGTTCGGGGTCGGCGGCGTGCCCGCCTCGAGCCTCGCCGAGGAGCTCATCCGCGACGAGCTCGGGCACCTCGCCCGGTAGCGCCCCGATGCTGCACCGCCTCGCCCTCGCCGCGCTGCTCGGGACGCTCGCCCTGCCGGCGGGCGCCCGCGAGCGGCTCGTGCTCGTCCCGTTCGAGCGGGTGGCCCGCTCGAGCGCGGCCCGAGACGTCCTGATGCCGGCGCTCGCGGCGGCGCTCCTCGCCAAGGGCTACGACGTGGTGGCCGGGCCCGACGTCGAGGAGTTCCTGCGGAAGCGCCGCATCCGCTGGCTCGACTCGCTGACGCCCGCGCGCACCGCGGAGCTGCTCTCGACGTTCGACGCCGGCGGTGCCGTGCTCGGGACGATCCTCTCCTGGGCTCCGGACCGGATCGACCCGGAGGTCGCCGTCGCCGCGCGCGTCCTCGGGCGAGACGGGACGGTGCTGTGGAGCGACCTCGCCGGCCTCTCCATCTCCGAGACGGAGGGCGCGCTCGGCCTCGGGAAGGCGCGCGGGATGGACGAGCTCGCGCGGAGGGCGGTGGACCGCCTGGTCGCGGCGCTCCCCGCGCGGAAGCTCGCGCCGGTGCGCGTCGCGCGCTCGGCGGGGCTCGAGAAGCTCCCACGCGTGTTCAGGGACCGGGACCGGATCGGCGCCCGGCTCCGGATCTGCGTGCTCCCGCTCGAGAACCACACCGGCGATCGCGATCCGCCGCGCGTCCTCGACGCCGTGCTGCAGCACCGGCTCGCCGAGCGCACGGACCTGACCCCGGTCCCCGCCGCCGAGCTCCGCGACGCGCTCGGGAAGACCGGCGTCCACGTGCCCGCGCAGTACCTCACGCTGGAGCAGCTGCGCGAGCTCGGCAAGACGGTCGGGACGCCCCTGTTCCTCCGCGGCGCCATCTACGGGTGGGGGATCGCCCCGGACGCTGCCGGAACTCCCGCTGTCGAGATCTACCTGACGCTCGTGGACGTGGAGTCCGGGCGCACCGTCTGGTCCGGCATGCACCGCCGGACGGGTCAGGACTACGAGGGGCCGCTGCTGCGAGGCGCCGTGCGCGACGAGACGTCGCTCGCGAGCCGAGTCGTCGGCGAGCTGCTCGAGGCATTCATGCGGCTCTGAGCCGCACCGTGGAGGAACAGATGAGGCCCGCCTTCGCAGCGCTCCCGCTCGTGCTCTCCGCCGCCTGCGCCACCGGCGGCGGCCACCTCGCCCGCGTGAACGACGAGCTCATCACGGGGAAGGAGCTGCGTCTCGAGTTCACCCGACATCACGTCGCGATGGACAAGTTCCTCGCCGAGGACGCCGAGGTCCGCAAGTACCTCGACCGGCTCGTGAACCGCCGCGTGCTCGTGCAGGAGGGCTACCGCCTCGGGCTGCACGGGACGCCCGAGGTGCAGGAGGCGATCGCGAAGTTGCGGGCGCAGCGGATGATCACGGTCTTCCTGCGCGAGCAGGTGGACGCCCGGATCGAGCCCACGGACGCCGAGGTGAAGGCCACCTGGGACGCGCTCCCGGACCAGCTCGAGGCGCGCGAGGTCGTCCTCAAGACGCGAGAGGAGGCGGAGGCCGTCCGCGCCGCGATCGTCGCCGGTGGCGACCTCGAGACGCTGGCGCGGACCCGATCCATCGCGGAGTCCTCGAAGCGCGGCGGGATGGTGGTGGTCGGCTGGGGCGGCGAGGAGGCCCGGGAGCTCGCCCTGGTCGCGCTCCAGCCCGGCGAGGTGAGCGCGGTCTACCACACCGAGGACGGCTGGAACGTCGCCCGCGTCGAGAAGCGGAAGAAGTCGGAGCGCCCGCGCCTCGAGACCGCGGGGCCGAAGATCCGGCAGGTGCTGAAGCGCCGGAGACGGGCCGTGCGAGAGGCGGAGCTCTACCCGGCGCTCTGGGCGAAGTACGGCGCCCGGATGCTCGAGTGCCTGCCGACGGTGGCGGACCTGAAGCGCGGCGCGGAGCGCAAGGACCCGACGCCGTGCGCGACCTGGAACGGCGGCGCGGTCACCGCCGAGTCGCTCGCGCGGCGCGTGAAGCTCGACGAGCTCGGGGCGCGGTCCGAGACCTGGCCCGAGCTGCGGAAGGCGCTCGTCGAGGACCTCGTGAATCGGGAGCTCGTGGCGCTCGAGGCCGAGGCGCTGGGGTACGGCGGGAGGCCCGCGATCGCGGACGCCGTCCGGGTGCAGCAGGACGATCTCGTGGAGGCGAAGCTCCAGAAGGAGCACGTGCTGCGCGGGGTCGAGGTGACCGACGACGACGCGCGCGCCTACTTCGACGCACACCGCGGCAGCTACGTGGACGACGCGAGGTTCGAGCTCGCGCACATCGTCGCCGACACCGCGGAGGAGGCGGCGGAGATCGCCGCGAAGCTGAAGACGGGGCAGCCGTTCCGCGAGCTCGCGGAGACGCGATCCAGCGAGCGCAAGAGCGCGGCCGAGGGCGGGCGGGTGGGCGTCATCGCGAAGCAGGATCTCACCGGCGAGTTCGCGCCCGTCGCGGCCCTCGGAGAGGGCGAGGTGAGCGCGCCGATCCGGACGAAGCTCGGCTTCCACCTCGTGAAGGTCCTCTCGATCGTGCCGGAGCGCCCCCACGGGTTCGACGAGGTGAAGGATCGCGCGCGCGCCGCCGCGCTCGAGGAGAAGCGGCGCGCCGCCTACGAGCGCTGGGTGAGCGCGCTCCGCGGCTCGGCCCGGATCGAGCTGAGCGACCGTGGCATCCGCGCGTACGAGAAGGAGCAGCTCGAGGCGCTCCGCCGGGAGCAGGCCGAGAAGGCCGCGGAGCTTGCCCGGAAGAAGGCGTCCGAGGCCGCGAAGGCAGCGGCTGCCGCGGGGCACCCCGCGGACGCCGCCCCCGCCGCGCCCGCGACACCGGGTCCCGCAGCCGCTCCTGCGCCCGCCCCCGTGCCCGCAGCCGCTCCGGGTGCGGCAGCTCCGGCGCAGCGCCCCGCGGCGGCCCCCGCGCGCTGACGCGCGCGGGTCCGGTGGCTCACGCGGCGGGACCGCCCTCGCCGCGCGGCTCCGCGGCGAACGGCTCCGGCGCCGGCGGCGCGGCGCATTCGACCGCCGCCACCCGCTCGACGGCCGCGGCGCGCCGGGCACGCGCAGCGAGGCGGTAAGCGGCCGGCGGCGGGCTCACGACGACGCCGCCGCCCGTCACCTCGCGGTAGTAGAACGGCCGCGACGGGAAGGCGAACGCCGCGAACCCCGCCGTCAGCGCGGCGAGGATGGGCCACGGGCCGGCGAGCGCGAGCACCGCCGGCACGACCCCCTCCGCGCCCGCCACCGCCGCCGCGACCCACGCGATCGCCGGCAGCGCGAGCCGCCGCGGGTACAGGTACCCCGCGCCCCCCATCGTCCCGCGGATCTGCGCGCCGGCGCGGACGGCGCCGGCCTCGCCGCCGGGGGCGCAGGCGACCGCCTCGGTGCGCGAGAAGGTCTCGATGTCCGGACCGCGCCAGAGCCCGGTGGCGCTCTGGATGGACGCCGTGATCGCGACGGGACCAGCGAGTGCGGCGCAGGTGGCGGCCACCGCGAACGAGACCTCGACGCCGAGCACCCGGAGGCCGCCGACCACGACGAGCGCCGTCCACGCGGCGATCGCGGCGATGGCGGTCAGCGTGGATCCGCTCAGCACGACATGTACCTCAGCCCCGTCTCCGAGCGAACGCCGGTTCACGGCACGTCGCGGCCCGGGGCGCGGCACCCGCGCGCCGCGCCCCGAGCCGGCGACGGGGTCCCCTTGGCTCCCCGCGCCCCTCGGTGTTCCGGGAAGCACGGGACGTGCCCGCGCCCGACATCGGCCCCAGCGGCCGCAAGCCGCGGGAGTGGCGGGGGGTTTCGTCGCCGAGCGGCACCGCGGCCGCTCGAGCGCGCGTGGGGGTTCTCACCCAGCGAAGGTCACGCCATGCGTGAACCGCCGCACCCAACATCTCGTTATAGTGATTCCGTACGCGGGGAGCGCGAACGTCGGCCCGCTCACGGATCGACGCGGATGACGCCCTTCTTCAGGGCGAACCGCACGAGCTCGGTCCGGTTGTGGACGCCGAGCTTCTCCATCACGTGCTCCCGGTGGCTCATCGCCGTCTTCACGCTGATCCCGAGGACCTCGGCGACCTCCTTGTTGGAGTGCCCCTCGGCGACGAGCTTCAGCACCTGCTTCTCGCGGTCGGTGAGCGCGTCGTACGGATCGCCCCCTCCGGGGACGGCCGGGTTCGACTCCGCCATCGCCGTGCGCGCGACCTCCGGATCGAGCACGAGCCCGCCCCGGTGGACCGCGCGGATCGCGTTCGCGAGCTCCGCGCCGGCCGATTTCTTGAGCACGTAGCCGGCGACGCCCGCCTTCAGGAGCCGCCGCACGTACTCGCGATCCTCGTACTGCGAGAGGATGAGGATCTTCGCGCGCTTCCCGAGCTTCTTCAGCTCGATCGCCGCCTCGATCCCCCCGAGCCCCGGCATCGCGATGTCCATGAGCAAGACGTCGGGATCGAGCCGCTCCACCTCCGCGATCGCCTCCGTCCCGTTCCCGCCCTCGCCGACGACCTCGATGTCCGCGTGGAGCTGCAAGAGCGCCCGCACGCCCTCGCGCAGGATGGCGTGGTCGTCTACGATCAGCACCCGGATCCTGGCGCTCATGTCCCGGTCACCTCCGGCGCGGCAGCCTCGCGCGCCCCCGACCCCTCTCCGCCGGGATCGCGCGGGATGGGGATCCGAACCTCGACGTGCGTCCCCTGGCCGGGCGACGACTCCACCCGCGCCACCCCGCCCAGGATCTCCGCGCGCTCGTTGATGCCCATGAGCCCCCAGGAGCGCCGCCCCTCTCGCCGCGCCACGGCGTCGCGCTCGAACCCCTTCCCGTCGTCCTCGATCTCCACGACCACCTCGCCGCCCTCGACGCCGACCTGCACGAGCACGGCCGTGGCCTGCGCGTGGCGCGCGACGTTGCTCATCGTCTCCTGGCAGATCCTGAAGAGCGCCGTCTCCATCTCCGGCGGGAGGCGGCGCATCTCCCCGAACTCGCAGCGGACGGAGATGCCGCGCGTCTCGAGGTGGCGCTCGGCGTACCAGCGGATCGCGGAGAGCAGGCCGAGGTCGTCGAGCACCGACGGGCGCAGGTCGAGGATGAGCCGGTGCACGTCCTCGAGCGTCCGGACCGCGAGCGCCTTCACCTCGTCGAGGCGCGGCGTCTTGCCGGAGCGCAGCGCGTCCTGCGCCGCCTCGACCCCCATCGCGAGCACCGCGAGCCCCTGGCTCGTCTCGTCGTGCAGCTCGCGCGCGATCCGCTTCCGCTCGTCCTCCTGGACGGTGATGAGCTTGCGGAGGAGCTGCGAGCGCGCCTCCTCGCGCTCGCGCAGCTGCGCGTTCGCGAGGTGGAGCTCCTTCGTGCGCGCCTCGACGCGCTGCTCGAGCTGCGCGTTCACCTCGGCGACGTGATCGATGAGCAGCGCGAGGCTCTGGCGCATCCGCTCGAGCGAGCCGCCGAGGCGGCCGACCTCGTCGGCGCCGAGCGCCGGGATCGGCCAGGCGAGCTCGCCCGCCGCGATCCGCTCGGCGTGCTCGGTCAGCACCGCCACCGGCCGCGTGACGCTCCGCGCGGCGCCCCACGCGAACACCCCCGCGAGCAGGAAGTGGCCGCCGAGGAGCGCGACCACCGAGTACCAGGGGAGCGTGCCCTCCGTCGCGAGCGCCTCCGCCGCCGACTGGCGGACGACCACGCTCCAGGGGGCGCTGCCGACGGCGGCGAAGGTGAGGTGCTCCTTCGGGCGGAGCTCGACGCCGTACTCCGCGTGACAGTCGGCGCAGAGCGTCGCGAGTGCCTTCTTCTCCTGCGCGAGCTGGACCATGCGCCGCGCGCACGTCGCCTTCTGCCCCGCCCGCGCCCGATCGGTCGAGGCGACGACGACGCCGGTCCCGTCCACGAGGTCGGCGACGCCCGTCACGCCGCGCTGCAGGAACCGGAGCATCTTCTCGAAATCGCGCCGGTCCGGACGGAACGTCCCGCCGGCGACCCCGACCACCTCGCCGTTCCAACCGCGGATCGGGACGAACTCGTGGACGACGGCGCCGCGCGGCCCCGCGATGAGCCCGGACAGGCGCGGGCGCCCGTTCGCGAGCACCTCCTCGACGAGCGGGATCGCCTCGCGCGAGACCTCGGCGAGGATCCCGGGCGGTTCCTCGGCGACGACCCTGCGCCGGGCGTCGAGCACGAACACGGCGTCGCGGTGGCGCAGCTGGTGGTGCGCGTCCCGCACCGCGCGCCGCACGGGGGTCGTGTCGTCCTCCTGGAGAGGGCCGCCCACGTTCGACGCGAGCCGCTGCAGCACCTCGAGATCGTCCGTCAGCTCGGCGTCGACGTGCGCCGCGACCGCGCTCGCGGCGCCGAGCCGCCCGGAGGTGAGGCGCTCGTCGATCGCGCGCACCCAGTAGAGCCCCGCGGCGCCCATGAGCACGAGCGGGAAGAAGATCCCGACCGCCATGAGCAGGTAGACGCGCCGCCGGAGCGAGCCCGCGCCGCTGGACCCGCGCCGCTCGCTCATCGGCCGCCCTCCCGGTGCGACGTGCGCGCCATCCGGAAGAGCTCCTCGAGGTCGCCCGAGGAGCGGAGGATCATCGCCCTGCCCTGGACCTCCCAGGCGAGCTCGCGCTGCAGGACCCCCTCCACGAGGACGTCGGAGAGCGTGGCGGGGTGCGCGAGGACGGTGGTGCGGCTCGTGCGCAGCACCGTGCGCCCGGCGAGCAGCTCCGGCGAGATGGGCTCGCCCTCGCGCGTTGCCTCGAGGATGTGGACCTCGGGGCCGTGGCGCGCGGAGAGCTCGAGCCGGACCGAGCCGCGGCGCCCGCCCGCGACCCGGATCGACCTGGGCGGCCAGTCGAGGCGGTCGGGGAAGTAGCCGGGAACGAGGACGCGCGCGCCGAGGCGCCGCTCCGCCTCCTGCACGGTCGCGGCGACGCGCACGGTGCCGCGGTCGCCGGTGATCCAGCCCGGAAGCGCGCCGAGCGCGGCGACGGCCACGACGGTCGCGCCCGAGACCCACACGAACGTCGCCAGCATCCGGACGAGCTCGAGCCCCGCGCCCCCCGTCCGTGCGGCGCTCATGGTCACGCGCGCGGTCATACCACGAAGAACAGCAGCGCCGAGACGGCGGCGGCTGCGAGGAGAACCCGCGCGCCACCGTACGGCAGGCGGGCGGACGGACCGTCGAGGAGGCGCCGGCAGCGGACCTCGACGTCGAGGGAGCGGACGCGCGCGAGCGGCTCGGAGAGCGCAGCGGCGAACGGGAGGGTGCGCCGGACCGGCACCGCGCCGGCGGTGGCGCGGTGGAGCTTCACGAGGCCGCTCGCGAGCGCGAGGCGGTCGCCGCACGCCTCCCCCGCGCGGTCGTCGGCGAGCCACTCGGCGTCGCGGGCGAGGGCGCGCGAGAGCACCTGGAAGGCGGGGTTGAAGAACATGACCGCGCGCGCCGCCATGACGCCCCAGCTCGCGGCCGGGTCGCGGCGCGCGAGGTGAGCGAGCTCGTGGGCGAGCGCGGCGCGCAGCTCGTCGCGGTCGAGGAGCCGGACCGCGCCCCGCGACACGACGACCGCGTGACGACGGACGCCCGTGCAAAACAGGACCGGCTGGTCGCGGGCGAGGAAGACGACGGGGGGCGTGGCGAGCCCGAGCGCGCGCGCGAGCGCCGGCAGCTCGGCGAGCGCCGCCGCGGACTCGGGATCGGGGTCCGCCGGGAGGGGGCGCGGCCGGCGCCGGCCGCGGAGGAGCGGCACGAGGTCCATGAGGAAGAGGAGCGTCCCGAGCCCGGCGAAGATCGCGAGCCACCACTCGAACAGGCCGGCGCCGAGGAGGTGGACCTCGCCCCAGCGCCGCGCGACGAGCAGGGCCGGCCCGTCGTGGAAGGCCTCGTCGGCCCGGAGCGGGAAGGCGAGGACGAGGGCCGGAAAGGCGACCAGCGGATAACCCAGGGCGACGAGCCGCAGGGCCATCCGCTGGCGGGGTTCGCGCACGCGCCAGCTCCGCACCAGCGCCTCGACGAACAGCGAGGCGACGAGGGTGTGGAAGATGGCTTGCGCCGCGATGTCAGCCCACTTCGCGCTTGGCTCCATGCACCGGAGCGGCGTGCCCGTGGTCGTCCGGGGCGCCGCCCTCGAGGCGGGCGAGCTCCAGGGGGTGCTCGTGCACGTACCGCTCGCGGCTCACCTTACCAGTGAAGATGGACGCGTCGAAGGGGAACACGTCCGGGTTCAGGTGCGCGTTGAAGATGTGCCAGATGGTGATGACGAAGAAGGCCATCAGGCCCTCGTTCGAGTGGGCGACCTTCGCGGCGGGGATGAGCTGGCCGGGGATGAGCATCGCCGCCTTGACCGGGAAGAAGAGGATGAACCCGGTGAAGACCATGATGACGTTCCCGATGACGAGGCCCCAGTACTCGAACTTCTCCTTGTACGTGAACCGGTCGTACTTCGGGTGCTGCTCGGTCATCCCGAGGTAGTACCTGAGCTGCTGGATGACGTCCTCGAAGTCCTTCTTCGTCGGGACCATGCTGAAGAAGGTCTTCTTGCCAAGCATGAGCAGGATCCCGTTCGTGAAGTGCACGATCGTCGAGAGCGCGAGGATGATCCCGGAGATCCGGTGGATCCACCGGGTCGCGTCCACGCCGCCGAACACGTCGACGAGCGTGTGCGCCCAGCCCGCCTGGTAGAACTTCTGCGGGAGCCCCGTGAGGCAGAGCAGCGCGAACACCGTCATCGTGATGAAGTGCTCGATCCGCTGCTGCAGGTTGAATCGGACGATGTAGTCGCTCATCGGTTCACCACGACGCGCCAGAGGTGCAGCGCGATCTGGAGGACGAGCCCGCCCACCATGAACGGGATCATCAGCTTGTAGAAGAGCATCACGCCCCAGACGATCGGGGCCTTCTGCGCGGTCGGCTCGTAGTGCGAGAGCCACGCCTTCGGGAAGCTCTCCGTCGCCCCCTCGTGGCACCGCGCGCACGTCTTCGTCAGGTTCGCGGACATGACGGTCGAGGACGGGTCGTTCGACTTCTGGATGTCGTGCACCCCGTGGCAGTCGGTGCAGACCGCGGCGAGGCGGACCCCCGGCCCCTTCTTCTTGCCGCGCTGCAGCGTCGCGGCCATGCCGTGGAAGTCGGCGAGGTAGGTGTCGACGACCTTCGTCGAGAGGCCGTACCGCCCCATGAGCTTCTCGTCGGTGTGGCAGCGGCCGCAGATCTCCGGGGTGCGCATCGCGAGCGCGCCGTTGCGGGGGTCGGTCGTGTCGTGCGCGCGGTGGCAGTCGGTGCAGACCGGCACGTCGCTGCTCGACTCGGCCGCGCGGCCGTGGACGCTCTTCGCGTAGATCTCGGCCTCCTTCGCGTGGCAGCCGGCGCACATCTTCGAGATGCGCGTCCGCGGCTGGCCGGGGCGCGAGATGTCGTGCGCGCCGTGGCAGTCCACGCAGAGCGCCGCCTTGTCGTTGCCCTTCGCCATCACCGCGAAGTGCACGCCGTCGAGCGTCTTCGTGTAGTTCGCGAAGTGGCACCCCTTGCACTGCTCGTAATGCGCGCGCGTCACCTCGCGGCGGCTCTTGTACTTGAGCTCGCCCGTCACGTGGTCGCTCGTCTTCTCGGAGTGACAGTCCGTGCAGCGCAGGCTGTCGCCGTGCACCGACTTCGCGAACGCCGCCTGGTCCAGGCCGAGCGGCAGCTTCTCGCCGCTCGGGAGGTCGTAGGACATCGATGGATCGCTGTGGCAGCCGAGGCAGTCCTCCTGCTCCGCCGGGATCCCGGCCGCTGCCGGGAGCGCCGCCAGCGCGAGGACGAGCGCCGTGGGGATTCTCTGCATTTGAGTCGCACCCCTCGAGTTGTACGGCAATGCGTGCCAATACAGACCCGCTTTTCCTACCAGGGCGCGCGGTCTTCGTCCAGGGGTCGAATAGACCTAAATGCGCGGTAAGCCGCCGGATTTGGTCGACGATACGCGCACATATTGTCGTGCGACAATTCGCCGCCGCGGAAGGTCGCAGCGTCAGCGGTGTGACGTCGCGCCGCGCCCTGGGTGCGGGAGCGCCCGGCGCACCGCGTCCCAGCAGACGCGGGCGAACCCCTCGGCGATCGACGCAATGCCGCATACGGGCAGGAGAACGAGGAAGATGGCGCCCGCGACCGCCGCGCCGAGCGCGGCGAACGGCGCGAGGACGAGCCGCGCGAGCGCGATCATCGCCCGCGCATCGACGCGGCGCGGCGCGGGCGTCTCGCCGACCCGCCACGCCGGCTCCGCCGCGGCCTTCACGTGCGGGCCGGCCGCGGCGGCCCCGCGCTCCGGGTTCGTCGAGCCCTGGGCGGATCGTCGCAGCATGGCGGCGCCCGGCACGCGCTCTTCCGTCACGGCTCGAGGAACGCCGCGGTGAGGGCCTTCCAGCCGTCCTCGCCGACGAGCCACGGTGCGGGCGACACGAGCTCACCGCCGTCCGCGCGGCGAACCCGAGCCGCTCCTCGAAGAAGCGGCTCCAGCGCGCCGCCTCCCGGCGCAGCCAGCCCTCGGCCTGCTCACCGTGGGGCAGGAGCGCGAACGACGGATCCGCGGGCTCGAGCGCGACGAGCCAGCCGCGGCCGTAGCCGTCGCGCTTCACGAGGGCAGGATCGCGGACGAGGCCTCGAACTTCCCTTTCCGCCGCGCGATCGCGCCGGTGAACGAACCCTTCTCGTGCCCGAACAGCTCCGACTCGAGCAGGCTCTCGGTGAGCGCCGCGCAGGATACGGCGACGAACGCCCCCTCTGCGCGGGGGCTCTCGGCGTGGATGGCGCGCGCGAGCACCTCCTTGCCGCTGCCCGACTCGCCGAGCACGAGGATCGTCGAGCTCGACCTCGCCGCCGTCTTCGCGAGCTCGAAGACCGACTGCATCGCGGGGCTCTTCGAGAGGAGGTCCCGGAAGCGGTACTCCTGCTTGAGCGCCTGCCGCAGGACCACGTTCTCCCGGACGATCAGCTGCTGGCTGACGATCTTCTGCATCATGATCGACAGCTCCTCGGGATCGAACGGCTTAACGAGGTAGTCGTAGGCCCCCGCCTTCATCGCCGCGACGGCGGTGTCCACCGTGGCGTAGGCCGTCATCTCGTTGAACGAGGTGGCGAGGATGCCGAGCTCGCCCGACCAGGTGACGGGCACCTCGAGCTCGAGCTGGTCGCGCGTGACGCGCCGGGTCGCCTGCACGAGCGCCGCGATCGGGCGCATCAGGTGGTGGCGCGCGAACATCCAGACGGCGAGCCCGAGCAGGCACGCCGCGATCGCCGCGGAGAGGAGCGTCCGCAGCCGGAAGCCGGCGGTCTCGTCGTCGAGCCGCTGCAGGGAGACGCCGACGTCGAGCACGCCGAGCACCTTCCGTTCCGGCGGGTGCGCGTGGCACGCCGCGGTCGCGCACGACCCCTCGTTGTAGATCGGCGTCACGATCCCGAGCACGCGGCGCGACCCGCTCCGGAACACGCGGCTCCGGTCGGCGAGGTCGAGGCGGTGGAGCGGCTCGCCCTCCGCGTGGCAGGCGCTGCATGCCTCCGCACGCCGGTCGACCGAGCGCCCGATCTCCGCCCCCTCGGTCGAGAAGGTGATCCGGCCGTCCGCGTCCATCATGCGGACCATCTCGATCCCGCCCTGCCGGCCGATGTCCCGCATCATGAGGTACCGGCGCCTGCCTGGGGCTGCGCGGGACCGCGCGCGGCCATCGGCCGCGCGGCAACGTTGATCGCCCCCGGGATCCTGCGTACCCTCGCCCGCCTCACATGACCGATCCGCGCGCGATCCTCCTCGTGCAGTGCCCCGACCGCCCCGGCATCGTCGCGGGCATCTCGAGCTTCCTCTACCGCCACGGCGCGAACATCACCGACTTCGACCAGCACACCTCCGAGGACCAGGGCGGCGTGTACTTCACCCGCCTCGAGTTCCAGACGGGCAAGCTCGACCTCCCCCTCGACGATCTGAAGCACGCCTTCGCCCTCGACGTGGCGCGGCCGTTCGCGATGGACTGGCGGCTCACCCTCTCCTCCGACCGGAGGAAGATCGCGGTGCTCGTGTCGAAGCACGACCACGCGCTCCTCGAGCTGCTCTGGACCTGGAAGCGCGGCGACCTCCGCGCCGACGTCGCGCTCGTGGTGTCGAACCACGCGGACCTGCGCGGCTCCGTCGAGTCCTTCGGCGTCCCCTTCGCCCACGTGCCGAACTCGAAGGAGCAGCGGGACCAGGCGGAGGCGCGGATGCTCGAGCTCCTCGACGGGAAGGTGGACCTCCTCGTCCTCGCCCGGTACATGCAGGTCGTCTCGCCGGCGTTCGTGGCGCGCTGGCCGAACCGGATCATCAACATCCATCACTCCTTCCTCCCGGCGTTCGCCGGCGCCGACCCGTACCGGCAGGCCTACGAGCGCGGGGTGAAGGTGGTCGGGGCGACGGCGCACTACGTCACCGCCGACCTCGACGCGGGGCCTATCATCGACCAGGACGTCGCGCGGGTCTCGCACCGCGACTCCGTGGACGACCTGAAGCACCTCGGCCGCGATCTCGAGCGCCGGGTCCTCGCGCGCGCGGTCCGCTGGGACTGCGAGGACCGGGTCATCGTCCACGGCAACAAGACGGTCGTGTTCGCCTA
>WNGA01000244.1_pt1 | contig 77188 bp, 57 predicted proteins | sample 5400061 | NCBI WGS metagenome assembly WNGA01 (sample SAMN13153366, study PRJNA577476) | soil metagenome | isolation source: 100 cm soil or saprolite under grassland replicate 2 | place: USA:California | collected 2016-06-15
CTCGCCGAGCTCCTCCAGCGCGAGCGCGCCGCGCTCGCCGAGTTCCTCGTCGCCCTCGCCGACTTTGATCGGAAGCGGCTGTGGGTCGAGCTCGGGCACGCCTCGCTCTTTTATTTCCTGCACCGGGAGCTGGGCCTCTCGAAGGGCGCCGCTTTCTACCGGAAGACCGCCACGGGGCTCATCCAGAGATTCCCGGAGATCGTCGAGCCGCTGCGTGACGGCCGTCTCTGCTTCACGAGCGTAGTCGAGCTCTCGAAGGTCCTGACGCCCGAGAACCGGAGCGACGTCCTGCCGCGGTTCTTCCATCTGTCGAAGCGGGACGCGAAGGCGGTCTCGGCCGCGCTCCGGCCTGACGAGGCCGCGCCGCATCGGGATGTGGTGACGACGCTGCGCGCCTCGGCCGTCGCATCCGCGCTCGACCTTCCGGTGCGGGCGGAGGCCGCCTCGGACCGCGCTGTCACCCATGTGCCCGGCCTGGATCCCCTCGCGGCGGGTCGAGTTCATTCGGATGAACCGCCGCGTGCCAACACGAACACGGAGCCGGCGCTGCGCCGCGGACCGTGGATCGACGCCGAGCCGCTCACCGCGAACCTGAGCCGCCTCCACGTGACGGTGTCCCGCCGGTTCCTCGAGAAGCTCGAGGCGGCGCGAGCCGCCCTCTCCCACTCCCATCCGGGCGCAGGGGCGGAGGAGCTCCTCGGGGCCGGTCTAGATCTCCTCCTCGAGCGCCACGCGAAGCGGAAGGGGCTCGTCGAGAAGCCACGGCGCGAGCTCGACCACGTCGTGCCGCGCGGGCAAGGCGGCCCATCGACGGTCGAGAACACGAGATGCCTCTGCAGGTTCCACAACCAGCTTGCCGCGCGCGAGGTCTACGGCGACGCGTGGATGGACAGGTTCACGCGGGGAGGAACCGCAGGGGAATCGGTCTCGGTGTGGTCGGTTTCGCGGCCCACCCGTGAGCGCATGCCGCTCGAGGCCGGGCGTGCTCGCCTGCATGGGTGAGCCGATCTTGCCAGGACAGTTCGGTCCCGCGGCGACGCTTCGCCCGCAGCGCCCCTTCGATGCCCCGGAGAGACGACTAGCGATCCGTCCGGCGCGCTCCGCGAGCGCGAGGTCCCGATCGCGCAACCGGAATGCGACGAATCATGAGGGCGCCAGCCGGGGGAGAGGGAGGATCCTGCGAGCCGAGGTTGCCGGGGGTTTCTGAAAGCCTGCTAGCCGCGCGCGAGGACGAGCCTCGAGCGCGCCGTCAGCTCCGCCGTGCGCGCGAGCAGCGCCTGCGCCTCGTCGTAGAGCGCGTTCGGCTCGCCGTCCGTCGGCGCCGCGGGCAGCTCCGCGATCTGCGCGAGCAGGTCGGAGACGCGGAGCAGGTGCTGGTGAGCGAGGAGCAGGTCGCGCCCGAGCCGCGCGCCCTGGCGCGTGTAGACGAGGCCGCTCTGGAACAGGCTCCCGAGCGACTTGCGGTTCACCTCGTCGACGGACCGGCAGCGCGCGATGAGCTCGCGGAGCTTCTTCGCGTCGCGCGCGCGGGCGAGGTCCACCACCGGTGGAGCGACGCGCGCCTTCCGCGCACGGGGGGCCGAGTGGGGCATCGACGCGGAGGATGGTAGGCACCCCCCTCCGCGCCGGTCAACGGCTCGCAGCGCTTGACAGGCGCGCGCGCCGACCCTCCCGGGAGCAGCGACCCTTCGAACTTCGCCGCCGCTTCGCGGCGGTACGCTCACGGCGAACGGTCCGCCTACGCGAGCGACTTCGTCGCGAGCTCCTCGATGCGCGCGAGCGCCTTCTCGATGCCGGCCGCGTCGGGCCCGCCCGCCTGCGCGAGCTCGGGCTTCCCGCCGCCGGACCCGCCGACGAGCTTCGCGGCGTCCTTCACGAGGTCGCCCGCCTTCACCTTGGCGGTGAGGTCCTTCGTCACCGCGACGAGGAGGATCGCCTTGCCGTCCACCTCCGCGCCGAGCGCGACGACGCCCCTGCCGAGCTTGTCGCGGAGCTTGTCCGCGAGCTCGCGCAGGCTCTTGCCGTCGCCCTGCACGCGGACGGCGAGCACCTTCGCGCCCGCGACCTCCTTCGCCTTCGCGGCGAGATCGCCCGACTGCGCGGAGGCGATCTTCGACGTGGCCTCCTCGAGCGCGCGCTCGAGCTCCTTCACGCGCTTCTGCGCCGCCTCGACCTTCTGCGCGACCTCGAAGGCGCCGGCGCGGAGCAGGCCCGCGGCGCGCCGCAGCTCGTCCGCCTCGCGCTGCGACAGCTCCACCGCCTTCGGGCCGGTGTGGGCGACGATGCGGCGGACCCCGGCGGCGATCGACTCCTCGCTCGCGAGCTTGAAGAAGGAGATGTCACCGGTGCGCCGCACGTGCGTTCCGCCGCACAGCTCCTTCGACGGGCCGATGCGGACGACGCGCACGACGTCGCCGTACTTCTCCCCGAAGATCATCATCGCGCCGGCCTGGCGCGCCTTCTCGAGCTCGAGCACCGCCGTGTCCGTCTCGACGTTCTCGCGCACGAGCTCGTTCACCCGCCGCTCGATCCCGGCGAGCTCGTCCTCGGTGAGCGGCTGGAAGTGCGAGAAGTCGAAGCGCAGGTAGTCCGGCGCGACGATCGAGCCCGCCTGCTTCACGTGGTCGCCGAGGCGCTCGCGCAGCGCGAAGTGCAGGAGGTGGGTCGCGGAGTGGTTCGCGCGGATGAGATCGCGGCGCCGGTCGTCCACCGACAGCTCGACCACGTCGCCGACCGCGATCTCGCCGGATTCGACGACGCCGACGTGGGTCGTGAGCCCGGGCACCGGCCGGTGCGCGTCGCGCACCTCGACCGCGCCGCGCGGGCCCTTGATCGCGCCGACGTCGCCGACCTGGCCGCCCGACTCGCCGTAGAAGGGGGTCGCCGCGGTGACGAGCTCGACCTTCTCGCCCTTGCCGGCCTTCGCGGCGCGGGCGCCGTTTGCGATGATCGCCTTCACCTCGGCCTTCGCGACGGTGGTCTCGTACCCGAGGAAGTGGATCTCTCCGAGCTCGGCCGCGATCTGCTTGTGGAGATCCCCCACCGCCTGCTCGCCGGAGCCCTTCCACTCGGAGCGGGCGCGCTGCTCGGCCATGTGGCGGTCGAACCCGCCCTCGTCGACGCCGAGGCCGCGCTCGCCCACGATGACCCGGGTGAGGTCCATCGGGAAGCCGAAGGTGTCGTAGAGCTGGAAGGCGACCTTGCCCGGGACCACCTTCTCCTTCGCCTTCTCGAGGCGGGCCATCTCCTCCTCGAGGATCCGCAGGCCGTTGTCGAGCGTCCGGCGGAAGGACTCCTCCTCCTGCGCCGCCACCTTCGCGATGAACGCGCGGTTCTCGCGCGTCTCGGGATAGGCCGCGCCCATCTCGTCGATGACGGCGCCGCACACGTCGGCGAGGAAGGCCTTCTCGAGGCCGAGCCGCTTCCCGTGCCGGATCGCCCGCCGCATGATGCGACGCAGGACGTAGCCGCGCCCCTCGTTCGACGGCAGCACGCCGTCGCCGACGAGGAAGGTCGTGGCCCGGGCGTGGTCGGCGATGACGCGCATCGAGACGGAGTCGTCCTCGTTCGCGCCGTACCGCTTGCCGGCGAGCTTCTCGATCGCGCGGATGATGCTCTGGAACAGATCGGTGTCGTAGTTCGAGCGCTTGCCCTGCGCGACCGACGCCATGCGCTCGAGCCCGGCGCCCGTGTCGATCGAGGGCTTCGGCAGCGGCGTGAGGTTCCCGCCGGCGCTCCGCTCGAACTGCATGAAGACGAGGTTCCAGATCTCGAGCCAGCGGTCGCAGTCGCAGGCAACGCCCGCGCAGCTCCGCCCCGCCTTCTCCTCGGCGCAGGGGATGTCGTTCCCCTGGAAGTAGTGGAGCTCGGAGCACGGGCCGCACGGGCCGGTGTCGCCCATCGCCCAGAAGTTGTCCTTCGCGCCGAGCTTGTAGATCCGGTCGGGGGGCACGCCCTGCGCCTTCCAGAGCGCGTACGCCTCCTCGTCCCACGGGAGGCCGCCCTCGCCGTCGAAGACGGTCGCGGCGAGGCGGTCCTTCGCGAGGCCGAGCCACTTCGGGCTCGTCACGAACTCCCAGCCCCACGCGACGGCGTCCTTCTTGAAGTAGTCGCCGAACGAGAAGTTCCCCAGCATCTCGAAGAACGTGTGATGACGGGCGGTGAACCCGACGTTCTCGAGGTCGTTGTGCTTGCCGCCGGCGCGCACGCACTTCTGCGCGCTGGTCGCGCGGGTGTAGTCCCGCTTCTCGCGGCCGGTGAAGACGTCCTTGAACTGGACCATCCCGGCGTTCGTGAAGAGCAGCGTGGGATCGTCGTGCGGCACGAGCGAGGAGCTCGGCACGCGGCGGTGGCCCTTCTCCTCGAAGAAGCGGAGGAAGGCCTCGCGGATCTCGGCGGCGGTCGGGGTCTTCATGGGCAGGGGGGACTAGTTATCAAAGGGGAGCACGACGCGCCACACGCCGCCCTCGCGGACGAGCGACACCTCCCGCGCGCCCGTCCGGCCCTCCTCCTCGACCGACACGACGGCGGCGTCGCGCGACTCGCGGAGCACCGTGACCGCGCGGATCCGGGCCGACGCCGCGGCGAGATCCCCGAGCACGAGCTCCTTGCCGGACGGCGGGACGACGCCCGCCGCGCGCGCCGCGACGTCCTTCGCGCGCGCGTCGAGCACCGCGCGCGAGCGGGTGGCGACGTGTGCCCAGACTGCGTCGGCGTCGCCCGCGCGGGCGGCGGCGGCGAACGCGCGGTAGCTCTCGGCGGGGCCCGCCGGACGGCGGCACCCGGCGGTGGAGAGGGAGAGCGCGGCGGCGACGAGGAAGAGGGTGCGACGCAGGCGGGCCATGCGCGCAGTGTATCCAGCCGCGCGCTCGCTCGCCCGCTCGTGCCTCCAGCGCGGGAATGGCAGGCCGGGAGGCGAGCGCCCAGCTTCCGGCTCCAAGGAGGAATCCATGTCCATTCGTATGATCGCCCTCGCGGTCCCGCTCGTGCTCGGGACCGCCTGCAGCACTTCCAGCACGCAGGCCTCGAAGGACCACACCGGCGCCATGTGGACCGAGCAGAGCTCCTCGAACGGCGGCGCCTCGAGCCAGCAGGAAGCCCTCGTGGTGCAGCCGACGTCGATGCAGGGCACCGGCTCGCAGGCCGGCTCGACGGGCGGCTCGCAGCCGGACTCGGCGCAGGGTGGCCAAGGCCAAGGCCAGGGCGGCTCCGGCTCGCCGTCGGGCTCGGACTCGGGCGCGATGGGGTCCGGCGGCTCGTCCGAGACGATGGGCTCGAGCCAGCAGGGTCAGGGCGCGTCGCCGGACTCCGGCCAGGGTTCGTCCGGCACGGGCGCGAGCGGCTCGTCCGACACGACGGGGTCGAGCGCAGCGGCCGGCGGGCGCGAGCTCGGCGGCCACTCCGACGACCAGACCGTGACGGGCAAGGTCGCGAAGCTCGGGAAGCGGTCGATCTCGATCGAGGCGTCCGGCGGCGAGGCGAAGACGCTCAAGATCGTCCCGCAGACGGTCGTCACGATGAACGGCAAGACCGCGAAGACCTCGCAGATCAAGCCGGGCCAGCAGGTCCGCGCGAGCTTCAACCAGCAGGGCGGGCAGGACGTCGCGGTGACGATCGACGTGAGCGGTGCCGGGGCCGGCGCGGGCCAGCACAAGATGAAGGGCGGCCACCACGGCGACACGTCCGGCTCGTCGGGCTCAGGCTCGTCCGGCGCGGGCTCGGGCTCGTCCGGGTCGGGCGGGTCCGACTCGCCGGGCTCCGCCCCCCGCCGCTACTAGCGGTCCGCCCTCGCCGGCCGGCGCATGCGGAGCCTCCACACGCGCTGGCCGGTCTCGAGGTAGCGCTTCTCCCGCGTGGACGGGATCTCGTCGGGCGGGGCGTCGGAGAAGGCGCCCCGCCCGAGCTCGTTCTCGAACCCGATCTCCTCGAGGCGCGCGACCGCCTCGATCGCGTAGCGCTCGACGTCGGTGCGGAAGTCGAGGAGTCCGCCCGGCCGCAGGAGCCGCAGCAGCAAGAGCGACATGCGGTCGTCCACGAGCCGGCGGCGGTGGTGCCGCCGCTTCCACCAGGGGTCGGGGAAGTGCACGTGGATCGCCGCGAGCGACCCCTCGCGGAAGAGCCGCGGCGCGAGCACCCGCCCGTCGCCGTGGATGACGACGAGGTTCCGGTGGCCGCGCTGCTCCGCCTTCCCGCGCACCGCCTCCGCGAAGGCGCGGCGCTGCTCGATCGCGACGAGCGCGCGGTCCGGGTGCGCGCGCGCGAACGCGAGCGCGAACCCGCCGTGCCCCGCGCCGATCTCGAGCTCGAGCGCGTCCGCGAGCGGCCCGAGCCGCGCCCGCCAGTCGGGGGCGAGGTCGAGCGCGATCGGAGCGTCGTCCTCGTGGGAGAAGATCATGAGCGCGCACTCTCTACCATGGTAAGGAAAGGGCGTGCTCCGGCGCCCGACACACGGCGCGCTGCTCGCCGCCGCGCTCGTGTTCCTCTCCTGCCACGGCGGTCGTCGCGGGCCTCCGCCGGAGCGCTTCGTCCCCGCCGGCGTGCGCGCCGCGGTGGTGGTCCCCGAGGCGGGGCGCGCCGCGGAGGAGCTCGCCGCCCTCCACTCCTCGATCTCCGGCTTCCCCGGCGTAGGCGAGCTCGCTGGCGCGCGCGGCGCGCTCGCGGCGCAGCTCGGGTTCGACCCGCTCGACCCGGAGGCGCTCGCCGACGCCGGCGTGGACCCGGGGCGCGGGGCGGCGATCGCGCTCCTCGACCGGCCGGGCCCGCGCGGCGAGCCAGCGGGTGCGACCCTCGTCGTCCTGCCCGCCGCCGACGCGCCAAAGCTCGAGCGGCTGCTCGCGCGGCTCGCGCGAGATCGGCTCGGCGCGACGGAGCGCCGGGCCGAGACCCACCACGGGATCGCCGCGGTGGTGTTCCACCGGCCCGGCGTCACCGCGCCCGCCCTCTCCTACGCGGTCGTCGAGCGGACTGCGCTCCTCACGACACACCCGTCCGGCCCGGCGCTCGTCGCGGAGGCGGCGACCCTCGCCCCCGCGGCGTCGCTCGCCGGAGATCCCGGGTTCCTGAAGTCGCGCGCCGCGCTCGGCGAGCGGGTCGCCGCCATCGCGTTCGTCCCAGCGGGCTCGCGGATCCTGCAGGGGACCTGGGCGCTCGGGGACGGCTTCGCCATCGGCGTCTCGGCCGGGCCGGGCCGGCTCGGCGCGCGCGTCGCGGTGCTGCTCGGCGCGCGCGAGCCCTCGTTCCGCGCCCTCGCCGCCGACGGGCACGCCGCCGCGCTCGTCGCGCGGCTCGACCCGTCGGCGCCGCTCGCGGCCCGCTGGGACGGCGACTTCGCCGCGCTCGGGAAGAAGCTCGTGCCCATGATCGGCGCGCGCGACCGCGCCTGGCTCGTGCGGCGCGGCATCGACCTCGACCGCGATCTGTTCGCCGTGCTCGCGCCGGGCGGCGCGCTCGCGCTCTCCCTCCCCGCCCGCCTCGCCCTCGGCGGGCTCACCGCCGAGGCCACGCGGGCGGACCCGCTGCGCGCCGCCGAGTTCGAGGCGATCCTCCCGTTCCGGCCGGGTACGGACGTCGGCGCGGCGGCGGAGCGCCTCGCGCGCGCGGTCGGCGCAGCGCGGCGCGGGCGCGGCTCGGAGGACGGCGTCGCGCGGCTGCAGACCGCGTCCGGCGAGATCGCGTGGAAGGTGGACGCCGCGCGCGCACACCTCGTCGCCGCCGGCGGCCGCCCGGGCCGGATCGACGCGCTCCTCGCGCGGCTCGGCGACGGGGCGGCGGGCTGGAAGGCGCCGACGCCCTCCGCGGAGGCCGCGCTCTCGGGCGGGCTCGGCGGCGCCGCGCTCGACGCGCCGCGGCTCGTCGCGGCGGTGCGCGCGCTGCCGGACGAGGCGTTCGGGAGCGGCCCTTCGGGCTTCGTCCTGCGCGCGCTCGTCGAGCGGGTCGTCGACCCCGCCGAGCGCCTCGCCGCGATCTCGCTCCGCGCCGAGCTCGCGGAGGGTGCGCTCCTCCTCGCGCTCGACGTCGAGGCGCGCGCCGGCTCGGGGGATGAGCGGTGATCCGGCTGCGGGGGGTGACGAAGGTCTTCCGGGACGCGGAGCGCGAGGTGCCGATCCTCCGCGGCGTGGACCTCGACGTCGCCGCGGGCGAGCTCGTCGCCATCGTCGGCCCCTCCGGCTCCGGGAAGTCGACGCTCCTCTACGTCGCGGGTGCGCTCGACCGGGACTTCGGCGGCGAGGCGACGATCGGCGGCGTCCCGCTCGCCGGGCTCTCGGTCGAGGCGCGCGCTGCGCTGCGGAACCAGGCCGTCGGCTTCGTCTTCCAGTCGTTCAACCTGCTGCAGGGGCTCTCCGCCGTGGAGAACGTGATGCTCCCGGGCCTCCTCCGCCGCGACGGCGCCGAGCCGGCCGCCGCGATCCGCGCGCACGCGGAGCGGGCGCTCGCGGACGTCGGGCTCGCCGACAAGGCGCGCCAGCCCCCGGCGCGGCTGTCGGGCGGCGAGCGGCAGCGCGTCGCGATCGCGCGCGCCCTCATCGGCCGGCCGAAGGTGCTCCTCGCGGACGAGCCGACCGGCAACCTCGACGCCGTGACGGGCGAGGGGATCATCCGCCAGTTCGGCGACCTCGCGCGCGCCGGCCTCACCGTGCTCGTCGTGACGCACGAGGAGCGCGTGTCGCGCGCCGCGTCCCGTGTCCTCCACCTCACCGAGGGGCGCCTGTGGTCCTGACCCGCGCCCGCGCCCTCCTCTGGATCGCGGTGGCGGCGCTCCGCGCGGACCGGCGCGGCGCGCTGGTGAACGCCGCGGCGGCCTGCGTCGGGGCGGCGGCGCTCGTCTTCTTCCTCGCCCTCGGGCTCGGGATCTCGCGCGCGGCGCAGCGGATGTTCCCGGCCGACGCGCGGCTCGTCGAGGTCGTCCCCGGAGCGGTCGCGCTCGGGGGGGTGCTCGGCGGCGGCAAGCTCGACGAGGACGCCGCGGCGCGGCTGGCGGCGCTCCCCGGCGTGGCCGCGGTCTGGCCGCGCCTCTCCTTGCGCGTGCCGCTGGCGGCGCCCGGCCCGCCGCGCGGGCTCGACTACAACTGGCCGCCCGGGATGACGCTCCAGATTCCGGTCGTGGGGGTCGCGCCGGAGCTCGTGAAGGGCGAGGTGGGCGCGGGGCTCGTCTTCGAGGACCCCGGCCCCGGCTCCGACCGGCCGATCCCCGTGCTGCTCTCGCGCCGCCTGCTCGAGATCTACAACAAGACCATCGCGCCGGCCTGGAGCGTGCGGCGGCTCCCCGCCGGCCTCTCGATCGTGGGGCTCGAGCTGCCCGTGAAGATCGGCCACTCGATCGTCCCGCGGAAGACGGAGGACCGCGTCTACGAGGCGCGGCTCAAGCTCGTCGGCCTGTCGAACCGCGTGCCGATCTACCTCCTCGCGATGCCGCTCGCGACGGTGCGCCGCCTGCACGTGGAGTATGGGAAGGAAGACCAGGGCTACACGCAGCTGACGATCCTCGCGCGCCGCCCGGAGGACGTGCCGGCCCTCACCGCGGCGGTGCGGCGGATGGGGCTCTCGGTGGACGAGGGCGAGCGCGCGACCGCCGAGCGGGTCGGGACCGTCGTGCTCGTCACGACCGGCGCGCTCGTGTTCCTCGCCACGATCATGTGCGCGCTCGCCGCGCTCGCCATCGCGCAGTCGCTCTCGGCGAGCGTCCGCGGGCGCGCCAAGGAGATCGCGGTGCTCCAGGCGCTCGGCGCGGCGCCGTCCGACGTGCGCCGGATCGTGCTCGCGGAGGGCGCGATCGTCGGGCTCGCCGGCGGCCTCGTCGGGGCCGCGCTCGCCTTCGGCGCGGCGCTCCTCGCGGACCGGGGGGCGATCGCGCTCCTCCCCGACTTCCCGTTCCGGCCGGACACGTTCTTCGCGTTCCCGCCGTGGCTGCCCGCGCTCGGGCTCCTCGTCCCGGCGCTCGCCGCCATCCTCGGCGCGCTCGCGCCTGCGGCGGCCGCCGCGCGGGTCGATCCCGCGCGGGCGCTGTCTTAACGGGGGGACACTCGCTCCCGCGCGCCTCCGGCCGCGGGAGCTCGCGCCCTTTGGACGCCGAGGAGAGGGGGTGAAGCCGAACCGCGTGGACGAGATCCGCGCGGAGCTCTCCGCCCTCGGCGTGAAGGGCATGACCGTCAGCGAGGTGAAGGGATACGGCCGGCAGAAGGGCCACACCGAGATCTACCGGGGAGCCGAGTACCAGATCGACTTCGCGCCGAAGGCCAAGATCGAGGTCGCGGTGGACGACATCGAGGTGCAGCGCGTGACCGAGGCGATCCAGCGGGCCGCGAAGAGCGGCCGGATCGGCGACGGCAAGATCTTCGTCCTCGAGCTCGTCGAGACCATCCGCATCCGGACCGGCGAGACCGGCTCCGCCGCGCTGTAGTCGGGGGACCCCATGACCGCCGCCCTCGACACCGGCAACACCGCCTGGATCCTCACCTCCACGGCGCTCGTCCTCTTCATGACGCTGCCCGGCCTCGCGCTCTTCTACGGCGGGCTCGTCCGGACGAAGAACGTCCTGTCCGTCCTCATGCAGTGCTTCTCGATCGCGTCGGTCGTGACCGTCCTGTGGGTCGCGTTCGGCTACTCGCTCGCGTTCACGCCCGCGACCAACCCGGCGCTGAACGGGTTCATCGGGGGGCTCGACAAGGTCTTCTTCGCGAACGTCCCACGCGACGCGCTCACCGGCTCGATCCCCGAGACGGTGTTCGCGATGTTCCAGCTCACCTTCGCGATCATCACCCCCGCGCTCATCATCGGCGCCTTCGCCGAGCGCGTCGCCTTCGGGCCGATGCTGCTCTTCTCGGCGCTCTGGTCGATCGTCGTCTACCTCCCCGTCACCCACTGGATGTGGGGCGGCGGCTGGCTGCAGAAGATGGGCGCGCTCGACTTCGCGGGCGGCATCGTCGTCCACGTCACCGCCGGGATCGCCGGGCTCGTCGCCTGCACCTACGTCGGACGCCGCAAGGGCTACCCGGCTACGCCGATGCCGCCGCACAGCCTCACGCTCTCGGTCGTCGGCGCGGGGATGCTGTGGGTGGGCTGGTTCGGGTTCAACGCGGGCAGCGCGCTCGGCGCGAACGGCAGCGCCGGGATGACGCTCGCGGCGACCCAGGTCTCCGCGGCGACCGCCGCCCTCGTCTGGACCTGCATCGAGTGGATCCGCCACGGCCGCCCGAGCGTCCTCGGCATCATCACCGGGGCGGTCGCCGGCCTCGCGACCGTCACGCCGGCCTCCGGCTATGTCGGGATCGCCGGCGCGATGGCGATCGGCGCGATCTCCGCGATCGTCTGCTTCTTCGCGGCGACCACGATGAAGCGCCGCCTCGGCTACGACGACTCGCTCGACGCGTTCGGCGTGCACGGCGTCGGCGGGGTCATCGGCTCGATCCTGACGGGCGTCTTCGCGTCCGTGGCGCTCGGCGGGACCGAGAAGATCGACGTCGCGCGGCAGGTCGGCGTGCAGGTGCTCGCGTGCGCCGTGGTGGCCGCCTGGTCGGGAGGCTGGACCTGGGTGCTCGCCAAGGTCGCGGACCTCACCCTGCGCGCGCGCGTGGACGAGGAGCAGGAGCTCATCGGGCTCGACATCACGAACCACGAAGAGCGCGGGTACGACCTCGGGTGATCCCGGCGTCACGGCGCGGCCGCGGCGGGGAGGCGCACGGCGCCGTCCTCGGCTGCGCCGCTCCCAGGCCCAGGGAGGCTATCAGCGGTGCGGGGTGCCGCCCTCGCCCGTGCCGGAATCCTCCGGCGCGCCCACGCCGCTCGAGCCGCTCGGCCCCGCGGAGTGCGGAGTCCCCCCCGCGTCGGGAGGCGCCGCGTCGGAGGCCGCGCTCGCGTCTCCGGCCCGGATCTCGACCGCGACGTCCTCACCCTCGATCTCGCTGAAGCTCGCGCGGATCGGCTGGCCCTCCGCGAGGTCGCCGTACGACGCGTCCTCGCCGTCCACCCGGATCGTGGTCTGCGGAACGATCGAAAGCGTCTTCTCGTCGCCCTGCTCCGACGCGATCGACACGGCGTCGTCGGCGACGTCGGTGATCACGCCGACCACGATCTGATCCGAGGCGTGCCCCTTGATGGACGGGCCGGGCTCCATGATCGGATCCTGCGAGAGGGGACCGCTCGCCTGTGCCCCGCTCGACGGCTGCTGTGCGCCCTGGCTCTGCTGTGCGCCCTGACTCTCCTGTGCGCCCTGACTCGAGTCCTGCCCGCCCGCGGAGGCGGTCCCGGCTCCGGCCTGGGCCGACTGCGAGCTCCCGTGCTTGCACGCCGGCCCGAGCACGAGGACGGCGAGCGCGATCGCGCGAACGTTCATCGAATTCCCCCCTTGGTGGAAGTCCGAAGTTGAACCTGCGCGTCCGGGGGGCGCCGGGGGAGTCCCGCCCTCCGGCGCGAAGTCGCGAAGTCGCGGGGCCGGATGGTCTGGCGGCGCCGGGCCGAGCGGACGTCGACGGGGCCGCGGCTCGTCCCCCTCGACGGCGACCGCGCGCAAGTCGGCCGGATGTGCAGCCGCTGCGATCTCGCTGGATCCGGCCCGGGTCCACTCGAGGCCGGGCTCCGCCTCGAGATCGGCTACCGGGCGCCGCTACCCGCGATTGCCGAAGACGACGAGCTGCGCGCCGACGAGCAGCTTGTGGCGGCGCGGGTTGTCGATCCCGTTCCACCTGCAGAGCTGCTGCAGCTCGACGCCGAGCCGCCGTGAGATCGACCAGAGCGTGTCGCCCGCCTGGACGCGCAGGGTCGAGCGCGCGCGCTCGAGCCGCTCCGCCGCGGCGACCTGCGTCACGGCCGGCTCGCGCCGGGGCTGGTCGTCGGCGACCTGAGCCTGCCGCGCCTTCGGCGAGCGCGGCTTTGCCGCCGGCTCGGGCGCGCGCGCCGCGGCGAGCTGCCCGCCGCCGAGCGGCTTCGGGATGATGAGCTCCTGCCCGACCCGCAGCTTCTTCGCGGTGCGGAGGCCGTTCATCTCCATGACGCCCTCGACCGGCACGCCGTACGCGTGCGCCACGCTCGAGAGCGTGTCGCCGCGCCGGACCACATGGCCGGCGAAGGTCATCCGGACCTTGCCCTGGATCGCCGGCCAGGCCTGCGCGAACACCGCCTCCTGGCCCTTCGGGAGCTTGAGCTGATAGGCGCGCGGCGGGGTGCAGGCGCGGCGCAGCTCGGGGTTGAGATCCATGAGCGCGCGCTCGGTGACGCCCGCGGCGCGGGCGACGACGGCGAGGAGCGTCGCCGACGGGATCGTCACCTCCGCGTACTCGTCCCAGCGCTGCGGGTCGATCTCGTCGGCGCGGAACCCGAACGCCTCCGGGTGCTTCGTGACGATCGCCGCCGCCATGAGCTTCGGCACGTAGCCCTTCGTCTCGGCGCGCAGCACCTTGCGCCCCGCCGACGCGGCCATCTGCCAGAAGTCGTCGTAGCCCTTCGCCTTCGCCTTGAAGATGCGGCCGACGCCCGCGTTGTACCCGGCCCACGCGAGCCGCCAGTCACCGGTCTGCTGGCGGAGCAATTTCAGAAAGCGGGCGGCGGCGCGCGCGGACTTCTCCGGATCGCGCCGCTCGTCCACCCAGAAGTCCTGCTTCAGGCCGAAGAGCTTGCCGGTCGGGCCGATGAACTGCCACGGCCCGGAGGCGCGCGCGCGGCTGTACGCGAAGTTGCCGAAGCCGCTCTCGATCATCGCGAGGAAGACCGTGTCCTGCGGCAGCCCCTCCTCCTTCAGGATCGCGCGGTACTTCTCCATGTAGCGGTGCGAGCGGCCGAGCCACTTGACGAAGTGGGCGCGGGCGACGCGCGACTGGAAGAAGCGGACGTAGCCGACGACCGCCTCGTTCACGTCGATCGGGATGTCGTACTCCGCCTGGAGCTGCGCGAGATCGTGATCGAGCTCGGGGAGGAGCGCGATGCGCCCCTCGCCCGGCTGGTGCGGCGCGGTGCCGGGGCCTCTGTCCTGGACGTGCGACTCCTCCTCCGCGCGGCGCAGGTCCTCGAGCTCGGCGGACTCGTTGTCGATCTCCTCCGCGACCGCCGGATCGTCCGGGACGTCCGGAGACGCGGCGAGCAGCTCCTCGTCCGCGAGCATCCGCTCGACGATGGGCACGGGCTCGCCGGGCGCCGGCGTCGCGGGCACGAGCTTCGCGGCAGGTGGATCCGCGGGCGGCAGGGCGTGCGTCGTCGCCCGCGCAGCCGCCGCGACCGTCGCGGGCGCCTGCGCGCGGGCAGGCGCGGCGAGAAGGAGGGCGGCCAGGACGGGAAGGGTCGTGCGGTTCGGCCTCATCGCTCCTCGGGTGCGGTGGGGGCGGCCGAAAGGCCGACGCCTGCGCGACATGGTAAACGGCCGAGCGTCCAAATCAAAATCGACCGCCCACCCGCCCGCCCGCTTGGCTCGACTCCATCACGCTGTGCATCGGAGTGGCGGCCGTCAGTCCCCCCGGTTGCGCCCCGAGGAGCCACGGCTTAGGCACAACCGGCGGCCCGCCCCACGATTCCGCCGTTCCCCGCGCGGAGGCGATTTGCTACGCCTCACCCCCCAGCCCACTCTCCACGCGCCGTGGAGAGGGGGAGATCGAAGGTCTCAATCACGATGCGGATCGGTCCGTACACCTTTGCAGGCCGCTACTTCCTCGCCCCGCTCGCCGGGGTGTCGGACCGGCCGTTCCGCGCCATCTGCCGCGAGATGGGGGCGAGCTTCACGTACACCGAGATGGTCTCCGCCCACGGACTCCTGCACGGGACGCTCCAGACGGAGAGCTACCTCGATCGGGACCCGGACGAGGAGCCCTTCGCGGTCCAGGTCTTCGCGGCCGAGCCGGACGTGCTCGCGGCGGGCGCCGCCGCCGCGGTCCGGGCCGGCGCGGGCATCATCGACGTCAACATGGCGTGCCCGGTGAAGAAGGTCTGCGGCACCGGCGCGGGCGCGGCGCTCGGGCGCGACCCGGCGCGCGTCGAGGAGGCGGTCCGCGCGATCCGCGCCGCGGTACCCGTGCCGGTGACGGTCAAGATCCGCGCGGGCTGGGACGAGGGCGAGGTGAACTGCGTCGAGGTCGCGCGCGCGGCGGAGGCGGGCGGCGCCGCGGCGGTCGCGCTGCACGGGCGGACGCGGTCGCAGATGTACTCGGGTCGCGCGCGCTGGGACCTCGTCCGCGCGGTGAAGCAGGCGGTCGCGATCCCGGTGCTCGGCTCGGGCGACGTCTGGACCGCGGACGACGCGCTCCGGATGCGCGAGGAGACCGGCTGCGACGCGGTGCTCGTCGCGCGCGGCGCCTGCGGGAACCCGTGGATCTTCCGGGAGCTCCGCGCGGCCGAGCTCGGGCGGCCGAGGCCGCCGCCGCCCTCGCGCGACGAGTGGATCTCCGTCATGCTTCGCCACGTGAGGATGCAGGTCGAGCACCGCCAGCGGCAGCGGCACGACGAGTCGCCCGACGAGGCGGAGCGCGCCGCCGTGCGTGAGCTGCGCAAGCACCTGCTCTGGTACACGCGCGGGCGGCGCGGCGGCGCGCTCTTCCGGAGCGGGGCCGGCCGCCTCGAGACCGCCGCGGACGTCGCGGCCCTGCTCGAGGCGCACTTTCCGCCGGGGTCCGCGGCGTTCGAGGTCGACCCCGCCGCGGCGGGCGGCGAGGATGGCGAGGGGTCATGACGGGAGTCGGGACGCTGTCGATCTACACGGGCGCGATCCTGCTCGGCGCGCTCGCGGGCGGGGCGCTCCCGCTCTTCGCGACCGTCCGGCGCTCGGACCTCCTGCTCTCGTTCTCGGCGGGCGTCATGCTCGGCGCGGCCTTCTTCCACATGCTGCCCGAAGCGGTGGAGCGGGGCGGCAGCGCGGTCGTGCCGTTCGTCGTCGTCGGCTTCCTCGTCCTGTACCTCGCCGAGCGGTTCGTGCTCGTGCACGTCTGCGCCGAGCCGGGGCCGAACCGGCGGCTCTCCACGGCCGGCGCGCCGCTGCCGCACCACTTCGACGAGCTCGAGCACGAGCACCACGGCCACGCCGATCCCGACGGCACCGGGTGCGACGTCCACACCCTCGGCCTCGCCGCCTGGCTCGGCATGAGCGCCCACACGATCGTGGACGGGTTCGCGCTCGGCGCGGCTTCCGTCACGCCGGAGCTGGGCGTCCTCGTGTTCCTCGCCATCCTGGCCCACAAGGTCCCGAACTCGTTCTCGCTGTCGGCGATCCTCCTCTCGGAGGGCTACTCGCGCGCGAAGGCGGTCACGATGAACGCGGCGTTCGCGCTGATGGTGCCGGTCGGAGCGGCGCTCTACGTCGGGCTGAGCAAGGCGATCCAAGTCGAGCGGTTCACGTCGGTCGCGCTCGCCGCGAGCGCAGGGACGTTCCTGCACCTGTCGCTCTCGGACATCCTCCCCGACCTGCACCGGCGCGGGGAGTCGAAGTGGCGGCTCTCCGCCTCGCTCGTCGCGGGCGTCGCGTTCATGGGAGCGCTGACGCTGCTGCGCCACGACCACTGACCGCGTCCGTGGACGTGGACGTGGACGTGGTCGTGGACGTGGACGTGGACCTCGACCTCGAATCTCACCTCGACCTCGACAACCTCAGAGGTCGTCATCCCCGTTGCAGTTCGAGTCGACGCCATCGCCCGGGGTCTCCGCCGCGCCCGGGTGGATGTCCTTGTCGGCGTCGTTACAGTCCCGCCCCCCGTCGAAGTCGCGGGTGTAGTGGAGGTCGCCGTCGAGGTCCTGGCCGACCGAGTACTGATACGGCACGTAGAACAGCGGCGCCGTCCCGTACGCGTACTTCGCGTAGTACTGCTTGACGGTCGCGGTGGTGTTCGCGATGTCCGCGTCGAACCCCGCCTTCATGACCTCCGGCGCGCCGGGGACCGTCACGGCGTCGAACGCGTAGATCGTCATCGTCGCGCCGTTCGTCGCTCCCTTGTAGGCGCTGACGTGGACCTTCGTCTTCGCCGGGACGGTGATGCGGAACCAGTCCTGGTCGCCCGGGGTGAGCGTCCGCGCGTTCGCCCGGAAGACCTCCTTCCGCCGGATCACCTCGAACTCGGAGCCGGCCGCCGCGGTCATGTTCCTCGCGGTGCCGGGCCCGTTGTCGGGCTCCGCCGGGTCCGCGATCGCGGGTTCGAGGTCGTCGATGCCGTTGCAGTTCTCGTCTTTGCCGTTCGAAGGGACGTCCACGGCGAACGGGTGGACCGTCGAGTCGGCGTCGTCGCAGTCGTAAGTCGGCGAGTAGCCGTCGCCGTCCTGGTCCACGAGCTCCGCGAGCTTGAGCGTGTAGCTCCCCATCGCCGAGGTGGTCGCGCCGGCGCGCGCCGCGAACGACGTCACCTTCACGTACAAGGTCGAGTCGACGACGGGGTCGAACGCCTTGCGCGAGTCGTTCCCGATGTAGTCGTCGAGCGCGCCCCCGAGCGCGATCGGCGTGACGCAGTCCTCCGCGTAGATGCTGAGGTAGGTGTCGGTCCGGGTGCTGAGGTCGTAGGCCGAGAGCTCGTAAGAGTGGCCCGCGAGCACCTCGATCTTGACCCAGTCCACGTCGCCATCGGGATAGAGCGACCGGAACTGCCGGCCGCCGACCGGGAGGCTCGACGCGCCGAGGCACGTGTCGTCGCCTCCCGCCCCCTCGTAAGCGTCCGTCGCGCTCGGCCAGGCGGACGGCGCCGCGACGGGGGTGGTCGGGGTCGTCGCCGTCTCCGCGGGCGTGCAGCCGGCGAGGGCGACCGCGGCGAGCGCGGCGAGCGCGGCGAGGGGGAGCGGGTTCCGCATCGGGGGTTCCTCGAGCCGGGGGAGCGGACGAGCGTAGCAGCGACCCCGCCGCCGAGGCCAGGGCGCCAGGCCGCCAACCCGCGCGGACCGACGCGCTGTTCAGCGGGCCGCCCTCGCGGCTAAGCTTCGCGCCCGCGGAGGCGCGATGAACCCCGAGCTCCAGGTCATCTCCGACGAGGTCCAGGCCCGCGCCGGCTTCGTCGAGGCGCTCCTCGCGGAGGCGGGCAAGGTCGTCGTCGGGCAGCGCCAGCTCGTCGAGCGAATCGTCATCGGCCTCCTCGCCGGAGGCCACGTGCTCCTCGAGGGTGTCCCCGGCCTCGCGAAGACACTCGCGGTGCGCACCGTCGCGGACGCGGTGGACTGCACCTTCGGCCGGATCCAGTTCACGCCCGACCTCCTCCCCGCCGACGTCGTCGGCACCCAGGTCTACGACCCGCGCACCCAGACCTTCTCCGCGAAGCCCGGGCCGGTCTTCGCGAACGTCGTCCTCGCGGACGAGGTGAACCGCGCGCCCGCGAAGGTCCAGTCGGCGCTCCTCGAGGCGATGCAGGAGCGGCAGGTGACGCTCGGGGACCGGACCTTCCCGCTCCCGGACCCCTTCATCGTGCTCGCGACGCAGAACCCGATCGAGCAGGAGGGGACGTACCCGCTCCCCGAGGCGCAGGTCGATCGCTTCATGCTGAAGGTGAAGGTCGGGTACCCGACGCGCGAGGAGGAGCGGCTCATCCTCGACCGGATGTCGGCCGCCGTCCCGCCGCGCGCGACGCGCGTCGTTCGCCGAGACGAGCTCGCGCTCGCGCGCGACACGGTCCACCGGATCCACGTGGACGAGCGGGTGAAGGACTACGTCGTGAACGTGGTCCTCGCGACCCGCGACCCGCGCGCGCACGGGCTCCCGGAGCTCGCCGGCCTCGTCGAGTGGGGCGCCTCGCCCCGCGCGACGCTCTTCCTCGCCCTCGCCGCCCGCGCGCACGCGTTCCTGCGCCGGCGCGCCTTCGCGACCCCGGAGGACGTGAAGGCGATCGCCCTCGACGTCCTGCGCCACCGCCTCACGCTCACCTACGAGGCCGAGGCCGAGGAGGTGACTCCGGAGCAGGTGATCTCGAAGGTGCTCGAGCGGATCGAGGTGCCGTGAAGGAGCCCGGCGCGAGGGCGGCGGCGGACGCGCCCGGACGCGCGGCGGAGCTCCTGAAGCGCGTGCGCCGCATCGAGCTCTCCACGCGGCGCGCCGTCGAGGAGCGACTCTCGGGGTCGTACCACTCCGTCTTCAAGGGGCGCGGCATGGACTTCGCCGAGGTCCGCCCCTACGCGCCGGGCGACGAGGTCCGCGCGATCGACTGGAACGTGTCCGCGCGCACCGGGCAGCTCCACGTGAAGCGGTTCGTCGAGGAGCGGGAGCTCACGGTCCTCCTCCTCTGTGACGCTTCGGCGTCGACCGCGTTCGGATCGCGCGCGCGGACGAAGGCGGAGGTGGCCGCGGAGATCGCCGCGCTGCTCGCGCTCTCCGCGGTCGCGAACGGGGATCGCGTCGGGCTCGTGCTCTTCACCGACCGGATCGAGCGGTTCGTCCCGCCGCGCAAGGGCCGGCGCCACGCGCTCCGCATCGTGTCGGAGGTCCTCCGGCACCGGCCGCGATCGCGCCGGACGGACCTCGGCGCCCCGCTCGAGTTCCTGCGGCGCGCGCTCCGGCGGCGCACGGTCGCGTTCCTCCTCTCCGACTTCCAGGACGGCGGGCGGGACGGCGGCGCCACGCCACGGACGGCGCCGCAGTGGGAGCGCGCGCTCCGGATCGCCGCGCGCAAGCACGATCTCGTTCCCGTGCGGATCTCCGATCGGCTCGAGGTCGAGCTGCCGGCCGCGGGGCTCGCCTGGCTCGAGGACCCCGAGACGGGCGAGGTCGTCCGCGCAGACCTCGTCGACCCCGGCGTCCGCGCGCGCTTCGCCGCCGCCGCGGCCGAGGAGGATGCGCGGACCGCGCGCCTCTTCGCGCGGCTCGACCTCGACCACGTGGCGGTCCGCGCCGACGAGGCCGACCACGTCCGCCCGCTCCTCGCGTTCTTCCGCGCGCGGGCGAGGAGGCGAGCGTGACGGCGGCCCTCGCGCGGGCGGCGCTGCTCGCCGCGGCCCTCGCGGCGGAGCTCGGGCCAGGACCTCCTGCCGCGCCGCGCGCGCACCCGCTCTCCGTCCTCGCCCGGGCCGACCGGACGGAGGTTCGGCTCGGCGAGCCGTTCGGCTACGCCGTGGAGATCCGCCACCCGGCGGACGAGTGGTACGCGCTCCCCGGCGAGCTCGACGCTCCGCCGTTCCGCGCGGGACGCGCCGTGTGCCGGCGCGCGGTCCAGCGGGAGGAGGCGCTCACGACGTGCGCGCTCCGGGTGCAGCTCTTCGAGCTCGGCGCGCGGGACCTCCCCGACCTGCGCTTCCTCGTCCAGGGGCCGGAGGGCGAGGCGACGGTCGCGGTCCCCGGGGCGCGCGTGACCGGCGTCGGGCTCGCAGATCCCGCCGTGGCACCGGAGGCGCTGCGGCTCCGCGGCCCCGCGCCGCCCGTCCCGCTCCTCGTCCCGACGCTCCGGCCGGTGCTCTGGGCGCTCGCGGCGGCGGCCGCGCTCCTCGCCGCGCTCGTCCTCCCCCGCGCGTGGCGGGCCCGGCGCCGCGCCGGCGCGGAGCTGCCGCCCGCGCCTGCGCCCGAGGTGCGCTTTGCGCGGCGGCTCGACGCGCTCCTCGCCCGCGGGCTCCCGGAGCGAGGCCTCGCGCGCGAGTTCTTCTTCGAGCTCTCCGCGATCCTGCGCGAGCTCCTCGCCGCGGCGACGGGGGTGCCGGCGCTCGACCTCACCACCGCGGAGCTCCTCGAGCGGTTGGAGCGCGCGGGGGACCCGCGCGTCGATCTCGCCGCGCTGCGGCGCTTCGCGGAGCGGGCGGACCTCGTGAAGTACGCGCGCGCCGGCGCGGCGCCTGTCGAGTGCGCGGCGGCGGTGACGTACGCGCGGGAGCTCGTCAGGCGGATCACGGCCTCGATCTCGACCCCGACCTCGAGCGGTCCGTTCACCCTGAGCGTAGCGCCGCCGCAGGCGGCGCGGAGTCGAAGGGCGACCCCGGCGCGAGGACGCTCGTGACCGGCGCCCTCACCTTCGCCCGGCCCGCGGCGCTCGTGCTCCTCGCCGCCGTCCCGCTCTCCGCCCTCGCCATCGCGCTCGAGCGGCGGCGCGCGCCGCGCCTCCTGCACCCGCGCGCCGCGCTGCTCTGCCGCTCCGGGCGCGGACCGCTCGCGCGGCTCGGCGCCCTGCCGCAGGCGCTCGTCGTGGCGGCGCTCGCGCTCGCAGCGCTCGCCCTCGCCCGACCGCAGGCGCGCGTCTCGCACGGGACCGCCGCGAGCCGCGAGGGGATCGACATCGTCATCGCCCTCGACCTCTCGACCTCCATGCGCGCCGCCGACTTCCAGCCGCGCAACCGGCTCCACGTCGCGAAGGAGGTGCTGAAGGAGTTCATCGGGCGCAGGCCGAGCGACCGGATCGGGCTCGTCGTCTTCGCGGGCGACGCCTACACGCAATGCCCGCTCACGCTCGACGGCGGGATCCTGCGCGCCCTCGTGGATCAGCTCCGCATCGGCGTCCTCGAGGACGGCACGGCCATCGGGAACGCCGTCGCGACGGCGGTGAATCGGCTCCGCGAGTCGGACGCGAAGTCGAAGGCCGTCGTGCTCCTCACGGACGGCGACAACAACGCCGGGCAGATCTCGCCACTCGAGGCGGCCGAGCTCGCCCGCTCGCTCGGCGTCCGTGTCTTCCCCATCCTGGTGGGGACGGGCGGTCTCGTTCCCTACCCGGTCGGCGTGACGGCGCTCGGCCAGCTCATCCTCGAGCGGCGCGAGTTCCCGGTGAATCGCGGGCTGCTCCAGGAGATCGCGCGCGTGACCGGCGGCAGCTACACGAACGCGACCGACCGCGGCTCGCTCGAGCACGGGCTCGAGGAGGTGCTCGATCGGATGGAGAAGTCGCGGCTGTTCGAGGCGGACGGCGCGACCCGCACGACCGAGCGGTTCGCGGACTTCCTCGCCCCCGCGTTCTGGCTCGCCGCGCTCGGCCTCCTCCTCGGGGCGACCCGCCTGCGGAGCTTCCCGTGACGGCCGAGCCGCTCTCGTTCTCGCTCCTCGGGTACGCGCTCCGGCTCGCCGAGCCGGCCGCGCTGCGCCTCGTCCTCGCCGCCCTCGCGGTCGGACTCGCCGGCGCCGTCGGGGTCGCCCGCCGGCGGCGCGCCCTCGCGCGCGCCGCGGGGGCGCTCGCCGTGTGCGTCGCGCCCCGGTCCGGGACGGCTCGGCCCGCCGCGCGCGTCGCCCTCTCCACCGCCGGGCTCGCCCTCCTCGCGCTCGCCCTCGCGCGCCCCCAGGCCGGCACGCGGGCCGAGGTGACGCGCCGGGCGGGGCTCGACGTCGCGGTGGTGCTCGACGTCTCGCGGTCGATGCGGGCGCGGGACGTCCGCCCCGACCGGCTGTCGCGCGCGAAGCTCGAGCTCGCGGAGCTCCTCGACGGGCTCGCCGGCGACCGCGTGGCCCTCGTCGTCTTCGCGGGCGAGCCGTTCGTCGCGTGTCCGCTCACGGGCGACACCGCCGCCGCGAAGCTCTTCCTCCGCGCGGTCGAGCCCGAGGGCATGCCGCGGCAGGGCACCGCGCTCGCGGGCGCGCTCCTCGCCGCGAAGGACGTGCTCGACGCGGGCGCGGCGGGGCCGCGGACGCGCGTCGTCCTCGTCGTCTCGGACGGCGAGGACCACGAGGGCGGCGCCGCGAGCGCGGCGCGAAAGCTCGCGGACGCCGGGATCCGGATCTGGGCGCTCGCCGCGGGGACCGCGGAGGGCGCCCCGGTGCTGGGCCCCGCCCCGGCCGGGACGGACCGGCCGCTCCGCGACGCGCGCGGCGAGCCGGTCGTGTCGCGGCTCGACGAGACGACGCTCCGGCTCGTCGCCGACCTGGGTGGTGGCGAGGTGCTCGACCTCGCCTCGCCCGCGCACGGCGTCGCCGCGTTCCGCGCCGCGCTCGATCGGCTGGAGCGGACCGAGCTCGAGGGGCGAATCGAGACGACCTGGGAGGAGCGCTACGGGCTCGTCGCCCTCCCCGGCTTCCTCCTCCTGCTCGCGGCGCTCCTCCTGCCGGAGGCGCGCCGCGCCGCCCGGTCTTCCGAGGAGGCCGCGTGACGCGCGCCGCCGTGCTCTTCCCGCTCGTCCTCCTCGCGGGCGCGTCGCCGTTCCTGAGGGAGCACGACGAGGTCCGCGCCGGGAACGCGCTCCTCCGCGGAGGAGACGCCGCGGGCGCGCTCGGGCGGTACGCGGCGGCGGAGCGGGAGATCGGGGCCCGCGCCGAGCTCGACCTCGACCGCGGCGACGCGCTCCTCGCGCTCGGGCGTCACGCCGAAGCGGCCGACGCCTTCCGGCGCGCCGCCGGGCGCGGCGACGCGAAGCTCGCTTCCCGGGCGCTCCAGAACCTCGCGGCGGCGCTCGTCGCGGCCGGCGACGCGGACGGTGCGATCCGGGCGCTCGCCGGGTCGCTCGCGTGCGATCCCGAGAACGACGACGCGCGCTGGAACCTCGAGGTGCTCCTCCGCGGGAGGGCGGCGACGCGGACGCCCGCCGCGAGCGCAGTCGAGCGGAGCGGGGCGCGCGAGGCCGCCGAGCGCGACCGCGCGCCGGGGCGGGGCGGCGCCCGCGGCGAGCGCGAGCGCGAGCGGCCGGCGGACGACGAGCGGCCGCGCCGGCCGGCCGAGCCGATCGGGCGCCAGGACGCGGAGCGGCTCCTCGACGCGCTCCGCGCGCACGAGCGGAACGCCCCGCTCTTCGGCCCCGAGCGGCGCGGCGCGCGGAGGCCCGATGCGGCGAAGGGCTGGTGAGCTCGCGGCCATCGCGCTCGCCTGCGCGGCCGCGGTGTCCCCCGCGCGCGCCGGCGACCGGGCGTGGCACGGCTGGGAGCGCGACCTCCGGCTCGAGCTCGAGGTGGATCGCCGCGAGGTCTTCCTCGGCGAGCAGGTGACTGCGGCCGTCTGGCTCCTCTCCCCGCTCGGCCTCGTCGACTACTCCGGCTACCGGCCGCCGCTCCTCGACGGGTTCTGGGCCGAGGAGCTCGAGACGCCGCGGCGCCTCGCCTGGCAGGTCCGCCGCGTGGGCGGCGTCCCGCTCCGCGCGTACCTCGTCCAGCGGCTCGCGCTGTTCCCGACGCGCGCCGGGGACACGGTCCTCGGATCGTTCGAGCTGGACGCCGCGGTCCGCGTCGGCTCGGACGAGCCCTCCGAGTCGTCCGCCGACGTGCGCCGCGTCCACCGCCGGAGCACGCCCGTCGCACTCACCGTGAAGCCGCTCCCCGAAGGCGCCCCCGCCGGCTTCGTCTCCGTGAATGTCGGGTCCTTCGCGCTCGAGGCGAGCGCCGCGGAGCCGCGGGTCCGGGCGGGCGAGCTGGTCGCGATCCGCGTGTCCGCCTCCGGCGAGGGGAACCTGCGCGCGCTCTCGTTGCCGCCGCTCCCCGCGATCGGGGACGCCCGCGCGTTCGAGCCCACCGAGTCCGAGGCGCTGCGGGGGAAGGGGACGCGGCTCGCGGGGACGCGGACGCGAGAGACGGTGCTCGTGCCCGAGCGGGAGGGCACCCTCGTCGTGCCGCCGCTCGCGTGGCCGTGCTTCGACCCGCGGTCAGGCCGGTACGAGGTCCTGCGGACCGCGGAGGTGCGGGTGGAGGTGCTGCCCTCCCCGGCCGCGGAGGCGCCGGCGCCCGCGGCGGATCCCCTCGCCGCCGCGCTCCGCCCGGTGCGGACGGACGGGAGGCTCGGCCCGCGTCCGGCGGCGCCGTGGCGGGGCACCGCGTTCGCGGCGGTCGGGGCGGTCCCGCCCCTCCTCTTCGGCGCCTTCGCGCTCGCCGGGGCGGCGCGAAGGCGAGCGCGCGCGGCGGGGCCCGAGCGGCGGGCGCTGCGCGCGGGCCGGACGGCCCGGAGGACGCTGCGCGCCGCGCGGCGCCGCCTCGGCGCAGGAAACCCCGCCGGCGCGCTCGCCCTCGCGGAGCGGGCGCTCGCGGGCTTCGCGTCGGATCGGCTCGGCCGCCCCGTCGGCGGGCTCACGCGCGCCGCGCTCGGCGCAGCGCTCTCGGACGCACGAGCACGGCCGGGCGGGGCCCGCGCGCTCGCCGCGGCGCTCGACGCGTGCGACGCCGCGCGCTTCGGCGGCGGCGCGCCGGACGCCGCGCTGGCGCTCGCCGAGGAGGCCCTCGCGGCGCTCGACGGGGAGGAGGAGCCGTGAGCGTCGCCGCCCTCGCGCTCGTCGCCGCGCTCGCGAGCGCCGGCGACCCGGCCGCCCGGCTCGAGGCGGGAAACGCGCTCCTCGCGGGCGGCGACGCCGCCGGCGCGGGCCGAGTCTACGAGGGGCTCGTCGCGGACGGCCTCGAGTCGCCCGCGCTCCACGTGAACCTCGGCGCGGCGCGGCTCCGCGCCGGGCGGCGGGGTGCGGCGGTGGCGAGCTGGCTCCGCGCGCTCCGGCTCGACCCCGGCGACGCGGACGCCCGCGCGAACCTCGCCCTGCTGCGCGCGCGCGGCGGCGATCGGCTCGCGCCCGCACCGGAGCCGCCCCTCGTCGCACGCCTCGTGGAGCGGACGCCGGACGGGATCGCCGCGCTCGCCTTCCTCGCGCCGTGGCTCCTCCTCTGGACGCTCCTCGCCGCGCGGCTCCGGTCGGGCACGCGCGGGCGCGCCCTCCTCTCGTCGGCGGCCGCGATCGCAGCGCTCGCCGCGGCCGCGGGGGCGGCGCTCGTCGTCCTGCGAGACGCCGAGCGCCAGGTCGAGCTCGCCGTCGTCGTCCGCGACGGCGCGCCGCTCCGGGACGGACCCGAGGAGGCGCTCCGGCCGGCGCGCACGCTGCGCGAGGCGACGGTGCTCCGCGTCCTCGATGGCGACGGCGCGGCGCTGCGGGTCCGCCTCCCCGACGCCCGCGAGGGCTTCGTGGCGCAGTCGGACGTCGAGCGGCTCCGATGATCGGTGTGCTGGCCGCGCTATCTCGCGGCGGCCGCCTGGAACCGCTGCCCGCGCCGGAACGCCTCCTCGTTCAGCTCGACGAGCGCCCGCTTGCCCTTGAGGGCCGCGCGCATCGTGGAGAGGAGCGCAGCCTCGGGGAGGAGGTTCGTCGCCGCGTGGAGCGCGCCGAGGGCGACGACGTTCTTCACGAGCGGCTGGCCGAGCTCCGCCGCGATCGCGGAGCAGGGCACGCCGACGATCCGCGCCCCGTCGAGCGACGGCGCCGAGGGGATCGTCGAGGTGTCGTAGACCACGGTGCCGCCTGGCGCGACCGTCGGCCCGAACTTCGCGAGGCTCGGCGCGTTGAACGCGACGAGGACGTCCGGCTCGGGCACGTCGGGCGAGAGGACCTGCGCGTCGGCGAGCCGCACGTCGGCGTAGGACGTCCCACCGCGCGACTCCGGGCCGTAGCTCGGGATGTGGGTCGCATCGAGCCCCTCGGCGATGGCGGCGCGGGCGAGCAGCATCGCCGCCGTCTGTGCCCCGTCGCCGCCCGCGCCGGCGAGCTTCAGTCCGAGCTCGCGGCCGAGCGCGGTCCGCCGCGGCGCGTGCGACGCCGCGACCGCGGCGCGGCCCCCGATGGCCTCGAGCACGGCGGCCGGGTCGAACACCGGCTTCGGCCACGCCGCCCAGCTCTCGCCCGCGACGTCCTTCTTCACCCCGAGCGGGAACACCGGGAGCATCTGCTCCTTCACCCAGCGCTCCGCCTCGGCCGGGGTCACCTTGAGGTGCGTCGGGCACTCGGCGAGCACCTCGACGAAGGAGAAGCCCCGCTCCTCCACCTGCGTGCGGAGGGCCTTCTCGATCGCGCGCGCCGCGCGCGTCCGCTGGCGCGCGTCGAAGAGCGCGACGCGCTCGACGTACACCGGCGCGTCGAGCCCGGCGACGATCTCCGCCATCTTGAGCGGGTGGCCCATCGTCCGGTCCCGCCCGCGCGGGCTCGTCGTCGTCTTCTGGCCCATGAGCGTCGTGGGGGCGAGCTGGCCGCCGGTCATCCCGTACACGGCGTTGTTCACGTACACGACCGAGATCGGGATGCCGAGCTGCGCGGCCTGCATGATCTCGAGGAGACCGATCGATGCGAGGTCCCCGTCGCCCTGGTAGCTCACGACGACGCTCGCGGGGTTCGCGAGCTTGTGGCCGAGGGCGACCGCAGGGGCGCGGCCGTGCGAGGCCTGCGAGTGGCCCACGTCGAGGTACCAGTGAAGGAAGACGCCGCAGCCGACGGGCGAGATCGCCACCGTGCGGTCCGCGATCCCGAGCTTCTCGATCGCGTCGGCGAGGTACCGGTGGGCGAGGCCGTGGCCGCACCCGGCGCAGTAGTGGGTGCAGCGGCCCTTCAGCCCCTCGCCGCGATCGTGGCGCTCGAACCGCTCGTAGAAGGCGCTCACGCCGCCACCGCCTTCGCGGCGCCCTTGCGCACCGCGTCCAGGATCTCGCGCCGGGTCGGGAGGATCCCCCCGTAGCGCCGCACGTGCTCGATCGAGAGCCCCTGCCCCGCACCGGCATGGGCGAGCGCGAGGCGCAGCTCGTCCTCGAGCTGGCCGTCGCTCGCCTCGACGACGACGACGCGGCGCGCGCGGCGCAGCGCGGGCAGGAGGGGGTCGATCGGAAAGGGCCAGAGCGTCTGCGGGCGGAACAGCCCGGCCGCGATCCCCTCCGCCCGGAGCGCCTCGACCGCGCCGAGCGCGGTGCGGGCAGGCCCGTTGCACGCGACGAGGACCACCTCGGCGTCGTCGCAGCGGTAGACCTCGGCGCGCTGCTCGGCGGCGGCCATCCGCGCGTACTTCTCGATGAGCCGCACGTTGTGGGCCTCCTGGTCCACCTCGCGCAGCTGGATCGAGGAGATGAGGTTGTCGCGGTGCCCGGCGTCGCCCCACGACGCCCACGCCGGCAGCCCGGGTCGGACGAGCTCCGGCGGCAGCACGACCTTGCCGGTCATCTGCGCGAGGTGGCCGTCGGCCACCATGATGACGGGGTTCCGCCAGCGGAACGAGAGCTCGAAGGCGAGGAAGGTGAAGTCGAGCAGCTCCTGCGTCGTCGCGGGCGCGAGGACGATCGCGCGGGTGTTGCCGTGCCCGAGGCCGCGGCAGGCGAGCTTCACGTCCGCCTGCTCGGGGCCGACGTTTCCGAGCCCCGGCCCCGCCCGCATCACGTCCACGACGACCGCGGGGACCTCGGCACCGATGAGGTAGGAGATCCCCTCGAGCATGAGGCTGAAGCCCGGCGACGACGTGAAGGACAGCGCGCGCAGGCCGGCGCCGCCGCAGCCGTACATCATGTTGATGGCGGCGATCTCGCTCGCGGCCTGCACGAAGGTGCCGCCGAGCGCGGGGAGGAGCGACGACATGAGCTCGGCGCCCTCGGTGGACGGCGTGATCGGATAGCCGAAGAAGTGGCGGCAGCCGGCGAGCACCGCGCCGAGCGCGGACGCGTGCATGCCCTTGAGGAAGAGCGGCGCGGAGGGGGGCAGCGGGAGCCGGACGTCCGGCACGTCGGCGGCGGGCGTCCCGCGCGGGGCGGGCGCGGCGTCGGCTCGCAGCTCGAGCGCGTGCGGCTCCGGGCAGGCGGCGACGCAGAGCGCGCAGGCCGTGCACTCCGAGAGATCGAGCGCGACCGGGACGAACCCGCTCGCGGGGTGGATGGCTCCGCCGAGGGCGATACAGCCGCGCGCGCACGCCTCGATGCAGCGACCGCACGCCTTGCAGCAGGCGGGGTCGAGCGCGGGCAGCGCGCGGGTCGAGACTTCAGCCACGAGACCTCTCCCGTTCCCCCGCGGGCGCCCCGGATCGGCCCGGGCTCCCCCCACGGAACGGCCGACGTTAGCGGAGCCCGATCGAATAAGTCCAACTGATTTTGATGATGAAACCATAACGTCTACTGATATGCTTACCCCCCGGGAGGACGCGTGGATCTCACCCAGCTCGAGGTGCTCGTCGCGGTCGCACAGGAGAAGGGGTTCTCGCGCGCCGCGGAGCGGCTGCACCGCAGCCAGCCCGCGGTGAGCCAGGCGATCGCGCGGCTCGAGGACGAGCTCCAGCGCACCGTCTTCGACCGCTCGTCGAAGGACGGGACGCTCACCGACTCCGGGCGCGTGCTGTACGCCTACGCCGTCCAGCTCCTGAACCTCCGCCGCGACGCGCACGCCGCGCTGCAGGAGCTCGCCGATCTCCGCGGCGGCAAGGTGGTCGTCGCCGCGAACGAGTACACGGTCTCCCACCTGCTGCCGTTCGTCGCGAGCTTCCGCGGGCGCCACCCCGACGTGAAGGTCGAGGTGAAGCGGAGCCTCGCGTCCGAGATTCCGGGCGAGCTCCTCCGCCGCGACGCGGAGCTCGGCCTCGTGTCCTACCGCCCGGCGCAGCCGGGGCTCGAGATCATCCAGGTCTCCTCCGACGAGCTCGTGCTCCTCGTCCCCCCGGGCCACCGCCTGGCCGGCCGCGCCGGCGTCTCGATCCGGGAGCTCGGGGCGGAGTCCTTCCTCGCCCACAACGTCCGCTCCCCGAACCGCGAGCGCGTCGTGAGGACCTTCGAGCGGCACCGCACCGCGCTGCGCATCGCGATCGAGCTGCCCACGCTCGAGGCGATCCGGCGGCTCGTCGAGCGCGGCATCGGGGTCGCGCTCATGCCGCGCCGCGCGGCGGAGGCGGAGATCGCGCGGGGCGATCTCGTCGCCGTGACGCTCCGCGAGCTGCGCGAGGAGCGCCCGATCTTCCTCGCCTACCGCGCCGCCGCGGAGCTCTCGCACGCCGCGCGCGCCTTCCTCGCCTGCGCCCGCGAGGCGGCGCCCGCAGTACGCCGCCCGGCCCGCGGCGCCACGGCGGCAGCCATCCCGGCACGGTGAGCCTGAAGGGCGCGCCCGCGATCGGGCACGCGGCGGGTCAGCGCCGCTCCGCGCCTCGCGGCAGTCGCAGCGTGAACACGGTCCGCTCGCCCGGCGCGGACCGCACGCCGAGGTCGCCGCCGTGCGCGTTCGCGATCGCGCGCGCGATGAACAGCCCGAGGCCGAGCCCGTCCTTGCCCCCCGCGCGCTGCCGCTCCGCGCGCCGGAACGGCTCGAACAGGGAGGGGACCACCTCCGGCGGGATCGGCGGCCCCCCGTTCGCGATCTCGAGCACCGCGCCGGCGTCGTCCGCGCGCCACGACAGCTCCACCCCGCTTCCAGCCGGGCTGTAGTCGATCGCGTTCGAGAGGAGGTTCACGATCACCTGCGCCACCCGATCCGGATCCCAGGACCCGGTGACGTCGCCTTCGCCGGCGCGGCGGACGACGCGCCCGGGGTGGGCCGCCTCGCACTCGTCCGCGGCGAGCTCGGCGATCGCCGCGAGGTCGCACGCCGTGCGGTGGAGGGGGATCCGCTGGCCCCCGCGCACGCGCGCGTAGTCGAGCAGGACCGAGATGATCCGGTCCATCCGCACCGCGTTCGCGACGATCCGCTCGACGACGCGGCGGAGCTCGCGCGGAAGCTGCTCGGACGCGACGAGGACCCGGGCGGAGGTGGCGAGGGCGGAGAGCGGGTTGCGCAGGTCGTGGCCGACGACGCCGAGCACGTTCCGCTGGAACTCCTCCGCCGCGCGCTCCGCCGTCACCTCGCGTACGAGCGTGCCGACGCCGAGGATCTCGTCGCCGCTCCGGACCGGGTACCAGCTCTCGAGCCAGGTGCGCCGCTTGCCGGGCGCGGCGGGCGTCTCGCCCTGCACCTCGGTGTCGAGCACCGGGCGCCCGGTCTCGAGGACGTCGCGCCAGGCGCGCTCGACCTCCGCCGCCGGAAGCCCCGGGAAGAGCTCGGCCATGGTCTTCCCGAGGTGGTCCTCGACGAGGAGGCCGTTCATGTCCGCGAGCAGCCGGTTCACCCGGCCGAACCGGAGCTCGGGATCGAGGAAGCCGATCCCCACCGGCGCGTTCTCGACGACGGCGTCGAGGAGCGCGCGGCTGCGCGCCTCGGCCTCGCGGGCCTCCCGCTCCGCGTCGAGCAGGCGGGCGCGATCGAGGGCGAGCGCGCACTGCTCCGCCGCGGCGACGAGGAGTGCCCGCTCCTCCGGCGGGAGCGACCGCGCCTTCGCGAAGCCGAAGGCGACCGCCCCGAGGATCGTCTCGCCCACGCGGAGGGGCAGCGCCGCGAGCGAGCCGAACGCGGAGAGGTGGGGCGCCGAATGAACGAAGCCGGGGAAGGCCGCGTCGAGCGCCTCGGCGCTCTCGAACCAGAACGGGATGCCGTCCCTCGCCGCCCGCGCCGCCGGGATCGGCGCGTCGAGCGGGAGGCTCGCGAGGCGCTCGCGCCGGTCCTCGGCAGGTCCCATCGCCGCGACGAGCTCGACCTGGTCGCCCTTCCGGACGAACGCGACCGCCGAGACGACGCCGAACGCACGGTCCGCCTGCAAGACGAGGACGCTCATCACGTCCTCGGCGGTGCGCGCCTGCGAGAGCGCCGCGGTCACGTCGAGCAGCCGCTCGAGGCGGCCGAGGGCGCGCTGCGCGTCGTCCCGCGCCCGCGCGAGGGCGGCCTCGCGCTCGCGATCGTTCGTCGCGTCGCTCACGATCGCGAGGACGCCGCGGCTCGTCCCGTCCGGCGCGCGCACCGGGAACACCGAGCAGAGCCACTCGCGCGTACGGCCGCCCGAGCGCAGTCCCAGGACGAGGTTCAGGAACGGACGTCCGGTCTCGGCGACGACGCGGCACGCGTCCTCGAGCCGCAGGAGCTCCTCGCGGGCGGACCGCTCGGCGCCGGCAGCGACGTCCGCGAACTGCTCGCCCGCGTGGCCCGCGGGGGACGTCCCGCTCAGCTCGGCGAACGGCTCGTTCACCTGGACGAAGCGGAGCGCGCGATCGAGCACCGCGATGCCGACGGGCCCGTGCCACAGGCCGTCGAGCAGCGCGAACGCCGTCTCGCTCGCCTCCTCGGACGCCCGCGTCCTGAGCCGCTGGATGGCGCTCGGGCCTTCCGGAACCATCGCTCCCCCACCCCCGAGCGGAGATGATGCCGGATCCCGCACTTCCCGTCTCGCCCCCGAACGGGATCCCGGCTTCACGCGCAGCGGAGGAACGCCGCGAGCGCCCGTGGACCCCCCTTCGCGAGCACCTCGAGCGCGTCGTCCGCCGGCGACCGCCCCGACGCGGCGCGCTCGCGGAGCGGCGAGAGCCAGACGCGCTCGTCGTCGCCGCGATCGCCGCAGCAGCGCTGCCGGCAGAGCCCGTTCGCGGCGATGTCGAGCAGCGTCCGCGCGATCTCGAGGATCGGCCGGCCGTCGGGAGCCCGCCCGGAGAGCCCGTCGCGCCCGGCCGCCTCGACGAACGCGCGCCGCTCCTCGAACGAGAAGCGCCTCACCGAGTCGAAGGCCGACGCGCGCGCCTCGCGGTCGTACAGGAGCCCCTTCCACAGCGCCGCGAGCGCCTTCGTCAGCTCCGGGCCGCATGCGTCGGCGCCCCGCACCTCGACGACCGCCTTCACGCGCACGTCCGGGAAGACGGTCGTGAGGTGGTCCTCCCAGTCGGCGATCGTCGCGCGCTCGCCCGCGAGGCCCTCCGCGAGGAAGGCGCGGAACGTCCGGCCGCCGGGGTCGAGGTAGACGCCGCGCCGGCGCAGAAAGACCATCGGCACGTCCAGGGTCCACTCGACGTAGCGGCGGTACGCGTCGTCCTCGAAGCCGGGCTCGAAGGCGAAGGGCAGCAGACCCGACCTCGCCGGGTCGGTCTCAAACCAGACCTTCGTCCGATAGCTCTTCCAGCCGCAGGGCTTCCCCTCGATGATGGCGGAGTTCGCGAACAGGGCGGTGACCACCGGCTGAACCGCGAGCGCCACCCGGACCTTCTCCGCGAGATCGCGCTCGCTCGAGAAGTCGAAGCTCGCCTGGGCGGAGGCGGTCATCGCCATCATGTCCTCGGCGAGCCGGCCGCGCGCCGCGAGGAACGGGCGCATCACCGCGTAGCGGTTCTTCGGCATCCACGGGTTCGTCGCGGCGGTGCCCCACGGCCGGTACCCGACCGCGAGGAACTCGACCCCGGTCTCGGCCGCGATGGCGCGGCACTTCTCGATGTGCCGGTCGAGCTCCGCGGCGATGACGTGGACGTCCGCGAACGGGCGTCCCGAGAGCTCGACCTGCCCGCCCGGCTCGATCGAGACGGTGAGGCCGCTCTTCTGCGAGGCGATGATCCGGCCGTCCTCCTCGAACGGCTCGTATCCGAATCGCGAGAAGGCGCGCAGCACCGCCGCGATGCCGCCCTCACCCCCGTACGGGACCGGGTCGAGCGTCCCGGCGCGCAGGAGCACCTTCTCGTGCTCGAGGCCGACCTTCCAGGTGTCGCGGGGCCGTTCCTTCGCGCGCAGCCACGCGACGAGGTCCTCCACTCCGGCTATCGGCCGGCTCTCGTGCGTGCGGGCGTCGAGCGACATGCGCCTTCCTATAGCGTTGCCGCAGGGGGGCCGTCACCGACCTCGGCAACGGGCCTCGGGCATGAACCGGAGGGCCGGGCGTTCTCGTGCTGCGCAGGCACCGCGGGGCCGATCCGCTTGCACGGCCCTCGACGCCACCCTATCCTCCGACGTTACGCAGGTTTCCGCTTGCCCGCCTCCTCCCCCTCGCCCCGGCAGACATCCATGATCCGCCCCTTCCGGCTGTTCGCCACCCTGGCGGCCACCGTCGCCATCGCGCTCGGCGTCACCTCCCGTCTCGTCCGCGCCGAGCCCGATGCCGCACCGGCCGTCGCGTACAAGGGGGCGGTCCCGGTCCACGCCCGCGCGGAGGATCCCGGGGAGTACCGGCTCGACCGCCTGCCGATCCTCTCGCGCGTCATCCTCTCGGTGAAGGACAACTACGTCGATCCCTCGCGCTTCGATCCGAAGCGGATGGTGGTCGCGGCGCTCGAGTCGGTCGAGAAGACCGTCGCCGAGGTGATGGTGCAGGGCGACGCGAAGTCGCCGAAGCTCACGCTCACCGTCGGCGCCTCGACGCGCGAGCTCGACCTCACCGGCGTCGACTCGATCTGGAAGATCCGGACCGTGCTCGGGGAGGCGATGGGGTTCATCCAGGAGCACCTCGTCGCGCACAAGGAGCTGAAGGAGATCGAGTACGCGGCGGTGAACGGGATGCTCTCGACCCTCGACCCGCACACGGTCCTGCTCGAGCCCAAGTACTTCAAGGAGATGAAGCTCCAGACCCGCGGCGAGTTCGGCGGGCTCGGCTTCGTCATCGCCATGCGCGACGGGAACCTCACCGTCGTGAAGGTGCTGAAGGGGACCCCGGCGCAGCGCTCCGGCGTGAAGGCGAAGGACGTCATCCAGAAGATCGAGGAGCAGTCCACGATCAACATGGACCTGCAGGACGCGGTCGATCACCTCCGCGGCAAGCCGCAGACGAAGGTGTCGATCACGATCGGCCGGACCGGGTGGCCGGATCCGAAGCGGCTCCACCTCACGCGCGAGGTGATCTCGGTCGAGACGGTCCCGCAGGCGCATCTCCTCGACGGAAACGTCGGGTACGTGAAGCTCTCCCAGTTCTCGGCGAACACCACGCGCGACCTCGCGCGGACCGTCCAGGAGCAGCTCAAGGAGTCGGGCGGGAAGCTCGAGGGGCTCGTCCTCGACCTGCGCGGAAACCCGGGCGGCCTCCTCGAGCAGGCGATCCAGGTGTCGGACCTGTTCCTCTCCGAGGGCGTCATCGTGAAGACCGTCGGTGGCGGGGACAAGCAGCGGATCAACGAGGTGAAGGAGGCGACTGCGGAGTCGACCGACCTCACCCGGCTGCCGCTCGTCGTCATCGTGAACAACAGCTCCGCCTCCGCGAGCGAGATCGTCGCGGGCGCCCTCAAGAACAACAACCGCGCCCTCGTCATCGGGCGGCAGACCTTCGGCAAGGGCTCGGTGCAGGTGCTCCACGACTTCAACGAGCCGGGCCGCCCGAACGAGGAGGCCGCGCTGAAGCTCACGATCGCGCAGTACCTCACCCCGGGCGACATCTCGATCCAGGAGGTCGGCATCACGCCCGACGTCCTCCTCCTCCCCGGCCGCGCGCTGAAGGAGCAGGTGAACTACTTCGCGCCGCCGCGCTCGATGGGCGAGGCCGACCTCGACGCGCACTTCTCGAACCCGGCCGGCGCCCCCGGCGCCCCCGGCGCCGCCCCGGGGGCCGCCGCGACCACGGACGCGAAGGAGAAGAAGCGCCGCGTGGAGAAGGCGCCGCTCGAGCTCCGCTACCTGCTCGACGAGAAGGAGGACGAGGTCGCGAAGGCGCTCAAGCGCGAGGGCAAGGAGGACGCCGCCGCCGCCCACGCCGGCATGGAGCTCACGCCGGAGCAGCAGGAGGACGAGGACGCCGAGGCCGATCCCGACCGCTTCGTCGAGGACTACCAGGTCCGCTTCGCGCGCGACCTCCTGAAGCGCGCGCCCTCCGCCGACCGCCGCAACATGCTCGAGGGCGCGAAGGCGTTCGTCGCCCAGCGTCACGAGGAGGAGGAGGCGCGGCTCGCGAAGCGCCTCGGCGAGCTCGGCGTCGACTGGCAGAACGGGCAGGTCACTGGCACGCCGCGCGCGGCGGTGACGATCACGCCGCCGAGCGGCCGGGACTTCCGCGCGGGCGAGTCCGTCCCGTGGACGGTCAGCATCGAGAACCGCGGCGATGCGCCGTTCAAGCGGCTCCGCGCCTGGACGCAGGCGGAGAAGAACCCGCTCCTCGACCGGCGCGAGTTCATGTTCGGCGCGATCCGGCCCGGCGAGAAGCGCAGCTGGACGGTGCCGGTGAAGATCCCGAAGGGGACCGACAGCCGCCGCGACGAGGTGACGCTCAAGTTCGAGGACGACGCCGGGAAGGCGCCGCCCGACGTCGCGACGAGCTTCGGCGTCGTCGAGATCTCGAAGCCGATGTTCGCCTTCTCGGTCCAGCTCGACGACAAGGCGGGCGGCAACGGCGACGGGCTCGCGCAGCGCGGCGAGACCTTCACGGTGCGGGTGGACGTGCGGAACGTCGGGACGGGGCCGTCGGGCGAGAAGACCTACGTCTCGCTCAAGAACCTCGGCGACGAGAAGCTCTTCATCAAGAAGGGGCGCGACGTCGTCGGCGCGCTCAAGCCCGGCGACGCGAAGACCGCGTCGATGGAGGTCGAGCTGCGGCGCGGCTCGAAGTCCGAGGAGCTGCCGTTCCGCGTGCAGATCGTGGACGAGAAGATGGACGAGTTCGTCTCGGAGAAGCTCGACTGGCCGGTCGCGAACGACGAGCGCGCGTTGACGCCCGCGCGCGGCGCCGTCCGGATCGAGGTGGCCGAGGCGCTGCTCCGCACCGGCGCCCAGCCGTCCGCGTGGCCGCTCGCGACCGCGAAGAAGGGGACCGTCCTCGCGTCCGATGCGCGCGTCGGGGACTTCTGGCGCGTCGAGTGGCAGAAGGGCCGCTTCGCGTTCGTGGCCGACGCGGACGTGAAGGCGACGAAGGCGCCGCGCTCCGGCGGCGCCGCCGAGGTGTGGCAGCGCGAGCCGCCGCGGATCGCGATCACGCCCGACCCGATGAAGGGGGCGCCGGTCGTGGAGGGCGACACCTTCAAGCTCTCCGGGACCGCCTCCGTCGCGCCGTCGCTCGAGGGCGGCGCGAAGCTCCGGGACGTCTTCGTCTTCGTGAACGAGCAGAAGGTCTTCTTCAAGGTCGTGCCGGAGTCCGCGAACGCCGCGAAGCTCGACTTCCAGGCGGACCTGCCGCTCAAGCCCGGAAACAACGTCGTGACCGTCTTCGCGCGCGAGGACGACGAGCTGCAGACCCGCCGCAGCGTCGTCATCTACCGCCGCCCGCAGGCCGAGGTGGCACAGGACGCGGCCGCGGCGAAGCGGCAGGCGCAGTGACGCGGCGTTAGGTTCCTCCCCGCGCGCGTGCGCGGGGAGGGGACATGGAGCAGCGGAAGCTGGGGAAGCAGGGGCTCGCGGTCTCGGCGCTCGGCCTGGGCTGCATGGGCATGAGCGAGTTCTACGCGGGCGCGAGCGACGACGAGTCGATCGCGACCATCCACCGCGCGATCGAGCTCGGCGTCACGTTCCTCGACACGGCCGACATGTACGGCCCGTTCAAGAACGAGGAGCTGGTCGGCCGGGCGCTCCGGGGCCGGCGGGATCACGTGGTCCTCGCGACCAAGTTCGGGAACGAGCGGGGGGCGGACGGCGCCTTCCGCGGGGTGAACGGCAAGCCGGAGTACGTCCGCGCGGCCTGCGACGGCTCGCTGCGCCGGCTCGGGGTGGACCGGATCGACCTCTACTACCAGCACCGCGTCGATCCGACCGTGCCCATCGAGGAGACGGTCGGGGCGATGGCTGAGCTCGTCCGCGCCGGAAAGGTCCGCCATCTCGGCCTGTCCGAGGCCGCGCCGGCGACGATCCGGCGCGCGCACGCGGTCCACCCGATCTCCGCCTTGCAGACCGAGTACTCGCTCTGGAGCCGCGATCCCGAGGACGAGATCCTCCCGACCGTCCGCGCGCTCGGGATCGGCTTCGTCCCCTACAGCCCGCTCGGCCGGGGGTTCCTCACCGGCCGCTTCCGGAAGTTCGAGGACCTCGCGAAGGACGACTACCGGCGGAGCTCGCCGCGCTTCCAGGGCGAGAACTTCGAGCGGAACCTCCGGCTCGTCGACCGGATCCGCGAGATCGCCGCCGAGAAGGGGGTGAAGGCTTCCCAGCTCGCGCTCGCCTGGGTCCTCGCGCAGGGCAAGGACGTCGTCCCGATCCCGGGGACGACCACCCGCGCCCACCTCGAGGAGAACGTCGCCGCGGCGGCGATCGTCCTGTCGAAGGAGGAGCTCGAGAGGATCGAGAAGGTGGCGCCGAGGGGGGCGGCGGCGGGGGAGAGGTACCCTGCTGCGACCATGGCGACCGTGAACAGATAGAACGGATTCGACGTGGTCGTTTCGGGGATCCACGGGGACCTCAGATATCGGCCAAGTCCCGGATTTCGCTGGTCCCACCTCGGCGGGGTAGAATTCCGCAGTCTTGGCCGAGGTGAAGAACACGACCTCCGTCCCTCCTTCCGCAGCCGGAACGAGGAGCGGGGCGGGCTTCGAGCTGCGCCTCGAGCGCGGCGGCGCCTACGTCCGCCTCGCCGATCAGGCGATCGCGCCGGGGGTCCGCCTCGAGTCGCTGACCCTGCAGGTCCCGGACGTGAAGTTCCCGTTCGACGTCGGCCTGGGCGCTGGGCAGTTCCGCCACCGGCTCGCCGACCTCGCCGAGCTCGCGATCGCGGTAGAGCCCTCCGCCGCCGACGCGGCGATCGCCGGCGCGGGGCTCGCGGCGTTCGGCATCGAGGACCTCCGGCTGGCGCTGCGCGACGGCTTCGTCGAGATCGCTGGGCGGCTCTCCGGCGGCCCGCCGTTCACGCTCGAGGCGGGGCTCCTGCCCGCCGGCGATCAGGGTGTGGCGCTCCTGTTCCACTCGCCGCGGGTCCTCGGCCCGGCGCCCCTCCCCGGCGCGGCGCTGCCGCACGTCGCGCGCGCCGTGCTCGACGCGATCGGGCCGGAGGCGCTCCCACGCGAGCCGGTCGGGCCGCTCCTGCGGCGCGTGCTCGCCCCGCGCGGCTGGAAGCTTCCCCGCGGCGGCGAGATCCGGCTCTCGCAGGCCGCGGTCGCCGACGGGTTCGTGCGCCTCGCGTGGGACCGCGGCGCCTCCACCCCCGCGGTCACGTCCGGCGACCCCGACCTCCTCGCGGCGGACGAGGGCGGCCGCACGTTCCGCGACGCGGAGGCGTTCCTCGCCCGCGGCGACCACGCCGGGGCGCGCGAGCGCTATCTCGCCGCCGGCCCGGCGGCCACCGCGCACCCCTTAGCAGCCGAGCGGCTCCTGTCGCTCCTCTCGCACGACGAGCGGTTCCACGACGAAGCGCTCGATCTCGCCGGCGAGTGGCTGTCGCGGCGCCCGGGGTTCGCCCCGGCCCTCGCCGCCGAGGCCGCGATCCGCGTCGCGCGCGGCGAGCAGGCTCGGGCGGCGCGGGCGTTCGCCACGCTCGCCGCGAGCGCGGCCGCGCGCGGCCGGCACTTCCTCGCCCTCGCCGCGGCCGAGGCGGCGTTCGCGCTTCCCGGCGCCTCCCCCGAGGAGGCGCTCCGCGCGATCGAGGTGGTCCTCCAGATCCGCCGCGACCACGTGCCCGCGCTCCGCGCCCTCCGCGCCCTCGCGCGGACGTCCGGCGATCGCGAGGCGCTGCTGCGCGCGAACCGCCGGCTCGTCGCCTACGATCCCGATCCCGGCTCGAAGGCGCGCGCCCATGCGGAGCTCGGCGAGCTGCTCCTCGACGCGGACCCGCCCGGCGCGCGACTGCACCTCGACCAGGCGCTGCGACTCGCGCCCGAGGACGCGGACGCGCTGTCGGCGCTGTCGCGCGCCTGCGCCGCCGCCGGCGAGCCGCTCCGCGCGGTCCGCGCGCTCGACCGGCTGAAGGACCTCCTCCTCGCCCGCGGCGAGCGGCCCCGCGCCGCGCGCACCGCCTTCGAGGCCGGCGAGCTCTGGGAGGGGCCGCTCGCCCACGCGGAGAACGCGCTCCTCCGATTCCGGGAGGCGGCGGACCTCTCCCCCTCCGCCGAGACCCACGCCCGCGCGGCGCGCGCCGCGGAGCAGGCGGGCCAGTGGGCCGAGGCGGCCGACCAGCACGCCGCCGTCCTCGCCGCGCTCGATCCCTCCTCGCCCGGCGCCGCCGAGCTCGCGGTCCGGACGCGCGTCGCGCTCGCGGACGTCGCGGAGGGTCGGCTCGGGGACGCCGCCGGCGCGGCCGCGCACCTCGGGCGCGCGGCGGCGCTCGCCCCCGCGGACGCGCCGCTGCTCCGCCGCCTCGTCGCGCTCGAGCGCCGGCTCGGGCGGGGCGCCGAGCTCGTCGTCGCGCTCGACCGCCTCGCGGCGCTCGAGCCGGAGCCGGCGGCGCGCGCGACGGTGCTCTCCGAGGCGGGCGAGGCGGCGCTCGCGCTCGGGCTCGCGGGCGATGCGCGCGCGCGCTTCACCGCCGCGGTCGCCGCCGACGCCGGCTGCCGCGCTGCGCTCCTGGGGCTGTCGCACCTCGCGCGGACGCGCGGGGACGCCGTCGCCGAGCGCGACGCGCTCGAGCGCCTCCTGCCGCTCACCGCGCCGGGCGCGGAGGCCGCAGACGTCCTCGACCTGCTCGCCGGCGCGCGCGACCGCTCGGGCGAGCTCGCCGGGGCGATCGCTGCGGCCCAGGCGGCGCGCGCGGCGGCGCCGACCCCCGCGCGTCTCGAGGCGGCCCTCGCCCTCGCGCGCCGTGCCGGCGATCCCGTCGCTCTCGCCGCGCTCCTCGGCGAGCGAGCGCGCGCGGCGGCGACCGCCGGCGACGCGGCGGGCGCGACCGAGGGCTGGCTCGAGCGGGCGCGGCTCCTCGCGGTGGCGAGCCCCGCGCAGGCGCTCGCGGCGCTCGCCGAGGCCCGCGCGATCTCGCCCGGCCACGCGCCGGTGCTCCGCGTCCAGGCCGACCTCGCCGAGAGGACGGGGGACCCGCGCCTCGCGCTCGGGTGCTTGCGCGCGCTGCTCGCAGGCGGCCCCGACGATGCCCCGGCGCTCGAGGTCCGCGCGGCGCGGGCCGCGCTCGAGGCGGGCGAGGTCCCGGCCGCGAAGGAGCACGCGGAGCGCGCGCTCGCCCGCGGCGTCGCCGGCGCCGGCGAGCTGCTCGACGAGGTGCTCGAGCGGACGGGCGACGATGCCGCCCGCGCCGACATCCTCTCGCGCCTCGGGCGCCACCTCGAGGCGGCGCGCCTCCTCGAGCGGCACGGCGACGGCGCCCGCGCCCGCGCCGCGCTCGAGCGCGCCGCGGAGGACCCCGCCACCGCCGCGCCCGCGCTGCAGCGCCTCGCCGACCTGCGCCTCGCCGACGACGACCGAGCCGGGGCCGCCGCGGCGCTGCTCGCGCTCGCCCGCCTCGGGACGGGGCGCGAGGCGGCGCGGCTCGCGCTGCGCGCCCACGCGGCCGGGCGCGACCCCGCCGCGCTCGACGCCGCGATCGAGAAGGACGCGACCTTCGCGCCCGCGCGCGCGCGGCGCGCCGCGCTGCGCGGGGGCGAGGACCCGCAGGGCGGGCTCCTCGACGCGGAGGCCGCGCTCACGGGCGACGGGCTGCCCGACGACGAGCGGCGGGAGCTGCTCGCGCTCGCGGCGCGGCTCGCCGCGGCCGCGGGCGACGGGGCCGCCGCGCGCCGGCACCTCGCCGCTTACTGCGAGGCGACGCCGGACGACGACGCCGCGCTCTCCCGGCTCGCCGCGCTCCACCGCGCCGCCGGCGCCACGGGCGACCTCGCGCGGGTCCTCGAGCGCCGCCTCGAGCTCACCGCGGGGGCGGAGGGAGCCCGGGTCCGCATCGAGCTCTCGGATCTCGTCGCGGAGCGCGAACCCGCGCGCGCCGCGCGGCTCGCGCTCGATGCGCTCGAGCAGGACGCCGGGAGCGCCGCAGCACTCCGCGCAGTCACGAGCGCGCCGCGCGCCGCCCACGTGCCGCCGGCGGCGCGGGCGGCGTTGCTCGCGCGGCTCGCCGCGGACGCGAGCGCGACCCCCGCCGAGGCCGCCACCGCGCTCGGCGCCCGCGCCAGCCTGCTCTCGGAGACCGGCGACCTCGCCGCCGCGCGCGCCGCCCTCCGCGACGCGGCGCGGCTCGCGGAGCTGCCCGACGCGCTCATCGAGCTGCGGGCGCGGCTCGCGGCGGACGCCGGCGACCCGGTCGAGGCCGCGGGCGCGCTCCTCGAGCGTGCGCGCCGCGCGGAGGCCCGGGGCGAGCCGCAGGCCGGCGAGCGGCTCGCCGAGGCCGGGCTCCAGGCGATCGCCGCCGGCGTCGGAGGCGGCGAGGAGGCGCTGCGCGCGGCGCTCGCGCTCGGCCCCGGGCGGGAGACGGCGCGCCTCGCGCTCGAGGCGCTCGTCCGGCTCGCGCGCGAGCGGAACGACGCCCGCGCCGAGCGCGAGACGCTCGCCGCGCTCGTCCCGCTCCTCCCGACCGGCGCGCGGCCCGCGGCGCTCCTGCGGCTCTCTGCCCTCGCGCTCGAGGCGCAGGACGTGCCGCTCGCCCGCGCGAGCGCGGACGAGGCCCGCACCCTCGCGCCCCGCGAGCTCGCGGCGGTGGACGCGTGCCGCGCCGCCGCCCTCGCCGCGGGCGATCTCGGCGCCGTCGCGGCCCTCCTCGCCGACGCGGCCGCGCTCGACCCCGCCGGCGCCGGCGTGCGCCTGCTCGATCGCGCGCGGCTCCTCGCCGCCCTCCAGCGCGCCGAGGAGGCCGACGACGCGTACGGCGCCGCGCTCGCGGCGCTCCCACCCGACCGCGCGCTCGCCGACGAGCAGGCGCGGGCACGGCGCGACGCGCTCCCCGCCCGCTCCCCCGCCGCGCCGGTCGAGGCGTTCGCCCTTCGCGCCCCGGATCCGCGCGAGGCGGCGTCCGCGCTCCGCGCCGCGGCGGCGCTCGCGCTCTCCGCGGGAGACGCGGGGACGGCGCTCCGCTGCGCGCGCGCCGCCTTCGCGCGGACCGAATCCGAGCCGGGGTTCGCGGGCCCCCTCCTCGCGCGCCTCCTCTACACGATGGGGAGCCTCGCCGAGGCCCTCGTGATGCACCGCCGGCTCCTCGACGCCGGGGTCGCCGAGGTGGCGCCGGACGACGCCGTCGCGCTCTGCCGGCAGGCGGCGGATCTGGCGGAGACCGAGGGCGACCGCGCGCTCGCGCTCCGCGCGATCGACGAGCACCTCCGCCTGCGGCCCCAGGAGATCGAGGCGGCGGTCGCGCGGTTCGAGCTCGACCCGGACCGCGCCGGCGCCGTGCGCGCCCTCGCCGACGCCGCCGAGGCCTGCCGCTCGAACCGGCGCCGCGCGCTCGCGCTCGCGCGCGCCGCGGAGGGCGCGCTCACCGACCTGCAGGACCGCGACCTCGCCGACTCCCTGTTCGCGCGAGCCCGCCGCGACGCGGAGCGTGCCCCCGCGCTCGGCCTGGAGGTCGCGCGCCGGCGCGCGGAGGCGATCCGCGCAGCCGAGGGGGCGTCGCCGGCGTTCCTCGACGCGCTCCGCGACGCGAGCGCCGCTGCGCTCGCCGCCGGCGAGCGCGGCGCGGCGATGGACCTCCTCGAGGAGGCGATCGCACGGGCGCGCGAGCGCGGTCTCTTCGGCGACGCCGCCCGCGACCTCCTCGCGCTCGACGCGCTCGCGGCGGCGGAGGGCGACTTCGCCGAGTCCGGCGCGCGCCTGCGCGCCGCGGGGGCGCTCTTCCGCGAGGCCGGCGATCTCGCCGCCGCCGCCGACACGCTCCGGCGCGCCTACGGCGCGAACCCGGACTCCGAGGAGACGGCGCGCCAGCTCGAGGACGCGCTGCGCGCCGGCGGGGCGGACGCCGCCCCGGGGCTCCTCGAGCTGCTCTCGGACCGCGCCGCGCGCGCGCGCCCGGGGGCGGAGCGGGCCGCCGCCCTCGTCCGGCTCGCCGACGCACACACGCAGGCCCGCGCCCGAGGTCGGGCCGAGGCCGCGCTCCGGGACGCGCTCGCGGACGCGCCGGGCGACCCCGCGGCGGAGGACCGGCTCCTCGCCCTCCTCGCCGAGACCCGCCGCACCGGCGAGCGCGCGCGACTCCTGCTCGAGCGCTCCGCTCGTCTTCCCGAAGGCGACGCCCGGACGGAGCTCCGCCGCGAGGCAGCCCGGGCGCTCGCGACGTCGGCGGACGCGGGCGAGCGCGAGCTCGCCGCCGAGGCCTGGCGCGCCGTCGCCGCGAGCCGCCCCGCCGACCTCGAGGCGGCGCGCGCCGCCGCCGGCCTCCTGCTCGGGATCGGGCGGCGATCGGACGCGCTCCCGCACCTCGCCGCGCTCGTGGCGGCGGACCCGGACGACGACTCCGCGGCGGCGGAGCTCGCGCTCGCCTACGCCGATCGGCCGCTCGAGCGCGCCGAGCTCTTCCTGTCGCGGGCGGCGCGCGTCGCGGGCGAGGCGCGCGGGGCGCGCCTGCGAGAGGCGGCGGGCGCCTTCTACGACGCGGGGGACGAGGACCGCGCCCGCGCCGCCCTCCGCGACGCGTTCGAGGCATGGCCCGCTGACGGCGCCGCGTTCGCGGAGGCGCTCCGCGATGCCTCCGCCTACCCCGACCGGCTCGACGCGGTCCTCTCGGCTCGCGCCTGCGCCGTCCCGGAGGAGGCCGCCTCGTGCCACCGCACGCGCGCCGACGTCCTCCACGCGACCGGGCGGACCGAGGACGCGATCGCGGCGTACGAGGCGGCGCTCGCGGGTGCCCCCGACGACACGGCCGTACGCGCCGCGCTCGCGGCGTGCCTCGCGGAGGCCCGCGGCGACAACGCGGCCGCCCCGCTCGACCGCGACCTCGTGGCGCGGGCCGACGCGTCGCCCGGCGCCCTGCCCGGCGCGGTCGAGGCGCCGACCCGCTTCCGGATCGGCCTCGCGCTCTCCTTCGCCGGCAACGTCGTCGAGGCGGTCCCGCACCTCGAGCGGGCGCTCGCGCTCGCGCCGTTCGACACGCACGCCGGGCTCGCCTGGTCCGCCCTCGCCCAGGGGCACGCAGCCTCCGGAGACGCCGCCGGCGCGCTCGCCGCCGCGCGCGCGCGGGTCGAGCGCGCCTCGGCGCTCGGGCTCGAGGAGGAGAAGCGCGCCGCGCTCGAGGCGGAGGCGGAGCTCGCGTCCGGGCTCGGCCTGCCATCCGCGCTCGGACCCTCGGCGCTCGAGATCGGCGCCGCCGAGCCCGAGGCGGCGATCGACCTCGACGCCTCGGCGCTGCCCGATGCGCCCGAGCAGGCCGCCGAGGCCGAGGCCGCGGCGGACGCCCCGGCGCCCGAGGACGCCGCGTCGCAGGAAAAGGATCCCGCGGCCCTCGCCGCCGCCTGGATCGCCTCGGCCGACGCGCTCCTGCGCTCCGACGCGCCCGCAGACGACGTCCGCGCCGCGCTCGACATGGCGTGCGAGGCGGACCCCGACTCGCCCGAGCCCTGGTGCGCGTGCGCGCGGATCGAGGCGGCGCTCGGGGACCCGCTCGCGGCCGCGCGCGCCCACCTCTCGGCCTCGATCCGGGGAGAGGGCGACGACGCCGCGGCTTCCGCGCTCGAGGCGGCGCGCCTCTTCGAGGACGGCGAGCGCCACGGCGACGCGACGCGCGCCTACCGCGCCGCGCTCCACGCCCGGCCCGGCATCGTGCCTGATCGCGTCCTCCTCGCCGGAGAGGCGCTCGCCGCCGGCGACCCCGAGGCCGCCTCGCACCTCCTCGCCGCCGTCGATCCGGCGTCGCTCCCGCAGCAGACGCGAGCCGGGCACGCCCGCAAGCACGCGCGCGCGCTCGATGCCGCTGGCCTCGCGGACGAGGCGGAGCGGGCCTGGTCGGAGCTGCTCGCCGCGTCGGTGGCCGACGACGAGGCGTTCGGACGCGCTGCGGCGCTCGCCGAGGGGCGCGGCGGCGTGGACGGCTGGTTCGCCGCCGCCGCAGCGCGCGACCTCGCCCTCGCCGCGGCGGGCGATGCCGTCCGGCGGACGGAGCTCGGGCTCGAGCGCGCCCGCCGCCTCGCCGACGCCGGGCGCATCGAGGCGGCCCGCGTCGAGCTCCTAGCGCTCGTCGAGCTCGATCCGGCGAACGGTGCGGTCCACGAGGCGCTCGACGCGCTCGACGCCCGCCGCGACGACTGGTCGGCCGCGGCCGCGGCGGTCGCGTCCGGCGCGGCGCAGGCGCTCGAGGGCGCCGAGGGCGCGGCGCTCTACTTGCGCGCCGCCCGGATCCTGCACGAGCGCGCCGGCGACTCGGCGGGGGCGATGGGCGCGCTGCGGGCCGCGCTCGCGCGCGCGCGGTCATCCGACTCTCCTGAAGGGCGGCAGACGGCGGAGGAGGCCGAGGCGCTGCTCGGAGCGCTCGGCGCTCCCGCGCTCACGCCCGCCGCGGAAGCGCCGGCCCCGTCGCGCCGGCCGATCGCGGCGCCGGAGGGTGATCCGATCGCAGCGCTGCTCGAGGGTCAGGCGGCGGCGGCCGGCGGTGCGGACCGTGCGGCGCTCCTCGAGCGGCTCGCGAGCCACCGGGATCGGAACGGCGACCGCGCCGGCGCGATCGAGGCGCTCCTGTCGGCGCTCGAGGCGGATCCGGCCCGCGACGCGACCTTCTCCTGGCTCGCCGCCCTGTCCGGCGGCGACGAGGAGATCCTCGCGCGCGCCGAGCATGCACGCCACCCTGCGGCGGCAATCCCCGCGCCGACCGCGTGGGAGCCGATCGCAGCGCAGGCGGCTCCCGCCAGCGAGGACGCGCCGGCGGCGGATCCCTCGACCGAGGAGCCCTTCGCGTTCGACGCCCCGGCTGAGCCGGACGCGTCGGAGGAGCCGGGGTCCGAGCGGATCGCGTTCGACGCCCCCGCGGAGCCCGACGCGTCGGAGGAGCCGGCCTCCGAGCGGATCGCCTTCGCCGGCGCGGAGGACGACGCCGCCCCACCGGACGGCGGGGCCGCGACCGAAGAGCCGTTCGCATTCGACGCCCCCGCGGAGCCGGACGCGGCCCAGGAGCCCGTGTCCGAGCGGATCGCCTTCGCCGGCGCGGAGGACGAGGCGGCTCCGCTCCCCCACGGCGCGGCCGCGGCCGCGGCCGAGGAGCCGTTCGCGTTCGCCGGCGAGGAGCCGCCGCCGTCCGACGACCCTCTCCCCGCGACCGAGGAGCCGTTCGCCTTCGACGCTCCCCTCGCCTTCGAAGGCGGAGACGCGCGCGAGGGCGCCGGCGCGGCGGAGGCCGCGGCCGAGCCGTTCGCCTTCGACGGCGAGCCGGAGCCGGGTGCTCCGGCGGCGAGCGTCGAGGAGCCCTTCGCGTTCGACGCACCCGCGGAGGCGTCCGCCGCGGTAGAGGAACCGCCGCCGCAGCCATCGCCGCCAGCTCCGGAGGCGCCGCCGCCGGAACCCCAGGCCGGGACGACGTCCGGGACCCCGCCGCTCGCGTTCGGCGCGGAGCCACCGCCTGCCGACCCGCCCGCTCCCGCCGAGACACCGACCCAGCCGCTCGCGACGCCCGACCCACAGGAGCTCGCGCGCGACGGCCGCGCGCGCATGCAGCAGGGGGACAGCGCGGGCGCATACGAGCGGCTCTCGCTCGCGCTCGCCCGCGAGCCGTCCGATCTCACCATCGCGCGCGATCTGTCGCGCGTCGCAGAGAAGCTCGCGCTCCATGACGAGTACGTGCAGCTCGGCGAGGTCTGCGCCGACGCGATCGCGGCGTACGACCCGCTCGCCGCCGCGGCGCGGTACCGGCACTTCGCCGAGGTGCTGCGGGACAAGGTCGGCCAACCCGAGCGCGCCGCGGTGATGCTCGAGAAGGCGCTCGCGCTCGTCCCGGACGACCCGGACACCCGCCGCGCGCTCATCGCGGTCTGGGCGGACCACCCCGACACCTCGCCGCGTGCGCTCGACGCCTGGCTCGACCTCGCGCGGAACGACCCGTCGGACGCCGAGGCGCTCGCGGCGGTGGCGGCGCTGTGCGAGCGGGTGGCGCGGACGACCGGCGGCGAGCCGGCGCGTCTCGCCGAGCGCGGGCGGCTCGCCGCGTCCATCGCCGCGTTCGTCTCGCCGGCGCACGCGGCGCCGCCACCTGGCAAGCTCGCCGCGGAGGTGCCGGTGGAGCTCCGGACGCGGGTCGCCGCGCCGGGCGCGACCGGCCCGCTCGCGCGCCTCGTCCGGCTCCTCGCGCCGTGGCTCGAGAGCCTCTTCCCGGCGGATGTGCGCCGCCGCGGCGCCTCGCCGGAGGACCGGCTCGATCCGGCGCGCGCGCCCGCCGTCGCCGCCGCGCTCGATGGCGCCTTGCGGGCCCTCTGGGCGCGGCCCTACGTCGCGTTCCTGACCGGCCGCCCGGGCGTCGAGGCGTCGCTCGAGAACACCCAGCCGCCGTCGCTCGTCATGGGCGCGGGGGTCGCGGTCCTCGACGACTTCGCCCTCTCGTTCCTCGCCGCGCGCACCCTCGACCTGCTCGACCACGGCTGGGCGCTCGTCGGGAAGTTCGCGCCGCGCGACGTCGGCATCCTGCTCGAGCTCGCCTGCCGGTTCGCCGGCGGGGCGCCGCCGTCGATGGGCCTCCCGGCGGAGCGCGCCGGCGCGTTCCTCGCGGTGCTCGAGTCCCAGGTGCCGCCCGCCGCGCGGGCCTCGGCCCGCGACCTCGGCGCCGCGGCGTCCCAGGAGCTCGCCGAGACCGACCCGCGCGCCTTCGCGGCGGCGCTCCGCCGGACCGCGAACCGGGTCGCGCTCCTCTACTCGGGCGACCCCGGGGCCGCGCTCCGCACGCTCGCGCTCCTCGACCGGCGGCTCGAGGCCGGCGCGATGGACCCGGTCCAGGCGCTCGCGCTCCCCGACCTCCGCGACGTCGCGCTCTTCGCGCTCTCGGATCCGTTCCTCGAGCTTCGCGCCGCGGTGCTGGGTTAGATTCGGCCATCGGAGGCGGGATGCGGCGGCGGCGCGCGGTGGTGCTCCTCTCGGGCGGGCTCGACTCCTCGACCTGCCTCGCCGTGGCGCAGGCGGCGGGGTACGACGTCCACGCGCTCTCGGTGGACTACGGCCAGCGTCACCGGGGCGAGCTCGCGCGCGCGAGCCGGATCGCCCGCGCGCTCGGGGCGAAGGACCACCGGACCGTGAAGGTGGATCTGTCGGCGTTCGGCGGGTCCGCCCTCACCGACCGCACCATCGCCGTCCCGAAGGGGCGCAGCCCGCAGCGCATGTCGCGAGAGATCCCGGTGACGTACGTCCCGGCCCGCAACACGGTGCTGCTCGCGCTCGCGCTCGCGCACGCCGAGACCGTCGGCGCCGAGGACATCTTCGTCGGCGTGAACGCGATCGACTACTCGGGGTACCCGGACTGCCGTCCGGAGTTCCTGCGGGCGTTCGAGAAGGTCGCGCGGCTCGCGACGAAGGCGGGCGTCTCCGGACGGCCGCTGCGCATCCGGGCGCCGCTCCTCCGCCTCTCGAAGGCCGGCATCGTCCGGCTCGGCACCTCGCTCGGCGTCCCCTTCCGGATCACCCAGTCGTGCTACGACCCGGTCCGCGGGCGAGCGTGCGGTCGCTGCGACGCCTGCGTCCTCCGCCGAAAGGGATTTGCGGAGGCGGGCGTTCCGGATCCAACACTGTACGCGGGCCGCAAGGGGTGATGGATGGCGCAGATCAGGAAGACGTATCCCGGCAAGAGCGCGGGCGAGATCTACTCCAAGGTGGACGAGGTGATGGAGCGGATCGCCGAGAAGCTCTCGCTCGACTACGTGAAGGACGGGGGCGCGAAGACGGGCAAGGTCTCGAAGCTCGGGATCTCCGGCTCGTACCTCGTGAAGGAAGGAGAGGTCACGGTCGACCTCAAGTTCCCGATGCTCGTCCCGGGCTCGATGCGCCAGAAGGTGCAGGACGACATCGAGCGGAAGCTGGACGGCCTCTTCCCCTAGTTCACCTCAGTCGATCGGCACGACGATCGCCCCCGCGCGCTCGTTGAGCCGCTCCACCGCCGCATAGATCGCCTGGAGCGGCGAGTCCCCCGCGCCCGTCGCGGACTTGGCCCCGGCGCGACGGCGCTTCGCCGATGGCCCCGCCACGATCCGCACCCCGGCGCGACCGCTCATCGCGTCGGGCCAGACGCGAACCTGCATGCCGGCGCGGTAGAGCGCGAGCAGCACGCGCCCCATCTCTGCGGCGACCCGTTCTTCGGTGTAGGTCATTTTTGAGTCCGCGCGCGTTCGTTCCGGGCGACGCCTTGCCATGGCGGCATCCTCCTCGTTCGCGTTCGCGCTGCCGCATCCTATCGGGGGCGTCCGACAGCGCCACTTTCCGGCCCACACTCGCTCTTCCGAGGGACGGGAAATCCGGAGAGCCCCACCCGAGCCGCGGCGCGACCGGCCGGGCGCCCTTGACCGAGCGGACCGCCGGCATACTTTTCGGGTGCATGCCCGCGCGCTGGGGGAGCTTCGCAGTCGGGATGGGGCTCATCCTCGCCCCACTCGTCCTCGGCTACGCAGCGGCGAGCGCGATCCTGCACGACGTTGCGGTCGGGATGCTCGTATGTGTCGCGAGCCTCGCCGCCCTCGAGTGGCCGCGGGCCCGGTTCGCGATGGCGCTCCCGGCGATCTGGCTCGTCGCCGCGGGCCGGGCGTCGGGAGACGGGCGCGCCGCCGCGGCGGAGCTGTCGGCGGGCGCGCTCCTCCTCGCGCTCGCCCTCGTCCCGAGCGCGCGCCGGGTCCCGCGCGCGCTCCCTCCGCTCGCGCACCCTCCGGGCCGCGCCGGCGTGCGCGCCTGACGGCCCGACCGCGCGCGCGAGGCCGCGCTCCGCGGCGAGCGGGCTGTAGAATGTCGCGGTGATCTCGCTCGCCTGGGCTGCGCTCCTCGCCGCCGCGCCCACGCCGGCGCTCGTGGACGTCGGCCGCGCGCTCCCCGACGCCGTGATCGACCTCCGCTACCGCACGCCGTCGAACTTCCTCGGGCGCGCGGTCTACCCCGAGAACGCGCGCTGCCTGCTCCTGCCCGTCGTCGCGGCGCGGCTCGGACGCGCGGCGGCGCGGCTCCGCGCGAGGGGGCTGCGCCTGCGGCTCTACGACTGCTACCGGCCGCTCGCGGTCCAGCGCGAGATGTGGCGCCTGTTCCCGCGCAAGGGATTCGTGGCCGACCCGGCGAAGGGGTCGAACCACAACCGCGGCGCCGCGGTGGACGTGGGGCTCGCGGCGCGGGACGGCTCGGAGATCGAGCTGCCGACCCCGTTCGACGCGTTCGAGCCGCGCGCGCGCGCGGACGCGACGGCGGGGGTCTCGAAGGCGGCGCGGCGGAACCGCGACCTCCTCCGCGCCGCGATGGAGGCGGCCGGGTTCCGCGTGAACCGCGTCGAGTGGTGGCACTACGACGCGCCGGAGGCCCGCGGCGCGCCCGTCCTCGACGTGGCGCTCGACAGATGACCGCGACCGCGAACGAGCGCGCCCTCGAGGCGCTCGCTCACCTCCCGCCCATGGCGCAGCTTGAGACCGCGCTCCGCCGGCTGCGCGGGGAGCCCGCGCCGCGCCTCGCCGCGCTCGCGGTGGGCACCGAGCGGGAGCCCGCGCCCGATCGGCTCGACGGAGCGGTCCTCGAGGCGCTCTGCGCGCGCGCGCTCGGCGGTGCGCGCGGGGCGGTCTTCACGCCGCCCGCCGAGGCCCGGCTCCTCGCAGCCTTCGGCCTCGCGCACGTCGCGGCGCGCCGCGGCGGCCCGCCCGCGGCGGACGCCGTCGCCTCGCTGCTCGCCGGCGCCCCCGACGCCCGGCTCTCCGCTGCGCTCGACGGCGCCCGCGTCGTGGACCCCGCCTGCGGCGGCGGCGCCCTCCTCGCGGCCGCGGAGCTCCTCGCCCGCGCGGTGGGCGCGCGCCTCCGGCTCGCCGGGCTCGACCTCGCGCCCCTCGCAGTGCGCGCGGCGCGCGAGCGGCTCCTCCTCCTCGGCGCGGACGCGACGGTGCGGCGCGCCGACGCCCTCGCGGCCCGCTGGCCGGAGGCCGACCTCGTCCTCGCGAACCCGCCCTTCCTCCGGCACGAGGCCATCCCCGCCGCCGAGAAGGTCGTCGCCGCGCGCGCGAGCGGCCTCTCGCGCCAGGCCGACCTCTCCGCCCACTTCGCCCGGGTGGCGCTGCGGAGCGCCCCGGTCGCCGCGCTCGTCTGGCCGCGCGCGCTCGACGTGTCGCGCTCGTCGGCGCCGCTCGTCGCCGACGCGCGGGCGCGTGGGGGGTTCGCGCTCCGGCTCCGCTCGCGCGCCGCCGGGAGCTTCGCCGCGTCGATCGACACGCTGCTTGCCGTCTGGGTCGAGGGCGGGGCCGACGGACCCTCCGCCTCCGCGGCCGTCCCGCTCGCCGCGCTCGCAGACGACGAGCTCGCCGCCCTCGCGCGCGGGACCTCGACCGTTCGCCTCGCGCTCGCGCGCGGCGCGCGGGCGTCGCCGCGAGGCGCCGTCCGGCTCGGAGACGCCTGCGACGTCCGCTTCGGGACGAAGACCGGCTGCAACGCCTTCTTCCACCTGCGTCCGGCCGGTCCGGGCCGGTTCGCGTCCGCGCTCCTGGGCGAGGTCCCGCTCGCGCCGGACGACGTCGTCCCGCTCATCGCCTCGCTCAAGGAGGCGCGCGCGCCGGAGCGCGCCGAGCCCGCTCGGGTCCTCTTCCGGCCTCGGCGCCCCTCCGCCGCCGCGCTCCGCTACCTCGCCGCGGGTGAGGCCGCCGGGGTCCACCTGCGCCCGACCTGCGCCGGCCGCGCGACATGGTGGCGGCTCTCGCCCGGGCGCGGGCCCGCTCCGGTGCTCTACCCGGCGAAGGTCGGCGCCCGCGCGTTCGCGTTCCTGAACGAGGGAGGGCTCTGGGAAGACAAGAAGTGGCACGTCGTCTTCCCGCGCGCGGCGCCCGCGTGGCAGGTCGCGCTCGTCCTCTCCGCGACGCCGGTCCGGCTCGCGATCGACGAGGGGGCGCGGCAGCTCACCGGCGCGCAGGCGATCGCGGACGTCGACTGCCGTGTCCTCGCGGCGGCGCCGTTCCCTTCGCCGGCGGCGCTCCTGGGGATCGCGGGCGCGCTCGCGGCGCTGCGGCCCGCGCTCGCCCGCGACGAGGTCACGACGGATCTGCGCGCCATGCTCGACCGCGCTGGGCAGCGCGAGCTCGACCTCGCCGTCGGGCACGCGCTCGGGCTCGGCGCGCGGGACGTCTCGCACGCGCGCGCCGCGCTCCTCGAGCGCGTGCTCTCGCGGACGGCGCACGGCGCGGCGGTGCGGGCGGCGATCGCGGGGTGACTGACCCAGAGCCTGCTGCGGCCGCCGGCCGCATCTCTTCACCGGGTGCGGGGACTACGCGCCGGTCTTCGTCGCGGCGTTCGCCGGCGGTGGTGGCTCGGGGTCCCCGCCCTCGCGCGCGAGACACTCGGGGCAGCTCCCGACGAGCTCGTGGTGGTGGGCCTCGAGCCGAAAGCCGTACCGGCCGGCCACCTCGCGCTGCAAGATCTCGAACGCCTCGAAGCCGAACTCGACCACCTTCCCGCAGCGCGTGCAGATGAGGTGGTCGTGGTGGTCCTGGCCGTAGGTCGTCTCGTAGCTCTTCACGTCGCCGGCGATGATCGCCGGCTGGAGGATGCCGGCCTCCGCGAGGAGCGGCAGCGTCCGGTACACCGTCGCCTTCGAGCCGCGGATGCCGCGCGCCTTGAGGTCAGCGATCAGGTCCTCGATGGGATAGTGGCCCCGCCGGGCGAGCGCGGCCTCCACGATGGCGGCGCGGGCCTCGGTGAGTCGGAGGTCCTTCGTCGCGAGAAAGCGCTCGAACCGCTCCAGCGCCTCGTGCGTGCGGCCATCCGTCGCAGGCCCTGTGGGAACCTGTCTCACAGCAACACACGCTACCGGGCGAGTGGTCGCACGTCAATGGGGGGGCGAAATGCGGCCACTCGCCGGACGGTTATGTTGGCGCTGGGTGGCCTGGACGCTCTCCCCGCGCCCGCCGCGCCGGTTTCCGGTAAAGGAAGCATCCCGTGACGACGTTCCGCCGCTGCCGCGCGATCCCGCTCCTCTCCTTCGCCCTGCTCCTCACCGCTGCCCCGATGCCGCCGTCCGCCGCGCGCGCCGCCGACGCTGCGCGCCCGACCGACGCCGCCGGGCGCGAGCTCGACGCCGCGCTGCGCGCGATCGTCGCGGCCGCCCCGCTCGCCGGGGCGCGCGCGGGCATCTTCGTCGCGGACGTCGAGAGCGGACAGGTGCTCTTCGCGCGCGACCCCGACGTGCTCCTCAACCCCGCGTCGAACGTGAAGCTCGTCACGTCCGCGGCGGCGCTCGCGCGGCTCGGCCCGGACTTCCACTTCGACACCGAGTTCTACGTGGACGCGGGGTCCGCGGGGTCGGCGAGCGCGCGGACGCTGCACGTGCGCGGCAAGGGAGATCCGTCGCTCGTCACCGAGCGGCTGTGGGCGATCGCCGGTGACCTCGTCCACCTCGGGCTCAAGCGGCTCGGAGACGTCGTGGTGGACGAGTCGTACTTCGACGGCGAGCGGCACGGCCCCGGCTTCGACCAGGAGACGGGCGACAAGAGCTACCTCGCGCCGACCGGCGCCGCCTCGCTCAACTGGAACACCGTCGCGGTCCACGTCGCGCCGGGCGAGCGGCGCGGCGCGAAGGCGCGCGTCGAGCTCGAGCCCGCGAGCGATCTGTTCGACCTCGACGTCCGCGCGACCACCGTCGCGCCCGGCGCGCGCCGCCGCCTCACCGTCTCCTCCGTCCGAGCCGGCGCGCGGCAGCGGATCATCGTGGAGGGGCGGATCCCGCAGGGAAGCCGCGTGCAGGCGGTGTGGCGGCGGATCGACGAGCCCGGGCTCTACCTCGGCCAGACGCTCCGGCGCCTCCTCGAGCTGCGCGGCGTGAAGATCGCCGGCCGGGTCCGCACCGGCGCGGTCCCGGAGGGCGCGCGGCTCGTCCACGTCGCGCAGTCCGATTCGCTCGGCGAGATCGTGCGCCGGCTCAACAAGACCTCGAACAACTTCGTCGCCGAGCAGCTCCTCGAGACGATGGGGGCGCAGGCGAAGGGCGCGCCCGGCAGCTGGGCGAAGGGGGTCGAGGCGGTGGAGGCGTTCCTCGCCGACGTCGGCGTCCCGCGCGGCGCGTACGTGATGAAGAACGGCTCGGGGCTGAACGACACGAACCGCTTCAGCGCGCGGCAGCTCGTGACGCTGCTCCGCGCGATGTGGGGGCGCTTCCCGCTGCACGCCGAGTACCTCGTGTCGCTCCCCGTCGCCGGCCGCGACGGCACCATCCGGTGGCGCATGGAGGGGAGCGAGGCGGAGGGACGCCTGCGCGCGAAGACCGGGACGCTCGAGAACGTGACGAGCCTGTCCGGCTACGTGGAGAACGCAGCGCACAGGACCCTCGCCTTCGCGATCCTCGTGAACGACTTCCCAGGCCGGACCGCCTCAGCCGTCCGCTCGGTGGACGCGATCGGGACCGCGCTCGCGGCGAGCGGCGGCGCCCCGGGCGCGCTCGGCGAGGCGGTCGCGCTCGCGAAGAGCGCCGGGGTCGCGACCTCCGCCGTCCTCGCGGGAGACCTCGCCGGCCCCGTGAAGACCTACTACGCGCTCGGACGCGCCGGCGATCCCAGGAACCTCCCCTTCCTCCGCACCGCGCTCCGCTCCGAAAAGGACCCGGCGCTCCGGCTCGCGATCGCCGAGTGCATCTACCTCTCCGACCCGGACGGCGAGACCTCGCGCCGCACGTTCGTCGAGGCGGTGCCGCCGGATCCGCAGGCGCTCGCGCGGCTGTGGGCCGCGACCGCCGCGGCCGGGGCGCCCAGCACGGAGCTGCCCGTCCTGCCGTCGCTCGGCGATCTCGCCGCGGACGCGAACGCGGATGCGCTCGCGCGGCTCGTCGAGCTCGCGCCGGCCGCCGCGCTCGACGGCGCGCTCGCGCGCACGCTGTCCGAGGTCGTCGCCGAGGTCGCCGCGGTGGCGGCCGAGGAGCTCGTCCACGCGTTCCGGGCGGCGTCGCCCGCGGCGCAGGAGGCGGCGGTCGGCGCGCTCGGCGCCGGGCTCGCGCGCTCCGAGGAGCGCGAGCACCCGTTCGCCGTCGCGCTGCGCGAGATCGCGGGCCGGAGCGACGAGCAGGGCGCCTTCGCGCGCGCGCTCCAGCCGCGCCTGGCCGCGGCGGTCAGCGCCGGCACCGCCGCGCGCGCGGCGCCCTCGCTCGTCCCCGCCTCGGGGGCGCTGCCCGCCCGCCCGCCGGGCGGCCGCTAGCGTCCGCGTCGTTTTGTCCTCACCCCGGCGCGCTGCGGCGCGCTAGCATCGCGCGGCGACCTTGCACTCTAGCAAGATCGCTATATGAGGCTGCGCGCAGCGCCGCCTCTCCGGAGGGACGCATGAGCTTTGCGAAGCTGGCGCTGTGCGCTGCGATCGCCGCATCTTCAGTCGCGGCGCGGGCGGAGGACGCCCGCATGAAGCCGTTCGTCCTCGCGAGCCGCGGGCCGGGCGAGCTCGAGCAGGCGGTCGAGGGCGCGAAGGCGAAGCTCGCCGCGGCCGGGTTCACCGTGGCGGGGAGCTACTCGCCGTACGCGGGCACCGTCGTCCTCGCGGTGACGAGCGACGAGCTCGCGGCCGCCGCCGCCCAGGCTCGCTTCGGCTCCTATGCGGCCGCGCAGCGCGTGACGGTCACGAAGGTCGGCGCGGAGACGCAGGTCGCGTACACGAACCCCGTCTACATGGCGGCCGCGTACCGCATGAAGGCCGACCTCTCGCCGCTCGCGGCGAAGCTTGCCAAGGCGCTCGGCGCGATGGAGGAGTTCGGGCCGCCGGAGGGCAAGCGCGCAAAGGACCTGAAGGGCTTCCACTACATGATCGGGATGCCGTACTTCGACGACGCGTGGAAGCTCGCCACCTTCCCCTCCCAGGCGGAGGCGCTCGCCGCCGTCGCGGCGGGGCTCGCGGCGGGGCGCGGCGGGACGAAGCAGGTGTACCGGATCTCCGTCTCGCCCGACGAGACGGTGTTCGGCGTGGGGCTCTCGGACGGCTGCGGCGGAGACGCGAACGTGATGAAGGAGATCGACGTCAAGCCGCTCAGGTCGTCCGCGCACCTCCCGTACGAGCTCATCGTCTCGAAGGGCGAGGTGTTCGCCCTCCACGCGAAGTTCCGGATCGCGGTGAACTTCCCCGACCTGTCGATGATGGGGGATCACAGCTTCATGCGGATCCGCTGCGCTCCCGACTCCATCGAGAAGGCGCTGAAGGCGGTCGCGGCGGCGCCCGCGAAGGCGGCGGTCGTGCCGGCTGCGGCGACGGTCCCCGCCGGGCCGAGCGGAAGCTAGAGCTGCGGCGGGCGCGTCGACCGTCGGCGCCGCAGGCGCTGCGGTCGGCGCAGTGCTCGAACGAGCCGCGGCCGCCGGCCGGAGACGCCGCGTTGCGCCGCTGGAACGAGCCGCTGCCGCCGCCCGGAGACGCCGCGTCGCGCTCCCGCGCCCGGCTACATCCTCTTCGTGCTCGGCAGGGCGTGAGACTGGGCAGCATTTCTCCCTCGCCCCCGCGAAGCGGGGGAGAGGGCCGGGGAGAGGGGGCGGGACGAGCCGCTGCCGCCGGCCAGGACGCCGCGTCGCGCTCCCGCGCCCGGCCACGTCCTCTTCGTGCTCGGCAGGGCGTGAGACTGGGCAGCATTTCTCCCTCGCCCCCGCGAAGCGGGGGAGAGGGCCGGGGAGAGGGGGCCGGACTGAGCCGCTGCCGCCGGCCAGGACGCCGCGTCGCCGCAGGCGCTCCGGCGCCAGCGCTGGCTCTCGTCGCGCGCGTACGAGCGCGGCCAGTCGGCCGCCTCCGCGATGCGGCGCCGCGGCGCCCCGGCCGGCTTCGCTGCGGGTCTGCGAGCCCACCGCGACCACGACGCGCTCACCCCGCCTGCGCCACCGGTGGCGCGCCGCAGGCCCACTCGGACCGCGTCCCCTCGTGGATCGCGGCGTACACCGCGTCGCGCAGCCGGTTCGCCTCGGCGTCGGTCAGCGTCCGACCGACCGCGCGGAGCGTGATCCGCACGACCACGTTCTTCTGGTCGGGGCGCATCCCGAGCCGGTCGCGCGCGGCCGGGGGCAGCGCGGCCGCCCAGGTCTCGGAGACCACGTCGATCGACTCGACGTCCTCCGCGCGCTCCCCGAGCGCCTCGCGCACCCGGTCGCCGAGCTCCTCGGCGACGCACCACTCGCCGACCGCGATCGAGAGGTCGCGGCGCACGGCGGGGTGGCGCGAGACGGGCCGGTACGGCGCGAGGTCGAGCATCTGTGCCGCGACGCGTGGATCGTCGGAGCGGATGAGCCGGATGTCGTCGATCCCCTTCGCGATCATGAGGAGCCGGTCGAGCCCGAGCCCCATCGCGAGACCCGACAGATCGGCGGGCAGGCCGGAGCCGCGCAGGAGCAGCGGGTGGGCGACGCCGCACTCCGCGATCTCGACCCACTCGCCGCCGGCCTCGATGTGGACCTCGAGCCCGCCCGCCGTGTACGGGTGGACCGTCCGTTCGAGCCGGAGCGCGCGCCCGGGCGCGACCGCGCCGACGACGAGCCGGATCATCTCCTCGAGCTCGGCGCTCTCGAGCGGCGCGCCGCGCCGGATCCGCCAGAGGTCGAGCTGGTGCGGCTCGCCGACGTGGAGCCGATCGATCCGGTCGCGCCGCCAGACGAGGCCCGGGCAGGCGAGGAGCACGTCCGGGGGGAGCGACGGCGCGAGCCGATCGAGCAGCGGCGGGATCATCGCAGACGTCTGGGTGCGGAGGAGCGTGTCGTGGCCGACGTAGCGCGTGTAGCGGACGTCGCGCGCCGCGCCGCCGGGCGGGTAGAGGAGCCGGTCGTAGTTGTCGGCGACGCGCACGATCGGGTGCGCCCGCTCGATCGTCACGGGGCAGCCCCACGCGCCGGCGAGCGCCTGGACGGCCGCGTCCACGAGGCGCTGCATGGCGTGCGGGCCCTGGGCGGGATCGGTGAGATCCCGGAGTGCGAGGGCGCGCTCGAGGGCGTCTGCGGAGAGGATGGCGTGCGGCACGTGAACCTCGGTCTCTTGCGTGCCCCGGTTCGCGGGGCGGTGTCCGTTGGGCGTGGAGGACGGTGCGGGAGGTGCTCCCCCGACGCCTGCCCCGGACCGATGGTCGTGAGCCGTGCGGCTACCGCATCACGCGAAGCGCGGCGCCACACGGCCCGGGCAGAGGCCGGGGGCGGCAAAATCGACGCGACTCGCGGTACGTGAGGGCCACGGCAGCGAAGATAGCCGGGACGGGCGGGGTACGCAACTCGCGGGACGCTCCCTTGCGCGCGGGCGCGCCCGTCACCCGGTGAGACCGCGCGCGGGCCCCAGTCGGTGAGCCCCCACGTCAGCGCCTCCGCTCGCTGTCAGACGAGGTTGCTACGGTCCGCTCCCTCGCGGCGATTTCCGCCGCGCACGACCGCCCGAGAGGGCTTAGGTCAGAAGACGCCGGCGGGAGACCGCAGGCCACGGGAGACGCGCCATGGTGAACAAGGTCATCCTCGTCGGAAACCTCGGAAAGGATCCCGAGGTCCGCTACACGTCGGGCGGCCAGGCGGTCGCGAACCTGCGCATCGCCACCTCCCGCTCCTGGACCGACAAGCAGTCCGGGCAGCGGAAGGAAGAGACGGAGTGGCACGACGTCGAGGTCTGGGGCAAGCAGGCCGAGCAGTGCGGCGAGTACCTCGCCAAGGGCCGCCAGGTCTACGTCGAGGGCCGGCTCAAGACCGACAAGTGGCAGGACAAGCAGAGCGGCCAGGAGCGGTCGAAGGTGAAGGTCGTCGCCGACACGGTCCGCTTCCTCGGCGGCCGGGGCGGCGCTGGCGGCGCCGGTGCGGGTGGTGGTGGCGGTCCCGGCAGCGCGGGCGGACGCGGCGGGGGCCACGGCCCCGGTCCGGACGAGGCGCCCGGCGGGTTCGAGGAAGGCGGCGATCTCGGCGGTGGCGGTGGTGGGGGCGGCGGCGGGGGCGGTGGCCCCGACGACATCCCGTTCTAGATTTCCGTTCCAGGCGCGACTGCGCTCTGGAGACGTGTGGGGCGGGGGCCGAGAGGCTTCCGCCCTTTTTTTTCGGGGGATGGCGCGACTCGGCGACGCGCGACGGCCGGCGCCGTGACGACCGCCGCGCGGGTTCACGACCCTGCGTTTCGCGCCCGAAGTGCGCCGCCCGTTACCTTCGGGTCGCAGAGAGGACGCGACCGTGGAGCTACGGCCAGGCCGGCTTGGCCTCGAGCCGCTCGCCGTCGTCGGCCGCCTCCGCGTCGGGCATGGAGTCCCGGCGCGCCTGGATGCACAGATAGTGCAGCTCCTCCCCGGGGGCGGCGCGGACCGTCCGAGCGCCGCCGGGGGCCACCCGGACCACCGAGCCCTCCTCGACGTCGATGACGCCGCCGTCCACGAGCATCTGCCCGCGCCCGCCGGTGAACACGTACAGCTCCTCGTGGGCGCGGTGCCGGTGGAGGAACGGGATGGCGGCGCCGGTCGGGAGGGCGGGAAGCTTCGTGACGGACACCTCCATGCCGGTCAGCCCGAGGAGGGTCTTCAGGAAGACCTTGCCGCGGATCGGCCTCGGGAACTGAGGGAGCGTCAGGGCGTAGCGATCGATCTCGGCGAGGCGGCCGAGGTGGGCGGCGGACCAGCTCGTGCCGGACGCCTGGGCAGGGGCGGGCGTGAGGGCGATGCGGGTGGTCATGCGAGGTTCCGGGAGGACGCGTCCGTTGCGAAATGCAACTGAGTGACCACGGAGCCTAGACCAGTCGGTTGCGTCCCGCAACTCACATCGCTAGGGTCCCTCCATGCCGTCGCACGAGAGCTACGTCGGGATGAACTGCTCGGTCGCTGCCGCCATCGAGGTCCTCGGCGAGCGCTGGTCGTTTCTGGTCATCCGCGAGGCGTTCCTGGGGTCGCGCCGCTTCGACCAGTTCCAGAGGAACCTCGGGATCGCCCGCAACGTCCTGACCGCTCGCCTCCGCACCCTCGTCGCCCAGGGCGTCCTCGAGCCGCGCCGCTACCAGGAGCACCCGGAGCGCTTCGATTACGTCCTCACCGAGAAGGGGCGCTCGCTCTACCCGATCATCCTCGCGCTGATGGCGTGGGGCGATCGCTGGGCGTCGCCCCGCGCCGGCCCGCCGGCCCTCCTGGTCGACCGGGAGACGCGCCGGCCGGTGGAGCCGGCGCTGGTGGACCGCCGGACCGGAGCGCCCATCGAGCTCGGGCGCGTGGGCCTCGTTCCGGGCCCCGGCGCCAATGCGCTCACGCGCCGGCGGTTCGAGGCAGCCTCGCGAGCCGTGGCGGCGCGCCAACCGTGACGCCGCGGCCCGCCCAGACGCCGGACGCCCTCCAAGTCCGGCAGGTGCCGTCGTCGCGCCAGCCGAGGCGAGCGTCAACGACTCGGCCCATCCGCGCCTGCTTCGGTGTAGTTGTTGACGCGTTCTCGGCACCCCAGGAGCGATTCGCCTGCGGCCCGGGCGATGAAGCCCCCACGCCCGTGGCTCGCCGCGCTGTTCGCGCTGCTCGGTCATGGCCTCGGCCACCTTTACGCGGGCCGCCTCGCCGCCGCGGTGGGCGTCCGGCTGCTGTGGCTCGCGTCGATGGTCGGCCTTCGTCTCCATGCTGCGCGTCGGCCCCGGCGCGCTTGCCACCGCCGCGGTCGTCGCCGCCGGGATCTGGCTCTGACAGGCCGCCCATGCCCGGCGGTAGCCCGCAGGATGCGCGCCGGTCCACGGCCGCGCTCCTCCCGCGTCCTCGACCTCATCGCCTTCTACATCGCGACCACTCCGCTGACAGCCGCGTCTTCGGCCCGGTCGCCGAGAGCAGCATCCTCGGCGAGGTCCGCTGCGTGCTGGTGTCGTGGGGTCCGCTCGGCCCGCGCTGGGAACGAACGGGCCTCGCAATCCGGTAGCGCCTCGCTCCGCGCTCGCGCGGAGGGTCTCTCCCCAGCCCTGCTTCTGGAATCAGAAGTGGGTGCGTAACCGCGAGAGTGGACGCCCTGACGTAGGATCGGGTTCATGCCTTCGCTGTCCGCGGGGCGCCCAGGCGCGGAGTAGACTGTGGGTCGACTGTCCCACCCATCACCGGAGGAGCGCATGGCGCAGCAGAGTCCTCGTGTCGTCGCGACCATCATCTGGGCGGCGCTTCTCGCGGGCCCGACGGTGTTTCTCGGCGTCGCGCTCTTCCTCGTCTTCGGGCTCCGGGGTGGGGCCGGGGTCGGGGTACCGCTTGCCGAGCCGGAGCTGATGATCGGGGGCTCGCTAGCCCTCTCCGTGGTCACCGTGGCCCTATCGTCGCTCTGGGCGGTCCGGATGCGGATCGCGCCGTCTGCGCTGGGCGGCGTCGCCCAGCGAGGCGCCGCCTCCGGGTTTCCGCCAGGCCCCGAGGCGAACGCCGTCGCACGGCTCATCGTGGCGTGCGCCCTCTGCGAGGGCGGTGCGCTCGCCGCGATCATCGTGTTCATGCAGACCGGGAAGGCGCTCGCGCTCTCGCCGTACGCGCTCTCTTGGCTCGCCCTCGCGGCACACTTCCCAGGCGACCGCCACTGGGCGCAACTCACCGGCCTGCCCGCTGGCGCCGCGCGGAACCCCATGATCCGCGGCTGAGCCGCGGCCGGGCGCAGCAGCCGCCCGAACCGTTGGTGGACTCCGAGGGTAGAAGCAGGCCCCAGCAACCACCTGGGCGCCCAGAGCGACCCTGCCGTTCCTACCTCGAGAAGTGTCAACAACTCGGCCGTACAGCCCCTGATCTGGCCTAGTTGTTGACGGATTCGGGGCACCCGATCGCCCGATTCCTTGCGCCCCAGCGTTTCCGCGCCTTGTTGTCAGACCCAGGTGCGAAGAAAAGTTCTAGCTCTGCGTTCCAGGCGCGACCGCGCCCTGGAAACGTGAGGGGCGGAGGCCGAGAGGCTTCCGCCCTTTTTTTTCGACGGCGGCTCGAGCCGCCGAGCTCGACCTGGTTCGCCACGTACAGGTTCGCTACTTCGAACTCAGCCACCAGGACGAACGGGGTCTTCGGTCCGAGCCTCTGATCCGGGCGGAGCGCCCCGCCAAGGAGCGCAGCTGCCGATGATCGTCGGCGGGGCGTCCAACGGAATCCAGCACCCCACCATCGGTCCGAGAACCCGCTGCAGGAGCTTCGCCTGCCGGTGCTGCCGACGGCGCCGCGAGCGGGAGGCCGTCCGCGATAGGCCCTCAGTCGAACTTTCCGCGGAACCGGAGGCGGTCTCAAGCGGTGGTCGAGGCAAGGGACGGGGGCTTCGCCGTTCAGGACCTCATCGGCGAGCGGTACAGCCGCCGACGCGATCCCTGGAACGGTCCCAGACCAGGGTGACGTTGGATTCGCGAAGCGCCCGGCTAGCGCGTTTTGCCGACGCGGCGAGGCGACGGACGATAGGTCCGGCATTCCGACTGGCGCTGGCGAGCGCGTCGAGTCCTTCGAGCACGTTCGCGTTCTCGTTGCAGCAACACGTGCCGATCCCGCGCTCCAGATTCTGCAAGGTATCGACGAGCGACCCCACCACCCGGTCGACGCGCGTCCGGTAGGGAACGGATCGCGCCCTCTCGCGGAGGGCCTCGACCCGCCGCGCGACATCGAGCCAATCCACCTCGCCCAGCTTGAGACAGGTCGCGTAGCCAGAGCCGTCGACGTATCCGATCCACGGCGGCAGCCGGTCACCGACGACGTCGCCGGCAAGCGCGACGTACTCGGGCAGGAAGGCGCGGTCTTCAGCGGTCCCGCTCGACGCCGCTTCGACGAAGGCCGTGTAGTGCACGAATAGAGAGTCCGTCTCGTCGTCCACGAGCAGGGCCGGGAGCCAGCAACTCGGGTCGGACTCGGCAGTCGCAGCCCTCTCAACGGCAGGGTTCTTCGCGAGGGCCTCCGCGGCCTCGAGCAACGGCGCGAGGGAACGGGGGCGACGACGCGGGCTCGAACAGAAGCCGCGCCACATTCGACGGTACGACTCGACGGTATCGTAGGCGTCGTGGGCGAGCAGGTCCTCGGGAATCGGGACCGTGACGGCGGCGCACATCGAGAGTGGCGCGGCGGACACTGACGCGAAGAGCGCCGAGAGGGCGAGCGCGGCAATCACAGACGGACCGTAGCATAGGGTGATCGCGGGGCCGTCCAGAACCGCGCGACGGGCAGCTTCGGCAAGATGAACGTTCCGTCGAGAGAGCGATTCGTTGAGAGCAGACGCGGGCCCGCAACCTTGCGAGCCGACGATCACGATACGACCATCGCCTTCGCCAGCAGCACGCCCCGGTCCGGCGGGTGTAAACAACTCGGCCGATCCGGGCCTGAATCTGACCGAGTTGTTGACGGAATCCAGGGGCTCAACGCCCCGATCGCCTGCGCCCCAGCGCTATCCGGCGTTGTTGTCAGCCCCAGGCACGAAGAAACGTTCTAATTCAGACCTGGGACGTTGACGTCGACAGAGCGGCGGAAGGCCTCGTGCCTTCCGCCGTTTCTGCTTGGACGCGAGGCGTGCACATTCAACACCGGGTTCGCACCTCGCTGAAGACAACCCCGTGAGTTGTCGCGGATCGCGACTGTGGCAGCACCATGCTCGCACAGTGAAGCGAGCGCCGGAGGCCAAGGCGGCCGACGCCGACGCCGGGCTCGTCCGCCAGGTCCTTCAGCAGAAGCTCGGCTGAGTCGGTCGCGCACATCTGCCGCGAGATGCCGTTCGCGCGGCTCGCGCGCTCGGTCGTCGGCATGGCCCGGCTCGTCGAGGCGCTCGCCCGCTGCGCGCGCGCGAGTGACATGCTCGCTGCGGCTGAACGGCCGCCGCCCCGTCACCGCCACGTCCGCTCCCTCCTTCAGGCGCCTCGTCCACTGGCTCCGATGAGGGTGCCCTCATGGCACTTGTGCGGGCGCTGGTAGCGACCAAGGGTGTTTCGCGAGCCCTCACGGATCGTGCGAGGTCGGCGATCGTCGCCGGCCTCGATCGTCGATCGTGATGGGTCTCGGGTGTCAGCTCGAAGGAGGCCGAAAATGTCCACCGCAACTTCCAGGCTCCAGGTTCCCGTCGAGGAGCCGATCGTCGACTCGATGCTGCCGATCTCCAAGAGACCGGTCAGGCGCGCGATCCAGATTCCCTCCCCGACCCCGATCCCGATCCCGATCCCGATCGTGCCCGGCTCGCGCTTCCTCATCTGGAAGCAGGATCCTTCCATCGGCGATCCGGGAGTTCGCCTCAGCTTCGTGCCGACCCTGGTCCTCGACGGGCCGAGGGATGCCCGCATCACAACGGACCTGGCCGGCACGACCCCGGTGCACGCCAACACGAGCCGGGACTTCCTGTTCACCGTCGGCACGCCGGAGTTCGACTGCGCGCACAGCTACGCGGTCGTGCGCGAGACGCTGTCCATGTACCAGCGCATCCGCGGCGGCGCCCCGTTGCCCTGGGCCTGGAACACGGGCGGCAACACCGATCCGATCGCGGTGTTCCCGCACGCCGGCGTCACCGCCAACGCCTTCTACAGCCGGAGCCTCAGGGCCCTGAAGTTCTTCTTCTTCACCCCGACGGGGACGACGCAGCCGGTGTTCACCTGCCGCTCGCTCGACATCGTGGCGCACGAGTGCGGGCACGCCGTGCTCGACGGGTTGAGGCCCGGCTGGCTCGCCGCTGGCGCCCCTCCGCAGACGGGCGGCCTGCACGAGTCGTTCGGCGACCTGACGGCGATCTTCCTGGCCTGCTCGCAGCTCGATCAGGTGGAGACCGCCATCGCCCAGACGAAGGCGAACCTGCACGACCGGAACTTCCTCGCGGCGCTGGCGGAGCAGTTCGGCTCGGTCCTCGGCTTCCCGCAGGGGCTCCGCAACGCCGACAACGACCTCAAGCTGAGCCAGGTGAGCAACGAGGTCCACGCCATCTCGCAGGTGTTCACGGGCGGGATGTACGACGTGATGGCCGACATCTTCAGCTTCGAGAAGAACCAGCAGGCGGCGACGAAGGAGCCTGCGCGCGTCCTGCTCGAGGTCGCATCCAAGCTGTGCAAGCTCCTGGTGGACGGCATCATCGGCGCGGGCGTGCCCGCGACCGGCGCGACCTACGCTGACGTCGTCAACGAGATGTTGAACGTCTCCCATGCGCAGGGCGACCCCGCGATCTACCGGACCTTCCTCCGGAACCGCTTCACGCTCCGCGAGGTCGTGGTGTCGCCGACGCCGCTCACCGCGCTCCGCGAAGGTCGGACGTTCGAGGATCCGGGCTTCATGGACAAGGATCTGCTGAAGCTCGAGAGGCACAAGCACGACTCCGACAAGGCTCCGCAGGATCGGTCGGGCTGCTGCGGCACGATGCAGCTTCCCCAGTACACGATGGTTGATGCGAAGGACCTCGAGTCTCGCGCGAGCGTCACCGAGGAGGACCTGCTGAGCGCCGAGGTGACCGAGCTTCGCAAGGCGTTCCAATAGTCCGGCCGGGGTGCCTCCGGGGACGGCCGATCCCCGGAGGTCTCCCCGCAGATGGGGGAACTCCCATGATGGTCAACATCAGGCGAGCGGGCGGCTTCGCGGGGGTCGACGAGGAGCTCGCTTCCGTGGACTCCAGCACGCTCTCTTCCGCGAAGGCGGACGAACTTCGAGAGCTCGTGACCCGCCTCTCCGCCTTGCGTGCGCAGTGGCCGGAGTCGGTCGGCGCCGATCGCTTCCGCTACGAGATCCGGGTCGTCGAGCCTGGCGCCGAGCCTCGGACCCTGACCGTGGTCGACGAGGGTGATCCGGACGATGCCGCGATGAAGCTCGTCCACGCCATCCTCGAGCTCGCCGCGGCCCGACCGTAGGAGAGACAGCCCTCGCGAGAGCCAGCGCCCGCTCTGGAAGGAGGGGCACGACCGCGCCCCGGCCCGCACCGCCGAGGGCTGGCGCGCGGCGCGTCGCCGTCACGAACCCACACACGCGCCGACATCCCCGCGCGGCGCCTTGCGATGCCGGGACCGGCGGGCGGAGCTTGCGTGGTACGCTCCGCCCCGCACGCCGCATGGCCCCCTCCATCATCGAGAAATACGAGCAGATCCTCGCCGCCGACCCGCGCTCGCGCATCTTCGTGGAGCTCGCGAAGGCGCTCGTCGATCGGGGTGAGCATGCGCGCGCGATCGAGGTCTGCGGGCGCGGGCTCGAGTTCCATCCGGGCTCGATCCTCGGCCGGGTCACGTGGGGGCGCGCCCTCCTCGAAGCGGGCGACCCGAAGGGCGCGATGGACCAGTTCGAGATCGCGATCGCGCTCGAGCCGGGGAGCCCATACGCCTACAACCACGTCGGTGAGGCGCTCGTCGCGAAGGGGCTCCACCGCGAGGCCCTCCCGGTCCTCGCGCGCGCCGCGGAGCTGCAGCCGGGCGACGCGCGGATTCGCGGCTGGCTCGCGGAGGCGAAGCGGCACGTCCGGGGCGAGCCCGAGCCGGCGCCCGCCGCGGCCGCGCAGGCGAGGCTCGCGCTCGAGGACGAGTCGAGCGACGAGAAGACCGAGCCGTACCGGCCGATCGCGCGGGCGGCGCGCGGCGGCCGCGGCGCGACGCGCGCTGCGGTCGCACAGGCGAGCGGCACCGCCGGCGGGACCGCCGAGCCCGCGGGGCGCATCGACGACACGTTGCCCGGCTTCGCCGCGCCGTCCACGCCCGAGCCGCCCGCCGCGGCTCCCGCCGAGGGCACGCCTTCCGAGCCGCCCGCGACCGTCCCCGGCGCGCCGCCGCCGCTCCCGCCGAGGATCGCCCGCCACGACACGAACGCGGCCGGGCCGCGCTCCGTCGTGTACCCGATCCCCGGCGAGACGACCCGCGACGTCGTCGGCCCCTCGCTCGCGTCCCGGCTCAACATCCCCGTGGTAGAGGCGCCGACGCGGGCGCCCGCTTCCGCCCCCGCCAATCCCGCCGAGGCGGAGCGCGCCGCCGCGCAGTACGAGCGCGAGCTGCGCGAGAAGCTCCTCGCGGTCCCCGAGCCGCCGCCCTCGTTCGTCCAGCGCCACCGCCGGCTCGTCCTCGGCGGCACGGTCGCGGTCGCGCTCGGCGCCGCCGCGGGCGTTTACCTGTTCGTGTCGGCGCGGAACGCCGCGGTGCAGGCCGCCGGAGCGGCCGCGCGCGGGCGAGCCGGCCTCGCGCGGGACACGCTCGCCTCGCTGCGCGAGGCGCACCGGCTCCTCGCCGAGGCGCGCCACCGCTCGAAGGATCCCGAGATCGCCTCGCTCGACGCGGCGGTCGCGGCGGTGCTCGCGGTGGAGCACGGCGACGACGCGGCGCGCGCCGCGGCGCACGCGCTCGTCGACTCCGGCGCGGCGGGCGAGGGCGCGATCGCGGCCGCGTGGCTCCTCGCCGAGAACCCCGAGCAGCGCGCCACGGCGGAGGCGGCGGTGCTCGCTCCGCGCCCGGCGCAGGGGCCTTTGTTACAGGCGCTCGCGGGCCGGATCCTCGTCGCGAGCGGGGAGGTCGAGGGAGGGCGCGGCCGGCTCGAGATCGCCGCCCGCGCGAACCCGCCGCTCCTGCGAGCGCTCTCGGACCTCGGCGACGCCGCCCTCGCGGGCGGCGATCCGGACGGCGCGCTCGGGTACTACGGAGCGGCGCTCACCGCGCATCCGACGCACCCGCGCTCCGCGACCGGCGCGGCCGAGGCTCGGCTCGCGCTCGGCCGCGATCTCGAGGTCTCGCGAAAGGAGCTCGACGCGATCGACGCCGACGCCGGCAGCGCGCCTCCGACGGACGTCCGGCTCCGGTTCGAGATCGCGCGCGCCCGCGTCCTCGCCGCGCTCGGCGAGCCCGGGCCGGCCGCGGCTCGCCTCGCGCGCGCCGCCGAGGGCCAGGGCGAGTCGGCCCGGCTCGCCGCGACACTCGCCGAGCTGCACCTGCAGGCGCACGCCTGGGACAGGGCGGAGGCCGCCGCCGCGCGCGCGGTCTCGCGAGAGCCGCGCGATCCCGAGCACCGCGTCCTCCTCGCCCGCGCCCGGATCGGGCGGGGCCGCCTCGTCGAGGCGCTCTCCGCGACCGACGGCGTCGACGGGCGAGCGGTCCGGATCCAGCGCGCGATCGCGCGCTACCGGCTCGGGCAGTGGATCGCGGCGCGCGCCGAGCTCGAGAAGACGGGGCGCGACGGCAAGCTGGCGGCGGAGGCCGCCGTCTGGTTCGCCCTCGTGGAGGTCGCGAGCGGCAAGGCCGACCGCGCCCTGCCGCTCGTCGAGAAGCTCGTGCAGGCGAAGCCGCCGCCGCCGCTCGCGCACCTCGCCCTCGGCCGCGCGCTCGAGGCGCTCGGCCGGCGCGGCGACGCGGAGGCGGCGTACGAGACCGCGTCGGAGCGCGAGCCGGGGTCCCCCGAGGGGCCCGCGGCGCTCGGGCGCCTCCTGCTCTCCGCCGGCCGTGCGCGCGACGCGCTCCCGCCGCTCGAGCGCGCGGTGAAGCTCGATCCCTCCGACCTCTCGACGCGCCGGGCGCTCGGCGAGGCGCGGCTCGCCGCGGGCGAGGCGTCGGCGGCTCGCGCGGACCTCGACTTCGTCCTGCTCGCCGCCCCGAAGGACGCCGCCGCGCTCCGCGTTCTCTCCGCCGCGTGGCTCGCGGAGGGGCAGCCGAAAGAGGCGCTGCGCGCCGCCGACCGCGCCGTGTACCTCGCGCCGAGGGATCCCGCGATCCTGCTCGCCGCTTCTCGCGCGGCCCTCGCCCTCGGCGAGGTGCCGGCGTCCCGCAAGCTCGCCGCCCGGGCCGTCAAGGCGGGCGCCGCGGGCGCGGATCGCGACGAGGCGAAGCGGCTCGCGGCGGGGCTGCTGCCCCGTAAGTAGGCCCGCCCCCGCATCGCTGCGCCGTCGCAGGCCGTCGTTCTGCTTGCCGCGCCCTCCTATCTGTGGCGGTCGACGCTCGTGCTCGTCCCCGTGCTCGCGGCGACGTTCTGCACCGCCGCCACACCTGTTGACGGAGGGTTTCTGTTCCCGTAGTGGAATTCGGTCGGGGCGGGGCAGGGGGTCCCACCGCGACGCCACACCCGAACTCCCCGGGAGAACCCATCGATGAAGATCCGATTCCTCGCGGCGCTCTGCGCCGCGTCCGCCGCCGTCTCGCCCGCGCTCGCAGCCTCTCCGCTCGACCTCTCCTTCGAGTCCGCGCCCGCGCCGCAGCTCTGGACGCCGTTCGTCGAGGGGAACGGCCCCGCCTACGCCTTCGTGAATGGCCGGCTCGAGCTGTCCATGCCGGCGTCCGCGAGCGGCTCGACGTTCGCGACCGGGCTCCGCTCGGAGTGCCAGCTGTCGGGGGACTTCGACATCGCGCTCGAGTACCTGCTCCTCGACTGGCCGCTCTCGAACGGCGTCCGCTCGGGCATCGTCGTCGGTGGATCGTGGACGAGCGGCGCCGTCGAGCGGACCAGCTTCGGGTCGTCGAGCGATTATCCCGGCTACCCGCGCGAGGTCTACCTGACGCACATGGGCGACGGTGTGAACGGGATCGTCGAGACGCCCGACTTCGCAGGAACGCTCAGACTCCAGCGCTCCGGGACCACGCTCACCGGGTACCGCTCCTCGGCGGAGGGCTGGGTCGAGATCCACACCGGCGGCGTCGGGACGGAGGACGTCGCGATCGCGCTCCAGGCCTGGAGCCACGACTACGCCTTCGTGCAGCAGGCCGCCCGGCTCGCGTTCACCGCGTTCGAGGTCCGATCCGGGCGGGTGGTCTGCGGCGGCAGCCTCCTCGCTGGCGTGGACCTGAAGCCCGGTAGCGCGGCGAACCCGATCCGCGTCGGCTCGAATGGCGTCACGCCGGTGGCCTTCCTGAGCTCGGCCACGTTCGACGCGACGACGATAGACCCCGCGACCGTCGCGGTGGCCGGCGCGCCGGTGGCGGTGCAGTCCGGCGGACAGCTCCAGGCGTCCATCGCCGACGTGAACGGCGACGGCCGGCCCGACCTCGTCGTTCAGGTGCCGACGGCGGCGATGCAGCTCCCGACCGGTACGAGCCGGGTCGCGGCGAGGGGGACGACGTTCGACGGCGTGCCGGTCACGGGATACGACCGCGTGACGCTCGTGCCCTGATCCGGCAGTCCTCGTGCGCGGGGCCGGACGCGGATCGCCCGGCCCTGCGCCTCGCGGCCGCGCTCGCGGGCGCGGCGCGCCGGAGGGCTGGGCGCCCCCTCACCTCCGCCAGCGTCCCGCCTCGATGGTGGCGCGTGGATCGCCGCCGACGCGGTGGAGTCCGGCGGCATTGACGCCGCACGATGGGTGATGCCTAACTGTGGACGCGATGGCGAGAAGGTGGTGGGTCCTCCTTGCGCTGGTCCTCGTCTCGACGGTCCTGGTGTACGTCCCCGCGATCGACGGTGAGTTCGTCTTCGACGACCTCACCATCCTCATCGACCCGCTCGTCGTGAACCCGCTCGCTGCGAAGCCATCGCAGTGGCTCCTCGCGGTCCGTCCGGTCACCTCGCTGACGTTCGCGCTGAACCAGCTCGCGGGCGGGCTCGACACGCGCGGCTGGCACCTCGTGAACGTCGCGATCCATCTCGGCGCAGTGGTGCTCGCGTTCCTGTTCGCGCGAGCGATCCTCGCGCGCGCGGGACTGTCGCGGCCGGAAGGTCCTGCGCTCGCCGCCGCCGCGCTGTTCGCGTTGCATCCGCTCCAGACCGAGTCCGTCGCCTACATCGTCCAGCGCGCGGAGCCGCTCGCGTCGGTGCTGTTCCTCGCCGGCTTCCTCCTGTTCCTGGCACGCGATCGCGCCGCCCAGCCCCTCCGGCGCCACGCGCTGCTCGCCGGAGCGACTGCGGCGCATGCGCTGGGGCTGGGCGCGAAGGCCATCGTCGCGACACTACCCGCCGCCTGGCTCCTGAGTGCCGCGCTCCTGCCCGGCCCGGAGGAGCTGGACGTCCCGGCCTGGAGGCGCGTGTGGCGCCGCGTCCCGGCGACGTTACCGGCGTGGGCGCTGACCGCCGCCGCGGCTGCCCACCAGATCGCCGGGACCGCGAACACCGCGAGCGCGGGATACGCAATACCGGGTCTGTCCGTGCGCGAGTACGTCGCGACGGAGCTGCGAGTCATCCCCACCTACCTGCGACTCCTCGCGTGGCCTTCCGGACAGTGCGTGGACTGGCCATTCCCGGTGAGCCACAGCCTCCTCGAGCCGGCGGTGCTCGCGAGCGCGGCGCTCCTCACCGCGATCGCGGGAGCCGCGATCGCGGGGGCGGTCCTCTCCCGGGGGCAGACGGGAGAAGGTCCTGCCGCGGTGCGCGCCGCAAGCTTCGGCGCCCTCTTCTTCCTTCTCGTCCTCTCGCCGTCGTCGAGCGTGGTCCCGCTGCTCGATCCCCTCGCCGAGCACCGCGTCTATCTGCCGTCGCTCGGGATCTTCCTCGCTGCGTCGGCCGTCGGCGCGGCCGTGATCGGACGCCTCGCGCCTGCACATCGAGCGCTCGTGGGGGCCGCTGTCGCGGCGGCGCTCCTGGCGGGAGCCGGATTCGCGACCGCGCGACGAGGCGAGGTCTGGCGGTCGTCCCTCTCCCTCTGGAGCGACGCGGCGGAAAAGGCGCCCGGGAAGGCGCGCGTCCAGTTGGCGCTCGGGCATGCGTACCACTCGGCAGGTCTGCCGGAGCTGGCCTTGACCCACTACCGGCGAGCGCGCGAGCTCCGCGGCGATCACTCCGTCCAGCCGGAGATCATCCTCCCGCACATCGTGTCGGCGCTCCTGTCGCTCGAGCGCTTCGATGAGGCACGGGCCGAGATGAATGACGCGCTCGCGCGGACCCCGCGCGACTCGACCCTGCTCGCGCTGCAAGCGCAGGTCGAGTACAACGCGGGCCGCGACTCCGAGTGCGAGCGGGCGGCGCTCGCTGCGCTCGCAATCGAGCCGCTGCAGTCCAAGGCGCTGAAATTCCTGGGCCTGCTCCGGATGCGGCAAGGCAACCTCGCCGGCGCGCGGGAGGCGTTCCGGACCGCGGCCGGGGCGTACGCGATCGACCCGTACGTCTACCTGATGCTGGCGCAGGTGGAGACGCTCCTCGGAGATCCGCGCCGTGCCTGCGCTGCGTACGCGATCGCCGTCGGACAGCCGGGCAACTCCCAGGCGTCGTTCAGCGCGGCGCAGGCATGGGCCACCCTCGGTTGCCGGTGACGGCCGGCTGGGCGCGCCCTGCAAAGGCCCCGACAACGGCAACGCGAGGTCGATCGCGGAACGCCTCCGTCTTCTAGACGCGCGCCGTCCCGGTCAGCTGCGGCAAGTGCGCGCGCGGCCGAGCCTGGCCGTTCATGGTGTCCCGGACCTTGAAGAAGGCCATGAGATCCTGAAGCGTCTCCGCCTGCGACGACAGCTCCTCGGCGGTGGACGACAGCTCCTCCGCTGCCGACGCGTTCCGCTGCGTCACCTGATCGACCGTCCCCATCGCCTTCGACACCTGGGCTACCCCGGCCGACTGCTCCGCCGAGGCCGCCGCCACCTCCTGGACGAGGTCCGCGGTCTTCCGGATCGTGGGCACGAGCTCGACGATGAGCCTCCCGCTTCGCTCCGCGACCTGCACGCTCGAGTCGGCGAGCAACCCGATCTCCTTCGCCTCGGTCTGGGCTCGTTCCGCAAGCTTACGCACCTCGGCCGCCACGACCGCGAAGCCCCTCCCGTGCTCACCGGCGCGCGCCGCCTCGATCGCGGCATTCAGGGCGAGCAGGTTCGTCTGATACGCGATCTCCTCGATGATCGAGATCTTGTTCGCGATGGACTTCATCGCGCTCACGGTCTCACCGACCGACTTGCCGCCCTCCTCGGCGTTCTTCGCTCCTTGCTTCGCCATCGTCTCGGTCTGGCGCGAGCTCTCGGCGTTCTGGGTGATCGAGGCGCTCATCTCCTCGAGCGACGACGTCGTCTCCTCGACGCCCGCCGCCTGTTCGCCGGTACCCTGCGCCAGGGTCTGCGCCGTCGCCGAGACCTGCTGCGACGCCGAGGTGAGCGCCTCCGCGCCGCTGCGCACCTCGCCGATCGTCTCCCCGAGCTTGTCCGTCATCGCCCTCAACGCCGCCTGGAGCTTTCCGATCTCGTCGCGGCTCGATACCTCGACGCGCTCACGAAGGTCGCCGCTCGCGACGCGGTCGGCGAGCGCGACCGCCTGGTCGACCGGGACGGTGATGGAACGGGTCACGGAGACCCCGACGGCGACGGCGAGGGTGGCGGCCGCCACGATGACGAGCAGGATGAGCGTCCGCGCCGCAGAGTACTCGGCGGCGACGGCGCTGGCCTCACCGGCCATCCGCTCGCCCTCGTAGCTCGAGAGCGCGCCCCATGCCTGCTGAACCGCCTCGAGCGCCGGGAGGACCTGCGTCCGGCCGAGGGCGACCGCTTCGTCGCGCCTGTTCTCGAGGAGCAGCGCCCTGGCGCGGGTGAACGGCTCGAGATAGGCGGCGCGGGACGCCTTCAACCTGTCGAGCAGGTTGCGCGCCTCGTCCGTCGTCACTCTCTTTTCGCGGTCGTCGACGAGGGCCACCGCACGCCGGCGAATCTCCTCGATCTGCTCGAGCGCACGCTCCACGCCGACGCGGTCCGCCGCGAGGAAGAGCCCGTTCATGGCGATCGCCTGCCGCGTGACGAGCTCGATCCCCTCCGTCGCGATCTGCGCCTTCTGCCACCGAGGTCCGGTGATCTCGGCCACGGTTCCGTTCAGCTCCGAGAGCCGCCCGAGCCCGAACAGACCCACGAAGACTACGACCGCGATCAACGCAGCGTAGGAGATCCCGAGTCGCACGCCGATCGGCAGGTTTCGCATCGTTTCCCCTCGGCGCGCGGAGCACGCCTCTGATGTCGAGCCATGGGCATGCGCTGCAAGGGGTGCGCTATGAGGGTGCGGCCGATGGCCGCGGCAGCACCGACATCAATCCGACCAGAACACGCCGACGTTCACCCATAGTGAGTCGGAATGGCCTCCGGGTGCGCCGTGCCTCTGGGTTCCCACAGGGGCTCGCGCCGGATCCGCGGGACCCGGACGATCAGCGGCAGCGTAGCCGGCTTCACGGCGACACCAGCGTCTCGGCAGCCGCGCGCGCGGCGCGCACGCGACTCGGTTGCCGGTGACCGGCCCACCTCGGCGTGACGTTCCGGACGTGGCCATCTCTACTTGCATAGCCGGTTACCGGCAGCCCTCTGGTTTTCGAGGCGCGTCCGCGTTCGGACTTCCGGCTTCACGCAGACATGGTCTTCCGGAAATGCTTCGCGCCACACGTATCCTTGAGCACATGTGTCCGGGCCATACGCTCCAGGCTGGCGCCTCGACGCGGCCTGGGCGTTATCCGTGGCAGCCTGGTCCCTGGCCTTCGGATCTACACACACGTGGTCGCGAGGTGAGGCGCCACGCCACACCGTGACGGATTCCTCGACCCACGGCGAGCACTCCGACCTTCCCAGTAAACGCGACCCGATTTCTCGGGTTACGCGGAAGTGGTCGTGCCGTCCCGTTCGGGCGGCCGCCAGTCGCGCATGGCTCCAAGGACGTAGACCTGCCCGCCGCGCGTGACGCGGTCGAGCGGCCTCACCTCCTCCATCTCCCCGCCTCCACGAACGAGTAGTACCCGCCGGCGGCGACGATCACGTGATCGCGCGCGAGGATCCCGACGAGCTCGGCGGCGGCGCGCAGCCGCTCCGTGAGGTCCACGTCGTCGGCGCTCGGCGAGGGATCGCCGCTTATGCAGAGCTCTGCATAACCGGAATTATGCGGACTTCGCCGTTATGCGGAGCTCTTTCCGGAAACGCACGTCAGCGTGCAGTCCAGGCCGGCAACGCTTCGCATAACGAGGTGCGGTCGTGAAGCGCGTATTGCCAGCCGCAGCGTGCCAGGAGCGGCTCGAGCAGCTCGGCGCGCGCGTACTCTCGGACGCCGAGCTGCTCGCCATCCTGCTCTCGCCGACCGCGGGGACGAATTCCGTCCGCGACGCGGCGGTGAAGCTCCTCGAAGCGCTGCCGCTCTCGCAGATCGCCTGGGCGTCTCCCGACGAGCTCAAGCAACAGGCCGGGATCGGCCCCGCGCGAGCGGCTGCGATCGCAGCCGCCTTCGAGCTGGGGCGGCGCGGAGCGTGGTCGCCGCCGAAGCGTGGCGAGCACATCCTCGACCCGCGGCGCGTGTACGAGCTGCTCCGGCACGTCGCCCACGCCGAGCGCGAGGAGTTCCACACGGTCCTGCTCGACGTCCGCGGGCGCCTCATAAAGACGGTAAGGATCGCCGAGGGCTCGCTTACCCAGTGCCCGGTGTCGCCGCGGGACGCGCTGCGTGAGCCGGTCCGGGTCGGCGCCCACGGAGTCGTGTTCGTCCACAACCACCCGAGCAGCGGTAACCCGAGCCCGAGCGCGGACGATGCTGATCTCACCGATCGGCTGCGGGCCGCCGCGGATCTCGTAGGCGTGCTCGCACGGGACCACGTGATCGTCGCGGCGACCGGCTACTACTCGTTCGTCGAGGCGGGACGCTGGAGAAGGTGACGTCGCGGGCTGTAATCAGGACTTCTGGGTATCTGACCGACGAGCGATCGGCGCGATGCCCCGATCCTACCTGGCCGTCTCCACGCAAACGCTCACGCCGTACTCACTCGGCCTGCAGTTCTTCCCGCACTCGTAGTCCCCGCGTTCAACGGCGCGACGCCGCTGCAGCTCAGCAAGGGCGGCATCCTTGCACGCTTCGAGCGTCTCGAACTCGCCCACGTAGACGTTGTTTGTCAGGTTGTTGCGATCGGGATACGCGACGCCGGTCCACCGGGTGAACGGCCACCATCCCCGGCAATAGCCCAAGCCGGCGACGAGCAGAAGGAGCCAAGGCAAGGCGACGTGGACGGTCCTGATGTCGCTCATGGTGCGCTCCCGGCGGTGCCCATAGTTCCAGTGAACGACGCCCCCCGGCAGGTGGTGGATCTGCGCCGGTGGGAACTTGGTCGACGCTCGATGACAAGAAGGGCCGCTCCGCCGTCGGAGCGGCCCGCGCCCGCGTTCCGCGTCCCGACCCCTCAGGTTCCACGACCGAAGGGCGGATTGACGAACCACACCCCGCGCTCGCGACCGGGTCCCCCCAGGTTGACGACCCAGATCCGCCGGAACCGCGAGAGGCAGTGAAGAGCCCTGAGGCTCGGCTCGTACGTCGGGCGCCATACGTCGGGGGGCGTGATGAAAGGGTCGGCCCACGCCACGAGTTCCATTGGGTGCGGCGTCGAGTAGGTCTTCTCTGTCTTTCCCGTGATTCTCTCCATCGTCGTGTCACCGACCCACGCGCCATCGGCCGGCACGTTCTTGCGAATAGCGACGGAGATGTTCTCGGCGAGCGCTGAGTCGATGATCTCGACGAGCTCGAACGCGACGAGACCCTCGCCCTCCAACTCGCAGAGGACGTCGGGCTCCGGGGGCGGACGGCTCACCGCCGAGCCCGGCCGGACCCGGAATCCCTCGGCCGCCGCGAGTGCCGTGAAGGCCAGGAACACGTCCAGTTCCCGAGCCGCCTTCTCTCCCTCACGATTCCTCCGCGCCATCCGTCCTCCTTGCGCTGAGCGCTGCCACAGGGCGCCACCCCACGAGGCAGCGCGGCCCGTGAGTCTACGGCCGTGGCGCCCGTCGCCGCAGGTGTCGCGCCCGGGGCGCCCCCGGGCAGCGCCCGTCAGCGTCCGCCTGACCCCGCTACGCGGAACGCCCTGGGGCCCCCGGGCAGCGAGATGTCCTCGAGCGCCACGCGCTTCTTACAGTGCCGGCAGTTCACGAAGAAGCCGTGCGCGTCCTGGCTCAGGCCGGCCAGTCCATCCCTGTCGCGCAGTGCGCCCCCGCAATGGGGGCACTTGAGCTCGTCTCGGTCGGTCATTTCTCTCATTCCCTCTTTCGACCGGTGCCGGACAGCGCCGGATGCACGTGACTACACGGCGTTGGCGGCTCGCTTGGGTAGCAGCCGGCGACGACGCAGAGACGCAGCCGACGCGCGTGTGCCCGCGAGCGGGGCGATACTGGTTCAAACTAGGACCAACACGAGGACGAACGCCGCGAGGCAACGCCAGCGAGCGGTGTGGGGTTAGAGGGACGGCGGGCGCAGGCCGCAGTCGCGCAGACGCGCTGGATCCGCGATGAGATCTCGACG